>Ga0214923_10000238_pt1 | contig 84149 bp, 74 predicted proteins | sample LL1510_MetaG_FD_177993 | JGI IMG/M metagenome (GOLD analysis project Ga0214923, IMG submission 177993) | Freshwater microbial communities from Lake Lanier, Atlanta, Georgia, United States - LL-1510 | ecosystem: Environmental > Aquatic > Freshwater > Lake | place: USA: Georgia | collected...
TGGATCGATGTAGGTAGATGGAGGAGGGAATTGGGTCGTTTGGGAATGTGGGCGTGTGTGGGGTTTATCATGGTGGGTGCGGTAGTAGCGGTGCAGGTGCTGTTAGGGGTGAGGGGTTGGGGGGGGGTGCCTGGGGTGGGAGTTTGGGCAGGGGCAGTAGGGACGGGGCTGTTGGTAGGAATTTTAGAGGAGTTTTTTTTCCGTGGCGTATTGGGGTTGGCGTGGTGGAGAGCTGTGGGAGAAAGGGGGGTAGGGGTCACGATTTTTGTGGGAGCTTTGATCTTTGCGGTGGCGCATTTTATTCGGCCTGGGCCTGGGCTGAGTGGGGAGGTGGGATGGGCGGAGGGTTTTTTGGCTTGGGGGAGGTTGGAGTTATGGTCAGGGAGTTCGCATCTTTGGAAATTGGGAGGGCTTATTTTGATAGGTTTGATTTTGGCTCGAGTGGTTTGGAATGAGAAAACGTTAGCGGGGGCGATCGGTTTGCATGCGGGTTGGGTGGCGGGGCTGCGTTGGGCGGAGAGCGGGTGGCCTGCAGTGCCTGCGGCGGTGGCGGGATGGTGGGGGCCTTCGTTGGAGGAGGGGCCACTGCCTTTTCTACTGCTTCTCGTTGTAGCGTTTTGGCTTTGGGGGCGGCCCATTCGTGCGCGTTTGGCTTGAAGCTTTTCGAGGTTTGATATTTCCCGTAGGGCGACCCCCTCGGCCATGGGTGGAATTAAAGGAGCCATTTTGTTCGAGGTGTGCCGAGCCTTACGCGCGGCATGCGCCAGGAGAGTTTCTTTGCAGCAATTGTGCGGGCCGACGATGGGCTTTGGCTCGTGTGCGGGCGGCATATCGTGCGGTGGGTACAGTTCGGGAGGTTGTGCTTCGATTTAAATATCAGCGGGAGTATTCCCTTCGCCCGTGGTTGGGCCGATGGATGAGGGATGGATTCCGGCGATACTATGCGGAAGAGAGTTGGGATGCTTTGATTCCTGTGCCAATTCACCCCGAGCGCCGTAAAGAGCGAGGATTTAATCAGAGCTCGGAAATTGCGTTCTGGTTAGGAGCAAAGGTCGGGGTGAAGGTGGAGGAGGGGTTGGTTCGGGTTAAGGCCACAACTCCACAGGCTCGATTACGTAGGGCGGAACGGTTGCGGAATTTGAGGGGGGCATTGGCCCTTGCTCCTGGGTTTGACCCCCGGGGACGGCGATTGCTACTCTGTGATGACGTGTTCACGACAGGAGCTACTGCGGACGCATGTGCGCGGGTCCTGAAGCAAGCAGGAGCCGAAGAGGTTGCGGCTCTGACCGTGGCTCGAGGATAAACCACAATTTATGGCGGTATTTGAGCGCAGGAAATATGAGCCTAGAAAAGAGGCAAAACCTCGCGCTCGGGGTGTGCCCAGCGGGCTATGGACGAAGTGTCCGAGTTGTGGGGAGGTGGTTTATAATCAGGTCCTTAAAAAAAATCATCAGGTTTGCCCCAAGTGCGAGCATCACTTTCCCTATGGAGCCAGGGAGCGCCTGATTTCGGTCTGTGATGGTGGAAAGTTTCATGAACACGATGCAAAGATGGAGGCAGTGGATGTCTTGCAGTTCAAAGGAGTGGCGAGTTACGCCAGCAAGCTTAAGGCGAACCGAAAGAAAACCGGAATGCCTGATGCCATGATTAGTGGAGTAGGAAAAATCGGAGGGCGGGAGGTTTCATTGGGTGCGATGGAGTTTGCTTTCTTGGGCGGAAGCATGGGGGTGGTGGTGGGGGAAAAAGTAACGAGAACGATTGAGAGGGGATTGGAAAAGCAAATGCCCGTGATCATTTTTTCTGCCTCAGGGGGTGCGAGGATGTATGAGGGGATGTTCAGTCTGATGCAGATGGCAAAAACGAGCGGGGCTTTGGCAAAGTTGGGAGCGGCGGGTTTGCCGTTTATTTCTGTTCTCACCAACCCCACGATGGCAGGAGTGATGGCGAGTTTTGCTTCTTTGGGAGACATCATTGTGGCGGAGCCGAAGGCGATGATTGGATTTGCCGGAGCCCGTGTCATTCGGGAGACGACCCAGCAGGAGCTTCCGAAGGAGTTCCAAACATCGGAATTTCTGCACGAGCGCGGATTAATCGATATGATTATTTCACGCTCTGAGATGAAGGGGGCCTTGGCGCGTCTCCTCCACTACCTCTGAAGCGGCCTGACTCCGTAGCTCGACTGGAGCGGGTGTGTGCCGCAGGCATTCAACCGGGTTTAGGTCGGACAAAAAAGTTACTTGCTCAGGTCGGGCACCCAGAGGAGGGGCTCAATTTCATTCATTTGGCAGGGACGAATGGAAAAGGATCCACGGCTGCTGCGATCGACTCGATTCTAAGGGCCGCGGGATTTTTCTCGGGGCTCTACACGTCCCCGCACTTGGTCGATTTTCGCGAGCGGTTTCGGTGTGGGGGGAGAAAAGTCGAGAAAAGGGTGCTCCACAAGCATCTTGAGTTACTGATTCGAAAGATTCGGCGATGGCCAGCGGCAGATAGGCCGACTTTCTTTGAGGCGACAACTGTTTTGGCTTTGATGATATTTCGCGAAGCGAAAGTAGATTTTGTGGTTTGGGAAACGGGTCTGGGAGGACGTCTGGACGCAACCAATGTGATCGTGCCTGAGTGCTGTGTGTTGACCTCGCTGGGGCGGGATCATGAATCCGTATTGGGAGTGGGTTGGAAAAATATTGGAATGGAGAAAGCGGGTATTTTAAAAAGGGGAGTGCCTGTATTTTCCGCTCCTTGGCCGAAAGCGGCGGAAAAGATCCTGTCTTCTCAAGCCAGGAGATTGAGGTGTCCATGGAGGGTGGTGAAGCCTCTGGCTCAGGGAAAGGATCGACTACCCATGGAGGGAGCTCACCAAAGGCAGAATATGGCTCTTGCGATTGCCGTTGGAAGGTATTTGGGTTTTTCAAATTCGATTTTAGCGAAGGGATTGGAACGAACTGACTGGCCAGGAAGATTCATGCGGCTGAAGGGGCGAAATCGTCGGGTGTTGGATGGAGCACATAATTTGGAAGGAGTACGCGCGGCGCTGCAAACTTGGCGGGAGTTGTTTTCTGAGATGCCGGGTCGGGTGATTTTTGGTTGTTTGCAAGATAAGCCAGCGAATGAAATCTTGGCGCAACTTCGAAAGACTGGCGCGGAACTGTGGGGAGTAGAGTTGCAGAGCAAACGAGGGTCGAGTCCGTTAGAGTGGGAAATCCACCCCGATCGTATCTGGCGTAGTGTTGCGGAGGCGGTGATGGAGGATGAGCGAAATCCAACCCGAGGAGGAACGCTTTTGTTGGGCTCTTTGGTGCTTGTGGGTGAGGTGCTACGGGAGGTGGGAGAGGATTTGGAGTGATTCGCGTTCTATTTTTTGATGCGGGGGGGACCCTGCTTCACCCTGCGGAGCCTGTTGGGAAAACCTATGTGCAAATTGCGGCCTCCCACGGATGGACAGGCGATGAGGAGAAGTTTGAAAAAGGATTTCGGATGGCTTGGAAAAAAAGAAGAGAAGAGGGGGCGGGTGCCGATGGAACTTTAGGAAAGGATGGATGGAAACGGATTGTTTATGAAAGTGCGCAGACTGCGCAAATGCCCGTGGATTTTTCTTTTTCCGAATACTTTGAGGAGGTGTATGAGTCCTTTGCCCGACCACAAGCGTGGCGGGATTTTTCTGAGGCGGGCGAAGTGATTGAGGCGGTTCGGAGGAAGGGAGTCCGAGTCGGGCTGTTGTCCAACTGGGATCCGCGTTTACGTACTGTTTTGTCAGGCTTTTCTTGGGCCAAGGATCTGGATCCTATTTTAATTTCAGAGGAGTGGGGGGTGGAGAAGCCTAGTGCTAGATTTTTCCGAAAGGCGGAGGAGGTAGCGGGGGTTTGTTCGCATGAGTGTGCCTTGATCGGGGACGACCCGAAAAGTGATCACGCAGGTGCAGAGGGGGCGGGGTGGCTCTGTTCTTTAGTCGAGAGGCCCAAGAAGGGTCTCTGGGAGGCATTAGAGGATCTGAGACTTTGATTTTTGGGTTCTTATAGGGGTGGAGGGATTTTGACAGGAGGGAAAGAAGAGCGCATTTTCTACTAAGCAAATATCTGCCCTGCATTGCCCCCAACCATGAGCACACAAATTAAGTCTATGATTCAATCCTCGATTGGAAGGAAATGGATTGTGGCCATCACAGGGATTTTGATGATCGGCTTTATCTTCGTTCACATGACGGGAAATCTGCAAATGTTTGCGGGCACGCCGGATAAAATCAATTTGTACGCTCACCTTTTGCACTCCTATCCGCTGGTGCTTTGGAGTTTTCGTTTAGGCTTACTTGCGGTGACCGCTCTCCACATCTGGGGAACACTTTCCTTGGCGCGAGAAAATCGAAGGGCGAAGCTTGTCGATTATGCGGTCGCTGGAAGAAAATCGCGACTGAAGGTGACATGGACGAGCGTGACGATGGTGATTAGCGGGACAGTAATTTTAGGTTTTGTGGTGTTCCATCTCCTGCATTTTACCGCCCAAGTGGTGGACAAATCGTATGCGAGCATGGAAACGGCCGTGGGTGGTGTGGCGATGCACGATGTGTATCGGATGGTGATCAGAGGTTTTTCAAATCCTTGGATCAGCGGGTTCTATCTGATTGCGATGGCCCTGCTTTTTTCCCATTTGAAGCATGGAGCAGCGAGTGTTTTTCAGACGTTTGGGTTACGAGACAGGCAGTTGGTTCAGGTCATTCAGGCGGGGGCATGGATTTTGGCCTTGGCACTTTTTGCAGGGTTTAGCTCCATTCCTGTCGGGGTGATGTTGGGTTGGATACGGCCATGAAGCTGGATCCGAGAATTCCTGGGGGTCCGTTGGCGGACAAGTGGACAAGGTTTAAGGCGAATGCGCGTTTGGTGAATCCCTCCAACAAGCGGAAGTACGAAGTGATTGTGGTTGGGACGGGTCTGGCTGGGGCCTCTGCTGCTGCAAGTTTGGCGGAGCTGGGGTATCGGGTAAAATCCTTCTGTTTCCAAGACAGTCCGCGTAGGGCGCACTCGATTGCGGCCCAAGGTGGGATCAACGCGGCCAAGAATTACCAAAATGACGGGGATTCGGTGCATCGATTATTTCACGACACGATCAAGGGAGGAGATTTTCGTTCTCGGGAAGCGAATGTGCATCGGTTGGCTGAGGTAAGCGTCAACATCATCGACCAGTGTGTGGCCCAAGGGGTGCCTTTTGCGCGGGAGTATGGGGGAATGTTGGCAAATCGTTCGTTCGGTGGGGCGCAGGTGTCGCGAACCTTCTATGCGCGGGGAGCGACGGGGCAGCAGCTCCTTTTGGGGGCTTACTCGGCGTTGAGCAGGCAGATTGGATTAGGGCGAGTCAGGATGTTTCCGCGGCATGAGATGCTGGATCTTGTGGTGGATGAGGGAAGGGCTCAGGGCATCATCACGCGAAATCTTGTAACGGGGGAGCTGAAGGCGCATGAGGCCGATGCGGTGCTTCTTTGCACGGGCGGGTATGGGAACGCCTACTATCTTTCGACCTACGCACGGGGTTCAAACGTAACCGCGACGTGGCGGGCGCATCGGCGTGGGGCTCTTTTTTCGAATCCCTGTTTTACGCAGATTCATCCGACCTGCATTCCTGTGTCCGGAGATTATCAGTCGAAATTGACCCTGATGTCGGAGTCGCTCAGGAACGATGGGCGTTGCTGGGTACCTAAAGTGTCGGGCGATAAGCGATCGGCGTCTCAGATTCCCGAAGGGGAGAGGGACTACTTTTTGGAGAGGTTGTATCCGAGCTATGGAAATTTGGCGCCACGGGATATTGCGTCCCGAGCAGCGAAACGGGTGTGCGACGAAGGTCGGGGAGTGGGGCCTTCAGGATTGGGGGTGTATCTCGATTTCGCAGAAGCGATTGAGCGATTGGGGGAGAGCACGGTGCGTGAACGGTATGCGAATCTTTTCTCGATGTATCACGAGATAACGGGGGAGAGTGCGTATGAGTCCCCAATGAGAATCTTTCCAGCGGTGCACTACACGATGGGCGGGTTGTGGGTGGATTATCATTTGATGAGCAACATTCCAGGGTTGTTTGTCTTGGGGGAGGCGAATTTTTCCGATCACGGTGCCAACCGGTTAGGGGCGAGCGCGTTGATGCAGGGTCTCGCGGATGGATATTTTGTTTTGCCCTACACGATTGGGGATTATCTCTCCCAAAAGAAGCCGGGGGGTGCGAAGAGTGGTCGACAAGCTGAGGCTTTCTGGGAAGCAACGGAGTCGGTTCAAGCTCGGACAAAAAAATTGCTTAGCGTGAAGGGAAGCAAGCCTGTGAGTGATTTCCATCGAAGGCTTGGAAAAATTCTTTGGGATCAGTGTGGAATGAGCCGGACCAAGCAGGGATTGCAGAAGGGAATTGATGCGGTACGTGAGTTAAGGAAGGAATTCTGGGAAAATGTAAATGTTCCTGGATCGGGAGAGGATTTGAATCAGTCGCTGGAGAAAGCGGGGCGGGTATCGGATTTTCTAGAGTTGGGTGAGTTGATGTGTCGGGACGCGTTGGAGCGAGACGAGTCGTGTGGGTGTCATTTCCGGGAGGAGCATCAGACTTCGGATGGAGAGTGTGAGCGTAAGGACAAGGAGTTTTCGCATGTTTCAGCGTGGGAGTATCAGGGTGAGGGCAAGGCGGAGGTGAGACATGCAGAGCCTTTGTCCTTTGAGGAAGTGCAGTTGGCCACGAGGAGTTATAAATGAAGCTGAATCTTAGAATTTGGAGGCAAAAGTCCAAAGAGAGTGAGGGTCAGTTTGAGACGTATGAGGCGGATGGTTTGACGCCGGACATGTCGTTTTTAGAGATGTTAGATGTGGTGAATGATCGGTTGACGAAAGAGGGTAAGGAGCCGGTTGCATTTGAGCACGATTGTCGTGAGGGGATTTGTGGTTCGTGTGCCATGGCGATCAATGGAGAACCGCACGGACCGAATCAGGGTGCGACCACGTGCCAGGTTTATTTGCGGTCGTTTCAGGATGGGGAGACCTTGACGGTAGAACCGTGGCGGGCACGGGCGTTTCCTGTGATCAAAGACTTGGTGGCAGATCGCTCGGGATTTGATTCGATTATTCAGGCAGGGGGATTTGTATCGGTGAACACGGGTCAGGCTCCGGACGCGAACGCGATTCCAATCGGCAAAGAGGTGGCCGAGCAGGCTTTTGATGCGGCGCACTGCATTGGGTGCGGGGCTTGTGTGGCGGCCTGTCGAAATGGGTCGGCGATGTTGTTTGTGGCGGCGAAGGTTTCGCATTTGGGTCTTTTGCCGCAAGGGCAACCCGAGCGAGCGGAGCGGGTGCGTAAAATGGTTGCGGCGATGGATGCGGCTGGTTTTGGAAACTGTTCGAATCAGTATGCGTGTGAGGCTGTTTGTCCTAAAGAGATCTCGGCGGACTGGATTGGGCGAATGAATCGGGACTACGCGGTCTCAGCTGCGAAGAAGTTATAAGCGGAGGGTCTTGACTGGGGATTTCCCCCTTAAGGCATATACGGGTTTACTTGCTTTTCTAAAGTGTTGATAATTAAAGATATGCCAGGCTAAATAATCGGGGCAATTTACTCGTATTGTGCTAGTTTGTAAATAGATGCATTTCATCCGGAGCTTCCTCCTCCGCATGAGTGACCGTTGCGCTATGTGTCGCAAGGGTCGCTTCGTGTTTATATTTCTAGCGCTGTCCGTAATAGCGGTTCCGAGTGGTTCATGGGCCAGATTGGGGGTTGATTATCAGATGGCCTTGGGAAATCCCTCCGGGGCAACGAATGATCCTTTGGTTCGAACCAATTACCTGATTTCTCGATCGCAATTTGTTCTTTCCTATAACGATGACACGCACCAAGCCAACTGGGTGAGTTGGAGCTATTCCTTAGCGGATGACGGGACCCAATCCCGGACGGATGCGTGGGCAGTCGAGGAACTTTTGCCAAGTGGGTATCTAAAAATCGGAACCTCCACTTTTGGAACCTATAATGGAATCTCGTTAGATCGGGGGCATATGTGTCCCTCTGCCGACCGCACGACCACCTACAACGACAACGCCGTGCTCTTTCGGATGAGCAACATTATCCCTCAGGCGTCTTCAAATAACCAAGGGCTTTGGGCGCAGTTTGAAGATTATTGCCGAACGCTGGCCTCAGGGGGGAGCGAGATTCTCATTATCTGTGGGCCTTCCGAGTTCACAGGGGCTCGGATCGGTAACCAAATGGCTATGCCTGGTTCCGTCTGGAAAATCGCGGTCGTCATTCCCAATGCCACGAGTACGACCCCGGCAAATCAAAGAATCAACACCAACTGCCGCGTCATCGCTATCTTGACGCCGAACGTTAGTACCGGGCTCGGAAACTGGCAAAGTTACCTTACCTCCGTGGAGGAGATTGAGGCGGTTACGGGGTTCAATTTCTTTTCAAGTGTCAGTCCGGTGGTAGCGACCTATTTGAAAAATGTGGTTGATACAGGCAGCGGACCAAATCAGCCGACTGTGATCACGGGATTTAGCCCGAGCTCGGGTCCGGTTGGTACCACTGTGACCATCAGCGGTTACAATTTTGGAACTTCCCCGACAGTGCAGTTCAACGGGATAACAACCACAGCCAGCGTCTCTGGAGGAACAACCATCACCACCACCGTTCCGGTTGGAGCTGGAACCGGTCCTATCACCGTGACCGGCACGGGCGGGGCCGACAGTAGTTACGAGGATTTTACAGTCACGAGTAGCGGTTCGACCCCGACAATCAGCCTTTCGCATTCGGCAGTGAGGGGCCTTGCTTCGACACAGGGCTTGGCGGGAGCCGAGCAAATCTATGCCGTCAACGGCGCTTTCCTCGCGGATGACATTATCGTCACCGCACCGGCCAACTTTGAAATCAGTGCCGACGGCACTCTCTTCTCTTCGAGTCTGACACTTCCCCGTGCAATTGATGGGACAATTTCCAAGCAGGTACATGTGCGGATCAAGGCGGATGCCCCGGTGGGCAATTTGAGCGGGAGCATCACTCACTCGAGCAACGGTGCGACTACACGTAATGTCAGCGTCTCAGGCACGGTCGTTACCAATATGCCGCATATCATTGTCTCGGCCTCCAGCCTAACCGGCTTCGCCGCCTTGGAGGGAAGTGCGGGCAGCAGCAAGAGCTACACGGTATCGGCTGCCAACCTAACCGGAGGCATCACCATCACCGCACCGACTGGATACGAGGTGAGCCTCGACAATAGTACATTTGCAGCGACGCGGACACTGACGCCGGTCAGCGGCACCATAGCTACGACGACAGTTTACGCGCGCTTGAGCGCTACCGCACCACTTGGCTCGAACACAGGCTTGATCAGTCACGCGGGCGGAGGCGCCACAACGCAAAGCGTGTCAGTCTCCGGCACTGTGTCCACTTCGGGAGGTGCCAATTCGGATATTTACTGGGATTTCCAAACGGCCGCGCCCACATCTGGCGTTCCGGTGAACATGGCAGTCGGTAATCTTATTCCGGGCAACAACAACGGTACGACGACACTTCTCACGACAACGTCAGCCTCAACCTCCAGCAGCTACAGCAGCGCCAGTGGAGGTAACAATGCCGGTGCTGCGGCGCTGATCGGCGCTCTCAATATAGTCTCTGGAGGCAGCACCTATTTCGAGTTCACCATTACACCTGCTAGTGCCGGTATCTTCACGCTTGTGGGGATTTCTTTCGGCACGCGCAGTACGAACACTGGGCCACAGGCTTACGCAATCCGAAGTTCTTCGGACGCTTATGCGACTGACATAGTCACTGGCCCAATCTCGAATAATTCTGCTTGGTCGCTCAAATCGCACAATGCTTTGAACCAGAGCTATTCATCGGCGACCACTTTCCGAATCTACGGATACAACGGAAATGGCACGGCAACTCTAGGAACGGCCAACTGGCGAATCGACGATCTGAAAGTGAGCGTCTCGACGGGTTCATCTGTCACAACAACACCGGTCATCACCGTAGCTGGGCCCACAACTGCAACTGCCCTTGAGTCATTCTCGTATCAAGTCCAAGCAAACAACAGTCCGACATCTTATGCCGCTAGCGGATTACCTCCGGGATTAACCATCAACACCTCGAGCGGTGTCATCAGCGGCACGCCTACTACACCAGGTTCCTACATTGTGAGCCTGACCGCATCTAATGCTGGTGGCGACGGAACAGCCACATTGACCATCAACGTCCAGTCCAACCCCAATACGCCTGCGATTACCAGCAACCTGATTGCCTACGGGCAAATCAACACGGTGTTCGGCTACCAGATTGTCGCATCAAATTCTCCGACATCCTACACCGCGGCCAACCTGCCAGACGGTTTATCTATAAACACCTCCACGGGTTCGATCGGCGGCACACCCACGGTCGGAGGCACATTCCTTTCAACCATCACTGCCCTCAACAGTTTCGGTAGCGATTCTAAGACGCTACAAGTCATCGTTCGCATTCCCTCGCTTACGGTTACGCCAGCAACCCTGAGTGTCTTCACCGCAGACGCGGGATTCCCCAGCGCCACGCAAAGCTACATGTTGGCCGGATCGGAATTAGCCGACGCGATCACCGTGCGGGCACCGCAGTATTTCGAGATAAGCACGGACGGGGTGAATTTCATTGGTGAAACCGTGCTTACGCCGAGTGCCAACGGAGGCCTCTCCCAAGTCGTCATTGTACGCGTGGTCAACAACGCCCCCCCCGGTCTGATAAGTGGGGCTCTAAGTCACTCGGGTAGCGGAGCGGTGCCGAAATACCTCGAGGTGAGCGCCACCGTTTCCACATTGGTGCCGACGCTGACTCTATCCGCCACGGGTCTCGCCAATTTCTCCACCTTGGCGGGAACCGCATCGACAAGCCAAACCTACGAGATTTCTGGAGCTGGGCTAACTGGGAAAATTAGCATCAGCCCGCCTGCAGGCTTTGAAGTAGGAACCAGTGAGGGCAACTTCGCCAACATCATCGAACTCACCCCGGTGAACGGTGCACTCACTGGCACAGCCGTTTATGTGCGCATGCGTGCCGATGCCTCCGCGGGAACATACAACGGCAATATCGCGCACTCCGGCGGTGGGGCGGCATCTAAAACGGTTGCCGTATCTGGCGCGGTAACGAACCCGATTGGACCTAACATCCTCGCAACCTCCGGCGGTTCGGCCTATATCAGCGCAAGCTACAGTTACACCATCACGACCGACGGGCTCCAAACCGTGTCATCCTATGCTGCCACCGGGCTGCCCGCCGGATTATCGGTAAACACCACTAGCGGTGTGATCAGCGGAACACCGACAATCGCGGGAACTTACAATTTGACTCTGCGAGCCACGGGGGCGCAGGGCACATCGACCAAGGCTTACACGTTGCGCGTGATCACCACGAGCGAGCAACCTTCCGCGCCGACCGTGGTCGTGAATAAATACCACAACTCGACTACAGATCGTGTCGAGCTTCTCGTCATTGGCGACACTCTCAACGGGCCGCCTGTCGATTTACGCGGCATGACCATCAAGGACCTCAACAGTAACATGGCTACGGATGGCGGCGGGAAATACGTATTCGCCGATCACCCGCTCTGGGCGAAGGTCAAGGCGGGTACCCTCATCGTCCTTGCCGCAGGAAGCACGCTGTCCGAAGACTTTGATCCGTCCGATTTCGTGCTCGGCATCAATCTTTCCAACCCGACCTATTTCACGGAGGAAAGCGGCGGTTTCGATATCGGGAATATCGACATGGTGATGATCAAACCCGCCGGCATGTATCCCGACGGCGTGGCGGGCGGAATGCACGCGCTGGCGGCAGGAAGTGCTGGCACCCAGTACAATAATTTCACGGGGCGGAAAGTTCGGTCGACCCGCGAACTCTCCGGCTTTCGCGGGTATTTCTGCTCGATCGTGAATGGAAACACCAACCTCGCCGACTTTTATGCAAACAATGCGGCAGAAACATCGACTTCAAAGACATTCGGAAGCGGCAATAACTCCAACAATACAACCTACATCAGTTCCCTTCGTGCATTAGATCAAGAAGGGCCGATTCTGTCTTTAGTTGGATCCAATCCTATGAATATTGCTCTGGGAAGTGCGTTCGTAGACCCAGGGGCGACAGCGACAGACACAAGCGGGGGAAGTCGCACGGTCACCCCAAGCGGAACGGTCAACACGGCTGTCGCCGGAACCTATGTGCGGACCTACACGGCGGCTGATTCCGTGGGTAATGTGACTAACGCCACGCGTACTGTAGTGGTGGATAAAGGAACTCCGATCATTAACAGTTTGCCGCTTGCTTCGAGTTTGACGGAGGGCCAACCACTGCTGGCTTCAATGTTGATAGATGGAAGTGCTACGTATGGGGGTGCGGCGGTTCCTGGATGCTTTGCTTGGGCGGTTCCATCGGCTCAACCACCATTAAACTCTAGCTTTCAGCTTGTCACCTTTACGCCAGCGGATGCTAGCAATTATCAAGTAGTCACTTTTTCCATCAGCGTGACGGTAAATTCGGCACAAACGCCGATGCAAATCTGGGCCGCTGGATTTGGATTGAGCCAGGTGAATGCAGAGCCTGGGGCGGACCCGGACGGGGATGGACTAAATAATGCGGGGGAGTATGCCTTTGTTACGAGTCCGACAGATGGAGCAAGCCGAGCCGTGTCACAATCCAGCATTTCTGGTGGAATTAAGATCACTTGGCTGCAAAGAAGTGGGGTGACCTATGTGGTCAAGAGCGGAACAGATCTCAAAGCGGGACTCATTTCAGGAGTCGTCTCACGGGTAAAAGTTTCACCTCAACCCGTCGGATTGCCAGAGGGAGTGGAGCAGTATGAAGCTTCGCTTTCAGGCGGAACTCAAGGATTTCTACAGGTTGAAGCGATTATTCCTTAGGTTTTGTAGGGGGGTCAGTAAAAGAGCGTTGGTTTAATGAGGAAGAAGATTGAATTCGGGTGGTAAGGTAAGGCCGATCTGCTGTTCCAAGGTCGCTTGTTGTTCTTGCCAAAGTTGAAGCTCGGACGCTTCGGATGAACTCGCCGCGCTTGGTCTTGAGATCGTTCCGAGCGTTGTTCCGTCGGTTCGCCAACCTTTCCACTCCATTTTGCCCGTGCTGGATTCAAGTCGGGTCGAGGAGAGGGGTTTGCCATCCGGATACTGGAGTAAAAGAAAGCTGACTTTCCCTTCCTTGCCTGAAATAGGTCCAAACTGGCCCAATGCTTTTCCGTCTGGATACAGTAAACGCCCGCCTGTCAGGAGATCTCCCTGGTAGTCGCATTCCGCAAACGGTTGACCTGCGGGATAGTGAAGAGTGATTGGGCCTTGAAGTTTTCCGTCAGCAAACTCTCCCGATGTCGCGAGAGTTCCGTCGGGATTGAAACTTTCGTATCGGCCGTTTTTCTTTCCACCAAGGTATGGAGTGAGGGTGCGGGGTTTGCCATCGGAGTAAAATTCGCGAACCTGTCCGTCCAGATGATCGTTTTGCCAGTTCTCCTCAGTTAGAAGTGTGCCCCTCTCATCCCACTGACGTGCGACTCCTTCTTTCTTTCCAAACCGATAGAAGGTCTCCGACTTTTTCATTCCAGAGGGGAAGTTTTCAATACTGGGGCCGTCCAGTTGGCCATCCTTCCAGTTCGCCGTGTAGCGGGGAAGACCATCGGGCCACCAACCGGTGGCAGGTCCGTTGAGCTTGTCGCCGGAGTAAGAAAGATTATCGGAAACGGAGCCGTCGGGATGAAAGAGAGTGGAGGGGCCTTGGCGTTTCCCTTGAAGGAGGGTATTGGAGGCGCGAGTTTTTCCATCGTCCCCGAAAAGGACCTGAGGGCCTGTCATTTGCCCGGATTGCATTCGGGTTTCGGCCTTGAGCTTTCCGTCGGCTGAGTAGAAGAGCCAGTCGCCTTCGGGCAACCCTTTCCGAATCGGGCCTTCAGCTGTTTTCTTTCCTTTTTCATCGAGGTCGATGCGTCGACCGTCCCGCTGGTCCGACTGGCAGAATTCGCGACGATAGATGGATTCGTTCGCGCGATAGAAGAGAAGCTCGATTTCACCGGGTTTGGATTGGCGTGCGCTCAACACAATTTGGCCTTGAAGATTGCGGTAGGGGCCTGTTTTTAGAATCTGAGAGGGGATGAGGGAGGCTTCGTCATAATTCCATATCGGATCTCCTGCGGGCTGGTTGGGTGGGTTGGGAAATTGGTTGGATTGGTCTACCGAACGTCGAATGGCTTCTGCGGTTTGCAGGCCTTGAAGGATGGCATTGATGATAAGACCCACTTCGGCTTGGGCGCACACCCGCGAGGGAAACAAGGCGAGGCAAAGAATCAGGCAAAGCCAATTCATAGAGGGCTATCCTAAATTGAGGTTGAGTCGGAGGAAAGAGGTACGGATAAGCCCGCCTGCGTGTGGGTTATTCTAGGACTAACTGAATTCTTATTTTAACCATGGATTCAAAAAGGTGGGTATCGAACTCCCTTTCCACCTTCCACCTAAACCTTAAACGGTGAAATGTGGTAGAATGAATGGCGTGAATTTTTCTATCCGCCGATGGGCTGAGTTTATTAAGTTTGAGCACACCGTGTTTGCCATGCCATTCGGTTTGGCGGCGATGTTTCTGGCTGCGCGAGGAGTTCCATCGGTAAGAGTCGTGGGGGGAGCGATGGTTTGCCTAGTCGGGGCGAGAACGGCAGCGATGACGTTCAACCGATTGGCAGACTGGTCGATTGATCAAAAGAATCCGCGGACGGCGGTGCGGTCGACCCTTGTTTCCAAAACGACCGCGTATGCGACGATGGTGGGAGGTGTATTGGCTTTGGTGGGTGGAGCGTGGATTTTGAATCCGCTTTGTCTGATGTTGAGTCCGGTCGCGGTAGGGATTGTCTTTTTTTATTCTCTCACAAAGAGATTCACGTGGGGGTCGCATGGGTTTTTGGGGTTGGCGTTGGGGACGGCCCCAGTGGGGGCGTGGCTGGCGGTGAGAGGTCAGTTTGATTCGTGGGTACCGATTGTTTTGGGAACGGCGGTTGGGTTGTGGGTGGCGGGATTCGATCTGATCTATGCGTTGCAGGATCGGGAGTTTGACCAGAGGGAAGGATTAAAGAGTTTTCCTGCGAAGTTTGGAGAAGCCGCAGCATTGAAGATGGCGGCAGTTTTGCATGGGTTAGCGGTGCTGGGCTTGGGAGTCGTGGGTTGGATGGCGGGTTTTGGGTGGCGATATGGAGCGTGTTGGACGGCAGTCTGCGGAGTGCTGTGGATGGAGAGCCACTGGTCGAAGGTGGAAGGGAAAAGGTGGAAGGCGTTTTTTCAGGCGAATGCGGCGGTGAGTCTGCTCGTCTTATTTGGGTTCCTATGGGAGATTTTTTGGAAATGAGCGTGTGGGAAAAAGTTGAAAAGAAGGTGGAAGCGGGGGAACGGCTTTCGTTTGAGGAGGGCGTGCATCTGTTTCGGGATGCAGATTTGCATCAGCTGGGGCAGTTGGCGGATCGAGTGAGAGAACGAAAGGTCGGGAAACGGGCGAGTTATGTTTTGAACCGATACTTAAACTATTCGAACGTTTGTATTTTGAGTTGTCAGTTCTGCGCCTTTGCGAGGAAGAAGCGTGAGCCGGGGACATTTGAGCTTTCGGTGGAGGAGATGGTGGGCGAGGCAAGCAAGGCGGTCGCTGCAGGGGCGACGGAAATTCATATTGTGGGTGGGCTACATCCCAGTTTGCCCTACTCGTTTTATTTGGAGATGTTGAAGGCGTTAGCGGGGATTCAGCCCAAGCCGATGCTCAAGATTTTTACGGCAATTGAGATTCGGCATTTGGCTGAGCGAGTTGCCAAGAAGTCGATTTCAGAGGTATTGGTGGATTTAAGAGATGCGGGTTTGGATTCGTTGACGGGAGGAGGAGCGGAGATTTTTGCTCCTGAAGTGAGGGAGCGGATTTGCAAGGGAAAGGAGTCGGCAGAAGAGTGGTTGGAGGTGCATCGAATCTGGCACGGGATGGGCGGGAAAAGCACGGCCACGATGTTGTATGGTCATGTGGAGACGGCGGAGCAGAGGGTGGATCATTTAGAAAAGTTAAGAGGGTTACAGGATGATACGGGAGGATTTACGGGATTTATTCCATTTGCGTTCGAGCCGTCGCAGACGCGATTGGCGGAGTTAGGAAAGATTCGGAGGGCGAGTGCGCTGGAGGAGTTGAGGGTGATTGCGGCGAGTCGGCTGATTTTGGATAATTTTGATCACATCACTGCGTACTGGATTAGTACGGGATTGCCTTTGGCTCAGATTGCGTTGAGTTACGGTGCGGATGATTTGCACGGGACGATTGGGGAGGAGAAGATTTTTCACATGGCGGGGGCGCAAACGCCGAAGGGGCAGACTCGTGGAAATCTGGAGAGTGCGATTCGGGAGGCGGGGAGAGAGCCGGTGCAGAGAGATACGTTCTACGAGCCTGTTTTGAGGTGAGTGGATCGTGAGGTGGAAGGTCGAAGGTGGAAGGTGGGACGGGGCAAGATTCAGGCGTGAGATGACGGCGATATTGCTTTAAGCAGTAAGTACTGCTATGAAAGGAGAATGAAGACCACGATTGATGTTCCGGAAGATCTGTTGCATCGGGCGAAGGTGGTGGCGGCGCAGAGGCGGACGACACTGCGGGAGCTGGTGTTGACGGGGTTGGATGAGGTGTTGGGAAATAAAGACAAGGGGGTGAACACGGCGGGGGCATTAGCGCGACTGGGGAGGGGGATGCGTTTGGGTGGTAAGTTTCTCGCACGGGAGGAGATTCATGGCCGGAGATAGTCCGAGTCGTTTTATTGACACGAACGTGCTGCTGTACGCCTATGATTTGGAGAGTCCCAAAAAGCGGACGCGGGCGAAGGGGATTGTCGAGCAGGGGTGGGAATCGTTGGGGGAATCGGCGACCAGCGTTCAGGTTTTGCAGGAGCTGCAAGTGAACTTGGAGAGAAAAAAAGTTTCTCGTGGGGAAATTCATCAGTTGATAGATGATTTGTCCGTCTGGCCGGTGGTGGACAACACCCTGATGATCCTGAAGATGGCGTTGGGAGAGCAGGTGAGATGGCAGTTATCTCTTTGGGACGCGATGATTTTGGCGGCTGCGAGAAGTGTGGGAGCGAGCGAACTGGTGACGGAGGATTTCAGTCATGGGCAGAATTATGGCGGAATTCGGGCGGTGAATCCGTTTCGGTAAAGGACGAAAGATCTTGTGGGTGACCCCCGGCTTGTCGGGGCATCCGAGCGGTGAAAGGTCGAAGGTGGAAGGGGACAGGTGGAAGGGGACAGGCGGAAGGGCATACCCAAATAGGACATAAAAATATAAAGCCTTATCAACCAATCACTTATGTTAGAAAGGGTATGTTAATCGTCACACAAACGTAACATTAAACTTTTGGCATTTTTGGAGTGTGTGAACCAATATATTAAATGGATTTACGTCAAACAGACATAGCAGTTCGGGACGTGAAGGGGGATTCGGGATTTGAGGGATTCAGGGGTTCGCAGAAAAAGGGATTAAGGGATTCAGGGATTAAGAATAAAGCAGTTGCAAAATCCCGCTTCAAATTCCACGCCCTTGCTGTTTGCGCGGCCTTGATGACGTTCGCAACGACCGGTTGGGGGCAGAGTTTTTTGGGGCTCGATGGTGGTTTGGAAGGTTCTGCAACAGTTGATTCCACATTTTCTGCTACAGCACCATCTGCAGGGAACGGAAAGTGGACTACAGCTGGATCTAGTGCTAGTCAGTCCGCAATTGCAGTAGAAACATCAACGGTTCGAAGTGGTGCTAAGTCCCTTAAAATTAGTGGAACTAGCACGACTTTAGCCAGAATTTGGACCCCGTGTTTTACGATAGCTTCAACAACAAGTAAATTTTTTGTCCAGTATTACCGATATTCAGCGAGTACAGCCAATACGCAAACTCAGCAACCAGGAAATGTGCGTGGGGGGACGGAGCAAGCAAGCGGTACTTACACAACAGTTACTAGTGCTTCCACTTGGGAGAAGATTACATATGCGCCCACAACTGTTACTGCGGCTACGAGCGTGGCGGGGGCTATTTTAAATAAGGCATTAGGCACTGGAGGTACTATGTTTGTAGACGACTTCGTTATTTATGCGGATACAACCGCTGATAACACGGCTCCCAGTGCCCCGACATTGCCCTCTATAACTCCAGCTAGTGGGCAAATCACGGTAAGTTGGACGGCGGCAAGTGGGGGTGTTGATAACGGTGGTTATATGGTTGTACGTGGCACGGCAGATCCGACCACCGCACCCAACGTCAACGGGGTTTATGCAGTGGGCAATACTGTTGCTAGCGGGCAGTCCGTGGTTTATGTCGGGACGAACACGAGTTTTGCAGATACCGGACTAACGAATGGAACAAATTATTACTATCGGATATATACATTCGACAAAGCCTATAACTATTCCTCAGCGGTTACTGCATCAGGTGCACCGGCGGCGCCAACGCCGACGATCGCGGCGAGTGGGACTTTGACTGCGGTAAACACCACCTACGGTACCGCCTCCGCTTCACCCACGAGTTTCACGGTATCTGGGAGTAATTTAACCGGGAACCTGACGGTGGCACCGCCCTCAGGCTTTGAAGTCTCCACGACAATCGGTAGCGGATATACGACCAGCTTAACGCTGACGGCTACCACCGGATCGGTAGCCAGCACGACGGTTTACGTACGCCTGGCGGCAACCGCCACTGCCGGAAGCTCTCCTTATTCGGGGAACATCACCGTTTCTGGGGGCGGTGCGACCAGCCAGAACGTGGCAACAGTTTCCAGTACTGTCAGCAAGAAGGCACTGACAATTACCGCCGCGGCCCAAACCGTCTCCTACGGAACAGCAGCGGCCACGGTTACCGGGGCGGGCAGTTATACTCCAACCGGATTTGCCAATGGGGATACATCCTCCGTTATCGGGGGCACTGCCTCTTACACGACCACTTACACCGCCACCACGGCCGCAGGATCGAACGTGGCGACGATCACTCCGATCACCACCAGTCTCACTGCAACCAACTACTCATTCACTGCGGCAAATGGAAATATTACCGTTACAGCGGTTGTTCCTTCGGCTCCGACGATTACCGGAATCACCGCTGGGAATGGTCAGCTAAGCGTTGACTTCACTGCTCCTTCTTCGAACGGTGGAGCGAGCCTTACGAATTATGAATATTCGACCGATGGGGGTACGACCTGGATAACCCCAAGTGCGGCCGTCACTTCGAGTCCGCTGCTCATCACCGGGCTAGCGAATGCAACAGCCTACAATGTTCAACTTCGTGCCAAGAACTCTGTTGGCAGTGGCACAGCCACGGCTTCGACCCAGGCAACACCGGTGGCTCCTTCCTCACCAACACTCACGGTGGCTCCTGCCACTTTTGGCAGTGCGTTCAGCACGACGTACGGAACAGCTTCTTCCACCCAGACCTTCACGGTCTCGGGTTCGACCTTGAGCGGAGATGTGACGGTAACGGCTCCGACGGGATTCGAGATATCTCTATCTTCCGGAACCGGATATGCGGGGTCGCTGGTCCTGGCGCAAACATCCGGAAGTGTGGCTTCGACGACGATCTATGCCCAGTTGAAGGCAACGGCGGCGGCGGGAAGCTATAACGGCCAAACCTTTACTGTTGTTAGCACCGGGGCAACCACGCAGAACGTCGCAACAACCGCGAGCGGAAACGTGGTCGGCCAAGCGGCACTGACGATTACGGGGATCGGAATTGCCAACAAAGTTTATGATCGTAGCACCACAGCGACCATTACCGGCACGGCGACTTACGGTGGATTACAGAATGGCGAAAGTTTCAGCGTGACGGGAACTCCCAGCGCCAGCTTTGCGACCGCTACCGTGGGATTGGCTAAGCCGGTTACCGTATTGGGTTACACTGCGCCGAACTCCAATTACACCCTGACTCAGCCCACCCCTGCGGCCGACATCAGTGCAGTCACCCTAACGGTGACGGGTGCGACAGTGACTCCGAAGTCCTACGATGGAAATACCGTCGCGACCATCACTGGAGCAACGTTGAGCGGAGTGATTTCGCCTGATGTGGTCACGTTGACGGGTGGGACTTCGGGAACATTCGCGAATGCTAACGTCGGCACGGGGATTGCGGTCAGCACCACGATGGGAATCACTGGTGCTGATGCGGGGAACTACTCCTTCACAGCGCCGACGGGCCTAGTGGGAGAAATTACCAAGGCGACTGCTACTATAACGTTCACTTCTCTTCCTTCCGGAAAGAAGGTGGGGGATGCGGCATTTTCGGCCGGCGCCACAACAACGGCGGGAATCTTGTCTTACTCTAGTTCCAACCCGAATGTGGCGACGGTGGATGGAAGTGGAAACATCACGCCAGTGGCCCCAGGGGTGACAACGATCACTGCCAATGTTGCGGGAACGGCGAATTACAATGCTGCGGCCCCGGCGAGCCAGACGCTGAATGTGGCGGGCACGGCCCCAAGTCTTACGGTGCTCTCGGAGAACTTTGCATCATTGACGGCTGGAAATGACACTTCCACTACCGGTCAAAGCTCTGCACTTAGCGGGACCTCCTTAGCCAATTTTCCAACGGTATCATCCGCGTACAGCGCGGGAGGAGCAGTAAAACTTGGTGTCAGTGGCGGGACGGGTTCCATCACCAGCAAGACCCTCGACTTATCAGGGAATGGGGGGAATTACACGGTCACCTTTAAGGTAAAGGGTTGGACCACGGTCGAAGGTTCCATCATTGTGACCCCGTCTGTCGGCAGTTCTCAAACGGTGAGTTACACAGCTGTTATGGGAGGTTCTTATGAGACCAAGACCTTAGCGTTTACTGGTGGCACATCTTCGATGACGCTCAGTTTCGCGACATCAGCAAAACGAGCCTTTCTTGACGATATTGTTGTTACAACGGCAGGTGCCTCTACCCCCGCGATCACACCGAGCGGCTCGTTCAGTGCATTGACCACGACCTACGGCGCTGCTTCGGGGGCCTCGGCCACAACGGTAAAGGTGACGGGTGGAAGTTTGACGGCAGATATCCTTGCAACAGCACCCACCGGGTTTGAAGTTTCGAACGATGGGGCAACCTACGGTGCGACTGCGACCTACATCCAAACGGGCGGATTTGCCAACGGCACGCTTTATCTTCGTCTCGCAGCCAACGCCGCTGCCGGGTCCCGTTCCGGAGACGTGGTTCTTTCTTCCACCGGGGCGACACAGGTCAATGTGCCTGTAGTTGCCAGCACGGTTACAGCCAAGGCGTTGAGCGTCACAGCGGATGCGAAGTCGATGATTTACGGCTCAGCCGACCCCGCATTGAGCTACACGTCGGATGGATTGGTCAATGGGGACGCATTAAGCGGTTCTCTATCCCGCGCTGTTGGCACGGCAGTGGGAACTTATGCGATCAGCCAAGGGACTTTAGCCAACCCGAACTACAACATCAGCTTCACGGGGGCGAATTTCACGATTACTGCAGCTAGCCTTGCTTCCAGTGCGATTACGTTAACGCCCCAGAGTGATGGCAGCTACGCGGCCAGCGGTCCAGCGGGGAGCACGTTTAACTACAGTTATGCGGGTCGCTCCGCTAACGGGATCACGACGAGCTACAACAGTGCCAGGGCCCCCACGGCGGCCGGGTATTACACGGTGTCGGCCACTGCAACGGGGAACTACTCGGGCTCTAACACGGCTGACTACTTTGTGGCAGGGCCGGTGGCTGTGGCTGATTCCCGTACTAAGTCAGCTGGGAACACGGCCCAAATGATCCCGATCAGCGATCTCTTGGGCAATGTTCGCAGGATCACCAGCACGGGAACGGTCGAGACAACCGGTTTGACGGTGACTGGGGTGACGAGTGGATCGGGGAATAACGCGGAAATTGCTGGTGTGTTCATCAAGTTCACTCCATCCAGCGCATCCACGGACACCTTTACTTACACCGTGACCGATGGAACGAAGACCGCAACGGCCACCGTGACGATTACGACCGAAACGCAAGCGCCCTCGTTCGATCTGCAGATTGTGAAGGTGGGAGCGGCGACCTTCGGGGGCAGTAACACCACCATTACGCACGACTTTATCGGGGTGCCGAATCAGACTTATTTAGTCGAGTATGCAACCAACCTGGAAGGTCCTTGGATCAGTGCCGGCAACCAGAGCACGGGTCCGACCGGATCGTTCTCGGTGAACTTTACGACGTCGGGGGATGTTGCGGCAGATTGGAACGCCCACATGTTCTTCCGTGCGAGGTTGGTCCCGTAAGGTGCAACGATGAAAAGGACAAACATCCAGATTAAGGCGGCAACGGGTTGGCTATTGGCCGGTGTTGCTTTCTTCGCTGTGGCTTCGGCGAATGCGCAGGATGTGACATGGGTGCGTAGTGTGGAGGTGAATCAGACTGTTCCTGACCGAGGTCAGTCTGTGAGCTTGCTGGATATGGCCAATTCAGGGTTGGGGAGCATTTCGAATGTGAAGGTGGACTTGTCTCTTTCTAGCCTGACACAGGACAACCCGATGTGGTTGGGGCAGGTGTATGCCTCGTTGACCTACGGGGTGGCGAGTGAAGGGGTGAGGACGGCGGTGTTGCTGAATCGGCCGGGTGTTTCCAACTCGGACGCTTTTGGGAGCAGTCTCTCGAACCTGAACGTGACCTTTGATGATTCGGCTGAGACGAACATTTTCAATTTGGCGAGCGGAACGGGAACGTATCAGGCGGATGGTCGGTTGGGTGTGAATCCTTACGGAGGCGGGGTTGCGTATAATTCAGGCAACATCAACGCGGGGTTGTCGGCATTGAACGGTGGTTTGTTGCAGAACCAACAGTTGAGTCTTTTGGTGGCGGATACGCAGCAGGGAGCGGTAGCGAAACTGGAGAGTTGGGGAGTGAAGGTTACGGGCACTGCTGCCAGTAGCGGTTTGTTGAACGTTGGCGCGGGCGGATCGGTGGCGGCTACGGGAACGACGCAGAGTGTGGGGGCGACTGTTGTGTCCTCAAGCACCGGGTCGGGTGCAGTGGGACTGTTGGCAATGTTAAATCAGGAGTTGAATTTGAGCGGGGGATTGAGTGGCAGTGGCGAATTTAACAAGACGGGGTCGGGGACGGTGAAGGTGGGGAATTCGACCGGGTTCACGGGGACTTTGAATGTGAACGGGGGGAAGGTGGTTGTGGATGGTGCGCTGGCCTCTGGTTCAACCACGATTGTGGGAAATGGAAGTTTCTTTGGCGGATCGGGCACGGTGGGCGCCCTCAATTTGCAGAGGGGCGCGACTCTAACACCTGGCAACAGCCCTGGATTATTGACGGCGAGTTCTGCGGTGTGGGGAGCTGGAGCGACTTACGAGTGGCAGTTGGGAAGTCTGACGGGCGTAGCGGGAACAGATTGGGATCTGTTCCGAGTCACCGGCGCATTGGACATGCGTGCTTTGAGTTCAGGGGACAAGTTTAACCTAAATCTCGTCTCTATCTCTAATGGGCCTTTGGATCTGAGTGCTGGATATGAGTGGACCTTTGTCCAGGCTGCTAACTTCACCGGATTGAGCAATTTGTCCTTAGGGACCGACATCACGAATCTCTTTCAAATTGCGACGCAGGGAATGGATGTCGGAACCGATCCGGCAAACATCAAGGTGCTGGTTGGAAGCACATCGAATGGTATGACCAGTTTGAACGTCTGGGCAGTGCCTGAACCTTCGTCTCAATCGTTGCTAGCCTTTGGTATGGCAGCGTTGGTGGCAGTCCGTTCGATGCGTCGGAAGCAAAGCTGATTTTAGTAAGTGTTTGGGGTAAGGGCAGTAACCCTACTACGTCTCGCATGGGCGAGACTTCGAAGGGCGCCCGAAGCGGGCGGGAATGTGTGAAGGTGAGAAAGTGCGAAGGTGGGAAGGTGGTGGTAGGGTGAGGCGATGAGAATTGGAGGAGTTGCGGGTGATTGCCGCTAGGCGCTTGTTTCTGGATAATTTTGATCACCTGACGGCGTAATGGATTAGCGTCGGGAGCTTTCAGTTATGGGACGTAAACAGTTTCTGATAAATGCTTTTGAAGAAGTGGTTTGAATAGGGGGGCAAAATAGGATTTGCAAATTTCGAGTTGCAGGCGTATTAATTTGAAATGTCACTGTTAAAACTACTTTTTGGGGCAAGAAAGGTAAGGCATCAGGGTGCAGGAGTGCCAACGGGTCAACTTTTGGAGTATCGGGTGATCGCTATTTTACTCATCACACTACTTGTGGGATTCGGGGGCTGGATTTGGATGAAGAGGGTGGAGCGCTACTCGTATACGTCCCAAAAGATGGGGCAGATTTCCACCGTATCGGGTGCTGAGTAGGGTTGGCTTGGCCTGGTTTTTCACCGGTCTTTCCAAAGAAATTATAATTGGAGTAGCTCAACTATCGGTTTGAGTGTGGTAGGGTGAGGAGATGAGGATTGGGTGTGTGCCGTACGATCATGCAAAACCTTTTGGGGTGAGTTGGAAGGTGGGGGAAGTCGTGTGGGATCATCCAAAGGAATTAGTCGGGAGATTGAAGCGTGGGGAGGTGGATTTGGCGCTGGTTCCTGTCTGGGAGGTTTTGACAGGGAGCCCCTATCGAGTGGTGGATGGGTTGGCGGTGGGATCGCGGGGTGAGGTAAGAAGCGTTGCGGTATTTCATGACAAGCCGTTGGAGGAGTGTGGGGGGATTTCGCTGACTCCGTATTCGATGAGCTCTGTCCAGTTGTGGAGTGTTGTTTCGAAAGGGGCGTGGGGGCTGAAGTTGGAGGAGAGGGAGGATGGGGAAGCGCGACTCAGAATTGGGGATGAAGCACTGCGGGAGTGGACGGAAAGAAAGGGAAGGGGAGTGACTGACTTGGGAAAAGCTTGGTGGGATTGGACGGGGAAGCCGTTTGTGTTTGCGGTATGGGCGTTGAGGAACGATTTTAATCCAAAATCGGGGGAGATAGAAAAGTTTCGTGAGGAGTGTTTGGCAGGAATCGCGAAGCGGGCAGAACTGGCGGAGGGGGGATTGGAAAAGGAGTATCTGACGAAGTGCATCCGGTATGAGTTGGGTAAGAAGGAGAAAGAAGGGATGGCAGAGTTTGCCAAGAGGAGTGGGGTAGCGATGAGGGGGATCGAGTATCTGTGATGGGCGGGGAGACGGCAAAGGGATTGAGATTTGGGGGTGGGGGAAGCAGAGTTCGAGGGGTGAAGCTTTCTCTGGTTTTTCTTTGGGGTTTGGGAATGGGGGTGAGTTGGGGTGCGGGAAAGTGGGGGATGGTAGATACCACGGGGACGTGGCGGTTAGCCGAGAAGTATGAGGAGGTGGGGGAATTCCGAGGGGATTTGAAAAGGTCGTTTACCCTGCCTGAGTTTTTGCCTGGCGTGAAAGGGGCGAAGGTCAAGAAGTGGCTCAAAGCGGAGGGGGATGAGGTGAAAGCAGGGGAACCGCTCGCGCAGATGGAGATGGTGGAGCCTGTTCTTCCTGTCGAGTCACCGATTTCCGGAATGTTGGTGAAAATAGGGGTGCCTGCGGGTGGGGCGGCGATTCCGGGGTCGGCCCTTGGTTCGGTGAGAAATTTGTCCCATGTGGGAATTTTCGAGAAAAAACAGTCCGATGTGATTTGTCCTGGGTATGGACCGAATCCTGGATCAGCCACGATGGTGCGATGGCTCAAGCTTGAGGGGGATGCGGTGGGGAAGGGGGAGAAAATTGCGGAGGTTCGTCCCAAAGAAGCGATGGCGATGTTGCAGGCGCCTGGGAGTGGAACTTTGGTTAAGATTGAGGTCAAGGATGGTGAGGAGGTAAAGGTTGGGCAGGCGGTTGCAAAGATGGGGATTGGGCGAGTGCCGGTTAAGTTGGGTGGCGAATGGTTTTATGCGGATGAAAGGGGAACGAGAGTGACGCAGGATCGTTATCTGGAGGTGGGCTCGATGTTGGGTGGGATGGCGCCTGTGCGAGTGGGGGAGAAGTGGGCGTTTGTGGATGGGGAGGGTCGTTTGATTCCCTATGCGACGGACGGAAAAAAGGCGAAAGGTTTTTCGCTGGGGATGTCAGAGAAGGCAGAGTTTGATGCGGCGCGAAAAGTGCGGGGGGGGTTGGCGGCGGTCCGTCTGATGGACCGCTGGGGTTATGTGGCATATCAAGAGGGAGGAATTCGAATGGCGATTAAGCCCAGGTTTTTGCAGGCGAAGGATTTTTCGGAGGGTTTGGCGGCGGTAGAGGAGAGCGAGGATGCGCCCGTGGGGGAGGGGGATGAGGTCGTGGAGGACAAGAGTGAGGCGGAGGCAAAGAAGCCTGCGGGGCCAGCGGCTTGGGGTTATATTTTGCCGAGTGGAAAACTGTGGGGAAGGTTGGACTTTGCCGTCGCAGGGGATTTTTTGGATGGTCGCGCGGCCGTGCAGGCGTTGGGGGAAAATATGCCGTGGGTTTTGATTGATAGTAAGATTAAGACTCGGACTACGAAAAATTATGGGGGGCTGGTTCCTCTGGGTAGAAAGCGTGTGGCTTGGAAGCAGAGTGGGGGTTGGGGCATGATGGATTTACAGGAGCGGGTGATGGAGATTCGTCCCGGATTAAAAAATCAGGATGGGGAAGGGGTGGGGCAGGATGTGTTGGAGGCGGTAGGGCCATTTGGGGACGATCGTGCGCCTGCTCGGGAGCCTGGGGGCAAGTGGGGATATCTGGATCCTGAGGGGAAGTGGGCGATTCCGCCCAAGTTTGAGCGGGCACTGGTTTTCCACAGTGGGTTGGCTGCGGCAAAGGAGCCTGGGGGGAAGTGGGGGTATCTGAAGCCAGACGGAAGCTGGGGATTGGAGCCGAAGTATACGAAGGCGCGGGCTTTTACCGACGGATTAGCGGCGGTGTCGGAACAGGGAGAGGTCGAATTGGGGCCTGAGGGAAGCACGGGCGGAAACTGGGAGTAGGGAGAAAGTATGGAGTATCAGGACTACTATAAAGTTTTGGGGGTGAGTAAGACGGCTACGCCGGAGGAGATTCGGACGGCGTTTCGAAAAAAGGCGCGGGAGCATCATCCCGATGTGGCGAAGGACAAGGTGAAGGGAGCGGAGAAGTTTAAGGAGGTGAATGAGGCGTATGAGGTATTGAGCGATCCTGCGAAGCGGGCGAAATACGACCAGATGGGGCAGGAGGTGCCGGGGGGTGGATATGGTTGGTCTGGAGGAGGAGTGAGGGGTGAGGCTGGGCCTGGGATGGAGGAGGTGCATTTTGGCGGAACAGGGTTTAGTGATTTTTTTGAAAGCATGTTTGGTGGAATGGGTGGAGTGGAGGGGATGCGGAGTGGTGGGGGAAGGCGAATGGCACGGAGAGGTTCGGACGTGGAGGGGGATCTGCTGGTGACTTTGGAGGAGGTGATGCGTGGATCCATGAGAGAGGTGACGTTGCAGAGAGGCGGAGGAAAGGTGGAGACGTATCGTGTGAAGGTGCCCGCGGGGGTACGGGAGGGGCAGAGGATTCGTTTGGCGGGGAGGGGAGAAGCGGGTGCGAGTGGGGGAGAGTCGGGAGATCTTTATTTACGAGTTCGGTTGGCGCGGCATCCGGATTTGCGGGTGGAAGGTTCAGATTTGGTCACGGACGTGGAGATGGCACCTTGGGAGATGGTTTTGGGAGGAAGCGTTCCAGTTCGAACATTGGAAGGTGAGGTGATGTTGAAAGTGCCGGCGGGGGCGGTGGCCGGTCAGAAACTGAGATTGCGGGGTCAGGGCCTTCCGCGAGAAGATGGGGGGCGTGGGGATCTGTATGCCATTTTGGAAGTGGGAGTTCCTTCGGAGGTGGGGGCGGAGGAGAGGAAATTATGGGAAGAGTTGGCCCGGAAGAGTTCTTGGCGGCCGAAGGGAAGGGATTAACCAATGAAAGGGAAACGGTTTCAGTTGGCCCGGATTCGGGAAGAAGAGGAGAGGAGGCTAGCTTTGGGGGAGTTGGCACGATTGGCGGAGACGACGGAGGCGATGGTGCGGGAATATTGCGAGATGGGGTTGTTGGGGGAAGAGGTGAGGCAGATCGGCCCTCAAATTCGTTTTGATGAGGGAGCTCTTTTTCTCGTGCGAAGGATTGAGCATTTACGAATCGAGTATGGAGTTTCTTCCCTGGGAGCGGGTTTGGTTTTGGATTTGGCGGCGAGGGTGGAGGAGTTGGAACATGAGATTCGGTCTTTACGGGAGGCGATGGGCCGATGAGTGTAGTGGCGCGAAGTCCGGTGGAGGGGTTGCGTAGTCCACGAGGGGATGTGTCGGGGCTGGTTTATTTTGGGCGGATGGTGGACAAACTAAGGTTGGAACAAGCAGGAAAGCTGCCTGAGGATTATCAGGCCAATCTGGGGGAGGGCTTCGACAAGGCTTGCTGTGATTTCTTGGGGGTTTCCTACGAAAAGCTCAGGACGAGAGTTCGGGAGGGCGGGACGGATGAAGAGATCTTGGATTGGTGTGGAAAGGTGGGTCGGGCGCGGGATCAGGAGGAGAAGAGAATCTGGGGGGCTTATCTTGCGAAAAGGGGTTGGCGGGACGAGATGTCGGATCGGCTGATTTTCCGGAAGAAAGAGGCGGGTTGGGAAAAGAGGGATGAGATCCAGACTTTCTTCGATTATATCGATGCGGATGAGGGACGGGTCTAGAGGAGGGATCGGATTGCCAACGAATCCAAGAGGAGACATTCTCTGCGTATGTATAAAAACATCATCCACCTGATTGTCTTGTCTTGGTTTGCCTTAGGTTCGGCTCATGCGGGGAGCACGTTGGGGGAGTCGATCGACAAAACGATCGATATTTTGGAGCAGTATGGGAAAGCGCAGGGGGATTCGATTCCTCGCAACGTGTTTCATGAGTGCAAAGGATTAGTGATTCTCTCGATCTACAAGGCGGCGTTTATTATTGGAGCCGAGGGAGGAGAGGGTTTGGTGGTGATTCGGAAGGGGAACAAGTGGTCGCCTCCCTCCGGGATTTCGGCTGCGGGAGCGGGGGTTGGATTTCAAGCTGGGGGCTCGGTGCAGGATTATGTGCTTCTGCTGAACACGGAGGAAGCGGTGAAGCAGTTCATGCAAAAAGGGAACTATACGAGCAGTGCTGCGGTCGAGGGAACGGCGGGCCCGGATGGCCGGGAGTTGTCGGCAGGCGTGGCGACCGTGAATGCCCCTGTTTATACCTACAGCTTTAGCAAGGGACTGTTTGGCGGAGTTTCATTGTCGGGATTGGGATTTGGATCGGCTGATGACACGAATGAAAACTTTTACGGGGAGCGTTTAAATCCCCGGGAGATTTTGGATGGTAAAGTGAAGAAAACTCCGGAAGCGGTTCACCGGTTATGGAAAGCATTGGAAGAATTGGATAAGAAACCGGCAATCAAAGGAAAGACTCCATCCCAGGAGAGCAAGAAGAAGGGAACGAGCTAAGGAGAAATTTATGGCAGACCCAATAAAACCTGATCTTTCCCCGATTGCAGGGGGAAGTACGGCAGGCAAGGCGGTGGCGACGGGAGCGGCCAAAGCGGCGGCGGGAGGAGTAGCGAAAGTTGCCGCGTGGCACACCATTTCGTTGGCGACGGCGGCTGCGTTGGGTTTGGGCGGCGGTGGGTATTATCTTCATCGGGATACGAAGGCTCGGGCACAGCTTATGGAGATGGAGCAGCAGGCGGGCGCTTTAGAAGATCGGGCAAAGAAAGCGGATTTGGCCAAGGAGGCCTTACAGGCTCAGATCGACCAGGCGAAGGAAAATTTCAAAAGCTCCTCTATGGAGTTGGAGCAGGCCAAGTCGGAGTTGGCTAAGTTGAAGGATGTGTCCGCCTCGGAGAGAAAGGTTTTGGAAAAGAAGTTGGCGGACCAGCAGTTGGCCCTGGAGAAGTTGAAGGCGACGACCATTCCGACTGACCAGGAGCAGAAGCTGGAGGATGATTTAAAGAAGAAGTTGGCGGATCAAGATGTGGTGATATCTCGGTTGAAGGATCAGCTTAAGGTTACGGTGGCGAGTGAGATACTTTTTCCGAGTGGGTCGGCCGAACTAGCGCCTGCGGGGGCCGATGTCTTACGGAAAGTCGCGGCTGCGGCGAATCAGTCTCAGGACGAGGTCCGTGTGGAGGGGCATACGGATAGTGATCCGATCGCTCCTGTACTAGCGCAATATTATCCGAGCAATTGGGAGCTATCCACTGCGCGCGCGGCAGTGGCAGTCAGGACACTTCAAGCGACAGGAATGGTTCCTGCGGATCGGTTGGCGGCCGTTGGGTATGGGGACAGTCATCCCGTTGCACCGAACGACACGCCCGAAGGCCGTGCAAAGAACCGCCGGGTGGAGATTGTTTTTAAGCCGATTCCGAAGCCTTAGTGGGTGGGGGGAATAGGGCCGGGGGCTGGGTCGGTCGACTCGGCTGATTCGACCGTAAGGGGGCCGTCATACCAAGTGACGCTGATCACCTCTTTGTCTGCGCGGTGAGGTCCATGGACAGTATTTTTAGGGGCATGAAAAAAAGAGCCGGGGCCGTATTCGACATTCCCTTCGATCCACTTTCCTTTGAGGATAACGACCGACTCGGACGCTTGGGGGTGGCGATGAGCGGGGATGGTGGTTCCTGGGGCAAACTTGCGGAGTAGAAACCTAGCTCCGTTTCCTGAGTCGTGTGAAAGGTGGGCAAACTCAACCCCAGGATAAGGGCCGGGCTCCCACATTGTTGTGTTGGGAAGACGTATGGTTGGAAACATGATTCGAAGATGGAGGACGAGAATCCATCTGACAACCCTTTGCTCTTCGGTAGGATAGTGAAATGATCAAAAGTGTAGAACAACCGATGGATTATGGGCCTCTGTTTAAGTTGGCGGGCGAGATTGGCAGGGAGACGGACCTAAACGGATTGTTACTGATGATTTTAAACAAGAGTCGGCCTTGGATTCAGGCCGAGGCCTGTTCGATTTTTCTGCCGGATGAGGAGACGGGGGAGTTAATTATTAACTCGGCCCGTGGGGACAGGGCGCCGCAGTTGGGAACTTTACGCGTTCCGAAGGGTAAAGGGATCGTGGGTTCAGCGATGGAGGAGAAGAAGACGATACGGGTGGATGACGTGAGCAAGGATCCGCGATTTTATTCGAAGGCGGATGAGAAGACTGGATGGACGACGAAGGCGCTGCTTGCGGCTCCTCTTCTGGAAGGGGGTGAGTGTGTGGGGGTGATCGAGTTTTTGAATCCAATCGGGAGAGTGGCATTTACGCAAACCGACGAGACGATGGTGGAGTACTTTGCGGGTTTGGTGGCGGCTGCTTTGGTACGGATGCGGGCGCACAAGGCAGCTCTGGAGCGGGCAGCGGTACAGCGAGATTTGGATCTGGCGAGAGAGTTGCAGGGTGGACTTCTGCCTAAGGTGTTTCCGACAAGGGAGGAAGCACCGGGGATTGAGCTCTTTGCGAGACTTGAACCTGCGAAGGAGGTGAGTGGGGATCTGTACGATTTCTTTCCTGTGGAAGACGGTAAAATGTGTTTTGTTGTGGGAGACGTGTCGGGCAAGGGTATTGCGGCAGGGATATTTATGGCGGTGACGAGAACCTTGATTCGAGCCACGGCTGTGCCGGGTAGAAGCCCTTTGGAGATTATGAATCGAGTGAACACGCAATTAGCGAAGGAGAATCAGGCGAGTTTATTTGTGACGATGATTTTAGGGATAGTGGATACGGCGACGGGTCGGATGGTGTACGGGCAGGGTGGGCACAATCCGCCCATTCTTGTGCCTGTACAGGGAAAACCGACTTATGAGCCGGCGGGCGGGATGCCTCTGGGGGTTTTTGAGGATGCGAAGTTTGGGGAGCGGGAGTTGCAGTTGAAGCCTGGAGAGACTCTGCTGGTTTATACGGACGGAGTGACGGAAGCGATGAATCAGGCAAAAGATTTGTTTGGGGAAGATCGTCTCGAAAAGGCGGTCACGGGGGTAGCAAGTCTTTCTCCGGAGAAAATTGCAGAACGGGTGATTGAGCAAGTGGAGGGCTTTGTTTTGGAGGCGGAGAGGTCGGACGACATCACTTTACTGGCGATTCAACGTCGAAAATAGTTGAGTCCGGATTTAAAGAGGGAGGGTTGGGCGGAGATGCGCGCGGTGGGGGATCGTCTGCAGGGGGTTTTGGAGAGTGATGTTCGGCATCCGCGGGGGCGGAATCCGTATGCGCATGTCGCAGGGTGTGTGAGGGGAAAGTTTGGTTGTAGTTATGGGGATCTTCCGGACGAACGGGTGGGTGAGGTCCGCAGGTATTTGATCGAGTTGGAGGCGGAGGAGAAAAGCCGAAGTGGAGAGGAAGGGGAAGATTAGTCGATGAGGTGCGCTTGGCGGAGGGGCTCAAGATCCGGGTCTTGGTGGGCAAGTTTTTCGAGGTCGTGATCGAGCTCGATAGCGCGCCGGACATAAGTCTGGGCGGTGGTTAGGTCTCCCCTTTGGGCAGCGTAGCAACCGAGGTTAAATTGGATGAGGGGATCTTTGGGATGGAGGTGGGCGGCATCCGTAAGAATTTTCGAGGCGGTTTCAATCGAGTCGCTTCGGCGTTTCGCGAAGGCCCAAGCAATAAACCATCGGGACTCGTCTGGGTGGGAAGTGGCTAGACGGGCGGCGAGGCCAGCAGCGTCCTGCCAGCGGCAGGCGCGTTCGAGGAGACGAAGCTTGAACTCTTGGACGCCATCATCTCCCACCATTTGAGGGGATAAGTTTTCCAGTTCGGCAAGAGCGTCGGTGTACATGCCAAGATTTGCGTAACCCACGGCAGATTCGGCACTTTGGAAGTCTTGTCGAAGTTTTGGGAGCAAACTCACATTAAACCATATCACATGATACGTAAAAATGGTAGGGGCAGCTTTTAGTTCAGATGTAAAATCATTGTTAATAATGACTTACAATCTATAGGCCGGAACTGCTTTGGTCTTTTTATCAACCCATCCAACAAGAATTGCGTGGGGCAGGGTAAGGACGGCGAGGAGAACGAGGTAAGGACCGACCCAATTTGTGCCTTGTGGAAAAGAGGAGGTCAGGAAGGGGGGGATCCACCGAAGGAAGGCCAAGCTTGCGAGAGTGAGGGGAATGGAGAGAAGAAGGAGTTGGGAGAGGGCGTGGGTCCAGCGGAAGAGTGGCTCATTGGGGGTGAGTTGGTTACGTATGGCGGAGAGTCGGAGAAGGTGTCGCCAAGCGTGAAAGGCCACAAAGTAGGTGCCGACGGAAAGGAGCGGGGGTGTGAGGTAAAAAAGGAGAAGTAGCAGTAGAGTTTCGATAGTTTGGTGGATGGATGGGCGAGAGAGAAGATTCAGGGCGATGGCGAGGAGTAGTACTGGGATAAAGGGAAAAGTGGAGGGGGGTAGGCCGGCATTAGGTGCCATGAGTAGAATGACCGACCAGGTGTCGGCCAAGTGAAAGGCGAATGGAGCGAGCATAACGAGGGACCCTCGTCCGATCCCAAAGAGAAGCCATCGAAGGCTTGGGGTTGTTTCGAGGGAGGCATCGGCGGTCCCCCAGTGCCAAGCGGTGAGAAAAAGGAAAAAGAGAGTCGAGGGAAGCGGGTAGGAGCGCCAAAGGAGTAGATAGGCGGCAGAAATCGAAAGGTAGATTAGGAAGAAGGGGATGAGAAAGGACAGGCGAGAGGGACGATGTAGAATCCAACCTGGAATCCAAGGGTCGCAGGCACCGTGGGGCACTCCGAGGATCAGGGCAGAGGAGAGAAAGAACCATGGAGCTAGCGTGCAGGCAGGTTGGGGAAAAAGAAGGGAGAGAAGGGTGATGAAGACCGCGAGAAACCAGGGAGCGGTTTGCCTAAGGAGAACGGGCATAGGATATAGTAGGGGCAGAATGGGGAGGGATAGGATGAAAAAAAATGGGGGATCTCCTTTCGGAGATCCCCCAACTTAACGCGGGAGAAAATCCCGCGCCGAAGATTTAAATCTGACTATTTCGCGCGTTTGGCGAGATTCCAGACGATCAAGCCGAAGCCGATCTTATTGACGGCGTCACCGATGTTGTAGATGACATTCATCTTGGAGGCCAATTCGACCGAGTTGCTGAGCACGTTGCCCGGCAAGGTCATATAGCCGATTGGGTAGATGGCCCAACCGATGAGAACGAAACCACGAAGGAGATTAAACGCTTTGCGGACGTTGGCATCGCTGCTGCCGTCGGCAAGTTGTTTGGCTTCGCCGAAGAAGATCTCATAAACGATTCCTGCCCAACCGATGGTGGAGATGACACCCCAGCCGAAGTTCTCAAAGCCACGCACGGGTTGACCGAGCTTGGCAGAGACTTCGCCGATGTATCCGGCCACCAACATGAGGACGGAGTAACCGATGAGGCGCCAGAGCATATTTACGCTGGCACCGGCGGATTTGAGAAGGAGATAGAACTCCACGCACATAAGAGGCACGGTTAGGAGCCAATCGATGTAGCGGAATTCGGTGGGCGAAGCGACTCCGGCATTTGTGCCGTTGAAGTTCGAGCACCAGTACTCTCTCATGTACATGTAGTGGGCGGCCGCGATCGTGGTGATCAGTGCACTGATCAACAGCGAGGTCTTCCATTTGTCCGAGACGGTCTGCCGCTCGAAGTAAAAGAAGACCGAGGCGGCAAACATAGCCATGGTCCCGATAAAGAAGGTGAACCCGACAAGGTCACCCGTTTTCATTGCTGCAGCTGCTAGCATAGTGTGTTTCTCCTTCTGCCCCTATTGGGGCGTTTGCTTGAATGAGGATTCTTAAAGACAGGGCGTTTGCGAGCAAGTCAAAACCAGACAACAAGAAGAGCAAGTTGTGAGTATTATCTACTGTATTTTAAGTAAAATCATCGCCTTTTCTTAGCTTTTTTCCACTCTTGGTCTAGCTCTCGAGGTCTTAGATCCCCCGTTTTTTTACCCTTCTTAGAAAGGGCAGATTCAATATGGCGAACACGGGTAGCGAAACGGTGGGCTGAGTCACGGCAAGCGGTCTCTGCATCCACTCCCCGATGTCGGGCGAGATTGACCAATGTAAAAAGGAGGTCTCCAAGTTCTCGGGCGAAGGTCGCTCCGCGACCTTTCGTTTGGCAAACCTCCTTTATCTCTTCTCGGATCTTGGCTGGGATGCCTTTCTCTGGATTCGGCCAATCAAATCCGACCCTCGCTGCACGTTTTTGCAGATTTTGGGCTAAAAGAAGGGATGGAAGACCCATCGGAATGCCATCCAGTGCGCTCTTGCGGGCTGGTTTTTCCGCCTGTTTAAGCTGATGCCACCGATGGAGAACCTGCTGAGTCGTGACAAGTCGTTCTTTACCAAATACGTGGGGATGCCGACTGATGAGTTTCTTGGCGAGATGTGACGCCACCTTGCGAAAATCAAAGGCTCGCCGCTCCTGAGCTAGTTGAGCATGAAAAATGATGTGCAGAAGAACATCTCCCAGCTCCTCCTGCAGGGCATGGTCATCTTTCTGATCAATGGCTTCAAGGAGTTCATAGACCTCCTCCAGCAACATGGGACGAAGAGTTCGATGAGTTTGCTTTTGATCCCATGGACAACCCTTAGGGCCCCTCAGTCGAGCCATGATCCGGGTCAAAGCTTCCACTTCTTTCATCCTTTGCAGATAAGGGATGAGAATCGCATTCGTCGAGTCTGAGCGTGACGAATGGGAAAATTGAAGTACTCTTTTTGTTCCTTGAGCAAGTTTATCTCTCCATGGGCCTCTTGGCCGAACCTGATTGAGCAGCACCGCAAGGTGGCGCCTGAGGCGTTTGGCCCTGAAGGCAATCTTTTCAATCTAATCAACGGCAAGTGGCAGCAGCCGGGTCACGGAAAATTGTTTCTCTCTCCTGTTGATGCCACCCCTTTAGGCCGATATCCGATGATTCGGTTGGATGCCGCCCGTGCGGCAGTGGTGGCGGCCGAGGCGGAATTCCACGCTTGGTCGAAAACCGATTTAGATGAGCGCAAGCGGATGGTGATGGAGACCTTGGGAGATTTAGAAGCTAATGCCGACTTGCTGGCGAAGACACTGGTTTGGGAGATCGGCAAGCCGTACCAGCAGTCCAAGGTCAGCGTCGAACGGTGTATTTCAGGAGTGCGCTGGTATGTCGGGCAGATCGAAAAAATGATGGAGGGGAGAAAGCCGCTGGGCTTGATCTCCAATATTGCTTCTTGGAACTATCCTCTCTCCGTTCTCATTCATGCTGTTCTGGTTCAGTGTTTGGCGGGTAACTCCGTCATCGCAAAAACACCCACGGATGGAGGAATTCACGCTGTCACCTTGGCGATGGCCCTCGCCCGCCGGCGTGGATTGCCGGTGAGCTTGGTCAGCGGATCCGGGGGTGAGCTGAGCGAGGCCCTCGTCCGAAACGAAGCGATCGCCTGTTTGGCTTTCGTGGGTGGAAAAAATAATGGTCGGGAGATTGCAGCTGCATTCTACGATCGATCCAAGCGGTATATGTTGGAGATGGACGGGGTGAACTGTTACGGGGTTTGGGAGTATTCGGACTGGAAGAGCTTGGCGGCTCAGATCAAGAAGGGGTTTGAGTTTGGCAAGCAGAGGTGTACCGCCTACCCGCGCTATGTCGTTCAGCGCTCCATGTTCCCGAAATTTTTAGAAATGTACCTTGGAGTGGTACAAGGGTTGAAGTGTGGGCATCCCCTCCTCGTGGACAAAGCGGAGGATCCGTTGCCTGCCCTAGATTACGGGCCGTTGATTAACAGCAAAAAAGTGGAAGAGCTACGGGTTCAGGTCACGGAAGCTGTGGCCGGTGGTGCTGTCGCGCTGTACGAGGGGGTTCTGAATGAGGCCCTTTTCCAGCCTTCGCAGGATATTTCGGCCTACTTGGCCCCTGTGGCTCTGCTGAGCCTGCCGCGAAACTGTAAACTGTACCACGGTGAGCCCTTTGGCCCCGTCGACTCGGTGGCTGTGGTCGATAGCGTGGATCAGCTCATTGCAGAGATGAATGTCTCGAACGGTAACCTTGTTTCGAGTTTAGCTACGGATGATGCGAATTTGGCCAAGCAGGTCGCAGTGGATCTGCGGTGCTTTAAGTTTGGGCACAATAAGGTTCGTTCTCGTGGGGATAATGAGGAAAGTTTTGGCGGGTTCGGCCAGTCGTGGAAGGGATGCTTTGTCGGAGGCAAGTACCTTGTCGAAGCGGTTACGCAGGGACCAGCGGGCGAGCGGTTACGCGGGAACTTCCCCGATTCGATTTATCTGCCTGAAGAACGATAGAGCCGGGCTTTAGGTAATCTTGGCGGGTGACTTCCGGTGAATTAACCAAAGGGAGACGCTGACCAGCACAATAATCACTCCGCTGACGATCAACTCCGTCATCGACTGGTTAAATTTGAGGGCGTCGAGAGTGTTCCCTTCCGTTTCCTGCACAGACAAACCTGCGCCGATGGTCAAGATGCGACGGGTCACGCTAATTCCTGCAATGACAAGAAAGGGGACGAGGTCCGCAATACTCACATCGTGAGCTGGGGAAACAAGGAGGCGGGTAACCGTGCGAAGAATCTCCATCACGATAAGAATCAGAAGCACTTCATTAATCACGGAGATGAGGGTCGAGAAGAAGGGCTGATGCTGAAGCATCGCATTGAGGATGTAGTGGACCAGATAGATCGAGATCGAGCCTGCAATGACGAGAAGGAGAACGGCGACGTAGCCGTAGGTCACGATTTCGCCCTTGGAAATTAAGCGGAAGAGGCGGGAACCAAGGCGGGATGGGTCAGGCTTAAGCATGGCTCGACTTTGAGGACGAAACCGGAGAATGCAAGCGGGTTGGCGTAACAGGGATTCGGGGTAGGATGGGTTTTATGGCCAAGGCGACCCTTTTTTACGACGCAGACTGCGGCTTTTGTCAAAGTAGTGTGGAGTGGATTTTGAAGAAGGCACGACCTGGAACCTTTGATCCAGTCGCTTATCAAGATGATGAGGGCATGAGGCTTTTTCCCATGGTGGATCGAACGTTGGCCGACAAAGGGATTCAAGCTTTGGCGGAGGACGGCACTTTGTGGAGGAAGGCATCTGCCACGGCGTTTTGCCTGACGCTTGTGCCTGGGTGGAGATGGTTGGGGCACCTTATCCGTTTTCCATTGATTCTACCTTTTGCGTCGATCGGCTACGCGATCGTGGCTGCGAATCGCGAAAGAATTTCCCGTTGGATGGGGAGGACGTCTTGTCGGATTCCGCCTCGGGCTTAAAAGGAGGTACAAGCGGTCTGATCCGCTTAAGGGAGGAAATTGTACGGTGCAGGCAGTGTCCGCGTCTTGTGCGTTGGAGAGAGCAGGTGGCGAGGGAGAAGAAAGCGGCCTACTCAAAGGAGATATACTGGGGGAGACCTGTCCCGGGGTGGGGGGACTCACAGGCCAAGATCGTAGTGGTGGGATTAGCTCCAGGGGCTCATGGGGCGAATCGGACAGGGAGAATGTTTACGGGGGACGAGTCGGGCAAGTGGCTGTATCGGGCCTTATGGAAGGCGGGATGGGCAAGTCAGAAAGAGAGCACGGGTACACAGGATGGGCTTGAGTTGCGGAGTGTTTGGATTACTTCTGCCGTAAAGTGTGCGCCTCCAGACAATCGGCCGAGTCCAAAGGAGAGAGATCGCTGCGGGAATTTTTTTGAGCGAGAGATTCGAGAGTTGAAGGAGGCAAAAGTATATTTGGCGTTAGGAGGATTTGGGTTTGAAGCGGTCACGAAGTTCTTTGGATTGAAGCCGAGACCGAAATTTGGGCATGGGCTGGAGGTTCAGCTTACCGAGGGGCGCTGGTTGGTGGGTTGCTACCATGTCAGTCAGCAGAACACCTTCACGGGTCGGCTCACGGAAGAAATGTTGGATGAGGTCATGAGAAAGGTGGGGGTGCGGGCTGGCTTGTCACCACGCAGGCGATAAACTATGATTTGCTTTACGCGCTCGTGGCGAAACTGGCAGACGCACTACCTTGAGGTGGTAGCGGGGCAACCCATGGAGGTTCAAATCCTCTCGAGCGCAACGAAGTAAGCGAGAGAGTTCCAACCGCCGGAGGCGAAGTACGATTGGGCCAGGGGTGGGTGTGCGGGTGCCAAATCCTCTCGAGCCCCGACAAAGTCGGGGTAAACGCAACGAATTAAGCGAGAGAGTTCCATCCGCTGGATGGCGAAATAGGATTGGGCCAGGGGTGCTATTGCGAACAGATTGAGCGGTCACGCTTGACGATTTTTGCCAAATCGGTGAAGTAGTCTTCTTGAAGGCAACGAGTTCCATCTCTCCTCAGAACCGTGTTGAGCGGATCCTGATCCTAGATTTCGGGTCTCAGTATACTCAGGTGATTGCCAGGCGGATTCGGGAGGCTTCGGTCTTTTCGGAAATTGTTCCCCACACGATCTCTGCCCTAGAGGTGATCGCCCTTCGGCCTAAGGGGATTATTTTGAGTGGGGGACCCGCAAGTGTGTATAGCCCAAAGGCTCCTAAGATGGACCGAGCGATTTTTCATCTTGGGATTCCTCTTCTTGGGATCTGCTACGGAATGCAGCTTTTGGTTAAGGAGTTTGGGGGCGAGGTGGCAAGAGGAGCCAGACGGGAATATGGTCGAGGAACCTTGCATAGAAAACGAGCGTGCCCTTTGCTCGAAAAACTGCCCGCCCGTTTAGAAATTTGGAACAGCCACGGAGATCGGGTGACGCGTTTACCCAAGGGGTTCCAGTCGGTCGCGACGACGGAGAACAGTCCGTATGCGGTGGTGCGAAAGGGGGAGATTTATGGCCTTCAATTTCACCCTGAGGTTTCTCACACCCCCAAAGGACAACAGATCCTGGGAAACTTTTTGAAAAAGATCTGCGGATGTCGGGGAACATGGACGATGGGCTCGTTCCTCAAGCGGGCAGTTGCGGATGTGAGGCAACAGGTCGGAAACGGGCGGGTCATCCTCGGATTAAGCGGCGGGGTGGATTCAAGCGTGGCGGCGGCCCTCTTGCACCGCGCGATCGGGAACAAGCTGCGATGTATTTTTGTCGATAATGGGTTATTGCGAAAGGGAGAGGTGGAAAGCGTAAAACGAATCTTTGGAAAACACCGGCACCTCAATCTAACGGTGATCGACGCGAGGAAGAGGTTTCTGCGCAGACTCCGTGGGGTGGCTGATCCGGAAAAGAAAAGAAAGATTATCGGACGAGAATTCATTCACGTTTTTAATGAAGCATCGAAGAAGGTGGGGCGTGGAGCCCAGTTTTTGGCTCAAGGGACGCTGTATCCGGATGTGATCGAGAGCGTGCCGATTGCAGGTAATCCTGCCTCCCTGATCAAGAGCCATCATAATGTCGGTGGATTACCCAAGAGAATGAAGCTCGGGTTGGTTGAGCCGTTGCGGCAGCTTTTTAAGGACGAAGTGAGAAAGGTTGGCACTGTATTGGGTTTGCCGAAAGAGATGGTCTGGAGGCAGCCGTTTCCAGGGCCTGGCTTAGCGGTGCGCTGTTTGGGGGCGATTGAGGAGAAGAAGTTGTCGATTCTACGAGAAGCGGATGCGATTGTGGTGGAAGAGATGAAGGCTTCTGGATGGTACTATCGGATTTGGCAAAGCTTCGCCGTTTTGTTGCCGTGTCGAAGCGTGGGGGTGATGGGAGATGAACGCACTTATGACAATGCGGTGGCGATCCGTGCTGTGGAGAGTCGGGATGGGATGACGGCGGATTGGGTGCGGTTGCCGGGAGATCTTTTGGGAAGAATTTCAAATCGAATCTGCAACGAGGTCAAAGGGGTCAACCGGGTGGTTTTGGACGTCAGTTCTAAGCCGCCTGCGACGATCGAGTGGGAGTAGGAATGAAAATTCTAGATGCGCGTGGAAAGGTGAATGCGGCGTGGGCACTCGGCCAGCTATCGCGCAGGGCGCTGCCGGATCAGAAAGTGAGGGCGGTGGTGGAGCGGATTTTGGGAGAGGTGCGTAGAGGTGGGGATGCGGCTCTGGTGAAGATTCACAATCGGTTTGCGAAGAAAAAGATTCGAAAAGGGGATTTGAGGGTGAGGGGCAAGTTTCGAGCTCCATCGACAGAGGTGAGGCGGGCCCTTGCGTTAGCGGAAAAGAATATTGCGGATTTCGCAAAGGCCACGCGTCCTGTTGCTTGGAAAAAGAGGAATGCGCAAGGGGCAATCACGGGAGAAAATTTTCCTGCGTTGGGTCGTGTGGGAGTTTATGTGCCGGGGGGGACCGCTCCGCTTGTCTCGACTGCGTTGATGACGGTGGTGTTGGCAAGAGTTGCTGGCGTGAAGGAGATTGTGGCTTTTACGCCAGGGCCCGTGAATCCTGTGTTGGGGTGGGCGTTGCAGAAGGCTGGGGCAACGGAGATCTATCAAGTGGGGGGAGCGCAGGCTGTGGCCGCGATGGCTTTTGGGACGGAAACGATTCGGCCTGTCGAAAAGATTTGTGGGCCTGGGAGTGCTTGGGTGGTGGAGGCCAAGAGACAGGTGTTTGGAATGGTGGGCATCGATCTGTTGCCAGGGCCCAGCGAGATCGCGGTGATTGCGGACGAAACGGCACGGCCCGATTGGGTGGCGGCAGATCTGGTGGCACAGGCGGAGCACGGGCCAGGAAGCCAAATATTTTTTCTCACGCCATCGATGAAAGTTTTGGGCCGGGTTTTGGCGGAGGTGTTGAGCCAAAGCTCGCGCCAACCCCGAGCTGGATATCTGCGGGACGTTTTAAAGCGGGGGGCTTCTCTGGTTTGGACGAAGGATTTGGCACAGGCGGTAGAGCTGGCGGAAGCAATCGCTCCCGAACATCTTTCATTGCAGTGTCGTGGGGCCAAAAAGATTGCGGAGAAGATCCGCTGCGCAGGCGGGGTGTTTATTGGCAATTTTTCAGCTGTCGCGTTGGGAGATTATGTGGCGGGGCCCAGCCACACCCTTCCGACGGGTGGTGCAGGAAGGGCTTTTGCGGGGTTGCGGGGGGAGGATTTTGTCAAAAGGGTAAGCGTGGTGGAGTACGGCAAGGGGGCCGTGAAGAGATCGGCTGCCGCTACGGGGATTTTGGCGCGACTTGAACGGCTCGACGCGCACGCCGATTCGGTCGAGACTCGGCTGTCATGAGCAAAGGCAAACGGCAGGGAAAGAAGTTTCGCAAGACCAGTGAGACGCAGATTGCGGTCACACTGGGTCTGGACGGCAAGGGAAGTGCGAAGGTCAAGACGGGAATTCCATTTTTCGATCACATGCTTAACCTTTTTGCGAGGCATGGTCTTTTTGATCTGGAGGTCAAGGCGAAGGGGGATCTGGATGTGGATCTTCACCACACGGTGGAGGATGTGGGAATTGTGTTAGGGCAGGCACTGACCGCAGCCCTTGGAAAAAAGGAGGGAATCCGTAGGTACGGGACGGCTCACGTGCCGATGGATGAGACCCTGGCCCGCGTGGCGATTGATCTGAGCGGGAGGCCGTATCTCGAGCTGCGAGGGTTAAGCCAGCGCGGAAAAGTGGGAAATTTTCCGGCGCAGTTGGTGGAAGAGTTTTTGCGGGCGCTGTCCGTGCAGGGAGGGATGAACCTGCACGCCGAAGTGCTGTACGGACGGGATGTGCATCACCAGATTGAGGCAATTTTCAAGGCCTTAGCAAAAGCATTGCAGGAGGCGGTCTCCCGAGATCCGCGAGTGAAAGGCGTGCCGAGCACAAAGGGGAGAATTTAGCCGAGAGTTAATCGTTGCGGATGTGCTTTGGAGTCGGGTTCTTCTGAATGCGAAACTCCTGATGGCGAATTCGCCCACCCAAAAGAGATGCTTGTAGGGTGAAAAAAGCAGCCCCTAGGGCGGTGAGAATCACGATTACCGTAATGTGATTTTTCCAGGTGGGGCGAAAACGGAGAATCAGGAGCCCAGCGATGCCTCCAAAACCGACAAAGTATAGGAGAGGGGCGGCTTTTTCTGCCATATCCTCGTGCATTTCGGCCGCAATGTCCCCCTCTTCGTCCAGTGGGGGTTTGATCTGGCCCATTTCAAAGCGGGTATGGGCCGACTCTCCAGTTTGCATGACCACTGGGGTAATCAAGTCCGCCAAAATGCAAAAGGAGAAGCCGACGGCGAGAATGGATTTTTTCCCAAAGAAGAGCCCGGCAAGAAGAACTGGGGGAATGAGGAGGATGAGGGTCACGGGGAAATGGTTCGCCATGACGTGGATGTGTTCGGGTTGAAAAAAGCTGGGATCGATGCCCATTCGATAAGGTTGGCCTGAAGGGGGTTCTTTTCAACTGAATCCGTCTGGCTAGAAAAGGTGTATGGATTGGAGTATTCGCCCTAGGGCTCATCTTTGTGCGGGAACGGGAAAGGATTTTTCCGACGGGCAAGTTGTGTTCACCGTGCTGGTGGCGGGTGAAGGCGGGATGGAGAGGAAGGATTATGCGGAGGAGGTATGGAGTCGGGAGGAGAATCGGCCCACGTACTTCTGTTTTTGGAAAGGGAAGTTTCGGGTTCAACCGGCTGAGGTCGAGAAGGAGCCTCCTGCAGCACGAGCTGAGGCGGAGTTGCGCAGGCGGTTGAGTCAACCTGTGGCTTCGGAGAGTCCCGAAGCGCGGGTAATTTTCCTTTTTGCGCTTTTGCTGGAGAGAAGAAAGATTTTGCTCGTGCGGGAGCGGACCACGGGACCTGAGGGGAGGGTGACGGTGTATGAGCATAAGGTGACGGGCGAGGTGATCTTGGTGCCTGAGCCTGAGGTGAAGTTGAGCGAGGTGGATCGGTTGAGGTCGGAGGTGGAGGCTTTAGCGGCAACTTGGGGAGCTTAATTCTGCCATGATAATGTCACTTTGGGGCACTTGCCCGGGCGTAGTGGGGGGCGGATAAATGGAGGCGATGCGAGATAGGGTTTTAATTGTAGAAGATGAAAAAGATGTGAGGGAGATGCTTCGACTTAATTTGAAGGTGGGAGGGTTTGATGTTTTGGAGGCGCAAAACGGGGCGGAGGGGTTGGCGATAGCCAAGGCGGAACTTCCCTCTGTGGTGATTTTGGATCTGATGATGCCAGAGATGAGTGGGATGGAGGTGTGTCGGGCCTTGCGAAGGAATCCTGCAACCTCGCGCATTCCCATTTTGATGCTGACGGCCAAGTCGACCGAGGGAGACAAGGTCGCGGGTTTGGAGGTAGGTGCGGATGATTATGTGACAAAGCCGTTCAGCCCGCGGGAACTTCTCTTGCGAGTTAGGGCTGTGGCGCGGCGTCAGCCTGATCAAGGGGTATCGAAGCCTTCCCCTGTGAAGGCGGGGGGCATTCAGCTGGATCGAAGTAGTATGACGGCAACGATTGGAAGTAAGAAGCTGGTGTTGACGTCGACGGAGTATCGTTTGCTGGACCTGCTTGTGAGGAGGGCGGGAACCATTCTATCGCGGGAGGTACTTTTGAGCGAGGTGTGGGGATATCAGGCGAATTTGGATACGCGGACGGTGGATACGCATGTGAGGCGGTTGCGGGATAAATTAGGAAAAGCGGGTGCGGTGATTCAGACGGTGAGGGGAAGCGGGTATCGGTTGGGTGCGGCGACGGCATAAACAGTTTTGCCCGTGGAGTAGGGAGGGGGCAGGGTAGGGGGATGGAGGGAATACTCTTTTTTATCGGTGGGGTGGTCCTTTTCATAGGGATTTACTGGTTCTGGGGAGAGGTGGTGCGGCCTTTGCGTCAGTTGCAGAGGTTGATTCGGGAGTTAGCGGAGGGGCAAAAACCCAAGGGGTTTGTGGCTCGAGGGGCGTGGGGATTAGAGGAGGCGATCGGGCAGTTGGAGCGTGTGGCGACGAGGTTAGAGGGAGTGACCTCGCAGGGGGAGAGCGAGAGGGTGAATCTGCAGGCGATTTTAGGAAGTTTAACGGAGGGAGTGTTGGTGAGTGATCGGGACGGGAAGATTGTTTTGGCGAACGAGCAGTTTTTGCGAATGTTTGATGTGGAGGATGTGCCGAGGGGAAGGACGGTCATGGAGGCGACGCGCTTGATTGAGGTGGATCGCGCGGTGGAGGAAATTAATGCGGTGGGAGGAATGAGAGGGTTGGAGGTCCAGGTGCCAGGGAGTGAGAGCAGGCAGGCGCAGACGCTTGCGGTCAACATGGCCGCGATAGTGGAGGGAAATCAGGAGAGAAGCGGAGTGGTGGTGGTATTTCATGATCTGTCGAAGTTGCGACGATTGGAGGTGGTACGGCAGGAGTTCGTGACGAATCTTTCGCATGAGTTGAGGACTCCTCTTTCCATTTTGGCGGGATATTTGGAAACATTGGAGGATCCGAATCAGTTGAAGGGTTCGGAAGGGAAGAAGATCTGGGCTGTACTGCAAAGAAATTGTGAGCGGTTGACCTTGCTGGTGGGGGATTTGCTGGAGTTGTCGAGAATGGATTCGGGTCAGCTGGAACTGAAGAAGATTGCGCGGTCACCAAAAGAAATTTTGCAAGAGGTGCATGAAGATTGGCAGCGGGCTTTCGCTTCTAAAAAGGTGAAGTTGAAGTTGGAGTGTCCAGAGAAGTTGCCTGCCGTGCTGGTGGATTCCTTGCGGATGGGGCAGATCTTTTCAAATTTAATGGAAAATGCGCTGAGATTTGCGCCTGAGGGAAGCGAGGTGAGGTTGACGGGAAAGCAGGGGGAGTCAGGGCGTGAGATTGAATTTACTATTGAGGATGAGGGAGAGGGAATTCCAGAGGATAAGATAAACAGAGTTTTTGAGCGCTTTTTCCGTGTGGATGGGGGGCGGGTCAGGGAGAAGGGCGGGACGGGTCTGGGGCTTTCGATCGTGAAGCATCTGGTGCAGTTGCATGAGGGCAGAGTTTGGGCAAAAAACGGGTTACAAAAAGGAACGCATATCATTCTGGCTTTTCCGAGCAACAAACTGTAAACACTTATTGGGTAACGATATAAGATCTAAAAAAATGCCATCATATTGTCACAATCAAACGCTTGGTTTGCTGGGTGGCTACTCTTTAGTCAGATTATGAGAAGGAGTTTTTGCCAAATCCTTGGTGCAGTTTTGGGTCTTTCTATGGCTCAAACGGGGGTGGTGCATGCGGATCAGGTGGTGAAGATTGACGGGTCGAGCACGGTCTATCCGATTACGGAGGGTGCGGCAGAGGATTTTCAAAAGGAGACAGGCACGAAGGTCACGGTGGGAATTTCTGGTACGGGTGGGGGTTTCAAGAAATTCACGCGTGGGGAGACGGATGTGCAGAACGCAAGCCGGCCGATTTTGAAATCCGAGATGGACGCGGCCAAGCAAAGCGGAATCGAGTATTTGGAGTTACCGATTGCGTATGATGCTTTGACAGTCGTCGTGAATGCGAAAAACGATTGGGTCGATTCGATTCGTGTTTCGGAATTGAAAAAAATCTGGGAGCCCGAGGCGCAGGGAAAAATCAAAAAGTGGAATCAGATTCGGCCTGAGTGGCCTGACAAGGAGATTAAGTTGTATGGGGCAGGGTCGGATTCGGGAACGTTCGACTACTTTACGGAGGCGATCAATGGGAAGAGTAAGGCGAGCCGGGGAGATTATACGGCAAGTGAAGACGACAATGTGTTGGTTCAAGGAGTGGAGGGCGATAAGCACGCGTTAGGGTATATGGGCTTTGCGTACTATGTGGCGCATCAGAAACGATTGAAGGGCTTAGCAGTGGAGTGGGATTCAAAGCAGAAACCTGCAAGCAAGCCGTCTGAGGAGGCCGTATTGCAGGGGCTATACAATCCACTCTCTCGGCCGCTTTTTTTATACGTGAATGTGAAGTCCTTGGATAAGCCCGAGGTGAAAAAGTTTGTGGAGTTTTACCTGAATCATGTCGAAAGCTTGGCCAAGGAGGTGAAGTACATTCCCTTGCCAGCTGAGTCGTATGTTCGCGTCAAAGCACGGTTGGAGAAAAAGGAAAAAGGAACAGCCTTTGCGGGACATGGGGACATGGCTGTGCGAATCGGTGAGATTTTAGATCGGCCCTTGACGCAGTAGTCGCATGGAAGTTTTTCCGCGCACATCCTCCCGCCGTCTGGATAAGGCAGTGGAGAGTTTCATGGTATGGGTTCTTCGTGCAGGGGGCTGGGCATCTGTACTGGTCACGTTTGGAATTGTGATCACGCTGGTGACGGAGTCGTGGCCCTTTTTCAGGGAAGTTCCCCTCATTCGACTTTTTCAGGACACCATGTGGACGCCTCTCTTCGCGCAACCCCAGTATGGGATTGGGGCATTATTAGCGGGAACCCTCGTGACTACAGGAGTGGCTCTGCTGGTCGCAATTCCCTTGGGAACAATTCTAGCAATTTATTTGAGCGAGTTTGCCGAGCCGAAGTTTCGAGATTGGGTAAAGCCGATGTTGGAGTTACTGAGTGCGGTGCCGACGGTGGTGTACGGGTACTTTGCTCTCCTTACCTTGACGCCCATTTTGCAGAAAATCTTTCCTGATCTGCCTCAGTTTTCGATGCTGAGCGCGGGGTTGATGATGGGAGTGATGATTGTGCCGTATGTGACCTCACTGGGTGAGGATGCGATGCGAAGTGTTCCCATGTTGTTGCGGGAAGGTGCGTTTGCTTTGGGGGATGGGAAACTGGGGGTTGGGTTACGGGTGGTTTTTCCTGGCGCGTTTTCAGGTTTAGCGGCGGCGTATGTGTTAGCGATTTCCCGCGCAGTTGGAGAAACAATGATTGTGGCGATTGCGGCTGGATTGCAGCCGAAGATGACAATGAATCCACTAGAGTCGGCGGCAACGGTGACGGCTTTTATTGTGCAGGTGAGTTTGGGGGATTTGCCCCACGGTAGTATTGGGTACCAATCCATCTTCGCGGCAGGTGCGGCTCTATTTCTTATGACTTTGGGTTTCAATCTGGCGGGGCACGCCCTACGAAGGAGGTTTCATCGTGCAACCTGAGCAGTTGCAGAAACATCAGGAGGGACGAGCCCGCCGCCGAAGAGCGATCGACAGAAACTTTCGTCGGCTGGGATTCTTTTTGACGCTTTCGACTTTGGGAATTCTGGGGATTCTAATGCTGAATTTGGCGATGAACGGATTGGCTCGGATCGATTGGCAGTTTATGAGCTCTTTCCCGTCGCGGCGTGCAGGAGAGGCAGGCATTCTGTCTGCTTGGGTCGGCACACTGCTTCTGATGTTGGTGACGGCTAGTGCGGCGATTCCTTTTGGGGTGGCGGCGGGAATTTATCTGGAGGAGTACGCCCCCAAAAACAGATGGACTGATTTTGTGGAGATTAACATCGCCAATCTGGCCGGGGTGCCGTCGATTCTCTATGGACTGATGGCCTTGGGGCTTTTTGTTTATCAGTTTCGTTTTGGGCAAAGTTTACTGTCGGGGGGGTTGGCCTTGGGGTGTCTGGTGTTACCGATTGTGATTGTTGCGACGAGGGAATCCCTCCGAACGATTCCCTCAGGCATACGGGAGGCGGCGTTTGCTTTGGGGGCCACGCGTTGGCAGGCGGTATGGCATCATCTTCTGCCGTACTCGACGGGGGGGATTGCAACGGGTGTGATCTTGGCGATGTCACGGGCGATCGGGGAAAGTGCGCCGTTGATTACGATCGGAGCATTGACCTTTATTGCGTTTCTTCCTCCTGCTCCCTTGATTTCCCATGCCCCCTTTGTTTCTGTGGATTGGCTTTTTTCACCGTTCACAGCGTTGCCGATTCAGATGTTTAACTGGGTGTCTAGGCCAGGGGAGGAGTTTCAGTCGAATGCGGCGGCGGCAGGACTAATTTTAATGGTGATCACCCTGAGTATGAATGCCGCGGCGATCTTGCTCCGAAGGCGGGCCCAGAGGAATATAACCTGGTGAGTATATCCCCCGAAAACGCACGGCAGGCGATTCCTGAATCAGATGCCTCGGAAAGCAAGGCTTTGCCGAAAGTACAGATTCGAGGGGTGAACTTTTTTTATGGAAGCCATCAGGTTTTGCGGAATGTATCGATGGACGTGCCTGCCCTGAAAGTAACGGCTTTGATTGGTCCTTCGGGCTGCGGAAAAACAACCCTCCTGCGATGCCTCAATCGTATGCACGATCTTTATCCTGGGAATCGGTATGAGGGATCGATTCAGGTCCAGCCGGATGGAACGGATATTCTCCGATCAGACATGGATCCAATTCAGGTAAGGATGAGATTTGGAATGGTTTTTCAAAAACCGAACCCGTTCCCCAAAAGTATTTATGAAAATGTGGCGTACGGATTGCGTTTACAGGGAATGAATCGTCGCCGGGATTTGGACGAGAGAGTGGAGAAAGCGCTTCGGGAGGCGGCTCTTTGGGAAGAGGTGAAAAGCCGTTTGCATCAGATGGCCCATAACTTGTCGGGGGGCCAACAGCAGCGTCTTTGCATTGCCCGCGCCATTGCGACCGATCCGGATGTGGTTCTTTTTGACGAGCCGACGAGTGCCCTCGATCCGATTGCGACCTCCAAGATCGAGGAATTGATTGTGGAACTTAAGAAGCGAGTGACGGTGATGATTGTGACGCACAATCTGCAACAAGCGGGGCGTATTTCCGATATGACGGCATTTATGTATTTGGGAGAGTTGGTTGAGTTTGGGGAGACAAACCGGATGTTTACCAACCCAACGAAGCCCCAAACAGAAGATTACATTTCTGGACGATTCGGATAAAGGTTACAGGCAATTGACTTGTCCAATGGAAGGAGTACGGATTAAAGCATGAACACGCAGGTTTCGGAGGGAACAGACGAAAAGCTGGAAAGGGTGCGAAGTTATTTTCGCGGCGATCTTCTGATCCTGCGGGAGACCCTATTGCGGATGGCAAGCTTGGCTCACACTAATTTGCAATTGGCTTTGGAATCTTTGGTCGAGCGAAGTGCCGAAAAAGCGCAAAAAGCCATCCGAGATGATATGGAGATTGATCGGTTGGAGGTGGAGGTGGATGAGTTGGTGGCAGGTTTTATGGCCACGCAAGCTCCTGTCGCTTTGGCGTGTCGGTTGATGTTGGCGGCTTCGAAACTTTCGAGTGATTTGGAACGGATTGGAGACCAAGCGGTTTCGATTGCACGGCGAAGTTTGATTTTGATGGATGAGCCGCCCCTCAAGCCACTTCTGGATATTCCCAGAATGGGTGCGGATGTGTTGGCGATGATCCGAGGGGCAACGGATGCATTTGTTGAAATTACTCCCGAAAAGTGCGGAGAGATTATTCGGATGGATGTGCGGGTCGATGAAATTAACCGGCAGCTTGAGAGGGAATTAACCTGTTTTATGGTGGAGAGTCCAAAAACGATTACGCGGGCTATGAACTTGATGCTTGTGGCTCGGTTTTTTGAGCGGGCGGCGGATCATGCCAAGAATATTGCCGAGCAGGTTTACTACCTGTACACGGGACAGGATATTCGGCACGAGTCGGAGTTTTCGAAAAACTAGGATGGGGTGAGGACGGCTTGGACGTCCTTCTGGATTTGTTCCGAAAGAGCTTGGGAATCGGAAAATTTCTTTTCGGGTCGTAGGTAGCGATGAAATTCCAAGTCGATCTCTTGGCCGACGAGTTGGCCCGAAAACTTGGGCAGGTGGGCTTCGATATTGCGGTTTTTACCTCCGAAGGTGGGGCAGGTGCCCAGATTGATGGCGGCGAGATGGGGAGTTCCATCGGGCAAGATGGCGCGGCCTGCGTAGACACCGTCGGGAGGCAGGCACTCATCTTCGGTGGCGAGGTTCGCTGTGGGAAATCCAAGATCGTGGCCGCGGCCCTCGCCGGTTTTGACTTTACCAAGAATGGTAAAAGGGCGACCCAGCATAGCGGAGGCGTCGGAGAGTTTTCCTGATTGGATGGCGGTACGGATTCGACTGCTACTGATTCGCTCTCCTTCGTAAAGGACGGGGGTTGGATTATCCAAAGTGATGGAACTTTTGGAGCACCAAGCGGCCAGCATTTCGACATCCCCCGATCGATTTTTTCCAAAGCGCCAGTTGGGGCCGACCGAGAGAGTTTGCAGGGAGGGAAAAGCAGAGGAGAGTTCTGCAAGGAAATCGGCAGGTTCCTGTTGCGAGCGTATGGAGTTGAAGGGGAGCGCGATGGTCAGGCCGATCTTCCATCGTTCGAGAACGCGAAGTTTGTGGGGAAGGCCTGTGATGAGGGCGGGGTGTTTTTCTGGATGAAGAATGGAGAGAGGATGTTCGCGGAAGGTCAGGACAGCGGTGGCGGAGGGGATGTGTGGGGTGGTGCCGCCTAGAATTACCCTTTGATGGCCAAGGTGAAGGCCGTCAAAGAAGCCGAGGGCAAGATGGCGAAGAGTTAAGCCAGCAGAGGAGGGGGAAAGAGATTCGGCTAGGTTCACGAGCGACGGATACGAGAAATTTCGGGAAGGGAGATGAGGTGGCGGGCGAGATAGTCTACGCCCTCGGCCGCTTCGAGATCAGGCCAGCGGACGGCTTTGGAGAGGTCGAAATTTCCTGATCGGGTGCGAGTGAGTGCAGACATGTGGCCTCCGGGTCCGAGGATAGCTCCAAGGTCGTGGCAGTAGGTGCGAACATAGAAGCCTTTTGTGCAGTGAATACGAAAGCGAACGATGGGAAGAGCGACTTCCAGGATCTCGTACTTATCGATGCGAACACGACGGGGAGGGCGATCGATAGTTTTGCCTTCGCGAGCCAGTTTGTAGAGCGGAACCCCGTCTTTTTTGATCGCCGAGACCATGGGAGGGATTTGATCAAACTCGCCAGCAAACTTTTCAAACGCAGCTTGAATTGTGGCTGAGTCGATAGCGGGAACAGGCTTAGTTTCGAGAACTTTTCCTGCCGAGTCTTGAGTGTCGGTTGTTTCACCAAGTTTGAGAGTGCCCTCGTACACTTTGTCTTCGGCCATGAGAAGATCTTGAACGCGTGTGGCACGACCGACCACGAGCATGAGGAGACCAGTTGCGATGGGGTCGAGAGTTCCGCAGTGTCCGACTTTTCGTTGATTGAAGCGGCGGCGAACAAAGTCGACGATGTCGTGAGAAGTGCGACCTGGTGGTTTATCTACTAAGAGAAGTCCGTCGAGTTGAGAAATCATGGGATTTGGGTTGGAACCAAAGAGGATTTATTAGAATGCGAAAGAGGTTAGGAAATAGCAAGGCTTAGGGCTTGGAAAGAGCCTGAGTGATGGCGCCTAGGACGAGATCCCGATTCTTTTCCGCATCTTTCGTGAAGCGGATACCAGCAGCGGCTTTGTGGCCACCCCCGCCGAAGGAGGAGGCGATGGAGTTCACGTCGATTTTGCCTTTGCTACGAAGACTGACGCGGAGACCGCCGTCGGAAGTGAATTCGAACAGGGAGCCAACCTCGACTCCTTGAATCGATGATACATCTTCAATAATTCCCTCGGTATCCTCACTTTTCGCACCACTTTTGTCATAAAATTCAGGCAAAATAGTTAAAAAAGCCGATTTCTTACTATCCTTTATCGATATAGTATCCGTAACCAGCTTACGGAGGGCGTAGCGTTCGTGGGATATAGATAGGTAGCACTGTTTGGCGATTTCTGCTGGGTCTGCACCGAGTTCGACGAGTTTGGCGGCGGTGTGGAGGGTGAGTGCATTTGTTCCGCGGTAGCGAAAGGATCCGGTATCGGTGGTAAGACCTGTGAAGAGGCAGGTGGCGGCGGCAGGGGTTACTTTCCAGGAGGCCTGCTGGAATATCTGAAAGAGTACTCCTGTGGTGGAGGGAATTTCGGAAATGATCAGGTTAAGTTTTCCGTAACCGGGGTTGCTGATGTGGTGATCGATGACCACATCAATGGGCTGGGGCCAAGCTAGGGTTTTTTGACCTAATCGTTCTCGGGTAGAGGTATCGAGGGCGATGATGCAGTCTGTTTCTTTTGGTAGTTGGCTTGGGAGATCTTGGACAAGGTTTGCACCTGGAAGGAACTGATACATCGAAATCATTCCGCCTTCGACGTAGAGGGACGGATTTTGGCCGCGCTCCTTGAGGGTGTGACCGAGGCCTAAAAGACTCCCAAAGGCGTCCCCGTCCGGCCGAATATGAGCGAGAACAGCGGGGTTCTTAGAGGCAGCAAGGCGATCAATAATCTTTTGGGTCAGCGCCTTGTCCATCCTATGAATTTAGAAAATGGGTGGGGGGAAGTCGAGCATCGCACGGGGCACTTGCGAGTGCGATTGGGGGGAGGTAAATTTACCTGATGAGGCAGTTGCGAAAAATTCTCCTTGGGATGCTGCTGGGAAGCGCCTTGGGGATGGTTTCTGTCAGGGCATGTCCAACCTGTAAGGACAGTTTTACCAAGGAGGATTCTGCGAACGGGACGAAGCTTGTTTCGAAAGGTTTGAATTCGACGGGGTTAGGATTTGGTTGGAGTGTGCTTTTCATGTTGGCGGCGCCTGCGTCGGTTGCGAGTGGGTTGGTTTGGCTTGTGGTGACAAATGGTCGAAGCGGGTCCGGGGATAAAATCTCCTGATCCCGTATTCCGGGGTGATTGAATGACCCTGCGAGAATTTTCAAAACTGTCGGGGCCGGCCAAAGGGGCGGTTCGGGCTCAACTCATCGCTAGGAAGGAGCAAACGGCGAGAAACGGCAAACCGTTTTTGAGGGTGGAGCTGGCGGATGAGACGGAGCGGTTGGGACTGAATCTGTTTTCGGGCTCGAGTGCGTATGAGTATTTTGCAACGGCAGAGATTGGAGAGTGTTTGGAGCTGACGGGGGTATTTGGGCCGAGTGATTACGGGCCGAATGTGGAGGGGCCATCAGCACGGGGGTTGAAGCCAAATGAGGTGGAGGCTTTTTTTGACGGGGGTGAGGAGAGAAAAGCGCAAATTCAGAAAGCGTGGGACAGCTGTTTTCAGTGGGCTGGGGAGATGAAGGATCCAAGACTACGATGGGTGTGTCAGAGGGCTTTGGAGAAATATGCGGAGAAGTGGAGAAGGGCAGCAGCGGCCAGGAAGAATCATCATGCGAGGCGGGGAGGATTGATGGATCATACGACTCAGATGTGGCGAGTGGCGCGTGCGTTGGCTCCGCTTTATCCGGAGGTGGATGGAGATCTGTTGGCGGCAGGGGTACTTTTTCACGATATTGGAAAACTTTGGGAAAATGATACGGGAGAAAGGGGATTTGGATCGGTGCCGAGTCGGCGGGGAGAGATGATTGGGCATATTTCGTTGGGTGTGGAGGTGGCAAATGCGTTGTGGAGGGAGGGTGAAGCGGCGGAGGGGAAGGCTTGGGGAGAGTTGAAGCCCGGTTCTGAGGAGTTGCGTGATCATCTCTTGCATCTGATCGCGTCGCACCACGGCACGAAGGAGTTTGGATCTCCTGTCGCACCCAAAACACCCGAGGCGTTTCTGTTGCACCATATCGACAACATCGATGCGAAGATGGAGATGTTGCGGTTGAGCTACGCGCGAGGAAAAGGGGACGGAGCAGGATTGGTAGAGGCGCACCGTCCGTTGGAGGGGCCGCTACCGTGGCCGATCAGTGGGAGGGTGGTGTCACCCGGAGAGGGTGCTCCTTGAGGTTTTTGGTTTTGGCTTTTGTTGGTGTTGGGGGGCTCTTTGGATTCAACGCAATGGCTTATGAAGCAGCATATCTGATGACGGAACCGGGAATTTGCGAGATCAAGACGTTGCCGGCGGGGGTGGTGTTAAAGGCGAGATCGAGTAAGGAATATTTTTCGGAGAACAATGGGCTTTTTAGGCGGTTGTTCGAGGCGATTCAGAAGAATCAGGTGCCGATGACGACCCCGGTCGAAGCAGAAATTCGGCCTGGAACGATGATTTTTTATCTCGATCCAAAATCGGCGCAACGATCAAACCTGATTCTTGAGAGAGGGGTAGAGAGGTTGGCGGTGCAGGAGAGAGTTGTGGCATCGATCGGAATTCGGGGTGGATATTCGAAAGAGAGTTTTGAGGAAAATTCAAAAAAGTTGATTGATTGGGTGCGGAACCAATCCGGATGGAAGGTTGCGGGGGAACCCTATGCGGTGTACTGGAACAGTCCTTTTATGATCTGGTTTCTTAAGAGATCTGAGGTGCATCTCCCTGTCCAAAAGGGATAAGCGACTTTTAGAATATATTTTTAGAGAACCGAACCCTTTTGCTCTAACATCAGTTTAATCCATATGAACAAAAATCTTTTCAGGTGGGCAGGCTTGATTTTGGCGGGTCATTTATATGGGCATCCGGGTCATGTAGAGGATGTGAGCACAGCTGCTGGGGGAGCGTCGGGATTGCCGCCCTCTGAGGTAAAAATTTCGGAGCAGGGGGGGTATCGATTGATTCAGGCGAATGGGGTTCCGAATCATGAGATCGGTCAATTTCCTGGTCCTGGGTGTCCTAACGCGGCCTCGGCGCAGAGTTACAGTTTCCGCATGCCTCTTCAGCCCAAAGCCAATGCCACTTTCACAAAACTGAAGCAGCAGGCGATCGGCGTGGCGTTGAATGGAGTGCCTTTTGATCCTGGAACGGCGGAGTATTGGAAAAACGATCGAACTTCTGGATGGCATATTGAGGCGATTGGTGGCGGTAAAAGTTTAGGGCTGGATCAGAATCATGCACACGTTCAGCCCAACGGGGCGTACCACTACCACGGAATTCCTACGGGACTTCTTGCAAATATGAGCGAACAGAAGGAACCCAAGTTGATCGGTTATGCTGCGGACGGGTTTCCGATCTATGCGCAGACTTCACAAAACAGATCGAGTTATCAGTTAAAAAAAGGATCCCGCCCATCAGGGACGGCCGGACCCGGGGGAACCTACGACGGGACTTATGAAGCGGACTATGAGTTTGTCCAAGGCTGGGGGGATCTGGATGAGGCGAATGGGAAAACCGGTGTGACCTCCGAATATCCAGGAGGGACTTACTACTATGTCGCGACCGCGGAATTTCCTTTTTATCCGCGGATGCTGAAAGGAACTCCCGACGCGAGCTTTCATCGAGGACCGCCCGGAGGGGGGCCTGGTGGGGGCAGTCAGATGAAGGGGGCGGGTGGGTTTGGGGGACAGCAAGGGGGGAAATCTGGAGGTATGGGTCAGCCGGGCGGAGGAAGTCCGATTCAGAGATTTGATAAAGATGGGGATGGAAAAATTTCGATGGAAGAAGCGCCTCCGCCGATGAAGGCCAACTTTTCCCAGCATGACACCAATGGGGATGGATGGATCGATGCGGAGGAGGCGAAGTCTCTGCCAACTCCTGGAAGGCAGGGAGGTGGGCCTGGTGGCGGGGGCCAACCTCCGCAGTGAAGGCTTTTCGGTTTATTCTTGTCCTTGTTTTGGGTTGGGTGGGGCTAGCTTCCGCGCATCTGATCGAAGATGCGGATTATCAGGCGATGAAAAAGAAGTCATCTGCGCAGACAGGCCCAGCACCGAAAACTGCGGAACCCTTTCTGAAGTTTCCTGAGGCTGCTCTTGTGGATTGGGATGAAAAGTATCTCTATGTGGGATCGGATGGGTTGCCCGACCATCCGATGATGGTGGGAATTACGGCGTGGCAGCAGCAAGTGCCGCTTCCCCAGTCGTATTACTTGGGAAATGCTTGGTCGATTCCTCTAAATCCAGTTCCCGCGAAAGTTGGTATGTCTGCCAAGACGAACTTCTTTAGAGGGGCGATTGCTGTGGCGGCGAACGGAATTCCGATTTTTAATCCGATCAAGAACGATGGGAGGACCGATACCTATTTGGCGGGGGAGCTAGATGAGTATGGAGGGCACTGTGGTCGGGCGGATGATTATCACTACCATATAGCGCCTTGGCATCTGGCCGAAAAACTGGGGCCGAACTTGCCATTGGCTTATGCATTAGATGGATATCCGATTTACGGTCTGAAAGAGGCGGATGGAGGAGAGGTGAGTGGACTTGATTCGTTTCACGGTCACACGAATGCGTCAGGGGAGTATCACTATCACGCAAGTAAAAGTTACCCCTATATCAACGGGGGATTTCACGGAGAGGTATCGATCGGTGGCGGGCAAGTGGAGCCTCAACCCAGCGCCAATCCAGTGAGGCAGGCAGGTGAGCCTTTGCCGGGGGCCAAGATCACGGGATTTATTATGTCCGAGGATAAGAAGAAGTATCAGTTGGAGTACAAGCAGGGAGGAAAGACGGGTTCGGTGAACTATGAGATACTTTCCAACGGAAATGTGCATTTCACTTTCAAGAGTCCAGACGGGAAGATTTCTGAATCAACGAGTGAGAAAGGAAAACAGAGGAAGGGTGGGGATCAGCCCCCGCCTCCGCCAGATGAGAGGCATCGGGGAGGTCCTTCGCAAAAAGAGGGAAATGGACAACCCCGGAAGCCGTGGATTGAAAATCATCTAGCGGAAATGGATGGGAACCAGGATGGTAAACTGAGTCAGGAGGAGATGATGACGGAGGTGAGCAAGACTTTTAGCGGCTACGATGCAGATCGAGACGGGAAGATTAGTCAGGGGGAGGCGAATGGACCGGGGGTGCGATCGTCTATGGCTGGATTTGTGAAACAGCATTTTTCTGAAGTCGATGGGAATAGCGACGGATCAATTTCTTTGGAGGAACTAAAAGCCGTAGCGATGAAGATGTGGGAGAAGTACTCGCAGGGGGAGGGCTTTTCATTTCCCCGTCCCCCGCCTCCGGACAAGCCATGAATCGAATTTTGTTTGTACCCGTGGTGTTTTTTGCGGGTTTGGCCCTTGGTGCAACCGAGAAGCCGAATGTGGTGATTCTTGTCGCAGATGATGAGGGATGGGGAGATATTGGGTGGAACAATCCTGAGGTTAAGACGCCGAATCTAGACAAACTCGCTGCGGAGGGTGTGAGGCTGGAGCGTTTTTATGCCAACCCGATTTGTAGTGTGACCCGAGCCGCTCTTATGACGGGAATGCATACCCTGCGGACGGGGGTAGAAAACTTTAACGGCCTTGATTTGAAGTATCAGACACTTCCTCAGGCCCTGCATGATGCGGGGTATCAAACTTGGATGTGTGGAAAGTGGCACTTGGGCGGGGCGAAGGAGAACAGCCATCCGGAACCGGAATATCTGCCAACGAATCGCGGATTCGATCATCACTACGGCCTTTTGGGAGGTGCGGTCGATTACAACACCCACATGAAGCCGAAAACGCAGGAGTTGGACTGGTGGCGTAATGGGCAAGCTGTGACAGAGGAGGGCTATTCAACCGATCTGTTGGCGAATGAAGCGATCGGTTTGATTCAGAAGCGCGACAAGAGTCGTCCGTTTCTCTTGTATTTGGCTTTTAACGCGATTCATGGTCCGATCTCGGTGCCACCAAGCGATGCGGCAAACGGAAAAACACGGGGGCGACCTGCTCTTTTGGCTGCGATGGGTGGGTTGGATGCGGCGGTAGGTCGGGTAATAGAAGAGCTGGATAAGGAGGGATTGAGAAAAAATACGTTGGTGATCTTCTTTTCAGATAACGGCGGAGATGTCAGCAAAGCCTCAACCAATCTTTCTTTGCGCGAAGGAAAGGGGACGGTCTTTGAGGGGGGCATTCATGTGCCGGCAGCGATGAACTGGCCGGGGGTCCTTGCGCCAGCTCAGAAGAGTGAGCAGTTCCTTTGTGTCGCAGATCTTTTTCCCACCATTCTCGACGTCACGGGGGTCAAGATGGCGTCTCCGCCAAGTTTTGACGGGAAAGATATCTGGCCCGCCTTGAAGGAAGGGCGGACGACAGAGCACCCTGTCTTTTTTATGGGGAACAAAGAGATCGCAGTTTTCCGACCTCCTTGGAAACTCATTACCTCCAGACAGGGGCAGGGAGCGTCACCGATGTTGTTTGATGTGGTGTCTGATCCATCGGAGAAGAACGATCTTTCAAGCCAGCATCCGGAGATTGTTCAGGAACTAACGCAGGCGTTCCAAGAATATGTGAAAGATATTCCCCAGAAAGTCCGACGGGGTCCTGGAGGCGGCGGTGGAGGTGGTGGGAAAAAGCGGCCTCCAGCCCAGCAAAACTAAGGGAGAAGTTTGCCGACAAGGGCGCTGAGAGCCCGGTTGTCAGCTCGGCCTGCGGCTTTTGCCTGACAGGCTTTCATCACGGCCCCCATCGCCTTTTTGTCCGTCGCACCCAGTTCGGCAATGACCGCTTTCACCAGTTTTTCAAGATCGGCTTCGGACATGGCGGCAGGTAGGTAGGCTTCGAGAATTTTCATCTCGGCCTTCTCTTTCGTCGCCTGATCGGGACGGCCGCCTTTTTCGAATGCTTCAATCGAGTCCTGACGTTTTTTAATCTCTTTACGTACTGCGGCCAGAACGTCCTCGTCCTTCGCCTCACCCTCAGCACCGTACTTTTCGATCACTGCATACTTCATGGCAGATTTGAGCATTCGGAGAACACCGAGACGATCGGCATCCTTGGATTTCATGGCTTCTTTGATTTGTTCGTCGATTTTAAGGGCTAAGGACATGTTGCTACTCAACCAGCCAGCAAGCAGGGGTCAAACGGTAAGCACACAATCTTTGCGAGACGGCGGAAGGATGGATAGAGTCGGGGATGCGTTTTCTGCCAAAAAGTCTAGAGGCCCGATTGGCATTAGGATGGATTGGGGGTATCACCCTGTTTCGGTTGTGGTTTGCGCCCCATTTGGATCTGGTGGGAGATGAGGCGCACTACTGGGAGTGCGGGCGTTCTTTAGATTGGAATCATTATGGGAAGGGGCCAGGGGCGGCGTTTGTCATTCGTGTCTTCACAGTTTTGTTGGGAGACCATGTTTGGGCACTCCGACTTCCTGCCGTTTTGCTTTCAGCAGGGACAGGCTGGCTGATTTTCTTGTTAGGCAGAAAACTTTATAGCGAGCGGGTTGGGCTCGTCGCCGTAGTTGCGGCATCTCTTATGCCCCTCTTTGCGATCGGCAGCATTTTAATGACGATCGATCCGCTGAGCGTCTTTTTTTGGGCGGCTGCTGCACTCTCTTTTTGGGAAGGGGTGCAGTCAGGGAAAAAGAGGTTTTGGATTCTGACTGGGTTGTGGATTGGTCTTGGTTTTCAGGCCAAGTATACCAATGCGGCGGAGCTTATATCCTTTGCCCTTTTTCTTTTGATGGTGCCCTCCAAGCGAAAGCTCCTGTTTTCAGGAAAAATGGTGCTTCTACTTGGAACCTTTGTGCTCTTGGCCCTGCCGATCGTTTTTTGGAATGCCTTTTATGGCTGGATCACGGCCATGCATGTGTTTGAGGGTGGGGATCTGAATCGAGGTTTTCAGCTGAATTGGGGAAAATTTGCGGGGTTTTGGCTTCTGCAGGCGATCGTGGTTTCTCCTCTGCTCTTTGTTCTGATGATTATGGGAGCGATACGACCTGTGAGCACAAAGTTTGGGGACGAAGGGAAAAAATATCTGCTTACCCTTTTCTGGCCTCTCTTTTTGGCTTACGCGTGGATCAGCTTTAACAAGACAGCCAATGGGAATTGGACGGCACCTGCTCTCGTGGCGGGGCTTCTTTTGGGTGCAGGTTGGGCGGTTCAGAAGTGGGATGAAAAAAAGATTTTGTGGCGTTGGGTAATGGTAGTCGGATTGTTGATTGGCTTTGTGGAAACGGCGCTCCTGCACGACTTTCTTCCGCTTCATTTTAAAAACAATCCGCTGGATCGTGCCAAGGGTTGGGCGGACTTGGCAGGGGAGGCGGAGAAAGTGCGAAAAAGAATCGGTGCAGACTTTGTTGTGGCGGATGAGTATCAGACCGCGAGTCTGCTCTCCTTTTATCTGCCGGATCAGCCCCGGGCTTTTACGCCTGACTGGCCCCAAATGATGACCCAGTACTCGATCTGGCCGAGCTATCGGGAGAAATTTCCTGCTGGTAGCACAGGTTTGTATGTGGCTGAGCAGCCCAACCCTTTGCCTCCGATTGCGCGGGACTTTGAATCCGTCCGGGTGGTGCGGACGTATCGGAGATCGACGTGGGGAGAGCCAACGGGGCCTACCTTCCATTTTTACGAGTGTCGGGGGCTGAAGAGTGGACAACCCACCACGTGGCAGGACAGGCTGGAGTATACCCGAAAGAACCCGTGAGAATCCTTTATCGCTATTTGACGGGCCAAATGATGGCTGCCACAGCGGGTGCGGTGGCTGTGTTATCGTTGATTATTGTTTTAGGAAACGCCTTTAAGCAGATCTTTGAACTTCTCGTAAACGACGAGCTTCCGATCTCGCTCATTTTCAAAATGGTGGGATTGCTCATTCCGCAGGCTCTGACTTTTACCATGCCGTGGGGGATTCTGGTGGCCGCCCTAATTGTTTTTGGGCGCATGTCGCAAGACTTGGAGTTACAGGCAATTCGCGCTGCGGGTATCGGTCTGGTTCCGCTGGTCGCGCCGGTGATCCTTTTCGGGCTCTTCTTATCGGCTATATGTTTTTATAACAACGCGGTAGTCGTGCCGATGACTCTGCAGAAGTTTAAGTCCGTTCTTCTCGATATTGGACGAGATAATCCTGCCTTTCTGATTCGGGCGGGAGAGGCGATGGATCGGTTTCCTGGGTACCGTATTTACATAGGCAAAAAGAACGGCACCGACTTGTCTGATATTAATATCTGGGAGTTAGATCCGAATGGAGTTCCGAGAAGGAATATTCGAGCCGAAAAGGGCTCACTCTCGGCCGATCTGGATGACTTAAGCCTGACGATCACGCTGCAGAAAGCACGACAGGAGGAGAGGGGAGAGAACCCAGGGGATTTGAATGGAATCCGCGCTGGGTTGAGTGCGGATCAGTTGCCGTTAAAAATTTCTCTTCGCAGTTTTTTGAATCCTGACGACATGAAGGATATTCGAATTGCGGGGTTGGGAGATCTGACGAACAGGATCCTAAGTCCGGTTGAGGGCTATGTGGATCCCAAGCAGATGTATCCGATGCTGACGGAAATGCAGAAAAGGATCAGTTTTGCTTTGGCGCCCTTTACTCTGTTGTTGGTGGGAATTCCTTTGGGAATTCGTGTGCAAAGAAAGGAGACCTCGGTTGGAGTGGTCATCAGCTTCTTTTTGGTGATGGCTTACTATGCGTTGATTCTGCTGGCCGAGGGGCTGAAGAATCGGGGAGGGGCCTATCCAGAGTTAATTGTCTGGATGCCCAACTTATTGCTGCAGGGTTATGGATTCTTCCTTCTCTGGCGAGCGAACTTTCAGCAGAGCTAAGGATATAAAAAAAGAGCGGGTCCCAGTTATGGGACCCGCCCTCTTTTCCTCAGGTGGTGTGGATGCCCTCTTCTTCAAGGTGGTTGAAGAGTGCATTTCGGCGTTCTCGGGCTTCACGCAAGTTTCGGGTTTCGAGTGAAACTCGGACCCGACGTTTCGTGTAGTCCGCTTGGTGGACGGTGTAGTGAATCCACCAAGTGCCGTGGTTATTCCAGAGGTGATGATCCGGATTCTCCGAATCGATTTTGATGCTGAGGGAGGCCCAGGGGGCCTCAAGGGTTGCTGTGCTCATGTTGATGCGTCTCCTTTTGTTGACGCATCCCGATGCAGACACAAAAAAACCGCCTACACATTCCTGTGCGGGCGGTTGGCCTGCGGAGAACTTTGTTCGAGTCAGGATCTTCCTGTCTCGCACATCGGAAAAGGACCTTGGGTCTTTTTCCAGCCACCGTGGGTTTCTCCAGCCCCGGTTGGCGGACCTCCATCTTGCGACGGAAGTACTCGGAATGCTGGGTGTAAATTAATCAATCTGCAGGGCAGGTCAAGCCCTTGGAGATTTTATGACACACGGGGTTGCGGGGCTACGCAGCTGGCTTTTTTGCAGCATCGAGCTCTTTGAGATATTTGTCGGGATTCTTGTTGAAGGATTTGACGCAACCTTTACAGCAAAAACGAATCAACCGTCCGTCGTACATGGCATCCACTGTTTCGCCCATTCCGCCCAGGCCATCGTGTGAGACAACACAGGTCGTGAGAGGATAGCTTTTGGCTAGATCGGCAGCTTTCGCCTTCTCCTCAGGAGTTTTGACGATCTGGGCTGTTTTTGGCGCAGACGACTTGTTTTCTTCGGAATGGCCCAAGGGGAGCGAGGCAAGGAGAAGGCAAATGAGCAGGAGATAAGCTTTTAATTTCATTTCAGCATTCTGGACTTAATCCCTCCTGAGGCAAGTGGGTCATTTGCTTTTCTGCATAGGAGCAGTACGTTTCATTTATGAAGTTCGCCTTTCTTGCAATGGCCTTGGTTGGAGTGCTTTTTTCCAATCTCCCCGTGCCAGTTCAAGCGGGGCCGGTGAAATCCTGCTGTTGTGGGGAGACGGATCAGCCTTGTCACTCCCCAGCGGTTCCAGCTCCTTGTTCTGCTTGTCCTACTCCTTCTGCTTCGGTGATGGCACTTCCTTCTGCACGGGTAGAGTTGTCGTTGCCCGCCTCTTCTCCGATAAGCACCGAGCAGAAAGTCTTTTCTGCTTCGGTCCGTACGGAGCGACCGCTTCTGACGCCTCCCCGAATTCTCTCCTGATTCGCGACGTGCCCGGCAACGATTCCGGGGCTTTCACGTCGGTTCTTTGAAACTTCAATCAGGAGATAAAAATATGAAATATGTTCTCTTGGCTGTGGCGGTGCTCTTCACCGCAGGATTGGCCTTCGCGGCCGACTGCTGTGGGTGCAAATGCGCCAAGTGCCAACCGGGCGAATGTCAGACCTGCGATTGCGGGTGCTGAGCCTGAGTTAGCCGATCTGGGGCGTGTATCCTTCGGGGTACACGCCCCTTTTTTTTAGAGGGGAAGGTTAGTAGCGGCGGAGAGTGCCTTTGTCAGCGTAGGGGGAAGCTTTTTTGCCGCCCCGCTCCAAGGGAACAGAGGACGAGGAGGAACATTTTGATTTCTTACTGGAGCAGCAGGAATCTTCTGATTTGCAGCACTCGTTGCACGCCTTGGTGCAGTTGGGGGTAGGGCAGCAAGGTGCATTGATAGGGCAACATTCGTTGCACTTTTTCTGACATGGTTCTGCTTGGACGAAGGATACGAAGGGAAGAAGTAGGAGGACGGGGAGAATCAGGTGATGGATGAATTTCATATCACAAGAATATCGTTGGGAGGAGCGGGGTCAACGTCCTGCTGTAGATGCATCGAGAGACCGTAGCTGGGCGGATGCAGCACTCGCGTTGTCAGGTTGATCAAGTTCACGATAGAGAGCGGCAAGAAGACTCCAGCTAGCGCGATTTTTGGGCTCCAGTTGGGTGGCGCGTTCGGCGTGGGGCAAAGCTTCAGCATAACGATCTAAGCCTGCATAGGCTGTGGCCAAGTTTAGCCAAGCACGAGATTCGGTTGGAGCGAGTTGGGTTGCAGTTTCAGATGCGGCCACAGCATCCGCAAAGTCGTGAGCGGCGTTTAAGCTGGCTGCAAGTTGAACCCATGCGCGTGGATCCTCGGGCCCGTACTTTGTGGCAGATTCGGCGGCTTGCCGGGCGTCGGCTAGCTGCCCTGTTGCAAGGCGAGAGGCGGAAAGAGTGGACCACGCGCGGGAGGATTCGGGGTTTAATCGCGTGGCGTCTTGGGATGGTGATTTAGCTTTCTCGAATTGGCCTTGCGAGAGGTAAAGCTCGCTGAGGCCCTCCGCCGTATCGGCGTCCTCGGGGTCGAGGCGATAGGCAATTTCCAACTCTTCAATCGCAAAAGCTGGGCGATCTGTCTGGAGAAGCAGGCCTGAAAGGAAGCGGTGAGGTTCGGGATTTTGTGGGTCTTTCAAAATAGCGAGGCGGATATCCGCTTCGGCCTCGTTGGGGTGATTCAGAGCGAGGCGGGTAAGGGCTCGTCGAAGAAGGAGTCCGGCGTCGTTGGGATGTTTCTCGATGACTTGGGTGATGGCTTTTTCCGATTGGGCAAAATCTTGATCGAGAACGGTCTGTTCGGCGGAGGAGACGGCGGGATCAAAGAAAGTGTTCCGATCTGTCCATTTTGAAAGAGTTCGAATATCGGAGAAGCGGCCGGGTTGACGGGTGGCCTCCCAAAGAGAGGTGAGGGCAGAGTTTGCAACTGCCTCGGAGCGGGCGGGGGCGCTTCGAGCGAGTAGGGGGAGAGATCCGCGGGAAGCGAGGCCGACTATTTGGTTTTGGGAATTGAGAACAGGGGAGCCTGACTGACCTGGCATGAGGGGTATGGTGGTAGATAAAATTCCGTCTTTTGCCTTGGCTCTGCTTTGGCCCCGAGAAGTTAGAGGAAGATCAATGGAGAGAGGAAAGCCGGACACGGTTAGGGACTCGTGGGGAGCAGGATCATGATCGGCGAGAACGAGATAGTATTCGGATGAAGCTGCGGTTTGAATCAAAACAGCGTCGGCAGAGAAGTCGCCAGGGCAGACGGTTTTTGCGGCAAAAATTTGGCCAAGAGAATTTCGAATCAAAACTCTTTTACGTCCCGCGACAACGTGGGCAGCTGTGAGAACGACGCCGTTTGAGGAAACGAAAGAGCCCGATCCGATGCCTCTTCCTTGATCATCTTGGATTTGGACGAGAGCGCGGGAGATCTTTGGATCCAGGAAGCCGAGGGTCATTCGGTCGGGGCGAAGCATGGTTGCAAGAGAGCGGGAGAGTGGATCGCCGAGTTGTCCTGCACGTTCCAAGGCGGCTTTGGCTTGAGCGAGTTTTCCTTGGTGAAGAAGGCTACGGCCGAGGATGCGTTGGATTTCGGGATCTTGAGGGGCGACGAGGAGAGCGTAGCGGGCAGCTTTTTCTGCCTCTGCATATCGACCTGCAAAATCGAGTGCCCGGGCTTTGAGTTTGCGAGCCTCGGGGTCGTCTTTATTCCACCAGAGGGCTTGCGTGGCAGCAATCAGGGGTCGGTTGTTCCCGCGTGGCGGCCAAAGTTTTTCTTCTTCCGAAAAAGTGAGAAAAGGAAGAAGGGTAGCAAAGAGAAAAAGTAAAAGTTTCATGCCGTATATGTCCGGCTTTGATTTTAGAGAAGTGTGGCTTGGGATGCGGGGGGTTTGAGCCCGAGGACTTCATACGCACGAGGAAGAGCGACCCGTCCTTGTTGGGTGCGTTGTAGATAGCCTTCAAGGATGAGGTACGGTTCGTGGACCTCTTCAAGAGTGCCTGGTTCCTCTCCAACGGAGGCGGCTAGGGAGTGGAGTCCTGCAGGTCCTCCCTTCCATTTGCCCGTGAGGGCTTGGAGGAGGCGTTTGTCCATTTCGTCCAAACCGTGTTGATCGATCTCAAGCATCTCGAGGGCGGCAATCGCGGTAGCAGCGGAGGCGGTGCCTTGGGTACGGGCGAGCGAGTAATCACGAACCCAGCGGAGGAGGTTGTTTGCGATGCGTGGGGTGCCTCGGCACCGTCGAGCGATTTCGGGTGCGGCCTGTGGCTCGAGTTTAACTTCCAGGAGAGAAGCGGAGCGTTGCACGATGGTCGTAAGATCTTCGACCGAGTAGTAGTCGAGTCGGTGGGCGACGCCGAATCGGGACCGGAGGGGAGCGCTGAGAAGGCCAGCACGTGTGGTGGCTCCGATCAGCGTAAAGCGGGGAAGGTTAAGGCGAACGGAGCGGGCGGCGGGGCCTTGATCGATGACGATATCGATGCGGAAATCTTCGACGGCGGGGTAAAGGTACTCTTCGATGACTTTCGAGAGGCGATGAATTTCGTCGATAAAGAGGATATCTCCCTCTTGCAGGCCCGTGAGTAGACCGGCGAGGTCGCCTGCTTTTTCGATGGCAGGACCTGAGGTGGTGCGGACCGTGGCATTCATCTCTGCGCCCAGAATGTGAGCGAGGGTTGTCTTGCCCAGGCCAGGGGGTCCGCTGAGGAGAAGGTGATCGAGCGGTTGGGATCGGGCGCGGGCGGAGTCAATCAGGATGCCGAGGCGGTCTTTGAGTTTGGGTTGTCCTGTGAAATCGGTGAGGCGTGAGGGGCGGAGGGACTGTTCGATAGCATCGCCTGAGGGGGTGTTGAGTTTTTCGAGGGGTTTGGCGGACATAGGATAAGGATGACGGAAGGAGGAAAGTTTGAAAGTGGGAAGGTGGGTCGCTATGCCCACAGAAGGTGAAAGCTCTTTGGACTGCAATTTTTGATTGGGATGGGGTGATCCTGGATAGCTCGCGTCATCATGAGGAGAGTTGGGAAAGATTGGCGAGGGAGGAGGGCAAGGTTTTGCCTGAGGGGCATTTTTTGAAAGGATTTGGGAGAAGGAATGTGGAGATCATGAGGGATATGCTGCACTGGTCTGAGGATTTGAATGAAATTCAGAGGCTGAGTTTAAGGAAAGAGGAGTTGTATCGGGAGGTAGTAAAAGATTGGGGTATTGAGCCACTTCCTGGGGTTCGGCGGTGGTTGGAGCGGCTTCGAGAGGGGGGAGTCGCGTGTGGTATTGGCTCTTCTACGGAAAAGAAGAACGTAAAGCTGGGTTTAGAGATCTTGGACTTGGAGATGTTTTTTAAAACAGCAGTGACTGCGGAGCATGTGAAGAGAGGGAAGCCTGCACCGGATGTTTTTTTAGAGGTGGCCAGTCGTTTGGGGGCAAGACCTGAAAGGTGTGTAGTTTTCGAGGACGCGCCGGCGGGGGTGGAGGCGGGGCGGGCGGCAGGGATGAAGGTGGTCGGGGTAACGACAACGCATCCTGGGGGGCATTTGGAAGGTGTAGATCGGGAGATTGAGAGACTGGATGAGCTTAGCATTCAAGAGGTTGAAAGTTGGTTCGGGCAGTCGGCTTGATGCGGGGGGAGGTGTTCCCTAGTACAGATGGATGGGCTGGGCCGTGTATTTAGCGGGTAAATTTGGAGCCGTTTTCACGGAGTCCTGTCGGACGGCTGGGTCGGTCTTCATTCTTCTCGGCGACACCTTGCGGAGCATGGTGCAGTATCGAATTCGGTGGGATCAGCTTTGGGAGCAGATGTACTTCATTGGAATTCGTTCGCAGGTTGTGGTTTTGACGACGGGGGCATTTACGGGCGCGGTGTTTGCGGCGCAGGTATGGTTTCAGTTTAAAAGATTTGGCATGGAGTCCGCTATCGGGCCAACCGTCTCGATTGCAATGTGTCGAGAGTTAGGTCCAGTTTTATGTTGTTTGCTTTTGGCTGGAAGAGTGGGAGCGGCGATGGCCGCGGAGTTGAGTTCCATGAAGATTACCGAGCAGGTGGACGCCCTGCGGGCGTTGGGGGTGTATCCGACGGAGTATCTGATTGTGCCGAGGTTTTTAGCTTTGGTGATATCGGCGCCGATTTTGACCGGGCTGGCTTTGGTCACGGGAATTGGATGCGGATATTTTGTTGCAGTAAAAATATTTGGTGTGGATGGGGCATACTACTGGGACAACACGATTAAATTTACGGATAGCAAGGATGTGGTGATTGCGCTGATCAAGTCCTTCATTTTTGCGGTGATTATTGCGGCGATCGCTTGTCATAAGGGAATGAACTGCCCCCCTGGTACGGCGGGTGTAGGCAAGACGACGACCGAGGCGGTGGTTAATGCGTCTTTGGCTCTTTTGATTGTGAACTTCTTTCTGACGGTGCTTCTGAATGCGCTCCTCTACTCCAACTGAGAAAATCAATGTTACAACTCAAAGAAATATGGAAAAGCATGGGGGGCCAAGAGGTTTTGCGAGGCGTCAATTTGAGATTAGGGCCGGCGGAGCGTGTGGTTGTGATTGGGCGAAGTGGGTGCGGCAAGAGTGTGATGCTTCGTGTGATCATGGGGCTCTTGCAACCCGAGGCAGGGGAAGTTTTTTTTGAAGGCAAGAAGCTGACTGGCCTGAGTGAGGAGGAGTGGAACCCGTACCGAAGGAAGATTGGAATGCTTTTTCAAGGAGCTGCGCTGTTCGATTCGTTGACCGTTTTTGATAATCTGGCGTTTCCTTTGCGGGAACAGGGAGAAAAAAGTGACTCCGTGTTAAGGGATAAGGTGGCTGAGGCTCTGAAGATTGTTTCCCTAAGTGGGACGGAAGAGAAGATGCCTGCCGAGTTGAGTGGCGGAATGAAGAAGAGGGCGGCTTTGGCGAGGGCCATTATTTCTCGACCCGACATCATGTTGTACGATGAACCCACGACTGGGTTGGACCCGATTGTGGCGGATAGCATTAATCGACTGATCCTGCATTTAGGGAAGATGTTTGGTATGGCCTCGATTGTGGTAACCCACGATATGGTGAGTGCGCGAATGGTTGGGGAGAGGATTTCCTATTTGCATGAGGGCAAGATTTACTTCGAAGGCACGCCTGAACAGGTGGATCGGTGTGAGGATCCTCTGGTACGCGACTTTGTTCGCGGGCATGCTGAAGGAATCGGAATCACAGGATAAGGAAAGGAGTCTTATGAAAGAAGGCAGTTTAGAGACAAAAGTGGGGTTCTTCGTTATCGCGGGCCTCGTGGCTACCGCCACGCTGATTGTGGCTTTTGGAAAGCTGGGGAATTACTTTCGTAAAACGTATCCTGTTATCGTGGAGTTTGAGGATGCGAGGGATATTTTAAAAAATTCAAAGGTTTTGCTTCGGGGAGCTCAGATTGGAATTGTTTCGGATACTCCCATCTATCGGGTGGGGCAAAATTATGTGGAGTTGACCCTGCGGATCGATGATGGGACCCAGCTGCCTGCGCATTCTAAATTCAGGATTGATCAGTATGGGATGTTGGGAGATCGGTTTGTTCGGGTGGTTCCTCCTGAGACCATGGACGGAACATTTATTCAGCCTGGGGAGAGAGTGAAGGGGGAGCAGGAGGCGGGTTTAAATGCGATGCTGGCTTCGGCGGGGCCTGCCTTGGATGATATTCGATCTGCAGCAAGGAGGGTAGACGGGTTTGCGAAGTCGGCTCAGGCACTGTTGGACGAGGCAAAGAATGGTAAAGGCCCTCTCTACACCATGATGAAGGATGAGAAGATGGCACAAGACATGAAAAACTTGATGGCGAATTTAAGAAAGCATGGGGTTCTGTTTTACAGTGATGATTCAGCGAAGGTGGAGGATGAGGGAGAGGGGAGAAAGAAAGCGGACAAAAAATCGGCTTCCCTTGAGCGCTCGCGTCCGTGAGCGGTTCGGCTGGGGCGATTCTTTTGGCGGCTGGGCAGGGCCGGAGGTTGGGACACGATAAATCGATCACGGCGATCGCGGGGCGTCCTGTTCTGGCGTACGGGTTGGAGGCGTTGCTAGGGATTCGTGATATCGAGAAGGTGGTGGTGGCTGTACGTGCGGATGTGAAGGAGGAGGCAAAACTTTGGATTGGAAAGAATTATCCAAATGAGGCCAAGAGAGTGGAGGTGATTGTTGGGGGTAAGGAGAGGCAGGACTCGGTTTGGGAGGGGTTGGAGGCGTTAGGGGGTGGGGCTGAGTGGGCAGTGGTGCACGACGCGGCACGAGTTTTAACAACGGCGGGGCTGATTGAGAGAGTGATGGCGGGGGCTAAAAGGTCGGGAGCCGCCGCGGCGGCTCGAAAGATGAGTGATACAGTAAGAGAGGCGGATGGGCAGGGAAATGTTGTGCGGCTGTTAGATCGGGAGGGGTTGTGGAGGATGGAGACTCCGCAGGTGGTGCGGGGGACGATTTTGCGGCAGGGTTTGCAGAAGGCACGGGCTGAGGGAAAGACAGTCACGGATTGCATGGCGGCGGCCGAGCTGGCGGGGGTAAAGGGAATTTTGGTCGAGGCGACCGAACCCAATATGAAGATCACAATCCCGTCGGATTGGCAGTTGGCCGAAGTTTGGTTAAAGGCTGGAAGCAAGTAGTTGGCGCTGACGGGATTCGAACCCGTGTATGGTCCTTGAAAGGGACCTGTCCTAGGCCTCTAGACGACAGCGCCGAGAAGTTAAAAAGAGTATCTCACATGCGGATTAGGCCAAGGCAAAGGTTCCGATATAGATTCAGATATATCGATATATCATGATAAGTTGATATATATATCGACAGAGGATAAAACCTGTCTAGGCTAAGATCATGGATTCGCGTGAAAGAGTTATTTTGCGTAGGGGGCAACTCGAAAAGGCCCTTCGGGAGAGGATTGTCATGATGGATGGTGCGATGGGGACGATGATCCAACGTCATAAGTTGACGGAAAAGGACTTCCGCGGAGAAAGGCATGCGAATCACCCGAGTGATCTGAAGGGAAATAATGATCTTCTCACGCTGACCCGACCCGATGTCATTGGAGGAATTCATCGGGCGTATTTGGAGGGAGGGGCAGAAATAATCGAGACCAACACGTTTAATTCGACATCGATTTCTCAAGCCGACTATGGGCTGGAGGGGGCTGTGAGGGAGATCAACCTTGAGGCAGCTCGCTTGGCACGAAAAGTGGCGGATGATCACATGAAAGCCAATCCTAGTAAATTGGCCTGGGTTGCAGGGGCGGTGGGGCCGACCAACCGAACGGCATCGATGTCACCCGATGTGAACCGACCCGAGTATCGGGCGGTGTCCTTTCGGCAGCTTTCCGACGCATATGGGGAGCAGGTAAGGGCCTTGATCGAGGGAGGAGTGGATGTACTTCTTCCCGAGACCACGTTTGACACTTTAAATCTCAAGGCAGCGTTGTGGGCGATGGAGGAAGTTTTTGACGAGTTGGGTTATCGATTGCCTGTTATGATTTCAGTGACGATTACCGATGCATCGGGAAGGACTCTGTCTGGGCAGACAACCGAGGCGTTCTGGCATTCGATTCGGCATGCCCAGCCCTTCAGTGTTGGAATTAATTGTGCGCTGGGTCCGAAAGAGATGCGTCCTTATATGGCGGCGCTATCCAAGTTGGCCAACTGTTTTGTCAGCTGTTACCCGAACGCTGGGCTTCCGAATGCATTTGGTGGGTATGACGAGACTCCCGAGCAGATGGCGGAGGTTTTAGGAGAATTTGCCCAAGCAGGATTTTTGAACATGGTGGGAGGTTGTTGCGGTACGACGCCAGATCATATAGCGGTGATCGCTCAGGCCGTGGCGAAAGCAAAACCAAGAATCCCTGCAAGCCCAAGCCACTCTACCGTTCTGGCGGGACTCGAACCTTACGAGATTGGAACGGGGGGATCGTTCACCTCAATTGGGGAAAGAACGAACGTTACAGGATCGCCAAAGTTCTCTGCTTTAATCAAAGAGGAAAAATTTGAGGAGGCTGTGGCGGTTGCAAGGCAACAGGTCGAAGCGGGTGCGAACATGATCGATCTCAACTTCGACGAAGCCTTGTTGGATGGGGAGGCAAGCATGACGCGGTTTCTCCATCTGATCGGTAGTGAGCCGGAAATTGCACGAATTCCTTTTATTTTGGACAGCTCCAAGTGGTCGGTTCTGGAGGCGGGGCTGCAGTGTGTTCAGGGCAAAGCGGTGGTGAATTCGATTAGCCTAAAAGAGGGGGAGAAGGTCTTTTTAGAGCAGGCCAAAAAAGTCCGGCGCTATGGGGCTGCCGTTATTGTGATGGCGTTTGACGAGGAGGGGCAGGCGGCCGATGCAAAGAGGAAAGTGGCGATCTGTCGAAGAGCGTATCAGCTGTTAACCCAAAAAGCTGGGTTGGCGTCTGAGGATATTATCTTTGACGTAAATATTTTAACCGTGGCGACGGGAATTGAGGAGCACAACAACTACGCAGTGGAATTCATTGAGGCGGTCCGAGAGATCAAAAAGACGTTGCCTGGTTGCAAAACGAGCGGTGGATTAAGCAATATATCCTTTTCATTCCGCGGGAATAATCCGGTCCGAGAAGCCATGCACTGCTGTTTCCTTTATCATGCGATTCAGGCTGGGTTGGATATGGCGATTGTGAATGCGGGGCAATTGGCGGTGTATGAGGAGATTCCCGCTGACCTTAAGGAGAGGGTGGAGGATGTTCTACTGAATCGTCGTCCTGACGCGACGGAGCGTTTGTTGGAATTTGCGGAGACGGTCAAGGCGGGTGGGAAAGCCGTGGTTAAGGACGAGGAGTGGAGGAAAGGCTCTGTCGATGAGAGATTGCTCCACGCCTTACTCAAGGGAATTACTGATTTCATTGATGTGGACACGGAGGAGGCCCGTCAGAAGTACGGACGACCGTTACAAGTGATCGAGGGGCCTTTGATGGGAGGAATGCGGCATGTGGGTGATCTTTTCGGTGCGGGAAAAATGTTTCTTCCCCAAGTGGTAAAGAGTGCCCGCGTGATGAAAAAAGCGGTGGCGTATCTGACGCCCTTCATGGAGAAGGAGAAGGAAATGGCTGGAGACAAGAGTAAAGGAGCGGGGAAAATTCTCATGGCCACGGTCAAGGGGGACGTCCATGACATTGGGAAGAATATCGTGGGAGTAGTTTTGGCCTGTAACGGGTACGAGGTGGTGGATCTGGGCGTAATGGTTCCGTGTGAGAAGATTTTAGCTGAGGCAAAATCACGCGGTGTGGATCTGATAGGGCTAAGTGGGCTTATTACACCTTCCTTGGACGAGATGGTGACGGTGGCGGAGGAGATGAGTCGTGAAAAATTTGAAATTCCCTTGTTGATTGGTGGAGCGACGACCAGTGCGGCTCATACGGCAGTGAAGATTGCTCCTGCGTATACAGGATCGGTGGTACACGTGATTGATGCCTCGCGGGTGGTTGGAGTAGCGCAGAAGTTGCTTTCAGCTGAGAATCGAGGGGGGTATTTGAACCAAGTTCGGACGGATCAGGAGAAGGCGAGGAGGGATTATGAGGCTCGTCGAGCGGCGCAGAAACTTCTTTCGATTGGGGAGGCACGGAAGCGAGCGGCAAAGTTCGATTGGTCAAAGGATCCTGAGAAGCCTGAGTTTTTGGGGGTCAAGATTTTCGAAAATTATCCCTTGGAAGAGCTGGCGGGTTATATCGATTGGTCCCCGTTCTTTCATGCGTGGGAGCTACGGGGACGATTTCCAAAAATCCTTGAGGATCCAGTTGTGGGGGTAGAGTCGAAAAAGCTTTATGACGATGCGAGGATCCTCCTAGCTAAGATTTTAAAGGAAAAGCGAATCCAGGCTCGGGGTGTGATGGCTTTTTTCCCTGCTAATTCAGATGGGGACGACATTTTGCTGTATGAGGATGACTCTCGAAAGAAGGTGAAAGCCAGGGTTCACGGGTTGCGGCAGCAGATGGCGAGGAGCGACGGGGAACCCAATCGTTGTCTTTCGGACTTTTTGGCGCCTGTGAGCAGTGGAAAGAAGGATTATTTAGGGGCATTTGCAGTCACTGCGGGTCATGGAGTTGAGGACTGGGCCAAGGATTTGGAGAAAGGCAACGACGACTATCAGGCGATCATGTTGAAGGCTTTAGCGGATCGGTGTGCAGAGGCGTTTGCGGAGAGGATGCATGAGTTGGCTCGATCTGCTTGGGGATTTGGGAAAAAGGAGGGGTTATCCAAGGAGGACTTGATTGATGAAAAGTATCGTGGCATTCGACCTGCTGCAGGGTATCCAGCTTGCCCTGACCATACAGAAAAGAGGGGCTTGATGGCTTTATTGGATGCGGAGACAAGTGTGGGAATTTGCCTCACAGAAAATTGTGCGATGTCACCCGCGAGCTCTGTGAGTGGCCTGTATTTCGGGCATCCTGAGGCTCGATATTTTGCGGTAGGTCCGATTGGCCGGGATCAGGTCGAAGACTATGCGGGTAGAAAAGGAGTGGCTGTGGAGGAGATTGAAAGGTGGCTAAGGCCCAATTTGGCATACGATCGCAAAGAGTAAGTTTTTTCCAAAGTGTTGGTGGGAGGGGGGTTCAATTCCATTGACCGTAAACCTAGCCCCTTTAGATTATGCCGATGGGTGCTTTAAAAATTCTATGCCTTGGGGTTTTGATTGCTGCGGTCCCTATGGGAGTGGGGGCGCAGGAGAAAAAGAAGGAGAAATCAAATTTGGAGTTTGGCAAGAGTCAGGAGCTTGAGATAGAGCTAGCATCCGTTCCTGACTCGGTAGGCTCAGGCGGAAAACCGGCTCCATCGGTCGATGACAGTAAAGCAACACAGGAAGGGAGGTGGTTGCGGATTGATGTTCCTTTTTCAACCACGAATAAGTTCACGCCTGAGGTAAAATTTAAATTCTACCTAGAGGGCTATGAAGGAGTGCCTGAGCCCGAGGGGGGCAAGATGAAAGAGAAATTTGTTGTGCTTACAGCAGAGACTACGTACCGGGATGTGCCTAAGGGCAAGAAACACTATGCTGGTGTTTTCTTGCCTCCCGCATCGGTGTTGCGTTTTGCCGGGACGAAGCCTGGGGGCGAGCAAGATTGGGCAAAGGGAATGATGAATTTGAAAGTGGAGGCAACCGAGGCGGGCGCGCCTGTTGAGGGGGTCTTTGATTTACAAGGGGGTAATGAAAAAGGACCGAGCGGGCGAGGAGGAAAGAAGGATCTTGATTGGAATAAAAGTGCCGATGCTCAGGAGGTGACTGGAGTTCTTCTCCCGATTTACGAAACTCCCTTTTGGCCAAAAGATTATAAGCGTTATCCTCAGCCGAAAAAGCCCTGATAGACGGGGGCTTTCATTATGGCAACTTTTGCACGAAGAATAGTGCTCGATGTGGGAGCTGGGGAGGTCCGAATTGGTGAAATCAGTCCGGACAAACGGGGTATGCCTGTTTTAACTCTTTTGAGGTCGATCCATCTCAATATAGATCCAACGAAACCGGCAGAATTTTTTCCAGCAGTTATGCAATCGATAGGCTCTTTGGTTAAAGAAGTGGGTCTCAAGTCAGGTTTGACCACACTTTGTTTGGGTGGGCCCTCGGTTTTTACACGGGTGATCAAGCTTCCGTTGACTGACCCTGGTCAAGTTGAGCAGATGGTCGGATTTGAAGCTCAGCAGGCGGTGCCTGCGATTGAGGAGGCAAGTTGGGATTTTCAGGTGTTTCCCCCAGGCCAAGCGGGAGCAGCTGAACTCGAGGCTCTGATTGTCGCGATGAAGACGGAGACGGTGACTGAGACCATGGCAGCGGCTTCGGCAGCTGGGCTGAAGACAGATATTGTTGACCTTTCCCCCACTGCATTGATCAATGCTTTTCGGTATCAGTATCCTGAAGTTGAGGTTTGTACCTTGATTTTGGAGATTGGAGCGAGATCGACAAATATTTTGCTCGTTGAGGGGAAAAAGATTTTTTGTCGGGTTGTGCCTCTGGGGGGTGCCAGTGTAACGCAGGCAATTGCTGCGGATTTACAGGAGTCTTTTGCCGGAGCAGAGGTATTAAAAAAGGCCAAAGGTTTTGTCCATCCGGGAGGTTCGTACGAGGAGCCTGCTGAGGAGCAGGCGGCACGCATAAGTAAATTGGCTCGTGGAGTGATGACAAAATTGCACACGGAAGTTGAGCGCTCGATTACTTTTTATCGAAGCCAACAGGCAGGGAGTAGGCCGACACGCGTGCTTTTGGCGGGGGGTGGGTCGGCCTTGGGTCTGACGGATCTGTTCTTTCGGGATAAATTAAAGATCCCTGTTGAGTACTTTCAACCGTTTCGGAGGATGTCGATTGGAGCGGGCGTGAATCGTGCTGAGATCGCGAAAAACTTCCCTGCATGGGCAGGTTTGGTGGGGGCTTCGTTGCGGGGCCTGCCAGACAGCCCTTGCAAAATTAATATATTGGGGTCAGCGCAAAAGGCGGCTGCTGGACGTGTCAAAGATCGTCCTGCGATGGTAGCGGTCGCAGTAGCGGTAGGTTTCATGCTTTTACTTCCAGGAATCCACGGTTTTTGGCAGTCCACCCGTCTGGGGTCACTCATAGCCCCACAGGCTGTCGAGGTGGATGAAGCGGAAGGGGTTTTGACCCAGGTAACTGCCGAGCAGAAAAAAGTGACTGACCTGTTGAATCTGGCGAATCAGGCTCTTGTTCTGGAGGGCGAGCGTATGAGATGGCCTATCTTGCTTGAGGAGATTCGGTCCAAAAGTTTACCTGGTTTGTGGGTAACATCCCTTAAGTTGAGTGAAAGCGTCGCTGGTGCGGAGGGAGAGGGTACGCCTGCAAAGCCAGCAAATGCGAAGCCCTCGGTCCCCGTATTGGAAATTGGTGGATTCTTTGAAACGCAGTCAGAAGCCGCGGATGCAAAAGTGGTGGAAGACTTTCGCAAGGGTTTGAGTGAGGGCGGAATTTTACAAAACGTAACGACAACTCAGCGAGACAACCCCGAACGGGTGGACGGAAAAACGGAGCAGGTGGCACTCAAATTTGCCATGAGGGCTGAGTGGCCTGTGGGGGGAGTTGTTCCTGTGGAGGCGGCTAAAAAGCCGACTAATCCATGAAGGGTAAGATGACACAACCCCAGATGGTTTTGGCTGTTGCTGGGGGGGGATTCCTCCTTGTTGTTGTTGCTGTGGCATATTTTGGATGGAGTTCTTTGAGTGAGGTGCAATCGCAGGCACAGGCTTTAGCGGATCGCAAAGGCAAGCCAGAACTTGCGGCGATATTGACTAGGCCTGGAGGGGCGGGGGCAGTTCGCAAGGAGGCAGTCGAGATTGGAAAAGTAGCAGAGGAGGTAAGTCAAGGTGAGGAGGGATTGGTTGGAAGTTGGAGGGAGGGGTATGAAAAAGCTTCTGGGGTGGGGCAAGTTTGGTCCCAAGATCCGAACCAGTGGAAGGATCGTCTGATTGCGACGAACGACCGTTTAAAAAAACAGTCAGGAAAAAAAGGGGACAACAGCCGGGTTATTTTAGCGGATGATTTTTATTTAGGCCTACAAGAGTACAAGCAGCAGAATCCCTCTGCGGACAAAGTTCCTGAATTGGCTCGGCAACTTTCCGTTGCGGAAAAGTTAGTGGAGTTGCTGATGGACGCAAAAAAGATGGCCAAAGAAAAGTATCCAACTCAGTGCATTATACAGTCGATCGTTAGCCCTGGGGTTTCCGCCCCCGACTCTGATAAAAAGATCGGTGAAAAAGCAAAAGCAGGAGGCCCAACAGGAACTTTGCGTGAGGGATATATGTTGCAGTTTGAGAGTTCACCTGAGGTTCTGTATGGATTTATTCAAAGAGTCGCCAAGGATCCATGGCTTTTTGTCGTGATGAACTTGAGTCTGGAAAATAATTTGAAGGAATTCCCTAAGCGCAGTGAGGTAGCCAAGAAATTCACAGACGCAAATAAGCCTACGGATGGAGCTGCGGCTGAGAATCCGACAGATGGAGCAAGAGGAAGCGCAAATCCACCGAGCCGACCTCCACTTTTGATGGTGTTAGCAGGTAAAGAGAGGATGAAAGTTGTGGTGCGGATTGATTTTGTAGGTTGGAAAACACCTGTGGCAGGAAAAACTCCTGAAAAAGGCAAAACGTAATGAAACTTTCGCCATGGTGGATTGGGGGAGGTGTTGGATTGGTTGTGTTGGGGCTTGCGGCCCTAACCTTTGGGTTTCTTCAGCCAGGATGGCCGGAGCCAGTAGAGACACCCACAGGGGGGGGCAAATCTCCCCTTGCTGAAGCGAAGCAAAAGGCTTCTGAGTTTCGCGCCAAAATCGGGGAGTTGGAGGTAAAGAAAAAAGGACTCAAGGATACGCTCGAAAAGCATCGAGTTTTTGTATCGCGAAGCCTTGTGTTTTTGCCCAAGGAGGCTGAACCCGTTCAACCCCTAAATCCGGATCAGGTCACTGAGGATGGCATACAAGTTGGCTGGAAGTTGAAGTATGGTTTTTCTCCTGAAGACCCAGAAGTAGGCGGACAGGATGAGGATCAGGACGGATTTACCAACTTGGAGGAGTATCAAAAGAAGACCGACCCCCAAGATCCTGCCAGCAGCCCCTCGAAATGGGTAAAACTGAAAATTCTTTCAGTAGATCCCACTAAAATGGCAGTAACTTTTCCCGGGAAAAGTGCTGGGAGATACACATTGCGTTTTAAAACAGTCGGAAAACCTACGGATGTTGATGTTGCGACTGGTGACAAGCTGTGGGTGCTGGCAACAGCAAAGGGAGTATATGTCTCGAAAAGCGAGGATGAGGTCAAGGCAAAGGTGGGAGGGACGAATCTTTGCCCCCACGCCATTCCGCTTTTGGTGAAAGAGTACAAAGACGACAAGGGGGTCAAATTGGATGAGAAAACAAAAACTCCAAATGAGTATGATGATTCCATGATCGTTTTGGAGAGGTTAGATGACCTGAACGAGCCGATTAGCTTGAAAATTGACGAGAGAGGAAAGTCAAGGGGAGTCGATTGGGGGGTAGGTGACGTGCGTTTGATTTCGATGGTGCCCGGAGAGGGGGAAATGGGCCCGTATCGGATTGGACAAAGTTTCCCGTACGCAGGGAAAACGTTCGTTGTTGTTGCCGCGAGCCCGCAAAAAGTCTCTCTGCGTATGAAGCCTGAAGGAGAGTCAGTCGATATTCTGCCTAAGGAGATGCTCACAGCATCTCCCTAGTCATTGGTAAGTTCTTCACCAGAGGCTGGGGGTGGCGTTGACCCAGTTGCCTGCCCAAGCGGTATATTTAGAAGTTGTGAAGGTATTACCGCTTTGTTGTTTGTTGCTGTTCGGCTTCAGCCGCTTTCCGAGCTCTGCTCAAGAGGTGCCTGATTCGGCATCTGATGCAAGTGTGCCCCCTCGTGTTCAGTCATCGGCGGAGATGACACAGCGGGAGATTGATCGACGCCGAGAGGTGACGTTTCGACTAAATGAGAATCTAGATTTAGCAGAGCGTTTATACCAAGCGGGGGAGTGGGAGCATGCGCAGGCAAAGTTCCGGTTGGTGATGAATCAGACAGATCCTCAAACCAGCACGTCGGGATTTTATCATCGGGCTCGGGTGGGTGTTGCGAGGTCCTTGGCCGCTCAGGCGTTGGCACAAGAAAAAGCGGGAAAGACGGCAGAGGCTGCCGGATTGATGAAGCAGGCTGCAGATTTGGATCCTGCCAATGCTCAAGTTGCGAAACAGGCGGCTAGCATGCAGGAGGAGGCGTCACGAGGGGCAGATCCATTTGAAGGAAATCCCGCTGCGACAGCTGATCTAGTTGAAAAAACAAAGGAGATAAAAAAGCTCCTTTCGCTGGCTGATCAGTTGACTGAAACGGGACAGTATCGGTCTGCGCGGCAGAAACTGGACGATGTTTTGCGGATCGACCCATATAATTCGGCAGCACGTAAAAAGATTGAGCTTGTGGAGCAGAAGCGACTTCTCGTGGCTGACAAGAGATACTCAGCAAGCCGTGTAAAAGCGATGACTCAGGTGACGGAGGCTTGGGTTCCTCCTCCGCCTGCCCGCGTTGATCCCAAGCAAACGCGTGGGACTGGAATCGCTGGACCATCTAACTCAGCTGAGATTCTGCAAGCCTTGTCGACAATCGAGATTCCTGAGATCGTTTTTAATGAAAAACCTCTGCGAGACGCTGTGGAGGAGTTGCAAAGATTAAGTGAGCAGAACGACCCCAAAAAGAAGGGAATCAATTTTGTATTGCGATTATCACCTCCGGCGGATGGGATCGATCCTGAGGCGGCGACGGTAAGTTTGGAACTGCGAAATGTAAAACTGCAGACGGCGTTGAAATATCTGTGTGAGCAAATCCGAGGGGGGGAAAAGTTACGCTACGACGTGGAGAATAGCGCGGTACTGATTTTGCCAGTGACGGAATCGGGAGGGGAGTTGGAGACTCGCAGTTACAATCTCCCGCCAAGCTTACTAGCTAATTTAAGTCCAAAGGGTTCGCTCACCGATACAAATGCTAAGTCACTGACACCGCAACAGTTGGGTTTGGCTGTTTTATCAAACATAGGCGTAAATACTGATATTGAAAAAACATCAGCTGTTTGTTTCGCTGACACAGGAAAGTTAGTAGCAAGGAACACGGTTAATGAATTGAGTCGGATTGAGCAAAGGATTCGAGATGCCCAGGGGGAACCACCGCAGAAGCAGTTTGAGGTAGAAACCAAGTTTCTTTCCTTTACAGAGAACGACGTAAAGAATTTTACTTTTAATCTCCAAATGAGTGGGAATACATCAATTCCTTTGCCTGGTACACCCGGTACCATCTATAATCCCGGCTCAGCTTCAGGTGGAACGGATGGTTTGAGGGGAACCGCAGGTATTAACCCTGGGGGCGGCTCAATCACTGCTTTGCAAACACTCTTGGATCCCACGTATCCACAGGATGCATCGAATCAGATTGGGGTAAACGCTCAAGTATTCGGTCGAGGGTTTGCAGCTGTCCTGCAACTTTTACAAAATGCAATCGGGAAGGATTTAGTGGCAGCACCTAGGGTGACATTGGCTGATGGGAAGCAGTCGAAAATCGTGATTTCTCGTCGAATGTACTACCCCACGACGTACACACAACCGAATGTGCCGAATAATGATCAGGGTGTGGGAGCGGGTTTCATTTTGCCATCGAATCCAACGGGATTTGAGTACCGTGATATTGGAACTACCTTAGAGGTGAAGGGGGAATCCACATCGATTCCTAAAGCGGTGGATTTGGATTTCACGAATTTACTAGTTGAGGATTTTGAGGGATTTGTGGATTACGGGGTGTTAATTGCGTCAGCTCCACTCGATCCTACGACAACCACTAATACGACGGTCGGGGCATCGCCATACCTTGTGCCTATTTTTTCTAAAAAATCTCTTCAAAGTCGCGTTCGTTTGATTGATGGGGAAACGGTAGGGATGGGTGGATTGATCTCGGATGTAGTTCAGTTGGTTGACGACAAAGTTCCTATGTTAGGAGACATTCCAATGTTGGGTCGCCTTTTTCGGAGTGAGGCGTCGCAGAAAATTAAGAGTAATCTGGTAATCTTTTGCACTTTGAGAATCATTAATCCTGACGGCACATTGGTCTTCCCTGAAGATGAGGAAAATCCTGAATTTGCCCAAGGTGGCAGTACGGAAATGATGCCCTCTGTGCCATGAAGATTTTTCTACTCATCCTTTCTCTTTGCTTAGGATTTTCTAGAATCTCTGTTGTTTGCGCGGGTACGCTTCAAGAGCAGATCGAGGCTGAGACGGGAAAAAGGGAGCAGATGTTACAGCCTTTGAAAGAAGCTTATGGAGTGAGTCGAAAGATGGTAGCAGATGGCAAGAGCTCTGAAGCCTGTGAACTTCTTGAGAAAGCGTATGAAGCACTTCCTGAGGTATTGAGGGGAGCGCCCCTTGCTATGGAGGTCAATAAGACTCTCAGCAAACTGCAAGCATCCCTTGCTGAAGCCGCCGCCCAGCAGAATCACTGGCCTGAGACTCGGCGGAGAGCCTTGGCTTCTCTTCAACATGATCCTAAAAATGAGTCGGCTCTCCTGCAGTTGCAGAAAAGTGATGAGGTGTTGCGTCGGGGTGTATCGGGCACGGAATCGGTCAACCCTGCCCTCACTACAAAGTTTTTCGACAGACTTACGGCCGTTCGAAATGGGTTGGAGGAAGCTCAAGCTTTACGCGAGACGGGTCAGCTTGCAAAAGCTGAGGAAAGGTATGAGGATGTTTTGGAGGCTGATCCCTTCAATCAGGTTGCGACAGAGGGAATTCAGAAGATATATGAGGAGCGTGCATTAGTAGCGGAAAAAGCCCGTGACCTATCAAACCTTGAAAGAAGGAGGGAGGTTCGAGAAGCATGGAACAATATTTACCCCAAAAGCGGAGCAACGGTAGGTGGCATTGAAATCACAGGGGCTATGACAGCCTCTCCTGCATATGTATTAGAAAAGAAGCTGCAGAAAACAGTCATTCCACAGGTTGATTTTTCGGGTGCAGATCTGGAGACGATTCGTAGAGCACTGATCAGTCTCAGTAGAACGTATGACCCAGAGACTGCTAAAGGAGGGGTTAACTTTGTTGTCAGCACTGATGTTGCAAATCCACAGCCCGTAACTTTACGGTTGCGTCAGACCTCTTTGGCTGAGGTGGTTCGATATATTTCACAAATTGCAGGAGTTAAGGCAAGGATTACAGATATTGGTGTTACTTTTGGGCCCTTGGTGGAAAAAAGGCCTGAATTGAATTCGCAGAATTTCACCGTAAGTCCCTCCTTCTTCAAGGGAGCTGATGGAAAAGAGGATGCTGGAACTGATGCACCTAGAGGGGCAGGAGGGGGTACGGTTACAACAGGATCGGATTCAGCGGGAAAGAGCGAACAGAAAAAGTTAGAAGATCTTGGGGTTGTTTTTCCGCCTGGGGCCTACGCAGTTTACAATCAGAAGACCAGTCAGCTGAAGGTCGTAAATAATCAGGAGATGTTGGACATGATTGGCCAACTTATCACTGCAGCTGAGGAGCAGACCCTTTTGATTCAAGTAGGAGTGCGGCTGGTCGAAATCAATCAATTGGATTTGGACTCTATTACAGTGAACTCAACCTTGGGTGGGTCAGGCATTAATTTGCTCTCACCAGTACCGGTAGGTCTGACTACCAACGGCGGGGGAGCAACCCCCTCTGCCTCAACACAACGGGGTGTAAACGCTCAACTCAATCAGATTCAAGGTGTAGGACTTCTTCCAAATAATACTTTGCAGTCATTTCTACAGTCGGGAGTTCTGGCAGGTACAAATCAGCAGAGCTCGTATGCATTAAATACAATGGATCTAGGGGGAACAATTTTGAATGGAATGCAATTTAGGACACTCATCACAGCTGTTTCACAGAAAAATAGTGCGAATGTGTTGGCAAATCCTTCAATTATTTTAAAGAGGGGGCAAAAAGGAGTAATCGAAGTCACGCAGGAGTTTAAGTACGTGAAGGAGTATAGCGATCCGCAGTCATCAATTCGCACAATTCAGAGCGTTAGTACAAATGCGAACGTTATCTCATTGGTAGATGTCCCTGGACCTGAGACAGTGATCGGATCTTTCCCGTCACAAATTAGCGATCCAGTCCCCATTGGGGTGAAAATGGGGGTTAAGCCTGATGTTACAGGTGATAATAGCAGGGTGCTTCTCGAGCTTGAGCCAAGTTTTGTGGATTTTGAAGGTTTTATTAATTACGGAACACAAATTAATTCGTCTTACACATTGTCCTATTACAATACCGCAGTTACGATTCTCACTAATACTATTCAGCAACCAGTATTTATTCGTCGTGACTTAACCTTACCTGCGGTTGAGGTCAGCGACGGATACACGTTGCTGTTGGGAGGCCTTTTGCGGGAGGACATTCAAAAGATTGATGAAAAGGTGCCGCTTATTGGTGATATACCCATCTTTGGACGAGCCTTTCAGGGTAAAACGGAGCAGGCGATTAAAAAGAATACGTTGATTTTTGTGACTCCGAGAATCCTGGATGTCAGCGGGCAACCGCTCAACCCTACCGCAGGTTCTCCCGCTACTACCACTGCCTCAACCAGTGGGCCACCCTAGATCCTATTTTCTGACGAGGCGGTACGGAAAGTCGACGGGGATTTCTCTTACATTGCCTGCTGACCAACCAGCTAAGTTTGCAACGGTATATCCCGCACCTCCGAAAACAAAGTAGAACAGAGAACTCCACGTATCCGCTGTTTCTGACTTGGCATACCAGAGTCTAGGTTTGAGGTCGGTGGGGCCGTTGACAGGCAGGTCAATTCCTCCCCGGCGCTCTTCACCGCCTATCTTGATTTTTTCAAGTGACTCGTATCGGATCCACAGAGGTTTTGTGTT
>Ga0214923_10000239_pt1 | contig 84123 bp, 82 predicted proteins | sample LL1510_MetaG_FD_177993 | JGI IMG/M metagenome (GOLD analysis project Ga0214923, IMG submission 177993) | Freshwater microbial communities from Lake Lanier, Atlanta, Georgia, United States - LL-1510 | ecosystem: Environmental > Aquatic > Freshwater > Lake | place: USA: Georgia | collected...
CTCAGGCGAAAGGAAGACCTTTCGTCCATCGGGCCGGCTCGCAGCGCAATAGCGCCGCTTCGCTTCTCGTCCCGCCGGAAGCCAACCGCTTGGCTTCCTCTCTCTTCACAAAAAAACTGCGTTTTTTGGCTAGGAAGGGGACTCCCCTCAGGCGAAAGGAAGACCTTTCGTCCATCGGGCCGGCTCGCAGCGCAATAGCGCCGCTTCGCTTCTCGTCCCGCCGGAAGCCAACCGCTTGGCTTCCTCTCTCTTCACAAAAAAACTGCGTTTTTTTGCTCGGAGCGGGACTCGAACCCGCACGGGATTGCTCCCAAGGGATTTTAAGTCCCTAGTGTCTACCATTTCACCATCCAAGCTTGGACCGCAAATTGTAAACCCACCCCATAAATATTATCAAGTCTCTTCACCAAGATCAAATGTCGGAATCACTGATGGACCCTCAAGCGCATACTCACTAATCCGCTGCGCTACTAAATCCAAATCGTCTGTCACAGTCAAAAGATCAAAATCCTCCGCTGAAAGAAAACCCTCACTAAGAGCCTTCTCCTTCAACCAATCCAATAACCCGTTCCAGTATGAACAGCCCACCAAAAAAAGCGGAAATCGCTTGATCTTCTTTGTCTGTATCAATGTCAACGCTTCAAATAACTCATCAAATGTCCCAAATCCACCCGGCATAAAGACAAATGCCACCGCATAACGTATGAAAAGCACCTTCCTCACAAAGAAATACCGCACATTCAAAAGATATTTCCTGTCGATATGTGGATTGTGCGTCTCCTCATAAGGCAGCGCAATCGCAATCCCGCACGAAGGAGCTTTTCCCAATTGTGCCCCCTCATTCGCCGCTGTCATCGCCCCAGGACCACCACCCGTAATAATCGCAAAGCCCTTGTTCGCGATCTTTTGCGCAAGATCTCGCGACATGATGTAGTATGGATTGTCCGCCTTCATCCGCGCAGAACCAAAGATCGAAACAGATGGGCCTATATTGCTCATCTTCTCAAAACCATCGACGAATTCCGCCACTATTCGGAAAATCCGCCACGAATCCAGTTGAAGCTGTTTGTTTGGCATGCTATATTACCGTGAATAGCAAATGGAGGATATATGCAAAAGCAAAAACTGACTTTCGCTACTTTTAAAGAGCTCACCAGGCTAGAACTCTCCTTTTTTGGACTCCCTTTTATCATCGGTGGTGCCCTCCTTCCCTTCGCCTCCTTCCAATTTTGTGCCCACTTTAGCGGATTGCAATTTCTCAAGTTTCTCTGGCTCGTCCCAGCCTTCATGGCAGCCCGCCTCTCAGGAATGGCCTTCAATCAACTCATCGATGCCAATATTGATGCCAAAAATGAACGCACTAAAGGACGCCCCATCCCCTCCGGACGCGCCAGCTTGAACCAGGCAGGAATGATCGCCTGGAGCTGCCTTTTTGCTTTCATCCTTATCTGCGCTTTCATCAATAAGGTCTGCTTCTCTCTCAGCTTTCTTGCCGCTCTCCTCATCGTTTTCTACTCTTATATGAAACGCATCAACATGGCGTGCCACTTTGTGCTCGGCGCCATTCATCTGCTCGCACCTGTCATGGCAGCAGCATTGATTTCCGGAACTTTCTCTAAGCCAGCATTTTTCCTCGGACTCATGGCCTTTTTCTCCATCGCAGGTAATGACATCGCCTACGCTATCCAAGACACTAACTTCGATATCAAACAAAAACTCCATAGCATTCCCGCGAAACTCGGAATTGAAAAAGCTCTCTGGATCGCAAGAGCTTGTCACCTAGTCGCTCTATGGGCCTATATGAAAATGGCAAGCGCCGCTTCCTTCCCCCAATCCAGCATTCTCTGTATCTTCATCTTGGGTTACCTCTACTTTCAGTTTCACCGTCAATTGCTCACTTGCCTTAAGAAAAATGAAGTTGGAAAAATTTCTAAGCTTTTCATGCGCTGTAATATCATCGTACCTTCTCTCACGCTTGCCTTTATTCTACTTGGAGTTGTGTGGAGCAGCGCTTAATAGTCGGTATATCAGGAGCAACCGGTGTCATACTCGCTAAAAAATCCATCGCCGCTTTTGTCGAAGCAGGTTTTTGTATCGACCTTGTCATTAGCTCAGCCGCTCTTTATACAGCAGCCCACGAACTAGGCAAAGAATTCTGTACCGCTAAACGTTTCGTTGATCATTTCCCAGAATCTATCTCGGAAAAGATAAGACTCCATGGAATCAATGATGTGGGTTCAGCAATCTCAAGCGGCTCCTACCAAGTAGCAGGCATGGTCATTATCCCCTGCAGCATGGCCACTGTAGCCGCAGTAGCCCACGGCCTTGGTGATAATTGCCTCCGTAGAGCCGCTGATGTCACTATCAAAGAACGTCGTCGACTTGTCATCGTCCCTCGCGAAACCCCCTTCTCTACCATCCATCTAGAAAATATGCTCAAATTGAGCCAGCTTGGAGCCATGATCGTCCCCCCAATACCTGCCTGGTATACCAAGCCCGAATCACTCGCAGATGTAGAAGATTTCGTAGTCGGAAAGGTGCTCGACTGCTTCCACATCGACCACTCTAAATATCCAAGATGGAAATCGATTCAGGTCAAATCGATCGAAGCTGAATCGGCTGTAGATCAGTGAGGATTGTGTCTTCCATTGATAACCTCATGCAGGTTCTCAATCGCGATAAATGCCGTTGGATCTTCTCGGTGCACAACCTCTTTCAACTCAGCGAGTTGTAGACGCTCAACCACCACATAGAGAATCTCTCGAGTAGCGCCCGTAAAACCTCCACGGCCATACATCACAGTCAATCCAATCCCGAGCTCCTTCATCAAGACATCAGCCAAATGCTGCGGATTGGTGCTGATAATCATCGCAGACTTCGTATCTTCAAAGCCCACGATCACCATATCCATCACTTTAGTCGCCACAACGTAGGTCATAAGAGACATGAAAGCGGTATGCCAGTTTTTGTAGACAAATCCAGCTATCGCAAAAATGATGATGTTCGATGCCAAAATGACCTGGCCCACTGAAAAACCACGCTTGCGATTCACAATGATACCCATAATCTCTGTACCATCGGTCGAGCCACCATTACGGATGATCAACCCAGCACCCACTCCCAGTACAAAGCCGCCTAAAATAATCACCTCAAGGTCGCTTCCCTCAAATCGCAGCGGATTAATCGCAAGCCAATTAGGTATCCAGAAAAAAAGTGATAAAGCGATCGCAAACAAGACAACTGCTGTCATCATCTGAATCACAAAGTGCTTGCCAATCTGCTTAAAGGCTAACAAAACAAAGGGTAGATTGAAGAGAAAGAGAAAGAAGGGGAGTAGTGGCTCTCTTGTTAAATAGGCAGCCATCATGGAAATACCCACGATGCCACCGTCAATCAAACGATTCGGTACCAAGATCACATCGATAGCAAAGGCAGCTAATGTGCTACCAATAATAAACCAAAAAAGAGTTTTTAGGTAAAAGATGCCAAACTTGAAAGACTGAGGCTGATTTCTCATGACACCCACACTAATGAAAAGAAGAGAAAAAGGCAACGCGGGAGACGGGGCTCGAACCCGCAACTTCCGCCGTGACAGGGCGGTGCTCTAACCAATTGAACTACTCCCGCACGCGCTGCCTTCTCTCCTTTTGGGCGCAAAAGGATTTGAACCTATGACCGCCTGTGTGTAAGACAGGTGCTCTACCGCTGAGCTATACGCCCGAAAAAGAGGGTTATATTATAGCCTTGTCAGATTTTAGACAACCTCTTTGTGAGAAATATTGTTCAAATGAGGCTGCCTTCTCTTCAAAAAATTTCCGATCAGTCAATTCATTAACATGAATCGGGACTGCTGTCACAAAACCTTGTCGCAAAAGAGCGATATCGCAATCGGGACTTTCATCGAGCAACTCTTCTGGCTTCCCACCAATCCACCACGATGAGCCCGTTTCATGATTGCGATGAAGTCTAGGGTCCTCGCTCCAACGACCACGCCCCTGACGCGTCAGGCGGAAACCCTTCACCACATCTTGCGCTGCATCTGGGAAGTTGACATTGAGAAAAGTGCCTTCAGGTTGGGGATTTTCTAAAACATATTCAACAAGGGAAGCTACATATTTGGCTGCAACATGGAAGTTGGGATTTTTACCATTTTCACAGGAAAATGCTATACCTGGAATCCCACGGAAAAGTCCTTCTATAACGGCCCCTACTGTTCCTGAATGAAGCACATTGCGCCCTGCATTGGACCCAGCATTGATGCCAGAAACAACGAGGTCAGGTCGCTCCTTTAGAAGTAGGCGAGTTCCAAGTTTCACGCAGTCAGCAGGGGAGCCATCAATTGACCAAGCAGCAGTTTCTCTCCATTCTTCTTTTTGAACGTGGAGAGGTCTATCCCAGGTAATACTCACTCCAGTGCCCGAACGTTCGCAAGATGGAGCTACAATTGAAATATCGGCAAAGTCAGCTGCATGCAGAGCCTCCCATAGAGTGGAGAGGCCAGGAGCAAAGATGCCATCGTCATTCGTCAATAATAGGTGGGGTCGTTTTCCGTATCGCTTTGTCTGATCCATAAATAAGTCCTGCACTTGCAATGTTAGCACGAGCATTTGGGAAAAGCTGCTGTAGATCATCTAACAGTTGATCGACTTTTTTTCGCATCGAGTCTGCCCCTACGGGACATTGACAGGTGATGCGTGCGAATCCCTTTTGTCGCGCGAATTCTAAAATTTCTCTCTCAGCAACAAAGACGAGGGGCCGGATGATGGTCACTCCAAAATCCACAAGCTCAAGCTTTGGTAAATTTCCCGCAAATTCACCCTTGTGTAGAAGATTCATAAGAAGCGTCTGTGCAAGATCATCGCGGTGATGTCCAAAGGCAATAGTTGTGGCGCCGACCCTCTTTGCTGCTTCAAAGATCAGGCGGCGTCTTTGCCGAGAACAAGGATAACAAGAAAGCTTTTCCTTGGAAAGCGTAGATTCTTCGATGATCAATGGCACTTCAAGTTCACTACAAATTTTTTCTAAATGGGTGGGGTGAACACCCGGACCACAGGAGAAAGCGCCTTTAACATGAATGGCTGATAGTGAGCAGTTAGGAAAGCCACGACCTAAAATATTTTTAAGCATGTAGAGCAGCGTGATGCTGTCCTTTCCACCGCTTAAGGCAATAGCAAGCTTGTCGACTCCTTCTAAAAGAGAGTACTCATAGAGAGCTTTACGGATCCGGCTTTCAATCTTTTCGCCAATCATAGCCAAACTATTAGACAGGATTTCCTACTTTTTCTACAATGCTTCCTCTATGTCAAAAAAAATAAACAGAAACGATCCCTGTCCTTGTGGCTCTGGTAAGAAATACAAACAGTGCTGCCTCAAAAATGAGGTGGTGAAGACCTATACGCCTGCAGGCAAACGCAAATTTAAAGCAAAAGTTTTAAGTTCGACGGCAAACAATTTGCTTGGGCGGATGACCACCCAGGGGGGCAGTGAGAGAGAGTTTAAAGCGACTGTTGGGGGCTTGAAGAAAGGGAAAGAGGATTTTGAAGAAACTACTGCTAGTTTTGAGCAGACGACTGTTGAAAACATCGATGTTGCAGAGCCGCTCAAAACAGCTCGATTCAAAAAAATTCCAACGAAAAAGCCTGGCGATGATTTTAATCCCACAGATTTAGACTTTCGAGTTGATGAAAAATAAATGGGTAGGCTAAAGTGCCTACCTTCTCGCTGGAGTAGCTCAAATGGTAGAGCGCCCGACTTGTAATCGGATGGTTGAGGGTTCAATTCCTTTCTCCAGCAAATTCTCTTTTGGGGGGTGTCGCATAGCGGCCAATTGCATCGGACTGTAAATCCGACTCCGTCAGGATTCGCTGGTTCAAATCCAGCCACCCACAAATTCCAAGCGCCACTTTCTCTGTATAGCCAATCGATACCATTTAGAATAAATAATGTCACAAATGAGAGCCAGATAGGGCTACAAATTTGAGAGAGCGTTTCGAAGCTCATGTTTTTAAACATGAATGAGAAAGGATCTCTCAAAGGTGCCAGCTCAATGGCTCTCATTTGTGAGATTATTTGTTGTAAATGGTGTAAATGGGGTTTGTCTAGAGAAATGGGTCTGAGGGATATCTAATACTGCTAGGCTCATATCATCCTGATGATCGTTTGAATCTTTTTTCCAGGCCTTTAGGCTTTGGCCATTCGCCCCAATTGATGTCTTTCGTTCACTGTGATTAGACATCACTGCCTTTTTCAAATTTGAAAAAAGCTGCCGACTATCTGGGGTACTCTGAGTGATCTGTTGAAGCTCTTCTAGAGTCAGAAATTCACCTATCCCATCCGATATAAGAATCACCCTCTTAGCATTTGTAACATCAAATCGTTCAACATTTAACGGTTCATCCTCTTGACCAAGTCCATTACCTTTAGTAGAGCGTACAAGCTTAAGCTGACTCGTAACGTCTTCTATAAATATAGCTGTATCAGATTTTTGAGCAGTCAGAAGGGTGAGTTGATCGCCGCAAGAGACCAATTGGACAAAACTCATCGCTGGTTTAAAAGTGGGATCTAGAAAAGTACCAAGGATCCGATCCTTTGAGAACTCCTCTTCTTTATTTTCCGGACAAACTTTAAGCTGATTGGTGGACAATTCAGGATTTTTAAATAGCGCATCAAGCTTACCCATTTCAGATTCAAAGAACTTATCAGCATCCCCATTCTCTTCGAGGGTTTTTGATAAAGCCTCAGTATAAGAGGCTATAAATGGATCAAAATGCTTTTTAAGAGCCTGGCGCATTCTCTCATTATTATGTCCAGTACCATCCACTACGCAAGCGAATCCTCGATCATGATTGCAATAAACTAAATCAGCAATCACTTCTTTACTTGTGATATCATAGGATGCTCCCTGTTCTTTTATTCCCTTTATTTTAGGAAGAGCAAGAGAAAAGGATAGAGCTGCTATCTGGCTAGTTTTTTTCTCTCTTGTTTTAGCCAGGCCAAAAGCCCCACCCACAAGAGCTGCGATGCCGATACTCCCCCCAGATGCCATCATCGAGATTCCAGCGATTTGTTTGATATTGCTTAAAGATCCAGCAGCCCATAGACCGCGCTGCGCTCCCAAGCTCGCAGCGCCAACTCCTGTTGCAGCCAAAGCAATCATGCCTATAACTGCCAAAGCAACAAAAAGATGCTTTTTCTCCAAGGTGACTTTTTTCCCTTTGAGATTGCCTATCTTGGGAGCCTCCGCTGGGGATGGCTGTCCTGCGTCTCTTAATCCTGTTACATCACTCATAATTACTGATTATAAATAAAAACATATATTATTTGTTTAATAAATACTCTTTTTAATTGCTTAATTAATTCTAAGACCCTTTGTTTGAGGCAGATTCGATCTCGATTGTATTTTTTAAAAATTAATATAAATAATTTAGTAATTAATTGTCATTTTGTTACAAAATAATATTAGGAAATTGTTCCAAAAGAGGAGGAGATTTATGGCCGTAATTAAGAAGGTTTTAGCAGTAGGCGCGGTTGTTGCGTTTTCATTTGCTGTTTTTGCAGCAACGCAACAGCCTGACTCATCATCGGATAGCTATATGAATGGCCGTCCATTGAAGATGCAGTCTGAAGATAAATTAACGGGAAAGGTTAAGAGTGTGAATCGTGTTCAAGAGCCAGATGGCACTAAGATTCATATTGTTCTAGAAACAGATAGTGGAGACAAAACGATTATCGTAGGGCCTGCATATTATTTAGATCAGGCTAAAATTGCCTTCCAAAATGGCGAAAAGGTGACAATCTCTGCTTATGAAGTCACAGTCAATGGCGATAAAGTATGGGTTGCAACCAAAGTTGATAAAAATGGCCATGTTACAGTTCTACGCAAAAACGGTGTAGCAAACTGGCAGACTGACCATAACGGCAATTCAGAAGTACATCAGCATTAAGATAAGACTCTTTGATGGGGAGTGCTAATCGCACTCCTCGTCAGAGAATTCATTTAAAATGAAACGGCGAGTCAATTCAAGAGCAGGTGGATAATGCAAAATACGATAATGCGTAACGTAGAAGGTCTCAAAGTAGAATGGGTGTTCTATTCTAGTCTCATCGAGTGCAATGACCCCATCATTTACTTTATCGGCAAAAAAGTTAGAGCCGCGGCAGCCAGCGATGATCAAGATCTTCATACACTCAGGGTAGGGTCCAAGCTCCATAACGTCGCAGACATCGTAGGTCGAAAGCTCGTGGCAAAGTTCAAAGCCTAGACATCTATATAGTCTGCTAAATTGCAAGTATTTGCGTCCAATTTCGCTACCACGACTAGGTGGTGCAAAGAGTACTGCTCGCCCAATTTTTGCTTCTTGTGGAAAACAAGGGTCATTGCTTGCTACGCGCAGAAGAAGGGCTCCAAGCGAGTGAGTCACGAAGTTGATTTCTTCTCCAGGATTTTGATTTGCAACACACTGTGTAAACCGCGCGAGGTCTTCTCCATGACTACGGATAGTTCCTGTGGTGCTGCTATAATGAAAGTTATATGTCTTAAGTCCGACACAACACAGAGCCCGTTGGAGATCGTAGACACTCCTCTCATTTTGCAAAAACCCATGGACTGTGATGACGACCCCACTATGCGATTGTCCAAAAAGTTGGGTCGTGAGGGCTAACAAACAAAGGAGTATTTTCATAGACTCCTATGTAGATCTCTGCAATATTTTTGCTCAATGATTTTTTTGAGACAACACAGCGCGAATGATCGCAATGGTGTCCGGATGTTTCATGATGAAACAGTGGCCTGAGGGGATAACATATTGAGTGTGCGCTGTTTTGGGTACTGTCTCCGCAACAAAAACCTTCCAATCGCGACTACCAGCTATGATGATGGCTGGTGGTAGAGGCCCTAGTGCTTCAATCTCAGAGGGGCCATAATGGAGGAGCTGCTTTCCAGCTTTTGAACCAAAAAGAGCGCGGATGCCTGGGATGTTTCTTAGGGTATGGGCTGTTTGGGAGCCTTGGTTGGGAGGGGCCATCAAAATGAGATAGCCCCCTTTGACTCGCTCGGGGCAGTTAGGGTGATTAAGGGCAGCCCTCACAACTACTCCTCCGAGTGAGTGGGTCACAAAGTGACAGGGCTCATCGAACTCCTGAAGAAGCTTCACTAAATCCTCCGCATGCCCTTCGATTGTCTTTTGACGGCTAGGATAGTCCCAAAGAATCGGAGTATGTCCCATATTCTCAATTTGTTGAGCAATAGGCTTCATGCAAGAAGAGCTGCGTAGAAAACCATGAATACAGATCACGGGATCAGAAAAAAGGGGAGTAGTTAGAATGAGCGTGAGGCTAAATATCCAGTGTGGGATAAAATTCAGCATCATGATCACTTACTTGCGTATATAAGGTTGCAGATTGAGATGGTCATGGATGAGAAATTCCCTCGTAAAGTGAATGGTCCAACGACTCGACATAATCCAGCGATGGCTCATATAGCGAGTGATGTGGGTATGAGGCGTGTCGAGAAGGGTCTCATTCACGCTTAGCTTACCATCATTAGGCTGCTTCCATAGAAGTCTGTTCCCCTGTGCTCCTGCAATCACAACAACGTTAACAGTTTCTGGAAATTTGCCAATATCCAACATCTCTTGGCAGCTATAATCAAGGAGCTGAGCTCCAGATCTTTTTCCGAAAACCCAACGCACGGGTTTAATATTATGAAATTTACGTGCAAAACAAGATCCTTGATTGGGGGGTGCCAGGAGAACGGCTTTCCCGCATTTAGCTTCCTCAGGGCAGTCGGGGTGAGAGACTGCGACACGTACAATCACACCACCTAGAGAGTGAGTTACAAAGTGGATCGGTACCCCGGGCTTTTCAGCAGCAATCTTATTAAGAAGTAAGACGAGATCTTCTGCATGCTGCTCAATTGTCTTCTTGCGGCTCTGGTAATCCCAGAGGTAGACGTCAAGTCCTTCACCGCGAAGGGTATTGCTCATAGGGATGAGACATTTATAAGAGCGAAAAAATCCATGTAGGCAGACCACACTCTGCCCATTCGCCCATAAACAACTCATGTTTAGTGCTATAATAGCTATTATAATAAATTTATTCATCTAACAACACAAAAATGTTATAATCTAATTATATTTCTATTGTGTTATTAAATTAAATTTATTTTTTTATTTTATATTGAATAAAGCCAACAAATACGAAATTGATCAAATGGAAGTATTTTTTCTAATCTAGTGCCAAAATCAGTCAATCGCATGAAGCAGATCTTATCGGGATCACCTCCAAGGTCTGCACAAGCTGCATAGTAGATAGGGCGATTGTCTGGATGATTCGCATAGTTAGGGTCCAAAAATCGCACGACTTGGGGTGTAAGAGTTAAGTTCGATATTTTATCTGGCGAAAACTTATCAGATTCTTTTCGAGTTAAATAGAAAGAGGCCATCGATCCCATGCCGTTTGCAAGCATCGATGGACCCCATTTACTTTTTAAAAGCTCTCTCTTGTTCTCGGGTATTAAGTGCGAAACAGTGCCTGTCGGAATCTGGTGAAAGGCCCAATTGATACAAGCTTGCATCTCAGAATTATTTTCAATTGCCAAGAGATGATCTTTCATCTGTTGATAGGTCATTCCTGGATTCGATGAATAAGCGCTTTTTATATCGAACCCCATTCCAGATTGTATAAAATCCACTATCTCGGGAGGAATTGGTTTTTTTAGGAGTGCTTCTGCTGGATCTGTCATGTGTCTTTTGATCCAACCGGCAGGATCAAGGGAGGGGATGGGAAACGTGGCGGGCTGCATTGTCATTGCGTGAGATTGATTTGCGCAAATTACCATTCTCGAAGAGCGTAAGGGTTCCTTTAATCTCGTTGCCAATCGACAAACCAAATCAAGGGGGTTGGCAGCTTCTATTCTGATAAAAGTAAGGCGCTTACTATAATATTGTGGAAGCAATGTTGCGTATAGGCCTAAACGCATAAAAAATGGACCGATTTGAGGAGCTGCATCTTCTTCCTTAAGCAGACCCCGCTCTCTTAACTGACGCGTAATATAATTGACTACGAATTGCGAAAAATCCGTGATTAACTTTTTGCGTGCTTCTGAATAGGCCTTTTTAGTCTCTAGCTTCTGAGTTCGTTTTAGGGATCCATAGGCTTCATCAACTGCATCTTCAACGGCTTTTTGTAAACGAGGAAAGGTATCCAATGGCTCCCATTTTCCTTGATTCAACCGATAAAAAATCCGGCAATTGGCAAGCCATTCTTGATATGATCTTCTTAACTCTTCTTTCGGTAATTTGACGGTAAAGCGACTAGAGTATCTCTCATCTATAAGTAATTCGGTTTCTCCGTCACGCACTTCGTGTTTATGGTCAAACAAGAAAAGGCACTTTTCGAGTGCCTCAAAGAGATTTTGCTTCAATTGGGGAGATAGTGAAGCGAAGAAAGCCTTGATAAGCTCAACTAAAAAATGAAAGCGGCTACATTTCTGCGAATCATCAGGCCTATTTATTTGACTTAAAGCATGGAAAAACATGTTAAGGTGACTCAAAAAACTTTCGCGTTGGCCAGCAAGAGCTGCCTCAAAGGCCCGCTGTTCTGGCTCTGTTGCTAATCTGTCTAATCGCATCGGTGAAGGGCTGTTTATCTGAAATTGTCTTCGTATAACTTGAGCTACCAGTTGCAAAACAGGATTTTCTGGATTCTTTACTTCTACACGATCTATCGAAGGCTCGAAGGAAAGGAAAGGGATAATCGTTTTAATATCGATGGGCAGCTCCTGATCGTTCACAATGAAACTGCCAGTCTTGAGCCATCTGCAATAGTCTTTGACAATCTTCAAGCGTGAATGAGGATTGGCAGAAGCGGCTCTGTGAAGGGCCTGCACGGCGCAGTCTGGAGTGCCTGATTGTCTTGTTCCATTCATGAAGTCAGCAAGAATGAGCCAGCTCCCATAATGGGGAAGAATGGGTTCATTCTCACCAAGACAAAGAGACCAACGCACAAGATCATGAAGATTTTCATGGATAGGAGTTTTTGCTGACTCTTCAAGGAGTTTTCTCAAAGCATCACTTCCTAAAATATCCTTACAAAGGTAGCGAATGCGCTCAAAAGTTTCTGGGATACCGGGGATAAAATCGTCATTGGCTATTACCTGTAAAGCGCGTGCACCAGCGATTAGATTGGGAGTTCCAGATGGAAGAATCAAGATGCGGGCAAGTACAATCCGCATCATGTATGGGATTCCGCTTGGTAGATCTCGTTCGGAAAAACGCTGAAGTTCTCTTGCTGATTGGAGTAGTTCATGGATGCGTTGAAAGATCAGGTATTCTTCTGGTTTTGTAAAGCTATGATCTCTATCGATATAATAGCGTAGCATTGCAAGCTCTCCCAAAATGACCTCTTCAAGGATTGGCTTTCGAAGCAGTTCATTGATGTAATTTCTAGCCTCTTGAAGTTCAGTAGCATTCAAATAATAGGGCGCACGCGCTTCAAAACACTCGAGCTGTTCTTTAATGAGGGGAGACACTGGAGGGTAAAGAGATTCGATGGTATGAGTATGAATCGGCAATGCCCCTTCAAAGAGTTTACGTGCTTGCGGTGGAGGCTCTCCATCAGTCCCGTGGAAAGGTCTCTTTGCGCTTATTTTATAGGGAGTCTGGAATATAGGTGGGTTAGATGGGCCAACTGGAGATGCTCTTCCACTCATCGCAAGGACTCCTTGATGTAGAATTTTAAAGAGAAATGCTTAACTGGCTCGACAATAGAGGGGAAGCCTTCTTCTGATAAACGGATCGGAGGCTCTATTGACAGCTCCTTAAATCGAGGCGAAAGGTAGCGAGCTGCTAGAGGTGCGTCCCACTCTCTACGACAAGCAAATTGTAAGTAAGAAGGTGATATTCTTTTTGTCACTCAGATATTATAGCACTTCAATTAATACAAATAAAGTGAAGACAGTTTTATAATAATAAAAAATTTTATAATTTTTATTGTAAAGTTAGAATAGTTTCAACATGCATAGTTTGGGGAAACATGTCGATTGGCTGCGCAGAAATTGTTTTAAATTTTTTAAAGAGGGGTAGATCGCGGGCGAGGGTCGCTGGATCGCAGGAGATATAGACGATTTTACGCGCGTCAATTTTGTCGAATATCGCAGGGTCTAGACCTTTTCTCGGAGGGTTCAGTAAGAGTGTATCGCAAGAGAGCTCCTGCTTTTCAGCACGCCCCACTTCAAAACGACAATTAGAGATGTGATTGAGACGAGCATTTTCTCGAGCATCTAAAATCGCTTCTTCCACTACTTCAAATCCTGAAACAGTTTTTGCCTTCCTCGCAGCAAAAAGCGCCAATGTCCCCACACCACAAAAAGCGTCGATCACATGATCGGTCTGTTCGATGAGGCTTGTGGCCTTTGCAAAGAGATGCTCAGCTTGCCATGAATTCACTTGAAAAAAGGAGGGGGCAGAGAGTTTGAAGCTTAAACCAGCGAGTTTCTCTATTATATAAGGTCTTCCTGCCAGCGTTTTGAAAACAGATCCTAGAATCCGATTGTTGGAATGGAGATTGATATTGAGTACAACTCCCTTCACTTCCTCAAAATGATCCATCACAGCTTTTGCTAATTTCTGAAAATTTTCTTTGCCATCAGAAACCAAAACAACTAACGCTTCATGATTGAAGATCGCATTTCGAATCAGAAGGTGGCGCACCGACTTTGGAAGTTTATCTTTCATCCAGGCATAGATTTTCTCCCCCAATGCACATTGGATATAACAACTTTTTAAAGGGATGATTTCGTGGCTATGTTTTCGAAAAAGGCCGATCTGTCCATCTCTATGGGGGAGCTGGATTTTATTGCGGTAGTGAAGGGGCATCGGGGAGGGAAGGCAAGGGGCAACTTCAACATCCATTTTTGCTATGCGTTGCAAAGCATCGACAACCTTTTGTCTCTTCACCTCCAACTGGGCAGGGTAGGAAAGGTGTTGGATATGGCATCCCCCACATTCACCAAAAATCGGACAGGGAGGCGTTACACGCTCTTTCGAAGGTTCAAGAATTTCGAGCAGCTGCCCCTTGGCATAGCTCTTTTTCTCATCTGTAATAGTATAGGTGACCCTTTCCCCAGGAAGAGCACCTTCGATGAAAAGGGTTTTCCCCTCTTCATCTTGGCCGACCCCTTCTCCAGAAGAACCTAATGAACGAATTGTTGTTTGCATTCCGCCAACAATATAGCATGAAACTCATGCCATTTACAGCAAATAATGACACAAATGAGAGCTCGCTGGCACGGCACCTTTGAGAGATTCTTTCTCGCTCATGTTTAAAAACATGAAATTCGAAACCACCTCTCAAATTTGCTGCCCTGTCTGGCTGTCATTTGTGACATTATTGGTTGCAAACGGTATCATTTCATAGTACAGGAGGCAAGTACTCCCGAATCTGTTCGCTTCGGCAATGAGTCAAATCTTTGTGCACCTCTTTCTCAATCAACTTCGCAATCGGCCCTTTACAGGCATCATGCAAAATTCCAACAAAGGGAGGGTTAGCTATTATATATAGACGTTCAAACTGGCCAGCTTTATATCCTTCATCAAGCATATGCGCAATTTCCATCGCGAAACGTACAGACTCTTTCGTTTCTAAGGTGGTGTGTGGTTGCATTGTATCCGTTCCATAGGGTTGCCGTTTTGTTACACGACCCTGTCTATCCGTGTTAACATCACGTGCATGCTGATGAGCTTCGTCATGTTGAAGTGTTTTGATTTCAACAAGTTTGTGGGTGTTTTCGGCGCGAAAAACCCTTGCAGTTGAACGATTTGCGGTTATGATCCAAACCTTTTTCATGTCAGTTCCATTGGTTGCTTTCCCAAAAAACTGAAATTACAACACTTTCCTATTTGACGCATAATAAAAATATGGGTATGTTGAAGACAACAGAAGCAGCGTTGTGCTGATGCCCGTTGCTAGAGACAATTTAAGTAACCTTACAAAGGGAGAATATACATGAAGAAGTTCGTGTTAACTGTATTAACAGTTTTGACCTGTGGTGCTCTGCAAGCGCTGCCGGCTGGAAACCCTGCTGATGCGTCTCTCTACACCAACAATTTTTGGTTTGGAGATTCGTCATGTGATCCTTGTGATCCATGCGGTAGCTGGTGCGATATGTTTGATATCCGCCTTGGGTTTTATGGAGACTATGTCTTCAATCGTCATTTACATACGAGAAATGTAGACGCTGATGTTCAGACAACCACACTCGCTACTAATGCGGGCTTGATTGTAGTGAATTTCTGTGACTGGATCGATCTATTTGGTACTGTCGGTGTGACAAGTTTGCATGTTCGTACAACAAGCGATGCTTGGCTAGATGGCGTTGCAGGTACTGCAAACCTCATGACTGAATTTGATTTTAGTTCAGAGATGTCATACAGTGGTGGTATCCGTGCTACACTGTGGAATTGCGACTGTTTCTATGTAGGTGCTGAAGCTCAGTACTTCTATACTAACACAAGTGCAAACTGGTTTCTGGATTATGTAACAGGTGGTTTGACATATTTCAACAATCGTAATGCTAGCTACCAAGAGTTGCAAGTAGCGATCGGTTGTGCTTATATGTTTGTAAATAGCTCTAATTTTGCATTCATTCCATATGCAAACCTTGAGTTTTCTGGTGTCCACTGGAAGCTTGACCAAGCTTTCGCGAACCGTAACGGAGTTTCTCTCAATACTCCTTCTCTAAAAGCTGATAAACTTGTAGGATGGAGCATGGGTATGACTGCTCTGCTTTGCGACCTCGTCGGTGTGACTGTTGAAGGACGTTGGGCGAATGAGAAGGCTATCCACGTGAATGGCCAACTTAGCTTCTAAGCTGAAAAAGCTTTAGAAAGTGTGTACCACCAGACTCCGGTCTGGTGGTTTTTTTTTGTCCCTTGGTTACAAAAACCAATTTGTGCTAGTGTCAGCATCATCCGTTTTTCGAGAGATAAAAAATCCAAATTGAAAAATTGCGACTTTAGCACCAAGTTTTATTCCCCTTATTTTATAGTAGTCCTTTGGCTCTCTATGAGCACTTTGTATGCCCTCCCAATCGGCAATACATCATCACCTGCTCTTTATAATGAAGGTCTTTGGGATAGGCGAGATCCTATCTTTTCTTGGGGAAAGTGCACGCATCTGCGTTTTGGTTACTACGGCGATTTTGTCTTTGATCGACAGGTCGAAAATATCGTCTCAGGAAATCCCGAAGGTGATATCGAACGGATGACAATCCATACAAATGCTGGCACTATCACGCTCGATGTTTGTAACTATCTAGATCTCTATATATTGGCAGGCGCGAGTAAAATTGGCTATGACACAGATGGAGCTTTTGGCGAATACACACATTTCAATTTCTCTACGACAACCTGCTGGTCTTTAGGTGGTGTGCTTGATCTTTGGGAGTGTGGTTGCTTTGGTATCGGCATAGAAGGGCAATATTTTCAGGTTAGACCAAAACTCAATAATGCATGTAACTTAGCCACTGGTCAGCTCACCTATTTCAATAATCTAAATAAGATGATGTGGCGAGAATGGCAGGGAGGGATTGGAGCCAATTACTCTTTCTATAATAGGGGAGATCTTTGCATCACTTCCTATCTTGGAGCTAAGGCAGCGACGGGAAAATTATGGCAGCATAGTTTTCAATTTGATGAGGGTGGCTTGATTCAAACATTGAATTCATTAGAAACAAGAAAGCTATGGGGATTTGCTTTAGGGATCACAGCCATATCTTCTGGCACTTTGGGGGTGACCGTCGAAGGAAGATGGGCAGATGAAAATGCGCTTTATACCAACATGCAGCTGAGTTACTAAGGAATGTAAATGAAAAAAAATCGGGATCATCCTTTTGCTCTCAAACTGCCTTTGGGCGTTGCCGACTCACTCTCCCAATCGTCCGACCTATTTTCGTGATGATTCGAGCTCTTTCGATCCCTGTGATCCCTGCTTCAGTTGGCGAGAAGCTCTCAATTGGCGGATTGGTTACTACGGAGATTTTGTCTACAACCGAGAGATGAAGAGAAGGCGATATGGTCACCAGGCTGGAATCGTGGAAAGAGTAGCCTTCACAACCAATGGTGGCACACTGACTGTAAACGCAGCAGATTGGTTTGAGTTTTTCACAATGCTGGGTACGACGAAATTTTTCATCCGCACACCCAATAAAGAAGAGGGTGGAGAGTCGCTCACCCTTTTTTCACCAAGCTTTTCTTGGAGCATCGGCATGCGTGGAACGATCTGGAAATACCGCGATTTAGCTTTTGGCTTCTCTGGGCAGTATTTTAGAACTTACACGAGAGCCAATTCATTCTTAGATTACAGGGGGGGAACCTCTACTTTCTTCAATGACAACTCAAAAAGACCCTTTTATGAATGGATGGCGAGCTTTGGAACCTCTTACACTTTCTCTGGAACCACTATGAGCTTCATTCCACATGCCGCTTTGACAGCGTCTTGAGCGAAAATGGGTTTTTCAGGCTTCACCTTTGTAAATGATGGAACCACACATCAGTTATTTAATCTCAAAAGCCAAAAGATGTGGGGCTGGGCCTTGGGCCTCACTTGGCTCATGCAGCTCCGCTTGGGAATCACAGCTGAGGCGCGCCTTGCTGATCAAAAAGCTCTCCACCTGACTGGTGAATTGGCTTTCTAAGCTCTTAATCAAAAATTCATAAAATAATCAAATTTCTTAATTATAATTTAATATTGTTTTGTTATGATTTGTTAAATATTTGAGGTTTTTTCAAAATGATCGAACAATTTAATTGTGAGCCTTTCCTGTGCAGGCATTCGCTGTTAGGCGCCTCTTGGAGGAGGTTTTGTGTTGCATGTCCTCATAGAAAAAAGATTGCGATTGCGATGGTGATTGCGTTAGCCGTATTAGGTTTGAGCCTTGCCTTTAGCTTGCATGCGACACGTCCCGAAATGCTCAAAGTGGTCTCTAAAATAGGGGATACATTCAAACATCATCCGATGCCCTTTGAAATAGCTGGTGGGATGACGCTGGGTGGCCTTCTGGTTGCCCGGGTTATTTACAAAGCGCACGCTGCAAAAGATAAGAAACATGACGCATGGAAAGCGTGGCTATACGAGGGGAGCGGTGATGATGTACATCAGGGGAATCGGTCGATGGAGAGTCGCTATCAAGCGGGTATAGACACTGGGAGCAGTCATGATGTACATGAGGAGAATTGGTTAATGCAGAGTCTCTATCAAGAGGGTATAGACACTGCGAGCGGTGATAAGGGTGTAGGTCAGGGGAATTTGAGTGAGAGTTTCTTTCCAACCGTAACGGCGCCACAATCCCCATCTGCAGGTTCCCACTGAATTGGCTACTATCTTTTATGACGGTGCTCGCACAGGGGGATGCACTCCCTCTTTGATCATCTCACGAATACGGTCTAATTCATCCCAAATACCCCATAACATCGCCCCACAGACTCGACCATCTTTGCAGTAGTAGATAGTTCCCTTCCGGAAAAGATCTTCCCACTGCTGCACCATTTCAAAGTCCTGCCCCATCAAACCTACAGCTTCATAGCCGAGTTCAAACATCGCAGAATAAAAATAGGGCTGATGCGTATACTGCAAGTTGGCTCCTGCCATATTCTGGCCAGCAATGAAACCAGTCGTATGCGCGTTATCCTCATGCTCAATGCGTAGCCGCCTTTGTACAAGTGGATAGTAGATGTTAGCCACATCCCCAGCGGCGTAGATATCGGGATCTGATGAACAAAGATAGGCGTTCACTTCCACACCATCATTTAACTTCAAACCAGAGGCAAAACCGAGATTAGGAGTACAGCCAATACCGACAACTACCCCATCTACCGTAATGATTTCACCCGAAGATAAAGTCACATGATACAGCGATTGATCGCGTTCTACCGCCACTACAGTCTGTGACGGTTTTAACTGAATCCCTTTTTCCGTAAAATAGGAGTTCAGGAAGAATGCGAAATCATCTGGTACTCTTCTTTGATAAATCGCTGATCCACGGAAAACCATAGTCACCCGCTTACCATTCATCGCAAGCGCTGCAGCAATCTCTGTCCCAATATAACCAGCACCTACAACGAGAAAACGCTCCCCTCTGTCATAAAGCTCGCGCAATCTATAGTAGTCTTTCAAATCGTGATAATAGATCACCCCGTCACAATCGTTCTTCAAATGAATGGGAGAAACACCAGTTGCTACAAGTAATTTTTCATAGGTATAACTCCCATGATCCGTAGTGATAAGGTGATTAGATGGGTCAAGCCCAATCACACTTTCTTCCAAATGAAAAACAACATTTTCAGATTGAGTTTGGCACCAAATAGTTTCTTCTTTAGCTCCCGTCCAAAGGGTTTTGGAAAGGGGAGGGCGTTCATAACAGGGGTGAGGTTCTCTTGAAATAATGCCGATCGGTGAAGAAGCGTCAATGCTGCGTATTCCACGTACCGCTTGATCTGCTGCTATACCACCACCTAATATTAGGTATTTGTATTTCATAGTACTTCAACGAGTTGGAGGTAATTGCCATCTAGATCTTGAAGGAGTTGCATTTTGACATGGCCAGGCACTGTTTGGATTGTCCCCACTAGACGCACTTTTCTTTCTTTGAGTCGCACAATTTCTGATTCAATACTATCAACCGTGAGCGTGATGCAAGCATTGGCTCCAGGTTGAATGGGATTATCTTCACCTTTTACCGCAAGACCGACAACAGCGCCTCCATCTGCACCTTGAAGTTCAGCCCAACCATGTTCCTTTGAAACGGAAAGCTCTTTGAAGCCAAGCGTTTCTTTGTAGAAATGGAGAGCTTTTTCTAAATTAGTAACCGATAGCCACGACAGATCTGTCTTTTTTATACTCATAAACTGACTATCCTCTCTTGCTTTTTTTTTGACAAGAACCGATTGGCTTTATTTTCCCTTTACTGTAATCTGCCTTGCAATGAGAATTCTCTGCATCGTTATTACATCATTTCTAATGTGTAGTTTTACACACAAAGAAGAATGTGAAGTTTTGCGTACATTTGATCAATATCTGTTGCTGTTGCAAAAGTGGCTTTCTGCCATGCATGAGGTGGCGAAATGGAATTGGAATCATGGACTGCTCGAAGATGATCTGGTTCAAGAAGAGCGTACCTTCGGTCATCTTTCCTACTTAGCAGCGACCAATGGCATTCATGAGTCTTGGGCTACAAAAGTGATCAGTGCGCAAATAGAAGCAGGCAATATGGTGATGGCTCAAGATTTTGAGCTCTGGCAAAGGCAAGGGGTGGGGGAGTTTGAAGTGTGGGAGCTTCAAAGCGAACTTCAGCCTTACCTCTGCACACTCACCAACGAAATGTTCTTTCTGCTGGGTCAACTTTTTCCCCACTTGCAGAGGTGGGAGAAGGAGAAAACGCTACCTCAACCGCCACTTTCAAGACGTGCCTATGATCAAATCCCCTATCCAGCTTGGCAGAAAGCGTTATCTGTATTTACCAATAGGAGTCAAGAATGAAACGTTTAATGTTAATGGTACTTTTAGCTACCCCGCTGTTTGCAGAGCAAATCAGTTATGAGGAGTCTAAGCGAGATGTGAATAGTTACATTTCGCAAAGTGCCGATGAGAAGCTTTTTCTCGAGCCTGTGCTCAAACAAGAGCTTAGTGAACTCACAGACAAAATTACTCTAGATGCAGGCCGTTCAATAGGCATTTGGGGCATTGAGAGATCTAAAAACTTGGCCAATTCTCTCGGCTGTGTTGAGGGCGATGTCGCTGTCTTACCTTTCGAAAATGAGAGTTTTGATCGCCTTTTGAGTCTCAATATTGGATCAGCATTGCCTTCTAGCATTTATCTCAATAGTGAGTCTCGAGGTCTTGTCGATCATTGCAGCGAGCTTGCCCGTGTGATGAAAGAGGGAGGGCGTATGCTCGTTGTAGCTCCTGCCTCTTTTGATCAGGTATTCTCAGATGGTTCTCTCGATGAGAGCGAGCTTTTTGCAAAAATCGAGCATATTCTAAATCGCATTGGTTCAAGTGAAGATCCCGATCGCATCATCAAAATGCTGGAACAACTTGAAGAAGTGAACCGCGCAACATTTGTGAAGCGTGGCGATAAGCTCGTTCTAGTGACAGATGTCCGCGAGCTTAAGTTGGGTGAGCAGGTTTGGAGAAAAGAGCCAGATGGCGTGAAGCTGAGCTACTTCCACAATGAAGAGGAGTATCTCATCGCTTTCAATCGAGCAGGTCTTTTCTGCGAAGAAATCAGACGCCCCTGCTTCTTTGGAAGAGTCAAGCATCGTATGTATAACGAGGGATTAACAAGTAGTGAGAAGGGTTTGGGTGATTCATACATTCAGAACAACCCTTTTACGATTTTCACAGTAGTGAAGCCTGTCTAAGTAGTCTTTAAGACCTTTGATAGAACCATTACTTGTTCGGTAACCGATGTGGCCGTCAGGACGAATCAAAAAGAAAGATTCCGTCCTGGCGCCATAACTCTCTTTCGCATCTTTTCCAGAGAGATGTAGCACATCATAAAAATCGGTTGGTCGGATAGCCGAGTGCGGGTTAAAATGAATCAGCATATGTTTAGTGCCATGTAAATGATCCAGAAGAAATGAACCATCTTGCAGTTTGGCATTAGGAGCGGGAAAGCCAAGAGCAGGGGCTTTCCACTGTTTGTCTTCATCCAATTCAAAGGTAATCGAACTATTTTTATAGCCAATCGTAAGCATCATCATATTGCGCACTATTTTTTTCCGAAGCGAAGTGAAATGGCTGATCATGTTGGCCAGTTTAGAAATGAAGTTTAGAGGAACCCTTTGTTTTGTGAGAAGCTTCGTAACCAGGGTTGTTTTGCGGAGCATGCTCTCAACAACAGGTATCCGCTCCTCAGAAAAGCTATCCAAGAGCGTTTCATGTGCATCGCCTTTGATGACAAGCTCTAATTTCCATGCGAGGTTATAAGCATCTTGAAAACAGGTGTTCATCCCTTGTCCTAGCATAGGACTATGGACATGGGCGGCATCGCCAAGAACAAAAATATTGCCATAGCGGAATGTATTCACCACTCGTGCGCTGAGCTTGAAATTTGTGAACCAGAGAATTTTGTTAATTTTAAATGCCGAGCTGTAGCCATACTGTTTACAGAGAGTGGGTAGATCCTCTTCTGTGTAGGTGCAAGATTCGTCGTGCATGAATAGAACCCGGAAACGGTTATTCGGGAGAGGAAAAAGCAGGCTGCAATGAGCTCCATTGAAGATCGGCTGTATGTAGTCTATGGGATAGGGGCAGTCGGCTTCCACATCAGCCAAGAGAACAGCTTCATGGAGAGGCTTGCCCAAAAAGCTGTAGGGGTGTGATTTTCTTGTGATGCTGTGGGCTCCTTCACAAGCGATTATCCAAGGAATCTCAAGTGGCTGACCATTCAGAATCGGTTTATTGCCATCATAACCTGTGATCTCCTGATTCCATTCTACTTTTACGCCCAGTTTTTTCAGAGCATTGATCAAAATCCCTTCAGTCTCAGGCTGTGGCAATCCCAAGATAAACGGATAGCGATCCCCGGTATCATCAATCTCGATTTTCACTTCGCGTCCTTTAGAGTGGATCAGAAGCCCATTCAAGTGATAGCCAGCAGCAAGAAAATCTTCAATCAATCCCTCTTTATCTAAAATTTCCAAGGTCCGCGAATGGATACCGGTCGCTTTTGAATGGATCGAGGGTCCCGAACCTTTATCGATGAGGCGTATATCAATGCCTCTTCTTTTAAGTAAATAGCTAAGAAAAAGTCCTGTAGGTCCAGCTCCAATGATCAATACCTGTGTCATGATTCCACCACAATTACTGCAGCTCCTTTCAAGCTGCCATTTTTTAGATCACGCAATGCCTGGTTCACATTTTCCAAGGGGTAAGGGGTTACCTCTGTCTTTATAGGAATTTCAGGCGCAATTTTCAAAAACTCTTCTCCATCTCTACGCGTTAGGTTAGCAACGGAGCGGATCTGTCTTTCTTCCCAGAGATCGGCGTAAGGAAATGAGGGAATATCGGACATGTGGATCTCAGCAGAAACGACAACGCCCCCCTTTTTGACAGTGCGTAAAGCTTGGGGTATCAAAGCTCCAACCGTAGCAAAGATGATAGCAGCATCGAGCATCACTTTGGGCTTTTCATCTGACCCTCCCGCCCAAACAGCGCCCATTTTTCTCGCGAACTCCTGCCCCTCATGATCGCCGGGTCTTGTGAAGGCGTAGACTTCACCTCCTCGATAGCGTACCACCTGAATCAAGATAGAGGCTGCAGAGCCAAAACCAAAAAAACCGATTTTCTTACCTCCGTTCGTCATATTTAATGCACGAAAGCCAATCAAACCGGCACAGAGAAGCGGAGCTGCATCTAGATCAGGATAGGAAGGGGGTATAGGAAAGATGTAGTTGGCATTAGCAACTGTATATTCCGCAAAACCACCATCTACAGAATAACCTGTATAGATCGCTTGATCGCAGAGATTCTCTTTGCCCTCTTTGCAGTAGGAGCAACTTCCACAACTACCACCAAGCCAAGGAACTCCCACGCGATCACCGATAGCAATTCCAGAAACCTGATTGCCGATTTTCACGACTTTGCCCACAATTTGGTGACCCATCACAAGTGGAAGTTTGGGATTCTTGAGTTCTCCATCAAAAATGTGTAGATCAGTGCGACAGATCCCACAGACAGAAACTTTGATCAAAACCTGATCAGGACGGGGTGTGGGTATGGGGATATCACGCAGTTCAAGCGGCTTGCCGACCCTTTCAAATATTTCTGCTTTCATAATATTTTCTATAATGTATGTTCGAGATTCTATGAAAGGAATTTACGAAAAGCTACCACGAGTTGCCCCTGCGTTATTAGCTATTATTGTCGACTACGCCGGTTTTGGCTTTGTCTATCCACTTGTGACAGCAATATTTGGAGATGCTGGTATTTTTGGCCATGTTTTAGCGCGCCATTTTTATCAAGGCCTAGCCTATTTGCTCTATCCGCTCTTTATGTTTTTTGGCGCATCGATGTTAGGAGATCTTTCGGACAAATATGGACGCAAACGCATTCTTTTGCTCGCTTTGGGTGGGATCTTCATTTGTTACCTGTTGATGGGTTTTTCATTAGTTGTGCCAAGTCTTTCTCTCTTTTTAGTGATGCGCGCTCTTTCGGGTCTTTTTGCGGGTTGTCAGCCTCTTGCTCAGGCGGCGGTTGCCGATATTTCAACTCATGAGGATAAGAAGTGGAATATGGCACTGATCACACTCGCAAACAATATTGGTTTGATTTTTGGACCGCTTGTTGTCGGTTTTTTCACCCTCTCTTTCTTCTTAGAAAAGGGTGGATATATCTATGCTTTTCTATTCATTGCTTTGGTTACCTTGATCGCTTTTATTTGGCTTTTCAGGGTGTTCAATGAGACATACACAACGAGATCCGAAAAGAAAATCGGCTTTTTTAGACCTGTGATCATTTTTGTCGATGCTTTTAGAGATCGGCATCTTCGCCCGCTTGTCATCATTCTTTTTTGCTTTCAGTTGAGTGTGGCGATATTCTACCAGATCTTGGCGATCTATCTAGCATCGACCTATGAATTCTCAAGCAGTGAGTTGGGCTTTTTCTATGGCTTTATAGGGGTGTTTTTCATTCTGGGTGTGGTAGCGATTTATCCCTTCATGTTGCACCGCATGACATTGCCCCGTCTGATTCTTTACGGATTTTTCGGAGAGGGGATTATGATGTTTCTGGCCGGAGCAATTCCCAATCTCTTTTTTATTTTCCTTTTTTCAGCGCTTTTTGCGATTTTCAATATTTTTGCATGGACCGGTTTTTTGAGTTACTACTCTGAGCGTGTGGACAAAGATCGTCAAGGATGGGCGATGGGTGTTTTCACAAGTATGGTGGCGGTAGGCTTTATGTTGGCAGGCTGGACAACCAATCTCCTTCCATGGGCAGGAGCGCGCTCTCAGGTTACTGTCAGTGGCCTTATCAGCGTTGTTACGGGCTTCCTCTTTCTTTTCTATCATTTGACAACAGGTCGCGACCAAATCAGCAAATAGATGGCGCAAAACAAGATAGGTAATACAAATAATGTCACGAATGGTATTATTCAATTTGGCGCTGATCTTGCCTATCTTGAGAGACGAGAGAGCTCAACGCCCCGCGCGGTGGATCTTTTTGCCTTGACGTTTGCTCATCGTCAACCCATTCTTCTTGTACCAAGCTTCCGGATTACTTTTTAAATCCTGGATCATCTTCGGTAATGTCTCCTCAAGATGATGCTTCGGTGTCCAATCCAAATACTTGCGAGCTTTGCTGATATCTAAATCATAATGATCATCAGCTAAATCAATCATCCAGGGCTGAATAAAATTATTGTCCGTAAATGGCACATGAGTTTCAAACCAAGCTCCAAATTTGGCAAGCGGCTTCGGCAATGCATAGGTTTTGATGCCATGACCATAAAGCTCTCGGCTAATCTGATCTTGTAACTCCAAATAACTCATCGTATGCCCTTCACCCACCAAAAGCACCAACTCAGGGGGCAGCTCCTTCCTCTTATGGACACACTGAATCAAACAGTTGGCTAAATCTTCATTATGCATGAAATCAGCGCCATGAGTCAGATCACCCGCAAAAAGATGGGCGTTCATCTGGTTTTCATAGATTCTCTGAATCTGATTCGCAATCGGAATCGAATGGCAATCATCATCATAAACACCAGAAATGCGCAAAATCACTGTTGGAATATTTCCGCGCTCCTCATGGATCACTTTCTCTGTCAATACTTTGGAAAGGGGATAAGCCCACTTGGGATTCACTTTAGAATCTTCTCTAATCTTCTCTCCCACTTGGCAAGGCTCGTGCACGAGCATCGTGCTAGAGAATATGAATTGCTCTACTTCAAAATTCTGCAAGCCGCGCAAAAGATGCCGAGTACCTTCTACAGTGATCTTGTTATAAAGATCCATATCCGTATTGGTGAAACTGTAGTAAGCAGCTAAATGAATCACCGCAGCGATCTTTGTGCCGTAGAAATTGCGGATATGAGTAAGGGCCTGAACACAACTCTCTTCCGATGAAAGATCGCACGGGACAAGCTCTTCATTTGCTGAAGCATAGAGGGCTTTCATCAATTCAAAGCCGACAATCCGTCTTTCATTCCCAAGCTTTTTGATCACGCAAGCGCCCACTCGTCCAGCTGAGCCCGTTACTAATATAACTTCTTTATCCATTGTTTCACCCCTGTAGAGGTAATTATAGATAATAATAGTTTTTTATTGAAAGTCTTTTGGTGTTTTTACAAAGCGGAAGTGCCAAGCATCATTTTCTTTTTCAAGAGCCACAACCATCGTATTAGAAAAGGGGATCGGCGCTAAATTTAAGTCAGTGAGAAGGTTCGATAAGAAGGGGAGGTGGCTGATGATCATTGTATCCTCTTTTAATCGAGCAATCTCTTTAAGAATGACCTCTGTGGAACTGTTTGGTGTTAATGCATCTTTTTCAATCAGTTTGCTATTTGGCATCAAAATCTGCGCTGTTTGTTTCGCGCGCAACTTGCTGCTATGCCAAACATCTATCGCTCCCAATTTTAGATGCTTGGACATCATTTCTGTTTCGCGCCGTCCACGCTCTGAAAGAGGTGATGAAGGATCAACCTCAGCTGGCACAGCAGCCCCATGTCTCACTAAATAGAGGTTCATAAGCACGTTGTAATCTCTAATTAAGAATTTTTGCAATTAAAATAATTTATGTGAAATAATAAACCTGAATAGGGGTTTAATAATGCGCGCACTTTTTGTTCTATTGTTTCTTCTTCCCTTGGCTTTATTCAGTCAACCGACTCCGGAGTTGCTGGTTCATGAAGCATTTATATCTTACGATCAGAACAATATTGTATTAGAGACAGTGCCTCTCAAGCCGCCTGCTGAAGTTTCAGAGCGCATTCCTGTAAATACGGTGGCAAATGCCGTTTGGATTCCAGGTTATTGGTCGTGGCTAGGGGATCATTTTGTTTGGAGAAGTGGAACATGGCGAGTGCCTCCTCCAGGTCATGAGTGGGTTCCTGGGAAGTGGAAACAATTTGATGATGGTTGGGTCAGACTGAAAGGCTTTTGGAGCTTTCACGATGTGAATAATCTCGTCTATCTAAGCCAGCCGCCTCCAGACAATGTCGATGAAAATGTGCAAGATCCTCTTGGAGAGGGCTATTTTTGGATTCCTGGTCATTGGAGTTATAGCGAAGAAAAACAGGATTTCATCTGGTTCAAAGGAAGATGGCATGAATTGGATCCGAAGTGGCAGTACGCGCCCGCTCGCTGGGTCTGGCGTGAGAAGGGATACGTTTTTATAGAGGGCTTCTGGGATTGGAATTTGGAGAGTCGCGGTGTTGCTTATGCTGCTGTCAATATTCCTGATGATGAAATAGATACGCTTGCCTATCTGCCAGAAAAAGTGGTTGAAGCCAAAGATATCATGCGCACCTACTACCCCTATTGGCCAGACTATTTCATTTCCTTCCAGCACTGGTCATTTTTTCATCCTGGCTTTGATTTTGGTTATGGAGCTGTGCCCTCATGGTGGAGCTTTCCCAGTTGGTGGTCTTTCAATTGTGTTGATCTTTGGTCGCTCTGGTGGTGGTGGACACACCCAGCATTTCCGCATCCTTTCTTCATCACTGAAAAGTTATCAACGATCATTTTACCTCCTGACGCAAAAATTGTAGAAAGAATGAAGGATGTACAACCTAAACCATTCATTGCGCGCAACGGTGTTACAGATGTTTTAGATCTGATCCGGGCAATTCAGAACTATACGCATCATGCTGAACCTATAATGCCTCCAAAGCGATCAGAGGTTTTCGAAATTCAAGAAAATGCGCATCCGACGAAGAGGCCATCAAAAGTGCTTAGGCCGACAGGAGTTGAGCTTCCTGTTACGCCACCTCCTAAGCCCTTCTTTGGTCCTTCTATCACAGACTTTTCCCAACCGGTCCAAAATACACCAGCTCCCTCATATCCCCAGGGGATCATGAAGCCTCCGGTTGCAGCCGTGATGCCCGTTCCTCCAGTAGTGCCTAGAACCCGCAGTTACGAAACTGATTATGTTGAGCCTGCTTCAGACGTACCGTCCCCCCCTACAACCATTCAGGATCCACCCCATCTTTATTTGCCGAGGAATAACACGCGGGTGAGACCACCTTATCCTGAAAGTTACAGGCCAAGGTCTCCTTATGCGCCGCCTATCCAAAGGTATACGCCGAGGAATCTGCCGCAAAATTATTAAAGGGTGGCTATTGCATTAATCTGAAAGGATCTGTAACATCTGTGCCATGTATCGACTTTTGGTAGCCTTTCTGATCATATTTACACCTTTGTTTGCTAAAGAAGCTGAGCCGATACAATCGTGTGGCTGTCCTGAGCAGGAATATTATTGCGATCCAGATGCCAATAAGCGTGCATTACCAGGTCCTGTAGCTGCTGTTGTGACTTCAATTAAAAATAGGCCAGGTGCTTGGACGATTGCTGCAGCTGGATTGGCTGTTGGAGGATTAGCTTATGCCTTGTCCAATTCAAGTGATAGCACTTCGCATTAATACTATTTACAACAAATCATGTCAGAAAGCAGAGCCATTGAGCCGGCACTTTTGAGAGATCCTTGCTTGCTCATGTTTAAAAACATGAACTTCGAAACGCTCTCTCAAATTTACCGCCCTATCCGGTCATCATTTCTGACATGATTTGTTATAAATGGTGTTGCTGAAAATTAAAGGAAATTTTTGATCATTTGATCTGGGAAAGATTCTCTAATTAGTCTATGATATCTGAATCATCCATATGTGGATTAAGACTTTATGACAAGGATTGTTGATGTATCGATTAGATTCTGGTAGCCACTTGGCCTCGACCTCTGTTCCTGGAGCTCAGGGTGGCCCCCCAGCCGATTTGTTTATAGACGTATCAACCTATCTAGCTTTGATTCCACCTCCAGATCAAGGTGTGGAAACGTTGAGAGAGATGGCCTTATCCCACCAAAGTGTCCCGCCACCTCCCCTAGGAGCGTCTTATCAAGGAAGGGGACTTCCAATCCCTATTCCTTTTTTATTGCCTGATTTGGATCTCAAACGACCGCCTTTTGCTCGGGGGGGGGCTCATTCTTCTTCGGATAGCCTTCAAAATGACGGCGCAATTGCCCAAACAGCTAATCTTGGAAGAAGTGGTATTCTCTCTCAAGTGCAAAATGGTGGAGTTCCTTCTGATCTTCCGCAAAGACCTTTTAAGAGAAGAAGGAAGAGTCCTGTTAGAGATGAACCCATAGGTGGTGGAGGCGCTGATTTCGCAATAGCCCAACCTCTGATTCAGGCTTCCCGAAGGGGCAGCTCTCCCGCTGAATTGGCAAAGGCCACCTCTCTTGCCGATCTTGCTCCAAGAGAACGTAAAAGAAAAGGTGAGAAAGCAGTTGGAGATGCATCGATAGATTTTCAAATAGAGTTTCCTCAAGCAGATACACCACAAATCCCTGCTGCTCAGGGCGGTGAGGGCCTTCCCCTTCAAGAGGATCTGCTTCCGCCTGGTTTTAATCTAGAGTTAGCTAAAAAGCAGAAGAGAGAAGATGTTACACAAATCTACAAATGCATAGGGTGTGATGCACCTCACCCTCTCTTCACAGACCCCGATGCATTTCGCAAACACCTTAGAGAGCAACATCCAATTAGAGAGGCCGACCCAAAAAGTACGTATAACTGTTGGCTCTGTAACACTCAATCTAGTAGCCCCAATTATCTTGTAAATCATTATAACAGTACGCATGGCTCTGATAGTCAATTATATGGGTGCGCTATCTGTTATTGTACAGCCGATACGCAAAGAGCCATTGAGAGGCATATGGTGTTTTCACATTTTAGATATGAGTACCCATTGTGTCAAAAAAAATTTTATATACCGTGTGATCCCATTTGCGTAGTGGACGGCACCACTTACTTACAGCGTAGCTCGATTGTTCAGCCTAATTATCAACCTAAAGAGCCCCGGAAGAAATCAGATTTTCCCTATATCTGTATTCATCCCGATTGCGCAAGAAAGGAATTTTTTCAACCTATTCAATATCAAGAGCATATGGAGAGACAGCACCAAACTAGGAGGAGCTATCCTTGTTGGAATCTAGGCTGCACAACTAAGCTCACCACTGTTGAAGGCTTGAAGAGCCATGTTACTATAGGTTGCAAAAATAAACCCACTAAGAGCGAGCAAGCTCCGGCGAGCTAAATTGAAAATTTATATCATTTACAACAAATAATGTCACAAATGAGAGCGATCTAGCTCGGCACCTTCGAGGGATCCTTTCCCGCTCATGTTTAAAAACATGAGCTTCGAAATGCTCTCTGAAATTTGCCGCCCTATCTGGCCAACATTTGTGACATTATTTGTTATAAATTTTATTGCTTGTTTATTTCTTAATAATCGGATATTATTTATACATATCTTGTGGAGGATGCATGTCTTTTGATCGTGTTGATGATCCTTGTGTCAGTTTGTGCAATGCTTTTGCATGCGCGTTTCTCTGTTGTGCAGCGGCGGATGCGGTAAGTAGTACAGCGAGCCGCGATCGCACAATCGGCATCGCAATCGGAATTATTTTTGCAATTGGAACGATTGTGGGTGTTGCTCTTTTAGCCACGACCTCCTCAAGTGTGTGGACTGGGAGAGGTTTTCAGGCGGTCTCAAACGCCAGATATATCCCCGTTGTTGTAGTATGCGGTGCTATCTTCATGTTGATGGCTTTTAGTTCCGCTGCTCAACAAAAATAAAATTTGACTCTGCTGATTGGGCTATCTATAGTCCGAAATGCATGGGAACAGCTTCAATCAAGATCCCGGTATCGCTTTACCGTTTGCAGATCAGCAAATCGTTTACATTCGATGATGCGAAAGAGCAGCTCGATTACCTCTATGATTTGGGGTTTGATGGTCTCTATTGCTCTCCCTTTTATGAAGCTTGTTCGGAGCATGGTTATGATATCACTGATCCTAACAAAGCAAGTCCAGAAGTTGGTGATTTTGATGCTTTTTGCAGAGCAGTCCATGAGCTTGGTATGCAGATTATCATCGATGTTGTACCTAATCACATGGGCTTTAGAAACGGCAAAAATCGCTTTTGGCAAGATCTACTTGCCAATGGAAAAGAGTCTGCCTATGCACACTTCTTCGATATCAACTGGATGCCCCTCAATCGCCGGTTGGAGAACAAAGTACATCTGCCCATTTTAGCAACTAACTATGCTGAAGCTCTTGGTGAGATCGAATTTAAAAATGGACAACTTTTTTACCGAGATTTTCCTCTACCTTTAGCGAAAGAAATCCCTCTTCCCCAAAATTTTGATAAAGATTCAATCCATAAACTGCTAGAAAAGCAACACTACAGAATCTCTTACTGGCGTAGTGCTGCGCATGAAATCAACTACCGCCGCTTTTTCAATATTTTTGATTTAGTCGCGATTTGTATCGAACATAAAGATGTCTTAGAAGCGCACCACAAATGGCTCTTTGAGCTACTTGCAAAAGGGCAGGTCGATGGCATCCGGGTCGACCATCCCGATGGATTGTATGATCCCGCTGCCTATTTCGAGGAAATGAGGCGGAGATATCCTGTTTTTACTGTTGTTGAGAAAATTTTGGGGAGCGATGAGGAGTTAGCTGATTGGAAAGTAGAGGGGAGTGTGGGGTATGAATACCTCAATTTGCTCAATGGTCTTTATGTCGAAAGCCGGCATGAAGCAGTTTTCACCCAAATTTACGATCAATTTACAGGAGAGAAAAATGAATTACTCCCCATTATTTTGGATTCTAAACGGCGTTTCGCCCGTAATTATATGGCCAGCGAAGTAGAACAGCTTGCTTGTCGTCTTAAAGAGATCGCAGAAGAGCGTTGGGAAACGCGCGATTTCACACGTCTTGATCTGACAGATGTACTGACTGAAGTGATTGCGGCCTTCCCGATTTATCGCACCTATGTGGTTGCGGGTCAAAAACCCTCAATGAGTGACGAACAGGCGATTAAACAAGCGATTACGATGGCCAAAAGCTTTCTTCCTCATCTTGAACCAACCATTTTTGATTTTCTTGAAAAGATTCTTCTCACACATCCCTTCGCACAACGCTTTCAGCAGCTTACCGGCCCTATTATGGCTAAAGGTCTTGAAGATACAACTTTTTACCGCTATAACCGCTTCTGCTCTCTAAATGAAGTTGGAGGAGATCCTGGACGCTTTGGCTGTTCAGTCACCCACTTTCATGAAAAAAATCGGAGAAAGCGAGAAAAATGGCCCTATGGCCTTCTGACTACTTCTACTCACGACACTAAGCGGAGTGAAGATGCCAGAATGCGGCTCAATGTGATCAGCGAAATGCCAAAAGAGTGGGAGGAGAAAGTCAATCACTGGCGCTCACTTGATCGTTCGATCGATGCCAATACAGCCTATTATATTTACCAGACTCTCTTGGCAGGTTGGCCGCGTGGTGAACCAAATTTGCCTGAGTTTTTTCAGAGAATGTGGATTGTTGTGCTTAAATCGATTCGAGAGGCTAAAGAGAAGACAGATTGGGATTACAAAGATCAAGAATATGAATCTCGAGTGGAGGCATTTTTACGGGGATTGCTGACTCCAGGATCACCATTTTTACAAACCTTCATTCCCTTTGTTGAGAAAATTGAGCCCTTTGCAGAGAAAAGTGCGCTTTCAGCTCTCGCCGTCAAAGTAGCTTCGCCAGGTGTTATAGATTGCTACCAAGGCAATGAAAGCTGGGTCTACCGACTTGTTGATCCAGATAACCGCACATACTTTACAAGGGCAGAGTCTAGTTCCAAACTTCAGTTCCTAAAAACACTGCTGCGTTTTAGAAGAGAGCATCGAGAGCTTTTCTTGGATGGTGATTACATTCCATTAAAATCTGCGCACCACACAATCGCATTTATCAGACGCACAGAAAAGGAAGAGTTGCTAGTGATAGCGGGTCGCTTTTTTGCTTCAAATCCAGATTTTGGCACATTGAATTACAAAGGGACTTTGATCAATCTTTTTACGCAAAAAGAGGTTCAGTTACAGGAAGAAAATTCAGTTGCTTTGTTGCTGAAAGAGATGCCGGCTGCTTATTTGTACAGCTCCAATACCATTTAAAAAAAATAATTTCACAAATCAGAGCCATTGAGCCGGCACTTTTGAGAGATCCTTTCTTGCTCATGTTTAAAAATATGAGCTTCGCAACGCTTTCTCAAATTTATGCCATTTATCACAAATGGTATGACAATTTGACAATGCCGCGCTAATGTTCTATCGTCTAGCCCGAATTTAATCGTTTTTGGAGGATGCCATGTTGGAATGTAAGGAACAAATGATCGATGAAATGTTCGATGAGCTCCAACATGCTCCTACTCCCTGCAAGCCATCAAAATTTTGGAAAGAGCTTAGTGATACAAATATTGCTCAGTTAAAATCTCATGGCTTTGAAAATTTAAGAAATACAGTTGCCTTTAGTTATTTTACTTTTCCGGGAGACAAGAAGCAGTTTCGGTTTTTGAAATCTCAACTTTCTAAAACGACCTATCTAAAGAATAAGTTAAGAGCTTTGTTAGCATTTACCTCTCCCCGAGTCATTACTTCTTTAAGGAAGAGACCGATGACCGATAACTGTAAGATGCAGACACACGCAAATTTTCTTAAGATCCATACCTATTACACCCAGATGCTGTTTGATTTTGTAAAAAAGAAAGACCGAGACGGTTTGCTCGATAAAGTGAAGGATTCATTGATTGGAAATCCACCCCCTGTGTATCGAAATGGAAAACTGATTACGGCTGATTTAGCTAATTCCATCTTAGAGTACTATTCAATCGTAGACTCTATAGGTCCTAATGCTTTCAATACCGTGATGGAATTAGGGGCAGGTTATGGAAGAAATGCTGCCGTGTTTCTCCAAATGCATCCGAAAATGCGTTACATCATTTGTGATATTCCTCCCGCTCTTTATGTAGCACAAAGCTACCTAACAGCTAGATTTCCTGATAGAAAAGCCTTTTTATTCCGTCCTTTTCGATCTTTTGAAGAAATTCGAGACGAGTGGAATCAAGCCTCTATCTGTTTCTTGTTACCACACCAAATGAGCTATTTGCCAAACAAGTCTGTCGATCTTTTTGTAAATATTAGCTCTCTTCACGAGATGCGACATGATCAGATTGCTTATTACTTCAAAGAGATTGACCGTTTAGTATCGGGCTATTTTTATAGCAAGCAGTGGAAAAAGAGTTATATCCCGCAAGAAAATATGGTGATCAACGAAGAGGATTACCCCGATTTTCCTCACTGGTCTCGCCTCTACTCAAGAACGTGTGAAGTGCAAACAGCATTTTTTGAGCGTTTGTCAAAAATGTAGCAAACTCATACCATTTATAAAAAATAATTTCAGAAATCAGAGCCCGATAGGGCTGCTAATTTGAGAGAGTGTTTCGAAGCTCATCTTTTTAAACACGAGCGAGAAATGATCTTTCAAAGGTGCCGGCTCAATGGCTCGGATTTGTGCAATTATTTCTTGGAAATCGTATTGTTTGCTTTGCCGCAAAAATAGATGGAGAGGATGGTTGCCGCAATCGCGGCTGATCCACCGAGAGACATCATCACTATAGCACCTGTCTGATTCAGGCCCGCAAAACGGTGGAATTGCAGAAATTGGGTAAGCCCAATCGCCACAGTCGCCACCGCAGCAGCAAAAAGCAATCCAATAGAATAATCTCTAGCCATTGGCGTCATTTTCATTATATAGATCCCTCTTCATTTATAGTCGATTGATTTGGAGACTCTTCTAAAGGAGGAAAGCCCCGCCCGATAAACGCCGCAGGTGGCTTCGAAATAAAGCGCATCGGTTGTCCGGTAAAGGGGTGTATGAAGGCGAGCAGATGCGCGTGAAGAAAGAGACGGCTACTCGGTCTGCCATAGCGGATATCTCCCAAGATCGGATGGCCAGCTTCTTTGCAATGCACACGGATCTGATGCTTCCGACCAGTCTCTAATCTAAGGCGCAAAAAGGAGGTGTTCTTCGCCTTCTTTACCACCCAATAATTCGTGATAGATTTCCTGCCAGAGGGATCCACAACGACGTGGTAATCTTCAAGTTCTTTCAGAGGTAAATCCCACTGCCCCTCTTGTCCCGAAATCCGTCCATCAACAATCGCAATATATTCCCGCTCAAGATCGTGATTGGCAAAAAGCTGGTCAAAACGCGCTTGCGCATCCTGGCCCCAAACAAAGATCATCACTCCCGATGTATCCTGGTCAATACGGTGAACCGCATAGATGTTTTTAGTTTTGAAATGACGAGCCAAGATTGTCAAAGCGGAAGGAGCATCATTCAATGCTGGCACAGAGAGTAGGCCAGCGGGTTTATCAATCGCAATGATCTGCTTATCGCGGTAGAGGATTTTGATTCCTTCAATCTCCAAATTCTTCTCTTGAACCGTGTAGCTTTCAACCTCTTCATGAGGCTTGCGGCAAGGCTTACCATTCACCAAAATACGACCATGCTTGATCCAGTTGAGCAAGGTGCGTTTGGAGCTGTCTGGAAAATCTAGGGCTACTTTATCGACTAATTTCATGCGCCGGCCTTTCTAATTTTGGAGAATGTCCAGTTTAGGAGCGAAACAATCAAAGCAAAGGGTATGGTCCAGATAAAGCTATCGATGTGAAAACCTGGAACAATCTTTGCAACGAGTAAAACCATCGCCCCCATAATGACGAAGGAAAAAAGTCCTAGCGTCGAAATGTTGATAGGAAGCGTCAGAATAAAGATAATAGGGCGGAGGACGGTGTTCACAGCCCCCAGTAAAAGGGCGACGAGCAGCGCTGTTCCAAAGCCCTTAATAGAAACTCCTGGTAAGCACATGCTTGTCAGCAGAATCGCAACAGTATTGAGCAGAAACTTCATCATATGCTTTTTCTTTTCCTCGCCCTAGTTGGTTTCGCAAGCATTATATCAATTGTTGGGTATTCCTTGCATTATGGCATTTCACCCATGCCGAGTTCAAAAAAATGTTGCAGGGTTATGGTTGGCCTCGCTGAGGGAAGAGTGGCTGAGCTCGGGGCAGGCTTTGGGGGAGTTTCTTGCGCTCTTAAAAAAAAGGGTTGCCAATTGGAGTCCTTTGAAATCTCTTTCTTGCCCTATTGGATCTGTCGATTGAGGGGTGTAAGGGCTAAAAGAAAGGACTTTTTTGATGCCGATCTTTCCTCATTTGATACGATTATCTGTTATCTCTACCCAGGGGCGATGGAGAAATTAAGACTCAAATTCGAAAGAGAGCTCAAGCCTGGGACGCTTGTCATAACAAACACCTTTGCAGTTCCAGGATGGAAGCCCACAAAGGTGTTTACAATCGACGATCTTTACAGGAGCCGTGTGATTAGCTACCTTTTTTGTGGTGATGTCTTGGACGAATGAAGCCAGCAATCACAAAACCAGCTAAAAACCAAGCGATCACATTGTCAGCAATCATCAAGAGTACAAAGTTGAAAGGAAAGCCTGACCAGTTCCAAGCGGGTAGAAAGCTCATCACACCGATTACAAGCCCAATCATCGTTGTAGCAAAGAGCTTCCATCCATAATTATTCGATGCCATCTGCATGATAATCAATGTTATGAGCAAGGAGCCTATGAAATAAGTGACCAAAGAGATGACCTGAGAGATGATCATACCAGATTCTTGCACGTTTTTGTTGATTGAGAGAAAGATTTTGGTTCTGCTTACCATACTTTCTGATTTACATTGGTTAGGATAGGCGTAGATCCCACTGCCCATCGTTTGAAGATTGATTGCTTCAACCGCTGCCTTTTCATTCGGAAAGCTCTCCATTACTCCGCAATGCCAAGGCAGCACTGTCCACGATACCAACATCCAAAGCCAAGCTATAAAGCCCCCAACAAATGTCGATGTCCAAAGTCCCTTTGCCATATTTACCCTCTTCAAGATTGATTCTTATACTCTTCTTGTAGAAGAGCAGAGGGAAAGATGTCAAATAAATTTGTTTATAGTTTCCTGGATTGAGTGAGTAACGGCATCTTTGCCAGCAGTGCCATCGATATTCACAAGCCTGCAGCTTTTTTCGTAGTACTCTTTCACTGGAGCCGTTTCTCTATGATAAACGAGAAGACGCTCTTTCACGACTTCAAGTGAGTCATCTTTCCTCTTGATCAGCTTGCCACCCTCTTTATTACAAATGCCTTCCACTTTTGGAGGGTTGATCACTGGATCATAGGGGGTGTTGCACACTTCACAAACCATGCGGTCTTGAATACGCCGGATGATCTCTTGATCGGGAACATCGAGGTTGATCGCTAGGATTTGGCAATCGGTCAAATGGCGATCGATTTCCTCAGCTTGGTTGACTGTGCGGGGACAGCCATCTAAAATAAATCCTTTGCAGCAGTCAGGCTTTTCAATTCTGTTATAGAGCATTTCGAGCACAATGCTATCGGAGACCAGTTGGCCAGAATCGAGAGTGCTTTTCACTCTCTGTCCGAGCTCTGTATTTCTTTTGATATTGTCGCGGAAGAGGTCTCCAGTAGAGATGTGGGGGAGATTGTATTGCGTGCAGATTAGGCCCGCTTGAGTGCCTTTTCCGGAGCCAGGAGCGCCGAGCATCACAATCACTTTTCTAGTACAGTCGTCATTAGACATGGCTAGCATTGTAAGTGGCATGCATAAAAAAAGGAATAGGAAAAGAAACCCTCTCATGAAAAATCCTCACTAATGATGACCAAGATTGTAGAGAAAACAGTCTTTTTGATCAAAAAACTTATGCCATTTACAACAAATAATAGACATCTTGCATAACCCAATTTTCATATAATCGATGCAAAAGAGACTCCCATAGAGCGACCAAAAAAACGAGTTCGAAAGAAGCAGAGGGTAAAAAATAGAAAAAACAGACAAAAGCTGTATGATTCAGGGAAAAAGAAAAGGCATACTGGATGTATGTCAGAGATTGCAGTTAATAGATGAGCAACACCAAACCAAGGGACGAGAATTCATTATCCGTATTGTGTCTATGTTGATCAAAATGATACCAAGATAGGTCGGGCACGCTCACGGGCACGAAAATTGGGTTATGCAAGATGTCTATTTATTTGTTGTATTAATTTTGAGGTTCTTCTTGTGGCATCGAACGGTACCAAACGAGGCATAGCAGCGTGCCGATAGAAGCAAAACAGAGGGCTGAAAGCATCGGAATCGTCAAACGACCAAAAACTACAATCCCTTCATCACAGCTCGGGCCACCCCCACAAATATCGATCGGATTCCAACCGGGAATCTCCTGCATCGCAACTTGGTAGATTGCTAACATAAAGCCAAGAATTACAAGAGGTAAAATGTACCTAGCTATCCCCAAAAAACCGCGATAGGCAGCGATTCCTAATACGATAGCTAAAGGAAAAAGAGCGATGCGCTGATACCAGCAGAGATGACAGGGCTCTAAATGCTTGATTTCACTGAAATAAAGGCTCATCAATGTCCCAACCACTGCTAGCATCCAAGCTGTATAAAGGCCGTAACGTTGGATCATTTGGAAACCTCTTCGATGAGATCTTTAATCGCTTTATAGGTAAGAGACTGCACCTCGATACCATTCACAAAAAGAGTGGGAGTCGCAACCTTTCCATTCATAGCTTTTTTCGCAAGCTCCAGATTCTTTTGAATACGTACATGGTAACTCTGCATATCGATGCATTTCTCGAGCTGGGCGGGATTGATAGCAGGGGAGGTCTCTTTTGCCATCTCAACCAAACGATCTTTCGTAGCCCAATCGAGATTTTCGTCAGGTTGATGGCTATACATGTAATCTAAATAGTCAAAGAACAGTTCGCTGTTTGGATAAAGTGGATCGGAGTTGTAAGCGCAAAGAAGAGCTGTTGCAGCTGGCATCGAACCGGATAGGAATGAAACCGGGATCACGGTGAAGGTCGCTTTATGAGTGTCGATGAACTCCTTCTTGATTTTCGGAAAGATCTCTTTTGTGAATTTGGCACAGTTGATGCATTTAGGCTCTTCAAAGATGACCAAGTGAATTCTAGCTTTAGGACTTCCAATAGTCGGCTGATCCAAATAATTAATCTCGACAGAGGGGGGAAGATGCGATTTAGCCGCAATCACCACACCTCCAGATACAGCGATGATCAAAGCGAGAGTGATTAAGACTAGGGTGCGCGGGGCAAAATTCTTCATAATACCACTATAAAATATTTTTAATTATGAAGCTTGTGAAAAACTCCTTCGGATGAAATGGGTCGATTTACTCTCTTAATAGTGAATTCTCTGAGAGACAAAAAATCATTGTTCTGGCGATTGGCGCAACTGTTTCTTATCTGAGTGCTGGCGCTTTTCTTCTAACATATTCTCTTTAGAGCGGCGAGAACGTCTTTTCTTTTGGCGGCGTACTTTTTCTGCAAGTTTTTCTCTTTCTGTCTTTTCGCCCAAAATCTCTTTCTCGAGCTTTTCGCAAAGTAGCATATGGGCATAGTAGTGATTGAGGGAGCGGTGACGTGTTTTCTGGCATTTGACTTCGGTGCCTGTTGGCAAGTGCTTGACATAGACAGCTGAATGACTTTTATTCACTTTCTGTCCACCAGATCCAGAGCCCAGAATGTACTTTATAATGAGATCCTTTTCTTGGATCCCGAGCTTGTCCATCCGGTTTTTAAGGGCGTCGAGTTTGTCTTGGTTGATCATTGGCTACACTTTGTAAAAGCTTACGAGCCTCTGATACCACATCCTCTGGCGTAAAGCCAAACTTTTTCAATAAGCCCTGAAGGGGAGCTGAAGCCCCAAAAGTCTGCATGCCGATCACTTTGCCCTCTAAACCGACATAACGCTCCCAGCCAAATGTAGCCGCTTGCTCGATCGCAATCCGCGCTTTAATATGAGGTGGAAGTATCTGGTCTCGATAGCTTTGCTCTTGCTTCTCAAAAATCTCCCAAGAGGGCATGCTCACTACGCGGCAGTTGACACCCTCTTTAGAAAGTTCATTCGCAGCGCTGAGGCAAAGGTGTACCTCGCTTCCTGTGCCGATGAAAATCAGATCAGGTTGACCGTTGGGAGCATCCGACAAGATATAGGCACCCTTCGCAAGGCCGCTCGCTGCTGCATATTTAGAGCGGTCAAGGGTCGGAAGATCTTGGCGTGAGAGCACCATAATGGTTGGAGTGTGCTGATGCTGAATTGTATAGCGCCACATCTCAACAACCTCATTCGCATCACAAGGACGAATCGTCGTCACCCCAGGAATCGCCCGCAATGAGGCTAGCTGCTCAACAGGTTGATGCGTAGGACCATCTTCACCAACTCCGATAGAGTCATGTGTAAAGATGTAGATGACGGGGATTTCCATGATAGCCGCAAGGCGAATAGTCGGGCGGAGGTAGTCGCTGAAAATGAAAAATCCAGCGCCAAAAGGACGGATTTTAGAGAGTGCTAACCCATTGAGAATAGAACCCATCGCATGTTCGCGGATGCCGAAATGGAAATTGCGTCCTTCATAATGCTCTGCAGAAAAGTCAGGCATATTTTCTAAATGCGTTTTGGTAGAGGGAGCTAAATCCGCTGCACCACCGATTAGCCAAGGAAGATGCTGAGCCACTGCATTTAATACCTTGCCATTTGAGGCGCGTGTTGCCATGCCCTTGGCGTCTGCAGGAAACTCCTTCAACCCCTTGTCCCAACCCTCTGGAAGCTCCCTATGCTGCATCTTATAGAGGTGGTCAGCAAGTTCTGGATACTGCTTCTTGTATTCTTGGAAAAGCGTCATCCAAGCATCGCGCTGCTGACGGCCCCGACTGCCGATGCCTTCCTTAAAATATTCATAGACCCCAGGTGGTACATAGAAATGCTTATCTTCTGGCCATCCATAGTTGCGCTTGGTCAGACGAATCTCTTCCTCTCCCAGTGGTTCGCCGTGAGCAGCACTCGAATCTTGCTTGTGTGGAGAGCCATAGCCGATATGTGTGTCAGCAATGATCAAAGTCGGACGATCATCGGTGTGCAGAAAGACGTCGAATGCCTTATTGACTAAGTTTAGATCATTGACATCACTCACTCTCAATACATTCCAGCCATAGCTCATAAATCTCGCTGCAATATCTTCTGTGAAGGCGAGTTCTGTCGATCCTTCGATCGTGATGTGATTGTTGTCATAGATCCAGCAGAGGTTAGAAAGACGTAGGTGGCCTGCGAGAGAAGCTGCTTCACTCGCTACTCCTTCCATCATATCTCCATCACCACAAGTGACAAAGACATTGTAATTGATCATCTCAAAGCCAGGACGATTGAAATTGGCCGCCATCCAAGCACTGGCAATAGCCATGCCTACGCTATTGGCTACACCTTGTCCGAGAGGACCTGTTGTTGTTTCAACACCCGAAGTCCAGCGGTATTCCGGATGCCCAGGACACTTGCTGTCCAATTGACGAAAATGTTTGATGTCATCGAGCGTGACAGAAGGCTTTCCAACTTGTTCGTATTTTGAATTAACAGCTTGAACACCTGTAAGATGTAAAAGCGAATAGAGAAGCATCGAGGCGTGTCCGCCAGAAAGCACGAAACGGTCGCGATTGGGCCATATCGGATCCATCGGATCAAAACGTAAAAAGCGCTGCCATAGACAATAAGCGATAGGAGCTAGACCCATAGGAGTTCCTGGGTGGCCTGACTGGGCAGCTTGCACAGCATCCATCGCTAATGTTCTTATAGTATTGATACAAAGCTCATCTTTTTTAAAGTGCTCTTTGTTGCTTTCTAGATCCCTAAGCTCGCTCATTTTTGCTCCTCAATATATATAATGTTATTCTAAAACATGTAAAAAAATAATTATATCATTATTTCGATAACTGATATGATGAAGCCATGAGTCAAAAAAATGTCGTTATTGTTACCGGTAGTTCAGGCCGTATTGGCACACGTGTTATTGAAAGATTAAAGAAAGAATATCAACCGGTCGGAATGGATTTCGTCGGTTTGAGTTCCCCCTTTCCCGAGATGGAGTTTGTCTTTGTCGACCTCTCATCAGACGAGAGTGTGAGACAAGCATTTGATCGCGTGCGCTATGCCTATGGCAACAAGATTGCTTCGATCGTCCATCTCGCTGCATTTTACAGTTTTACAGGCAAAAATTTAGAACTTTATGAAAAGATCACTGTGCAAGGAACGCGCCGTCTTTTTGATGAGGCGAAGAAATTCGAAGTCGAGCAGTTCATTTTCACAAGCACGATGCTGGTACATAATCCATCCGAGCGGGGAGTGATTCAGAATGAGGAGTCTCCGATCGGCGGGAAGTGGCATTATCCAGCATCAAAAACGCGTACAGAACATCTGATCCACAAAATCAAGGGCAACATCCCGACTGTGATCATCAGAATTGGCGGCTGCTATGATGAAGAATGCAACTGTGTGCCTATTTCTCAACACATTGCGCGGATCTATGAGCATCAGCTAGCTAGTGTGGTCTTTCCCGGCAACCAGAATAATGGAGTGCCTTACACCCATTTTGATGATTTGATGGATCAGATCATGCTCTTGATCGAAAAAAGAAAGGAAGTACCTAAAGATCTCACGCTACTTTGCTGTGAAGAGGACTCTATCTCATACCGCGATCTGCAAACAGCGATTGGTAAATTGGTTCATGGTAGTAAACATTATCCCATGATTTACGTTCCAAAGTGGCTGGCGAAGATCGGCGCTTTTGTCCAGAACCTGAGTCCCTTTGGACCCAAACCATTTATCAAGCCATGGATGGTGGATCTTGCCGATGACAATTATGAGTTCTCAATGGACAAGTCTCGCAAAATTCTGGGTTGGGAGCCGAAGCACAATTTACGCAGGACCCTGCCTTTGATGGTTGAAAATCTAAAAAAGAATCCAGATAGCTGGTACAAACGGCATGGAATTCCTCGTTCCAAAAAGGTAAAGAAACATGGGAAATGTTGCTCGCACTGATATAGAAAAAGCCTTTCACAACAAAATGATGTGGACGCGCTTTGGAACGATTTTTCTTGGCCTCTGGTTGCTTTCTTCGCCAGAAAGCTTTGGCTACGGTAATAGTCAGCCCCTCGCTTGGAGCGATTTATTCAGCGGCATTGCTCTCATCTTTTTCGGATTGCTTTCTATGTTTTATAGCTGCCGCCACTGGATTTGGGGTGGCTGTGCTGTAGGTATCTGGCTGCAGTTGGCACCACTCGTTTTTTGGGCAAAAGAGCCGGTCATCTATGTGAATGACACTCTGATTGGGATTTTAGCGATCGCTTTCTGCGTCTTAGTGCCGATAAGACCAAGAGAGTTTGAGATTGGTCCTCAAATTCCAAAAGGATGGAGCTACAATCCCTCTTCTTGGCAGCAGAGGGTACCTGTGATTTTCTTTGGAATGGTGGGCTGGTTTGTGGCGCGCTATCTCGCTGCTTATCAACTTCATTACACAGATTACGTCTGGAGTCCAATGGGAGGGGATGGCACTGAAAAGGTAATCACTTCGATGGTGGCCAATAACTTCCCTGTGCCTGATGCAGGCCTCGGCGCTTTGGCCTACTCCTTAGAGGCGATTATGGGAGCAAAAGGTGGTGTAAGAAGATGGCACACAATGCCTTGGCTTGTCGTTGCTTTTGGTTTCCTTGTAGTGCCTCTAGGCTTTGTTTCGATTTTGCTTGTGATGATGCAGCCGATTATAGTGGGTGCTTGGTGTTTTCTCTGTTTGATGATTGCCTGCTGCATGTTGATTATGCTGGCTCTCGAGGTCGATGAGGTGATTGCAGTCTGCCAATATCTGCATCAATCCAAGAAGGAGGGCAAGCCCTTTTGGAGAACCTTTTTCAAAGGGTCCGATTACGCTGGGGATGAGCCAGATCGTAGAACGCCGCTTGTGAGTGCAGGAATCGGCGAATTTTTCAAAGCGATGACTTGGGGAGCGACCATTCCTTGGAACCTCTTAGTGACAGCACTCTTAGGCGGTTGGCTACTTTTTGGGAATAAGGTGATGGGATTTAGCGGCACACTTTCGAATAATGCAGACGTCGTTGGTGCGTTGACTGTAGTCTTCTCAATCATCTCTTGGGCTGAAGTGCTGCGCACCATCCGTTTTGTGAATATCCTCCTGATGGTTTGGCTAGCAGTCGTCACTATCGTATGGGGTGGTACTCTTCAGATCAGTTTAGCTCTGATCATTGGGGTTATCGTGGCTCTACTCTCTATTTTGAAGGGGAGAAGAATCACCGAAACCTACGGCTCTTGGGATAGATTTATAAAATAAATATTTGAATTCTAATAATATTAATATTATGTTAATATTATTTAATGATTTTAGCATTATCAAAGAGCTATCCGCGAACCTTTTATTCAGGTTTATTTGTGGCCGGGGTTGTAGGGGTCGGCTTTGCCGCCTTAGGCGTTACCTATCTAAACCTCTCACGAAACTATAAAATTTATTTTGCCCATCGCTGGCCTCTCATAGCGATGCCTTTTGGGCTGACGACAGCGGCAATCTCTATGATTGCCTTCTCTTTGTCAAAATGCAAAGAAAGGCCAACTCAAATGCGTGAGAGAGTGGCTCTAACAGCAGAAGAGCTTGGTGATGTCTCCAGACAATCAGGAAGCGTCGATGGGACTGCTGAAAAGCTGAAGGAAAAGCTAACTCAAATGCGTGAGAGAGTGGCTGTAGCGGCAAAAGAGCTTCGTGATTTGTTGAAACAATCAGGAGCGAACGATAAGGCTGTTGAAAAGCTAAAGAAAAAACATAAAGTGAATTGGGGGCGCTTGGATCAGCCCTCTGAGAAGAGATTGTCTGCTATATTCAATGATTTATGGCAGATGCGCGATGAGGAATTGATTGAAACTCTTCAGGTTGTTTGCTCCTCGGAAGGATTGCCAGATAAAATCCGCGAGCTTTTCTTAAAGCTTTCCCTATTTTACAAGCAAACAGCAAATCTCCCTGATAAGGAGGATGTGGCGATCAAGTGGCAGGCAGATAGGCAGGCTATCATAAGCCCTTATAAAGAGCATTGCAACCTACTGCTATTGAATGAGCGCTTTTTTGAAGTTCTTGATTGTCTAAGAGAAAGCTCTAAACAAGAGCAAATACTGAAGGTGCTCGATCAGTTTCCTTGGCTCTAGAGAAGGAGAGAAGTCTGCCTCATTGCACAGGTCGAAACCCTGAGTTGTTAATAATCTTATACCATTTACAACAAATCATGTCGCAAATGCAAGCCATCTAGCACAGCACCTTTAAGAGATCCTTTCTCGCTCATGTTTAAAAAGATGAGCTTCGAAATGCTCCCTCAAATTTGCCGCCCTATCTCCCTATCATTTGTGAGATTACTTGCGATAAATGCTATTATCTACCCTTCTAGGTCACTCTGTCTGGCTACCTTTGCACTTTTGATGATTCCGCACGTTGTTTGTTTGACAATATCAGAAAAAATTTGATATCAGGAAGGGGTGATACGCCTTCTAATCTTATTGCTTCTATCTGCCTGCTCGCCAAAAACGCCTCCTCCCCCCAAAGCTGTTCCTGTCAAAGTTGTCACTGTCGAACGCCTTGCTATCCCCGCTGATTTCCAATATGTAGGAGTTGCTGAATCTTCCCATATCGTACAAATCAGAGCGCGGGTCGAAGGCTACCTCGAAGAAATTGACTACGTAGAAGGCAGCCTTGTCAATAAAGACGATCTGCTTTTTGTCCTCGATGAACGCCCTCTCATCGCCGATGTTGAAAGAGCAAATGCCTATCTCGAACAGAGGACCGCGCTTTGGTGGAATGCTGAACAGACAAAAAAGCGGATGGTGCCACTCTATGAACAAAATGCCGTGAGTCAGCGCGACTACGATCAGGCGATCGCAAATGAATTGGCTGCGCGTGCGGACTGGGAGAGTGCACAAGCGGAGCTCTACAAAGCAGAAGTCAATTTAAGCTATGCACGGATTCGAGCTCCTGTAACCGCCCTTTCTTCGAGAGCTCTTTTGCGCCCCGGTGCTTTGATTGTTGCCAACGAAAATCTCTTAACAACCCTCTATGTAGTCGATCCCATTTGGGTCAATTTCAACATTTCTGATCTCGATTATCTCAAAGGGCAGAAAGAGGTTAAAGATCACTTCTTAGAATGGCCAGCAGACAAGAAATTTACTGTCGAAGCGATTTTAGCAGATGGGACTGTACTTCCAGCTGGTGGTACGATTGACTTTCTCAATCCAGCCATCCAACAAGATACAGGCACTCTCTTTGTACGCTCCGTCTTCCCCAATCCTGATCATCGACTTTTCCCCGGCCAATTCGTGCAGGTCATTGTGAAAGGAGCGCTCTATCCTGATGCAATCGCTGTGCCACAGACTGCTGTTGTACAAGGTCAAAATGGGATGTTTGTCTTTGTGGTTCAGGATGGAAAAGCGGTGGTCCGTCCGATAGAGGCGGGTGATTGGTATAAAGATTCTTGGATCATACACAAAGGACTTGAAGCGGGTGATGTTGTCGTGATTGAAGGGGTGAATAAATTGCGCAATGGGACACCGGTAACCCCGCTATGATCTCACGCTTTTTCATCAACCATCCCATCTTTGCTTCAGTCATCTCTCTCGTGATCACCTTTGCGGGACTCGTGGCACTCAAAAATCTACCAGTAGAACAGTTTCCCAATATCACACCGCCGCTGATTCAAGTGACCACCAACTTCAATGGTGCCAATGCTCAGGTCATGGCCAATGACGTCTCCTCTCCGATGGAACAGCAGATCTTGGGTGTTGAAGACATGATCTACATGTACTCGCAAAACACAGCGACCGGTAACATGGTCCTCGATGTCTACTTCAAGATCGGCACCAATGCCGATATGGCTCAAGTCAATGTGCAGAATAAAATCTCACAAGCCGAGGCGCAGCTTCCCTCTGCTGTACAGCAAGAGGGATTAACGATCACAAAGCAGTTGCCCAACATTTTGATGACTGTTGCTTTGCAATCGCCAGATGGACGTTATGACTCAACTTTTGTGAGCAATTTTGCCTCTATCAATGTCGTCAATGATCTCGATTTGGTTCCCGGCATCAGCAACATCTCTATTTTTGGCCAGCGCAACTATGCGATGCGCATCTGGCTTCGACCCGATTTGATGGCTCAGATGGGAATTTCGCCGCAAGATGTGGTGCATGCTATCTCCCAACAGAACAATGACTATGGGCTGGGACAGCTGGGAGCTGCACCCAATCGCCATCCCGTCGTGATGACAGTACCCTTTGCCTCTCAGGGCAGGCTTTCTACGCCTGAAGAATTTGGTAATATCGTTTTGCGCGCAGAATTGGGCGGTCAAATGGTACTTCTCAAAGATATAGCCACCGTGACTTTGGGAGCGCAGGACTACTCAATGGATGGATCGCTTGATGGCAAAGATGCCGTTATCCTAGCTCTTTATCAAGAGTATGGCGCGAATGCTTTGCAGGTTTCAGAATCAGTACGTGAGGCGATGAAAAAGCTATCTAAAAGCTTTCCTGAAGGGATAGAATATTCTATTCCCTATGACTCCACACGCTTTGTAGAAGCTTCGATTCAAGAGGTCATTGAGACTATTTTCAAAGCAGCACTTCTCGTGATGATTGTGGTGTTCATCTTCTTGCAGAAATTTCGAGCCACTTTGATTCCCGTCGTGGCCTTGATCGTTTCGATTTTAGGTACTTTTGCGGGGATGTATATCCTCGACTACTCCCTCAATACGCTTACTCTTTTTGGAATTGTGCTGGCGATTGGTATTGTTGTGGATGATGCGATCGTTGTTGTTGAAAATGTGGAGCGCAATTTGAGCTTGGGACTGGCTCCAAAAGAGGCAGCAATTCAAGCGATGAATGAGGTGACAGCACCGATCATTGCGATTGTCTTTGTCCTCTGTGCTGTATTCATCCCTGTGGCCTTTTTGGGAGGGATTGCTGGGCAGCTCTATAGGCAATTTGCCATTACGATTGCGATCTCTGTGACGATTTCTGGGATAGTGGCTCTCACGCTCTCTCCTGCTATCGCAGCCCTTTTGCTCAAACCGACGAAAGAGAGGAGGTGGGCCACCTATTTCAATCGGGGATTTGATCGTATTAGAAGGGGGTATCTCTACTTGACAAAGAGACTCCTTGCCCACGCCTTTCTAGGTTTGGGAATCTTTGTACTTGTGACAGCAGCAGTCGTTTTTTTCTTCATCAAGACCCCTCAAGGCTTTGTTCCCGATGAAGATCAGGGCTACCTCTTTGTCGTTGCCAGTTTACCCGATGGGGCAAGTCTCGATAGAACCTCTGATATAGATACTAAAATTGCAGAGATTGCAAAAAAACATCCTGGTGTGGCGACAACAATGGCTTTGACAGGTTTTAGCATTGTAGAGCAGATCAATCGAACAACGGTGGGCACCAATTTCATTATTCTCACAGATTGGTCGAAAAGAAAGAGTCGGAAACTGCGCGCAGATTCCGTTTTGAGAGATTTACAGCGCGAATTTAGTCAGTTGCCACAAGCACAAATTATTGCGGTGAATCCTCCTGCGATTCAAGGAATGGGGACGATTGGCGGCTTCCAATTTTGGTTGGAAAATAGGGGAGATGGTGGCGATCAAGCTTTGCGTTCTGCGATCGATTTTGTTCTTGAAAAAGGAAAGGAGCATAAAGCTCTCACCCCACTCTTTTCTTCCGCTCAATTCGATAATCTACAATTTCGTGTCGACTTAGATCGTTACAAAGCGATGATGCTCGGTGTCCAGGTGAGTGAAGTATTTCAGGCCTTACAAACCTTAGTGGGCTCAGTCTATGTAAATAATTTCAACAAGTTTGGGCGAGTCTACCAAGTGATTGTTCAAGCTGAACCCGAATACCGCGAGAGGCTCTCAGATCTTGGCAATATGTATGTGCGCTCCACTTTAGGGCAGATGGTTCCCCTCAAATCGCTCATTTCAGTGAAGTATAGCAAAGGTCCCAACCTTGTGAGCCGGTTCAACGACTTTCCTGCAGCGCAGATTTTAGGATCGGCAGCCCCTGGCTACACTTCTGGTCAGGCGATTGCCGCTATGGAAGAGATCGCTCAGCAGCTGCCTCCCGATATTAGCTATGGTTGGAGCGGACAGGCCTACCAACAGATCGCTTCAGGGGGAACTTCTCTCTCAGTGCTAGCTGCAGCCTTTGTCATGGTGTTTCTCATTTTGGCGGCACTTTATGAGCGCTGGTCAGCGCCTCTCGCGATTTTGATGGCTGTTCCCTTTGGAATATTGGGTGCTTTTGTCGCGATTTGGGTCATGGGTATGCCCAACGATATTTATTTCCAAATCGGCCTTGTCACATTAATCGCTCTATCGGCGAAAAACGCTATTTTGATTGTGGAATTTGCGATCATGAAATGCAAAGAGGGGATGAGCTTGATGGAGGCTGCTCTAGAGGCGGCCAACATGCGCTTCAGAGCAATTATCATGACCTCTCTTACCTTCATATTTGGTGTGATACCGCTTGTTGTGAGTAAAGGTGCAGGAGCAGCGTCGCGTCATTCAGTGGGTGTAGGGGTGATGGGAGGGATGATTTTTGCGACAACGCTGGCACTCTTCTTTGTGCCGCTCTTTTTCCGACTTCTATACAAGGTTAAACGATGAAAAAGTTGCTGCTGATATTTTTGACCTCATGTTCGATGGCTCCTCGCTATGAGAGGCCTGAGATTGCGATGCCTGAGGTGTGGCGCGAAACCATCAATACACAGAATGCGATTGAGTGTAGGTGGTGGGAGCAATTTGGTGATCCTGTACTCAATGAGCTTGTTCAAGAAGCGCTCTGCTATAACCAAGAGATACAACAGGCAATGGCCCGCATCGATGAATTCCGTGCGCGGTTGGGGCAGGCCGCTTCAAAACTCTACCCAGATTTAAGTGTCGGTGGAGTGGCTGAGAGGCAAAAAATCTCAAACTCTGTATTGGCAGCTCCCAATGGCCAAGAGATATTCAATATCTTTGGCTACATTTTCAATGTCTCTTACATGGCAGATCTTTGGGGAGAGGTGAGAAATGCTGTCAAAGCTGCTAGATACAATTATCTCGCCGCGATTAAAGCAGAAGAGGTTGTGCTCCAAAGTATTGTGATATCGGTGGTAGATAGCTATGTGCAGCTTCTGCAAGCAGATCGGCAGCTCTATATTTCGCAAAAAACTTTGCGGGATCGTGAAGAGGCGCTTGATCAAGCGAAGCTGCGCTTTGAGCTGGGGTTAACCTCCTTGATGCCTGTTGAGCAGGCGATCACCCAAGTAGAGGATGCGCGGGTGCAGGTTGATACTTTTGAGAGAGTGATCAACGAAACAGAGAATATGATTTCGCTGCTCGTGGGCAGAGCATCTGAGCAAACTCGACGCGGTGGAATACTTGAGGAGCTCATTCTTCCACCTTCTGTTCCGGTCTATTGTCCAGTGGAGATCATTTGCCAAAGGCCCGACATCCGTCAAGCCGAGTTCAGGTTGATCGCTGCTAATGCCAACATTGGTGTGGCAAATGCACAATTTTTTCCAAAATTAAATCCATTTGCGAGTTGGGGTTCAGAATCTTCTACTTGGCGAGCCTTGACGACTTCACCAGCAGAGATTTGGTCTTATGGAGCAACAGTTGTGCAGGAGATTTTTACTGGTGGGAGATTGACAAGTGGGGTCTATCTTTCGATGGCTGAGAAGGAGGAGCTCCTTCATAGCTACCTCCAAACAGTGCTCAACGGACTACGTGAGGTCAATGATGCGATTATCGCGCATCGGATTGCTCTTCAGATAGTGGAAGACCAAAGAATCCAGGTACAGGCATTGAAAGAGTATTTGAAGCTGGCGTTTTTGCGCTATGAAGAGGGGGAAGATGACTATCTCACCTACTTGGATGCGGAGCGGCATCTTTTCAATGGACAGCTTCAATTAGAGAAGGCGATAGGGAATACGTTTTCGAGTTATGCGCAGATCTATGAGGCACTTGGCGGCAGCTGGGTCAACTGTGATTAGGCAGCTATACAATCAGGTCGAATGAACGCATAGTTCCATGATCTAATGTTACAATGCTGTTTCCAGAAAAAAATACCTTGTGGCACTTTTCATCGGTTGCAAAACGAAAGCATTGAGCAGTCCTTTTGCCATCATAGGTATAGATGGCAACAACTGCCTCTCCGAGGGCTATAGAGCCAGTGATTGCTATTTTAGACTGATCAGGGGCAAAAGCTACATCCGCATACCCTCCAATAGCTATAACCTTACATTCACCTGTCCTTCTATCAAAGAGCGCTACGTTCGCGCATCCTCCCCCATTGCTAAAAAGCGCCTTGTTTCCATCGGCAGACAAGGCAATCGCTTTAGGTTCAGCATAACCTCCCGTCCAAGCTTCTTCAAGAAGTTCTCCAGATGAGTTCCAAAACGCACATCTATTTACACCAGGTACTGTCAAAATCGTGTTGCCATCCAAAGAACAGGCTACAAGCCCAGTCTGGCCACCATGCTCCGTGGCTCTTGCATGTTGGAGAGTAAGAGTGCTTCCTTGACGTAGGTTGTGAATGAGGGTAGCATCCAATTGACCCAAAATTAGCAGAGATCCGTCACCAGATAAGGCGATTGAATGAATATTTTCAATTTCTTCAACAATCGGGTTAAAATGCATCCCCTGTTCTTGGCGCCAGATGAGGATTCTATTTTGAGAGTCCAAAATAGCCGCACATTGGCCATCTGAGGAAACAGCCAATTGGTGGATTGCATGCCTGTGTTGCACCTGAGTGATTGCCGCTCTTTCCAAATCTCTGATGGCAAAAAGGCCTTGGTCACTCCCAGTAGCCACTAAATCTGTATTTCCTAAAGCAGCACAGCAATAGATTGGCCTCCACACTCGCCGCTCTCGATTAAAAAAATCTACTCCCTGTACGTAGGGCTGATCTCCCTCCGGCTCGATTAGCTCTCGTTCCCGAAAGCTACACCTCGGCTTGAGCAGCTGTGGCTCAGGCTGGGGCTCGGGAGGGGGCAGTTGATCTTCTCGTAATTTGTCTTGCTTCTTGGTCCTCAAAACCCCAATAAAAATGAGGCAGGCTGTAGTGACAACGCTACCCCCTACGACTGATACGATTGCCCAAGTGCGATTCAAACCCACCGGGAGGCGAGGAGCATTAAGCAAGCGAGCTGCACCGAAACTGACCGCAAAGAGCGCCACAGCCGTGATCGTGCCGATAGAGCTCCAAAAAAGGCGGGGATGTTCTACCCTGAATGTGTTGAATCCTTCAATCATACTAAACTGTCCAACATATAAATTTCCTATATTATTTTACTTAAATATCTCTTTAAATAGAATTAAAGAAAAGTTTTAATAAGCCTCACTGTTGGCATGTTTAATTGTCTGGCCAAATGAGTTAAAAACTGGTATAATCTGAAGTAGAACTTCAAATCAGCCGGGTTTTTCATGTACAAGCGTACCATCGAGAAGGAGCTAAAATCCTTAGCCAAAGGATATCCTGTCGTCACGTTGATTGGCCCTCGGCAGTCCGGCAAAACAACTCTTGTTCGGCACGCTTTCTCTGAAAAACCGTATGCAAATTTAGAAGCTATAGATACACAAGAGCTTGCGAATTTCGATCCCCGGGGTTTTCTTAAAAAATTCCCTGAAGGAGCCATATTAGATGAGATTCAGCGCTGTCCGAAATTGCTTTCCTATATTCAATTGATTGTAGATGAGAAGGATAAGAAGGGGATGTTCATCTTAACGGGTAGTCATCAGATTGAGCTTCAACAAGCGATTACCCAATCACTCGCAGGCAGAACTGCACTTTTGACTCTACTGCCTATGAGTATCGAAGAGATCAGAGATGCGGGTTTTACTTTCTCCTTAGATGAGCTGATTTTGAAAGGGGGGTATCCAAGAATTTACAAAGATGAGCTTGACCCAACAAAGGCTTATCGCAACTATTTTCAGACATATATCGAACGTGATTTGCGCCAGTTGATCCAGATTAAAGACTTATCACAATTTCAGCATTTCGTGAGGCTCTTGGCAGCTCGAGTAGGTCAGCTGGTCAATTTTTCCAGCATAGGGGGAGAAATAGGTGTTTCTGCAAATACAGCGAAGCAGTGGATTTCGATTTTGGAAGCCTCTTTCATTTTATTCAAACTAGAACCTTATTTTGAAAACTTTGGAAGGCGTATAGTGAAGACATCCAAGCTCTACTTCACTGACGTAGGTCTTGTTTGTTATCTTTTGGGTATTGAGAATCAGACACAATTGGAGCGTGATCCGCTAAGAGGTCAGATTTTTGAAAATCTCGTAGTTCTGAATTTCGTGAAGCAGCGTTTGAATCAAGGTCTAGATCCTCAGCTCTATTTCTTTCGCGATACGCATGGACATGAGGTCGATCTAATTTTTAAATCGGCGAACGAGCTCATTCCGATTGAGATTAAGTCTTCAGAAACATTTAACTCCGCCTTTTTGAAAAATCTAAAATTTTTCCAGCATCTTGTGGGTGAGCGTGCCTCTCATTCCTACGTCATTTACGCTGGAGATGGGGAGCAGAAGGGTGAAAACTTTTCTCTTCTAAATTTTAGAACTGCCGTTATAAAAGCTGACTGAAATCGATGATTTTATCAAAGTTCTTGGCGACTGACTGCTCCTTAGCCTTTAGGCGAAGGAGTAGTCACCTAGAAACATGGCAGGCGTTCATCGTTTGATCCGCCTTTTTCTTGGTTTCAATTGGAAAAAAGGGTAGCATGCGCATGTGAAACGCTCCTTTCTCTACAACCTATTCACCGAAGCGCGCTTTAGCCATGCCAAAAAATACTTGGTTAAACAGCTGCTCTATAGACCCAACCAATATGAAACTTTTGTGCTCGCCAAAGACAGAAAGCGAGCGCTCAACATCTGGGCGTTGCGCCAGGTCAATAAGCGCATCGCTCATGTTGAAGGTGACCTCTACCTTTGGAATTTCAATGACGAAAAGTGGCTCGGTAATCTTGACCATATCTACGGTCTCTATGAATACCTGCAAGGTTCTTTTGACAATTTTTATGCCTGCGATTGTCGTGAAAAAGTTGTGCTAGATATCGGCGGTTATATCGGTGATAGTGCGCGCTATTTCTTGAAACAGGGTGCTGCGAAAGTTGTCGTTTATGAGCCGGTGCCTTTGAATGTGCGCTGCTGCCAAGAAAATCTTGCTGGCTTGCCTGTTGAGATCATTCCTCATGGAGTTTCGGAAAAGGGGGAGAGGTTCACTATATCCTCTAACTATCCAGCAGGACACATCGGCTTTGGCTCAGCGGGTGATAGCTATCATCTAGAAGTAGAAAGTACAACTTTTCAGTCGATTTTAGGGAAGGGAAGCTTTGATATTGCTAAAGTCGATTGCGAAGGCAACGAAAAATATCTCTTAAATCTAACTAGTGATGAGCTTTCTAAAGTTGCGCATTGGATTATTGAGATTCATGATAGTGCGCTTGTTAAGCCGCTTCAAGACCATTTTGCCAAGGCTGGTTTTGTGAGCGAGGCTAAGGCAGTAGAACAAGGTCATCTGCCTGTTTTTCATTTTAAAGCTAACTAATACCATTTGAAAGAGATCCTTTCTCGCTTATGTTTAAAAAACATGAGATTCAAAACGCTCTCTCAAATTTGCCGCCCTATCTGGCTCTCATTTGTGAAATTATCTCTTTCAAATGGTATAATTCCATTTCCAGAAAAGCGAAGATGACTGTTTATCAGTGACTCAAGATTATTATTGAAGTGATTTTTTTATTGAATTTTGATAAGAAATGATAGATAATTGTTTATATGCGTGTGGTAGATGTTTGTCAGAGTTATTTTCACGGTTTTCACGATATTGCAAACTATAAAGAAAATGATCGAAAGATCACTGCTTTGGCAATATTAAAAATAATTTCATATTTCACAATTGTGATCCCTTTGGTTTGCTGCTATATATGGGGCAGCCTCTCTTTGTGGTCGTGTTAGCAAAAAAGAAGCTCTAGATGGGAATGATGAAGCAGTATCTCAGCGGGCTCGACAAGTGCTTGGGTCGGCTTCACCTGATACCACTAAGACTCAAGCTCCTTCTACCCCGATTGAACGTAATAGGACCGAGAGTCAACCTCCTTCTACCCCTGATTCCAAAGTAGTGCGTGCTTATACCGGCGATTTAACAGAATCACAAAAATCAGAGATAGAAAGTGTTATGGGTAAAAGCACTCTTAAAATTAATTTTAAAAAATTTCCTCTATTCGCTGTTACTATTCGGTTAGAAGATCTATTCAATAGCAAGGCAAAAGTTATTGTAAATGCGGCCAATACACATTTGGGAGGAGGAGGGGGTATTGATGGGGCCATTCATAGAAAAGGTGGATCTGAATATAAAAAAGCACACAGCGCTTTGCAACAGTTGCATAACTCAAACTATCCTTCTGGTGCAGCTACGTTGATAGGAAGTGGATCGCTTGAGAAAGAATATAGGATTGAGGGTGTAATTGTTGTAGCAGGACCTCAAGGTGATTCTGATCCCAAAAAAGAGAATGAGCTCTACTCTTGCTATTATAATAGCTTGCTCGTTGCAGACCAGGCAGGTAAAGAAAGTATTGCATTCCCGTCGATCAGTACAGGGCTATTTAGATTCCCGCAAAAGAGAGCAGCGGCTATTTCTCTAAAAGCAATCTATGATTTCGTTAATGAAAATCCAAACACAAACTTAAAGACAATTTCTATTCACTTTCTTCCCAACGAATCAGCTGAAAATCTAGAGAATTATAACATTTTCAAGTAATCACATTTACAAAAAATAATGTCACAAATGGTATAATAAGCTCAGCCATTCTTTCTAAAGTCTGTCTTCCAAAATGGCCTGCCGAATCTCTTCCATCCACTTCACCATAAAATGGAGATTGTGCACCGAAGCCAAAATATGCGCTGTCACCTCTTTCGCTTTGAAAAGATGGTGTAGATAACCCAAACTATAATTCTGACAGGTCGGACAATCACAATCCGTCTTCTCAAAATGCAAACGGTACTTCATCTGCTCAATCTTAATATCGCCCCCTTTCATCAACAGCAAACCATGTCTTGCTGCTTTTGTAGGGTAAGAACTATCAAATGTGTCGATGCCAAGAGGGACTAGCTCTTGCAAAGAAGGTAGATCCCCAATCCCCAGCAAATGATTGGGTTTCTCGTCAGGCAAGTGAGGTCTTGTCGCAGCAATCACCTCATAGAGCTCCTGCTTATTTTTTCCGACACTCCCGCCGATCGCAAAACCATCAAATGGCTCACGTGTCAATGTAGCACAAGAAAACTTGCGCAAATCTGGATCAATCCCACCATGAATGACGCCGTAGATCATCTGCTTGTTTGGATTTTGTAGATGCTGTGCAAGTGACCGCATCTCCCATCTATGTGTTCGAGCAAGGGACTTCTTCAAATCATCCTGCTCAATGTGATAGGGAGGCAACTCATCAAAAGGGATAATGATGTCCGCCCCAAGCTCCTTTTGCGCAATGATCGAACTCTCCGGCGTTAAATGAATCTTACGTCCATCGCGATAAGAACGGAAAATCACACCCTCTTCAGAGATCTTTTCGACAGAACCATCATGTTTCTTTTTCCCACGCGATTTGATCTCATCATGAACCGACCCATAGGCTAGGCTAAAAACCTGAAACCCCCCCGAATCGGTAATCAATGGTTTCGTTCTATTGATGAATTTGTGTAAGCCACCAGCCTCCTTCACCACCTCCGTTCCCGGCTGCACAAGCAGATGGTAGGTATTGCAAAACATCAGCTGCAAACCAATCTTGTCGACAAGGTCATTGCCCAGAGCTTTCAACGTCCCATTTGTCCCAACAGCGACAAAATTTGGCGTGTCAATCACTCCGTGAGGTGTGTGTATCCTCCCCACGCGTGCACGGCTCTTCTTCGACTTGTGAATGATCTCAAACATGAACAACCCTTCTAGATAAAGCCACAAAGGGCGCATTGAAAAGAATAATCACACCCTTGATCAGAAGAGAAAAGGCGATCACATCCAATGGGCTGCCGACCAAACCCCACAACCCTAAGAAAGTGAAAAGTGTAGTATCTAATGTTTGTGAAAGCAAAAGAGAAATGGTTGTGCGCAAAGTTAGAAGTTTGCCAGAGCATTTCTCGCGCAACTTCGCAAAGAGCCAAATGTCGAAAAGCTGCACAGTAAAAAAACTCGCAAGTGAGGCAAGAAAGAGTCTAGGTAGGGGAGAAAAAATCTCATGATTGGGCGCACCTCGATACAAAAGATGCAATCTAGAGAGCAAAACAAAGGCCAACATCGAGAGAAAAGTGAGTTTCACAACATGACGAACAAATTTTTGACCATAATACTCTTGAATTAAATTTAATGTTAAGAGATACCCTACGACCAAAGCTTCACTTGCTGTGACTTTCAGCCCCAGAATGTTGACTTGCTTGAGAACAAAGAGATTCATGGATATCGACAAGAGTACGAGCCACATACAAGCAGCTTCTTTCCCCAATCTCAACATATAGAGTGAGAATGAAGAAACAGCTGCGATATAAATAATAAGTAGAAAAAAGTTGAACATGGCACCAAATAGTCTACAACAAAACGTAAAAACTCACATCATGAAATTTGGGGGTGGCGTTTTAGACGACTCTGAAAGTTTTTCAAAAATTGCTGATCAAATTAAAGCGGAGCGTGTCGTCGTTGTAGTGAGCGCGATGCGCGGGGTGACCGACCAGCTGATCAAGATGGCGAAAAGAGTCCATCCCGAGCCCCCCAAGCGAGAGATGGATATGCTGGTCTCGGTAGGAGAGCGGATCAGCATCTCTCTTTTGGCTATGGCGCTGGCCTTGCGAGGTCGAGAGGCGGTGAGTTTCACCGGGAGCCAATCGGGCATCATCACGACAAAAGAACATGGAGAAGCCCATATCATCGATGTCAGACCGACCCGAATTATTGAGGCTCTGGATCAAGGCAAGATCGTGATTGTCGCCGGTTTTCAGGGTGTTTCTGTCCAAAAAGAGATCACAACGCTTGGTCGGGGGGGATCAGACACTTCAGCCGTTGCACTGGCGATTGCCCTGCGCGGTACTGTTGAATTCATCAAGGATGTTCCAGGAATTTTTTTACAGTACCCGTCAAAAGAGAAACATTTAGAGAATATCACCCATAGAGAGGCTCTTGCGATTGTAGAGAAGACGGGTAGTGTTTTACATCCCCGTGCGATTGCATTGGCCGAAAAAAATGGACTACCACTCTTTGTCCGCGGACTAGAGGGCGGAGGAACTTCTATCGTAACTGACAAATCACCAACGGAACCCACCTATGAAGAGCCAATATCCACGCATTGTCACGCCCTATGATCAAAATCCGGATCCAGATGCGTTTTATATCAAATCGATTGAGCGTGTTTTAAAACATCTCTTCCCGCCCAATTTTTTCAATGAGAACTCCCCATCCTGTTTTCAAAAGCTCCTACCTGCTGTTTGTTGGACGCCATTTACCGAGGCGCCTTTCCAAATCTCCTTTTTTTTCTGCACGCTTTTTCGACAAAATGCCTACCGTTTTTTCTATGAGATGATCAGCCACTGGGCGATTCCAGGCAGAAGAGTCAATGTGCTTTTGCAGTCTGCGAGTGATTTTGCCGTGCCCGAGCTTGGTCCTGAGCTCTACATCAGTGGAGAGATCATGATTGAGATCAATTCGAAGCGGGAGCTCGAGGTTCTTCAAGAAAATCTGCCCATTTTGGAAAAAGAGATTCGATTGGGCCTCCTCTCACCTTACCAAGCATCGCGGATTTTGGAGGCCAAGGGGCTCTGCAATGATTCCAAAGTGACGATGATTCAAGAAAACATCATCTCGTTGATCCGCCGCCGCCCTCACGACTTCGACTATGATATTTTGACGGAGATGCAGCACTTCTTACTCCACTGCAATGGGACTTTCAAAGAGCAGCGCTCTTATCGTCATCTCAGTCGCATCATCTGTGTCCAATACCTATTCCGTAAATCATTGAAAGCCTCCCTACTCCACTTTCCAGATAGACGTTATATCAATTTTAAGCTCATGCGTGCTGAAGTGCAGGGAAGGCGAGTATTAGGGATTGCGATCAGCATGAGTTTCTTGCGAGACAATGAGATTTTGCAAGAAAAACATATCCTTCATGCTATCAATACATTGATTCCACGTGTCACAATCGTCGATCACTCTTTTGTTGCAGAAAGGGAAACGATCTATCTGGAAATTGAGCGCAAAGGGGGGATCTCGCTTGCTGAAGAAAGTCATCTGATCAATGAACTCTCAAGCGAACTTAAGAATTCGATTGAAACAAGACTCAATCCGATCTTTATGCCGCAAAATGAAGAAGAGATCATGCGTGACATTGTGACTCTCTCAGGCCAGCTCCGCTTTGTGCGTGATCTGCCCCAAGTGATTATCAACTTCAATCAGCAAACAGAGGAACAACTCGAATTTCTAGTCGTCTGTTTGAGCATCAAATCGATCGTGACCCATTTGAAGCAAAAGGCAAGCTTTTTAGAATGCATCATCGATCGTGTGAAGACAGTCGGCAGTTTGCGCAAAAAACATCCTAAACAGGCTGCAGTCTTCCGACTGCGCATTTTCAAAAGGCCCTTCTTGCGCCAGGATCATAGCGTCGACTTGCAGAAAGCGCGTCAAGAAGTGGGCCGAGAGCTCGCCCGCATCATCGGTGAATTTAGAGACTACAATGGCGGAATGCTCTCGAAGGAAAATGAACTCTTCACCCACCTGCGCGAACTTCTCCAGGAGACAGGCCAAGAAAATGCTTTTCTTCTCGAAGATTTCTTCTACAATTTGACCCCGGCAGTGATGCGGAGCTTGCTGCCTGCCGAAAGCCTACAAAAGCTCTTTCTATTCCTCCTCGAAACAGAGCTATCCCACGATTACACGATCCAAGTGCTCGAGGAAGATGATCTTTATGTCGTCATTCAAGCCCTTGACAGTTCGTTTAAAAAATCGATATTAGATTTAGTTTCCTCACTTGATGCTGCCTACTGTTTTTTGCAATCTACCGAGCATCCCACTTTCTGTATGCTCTGGAGAGGGCCTTCCCAAGAACAGGTGGTAAAATTTAGGCTCGATTTAGATGAAGCCATGATGCAATGGAGTGGTAATTCATTGATTGCCAATTGACATAGTCGATTGAGTTTAGGTTGATAATTTTGTGCGTGTGAAAGCCGGTTGATTAATAATAATATTTTTAATGAGTGGAGCTTGAGCACGTTCCAATCTACACTTTTCAACTGATGCCATTTATCACAAATAATAGACATCTTGCATAACCCAATTTTCATATAACTGAAGCTTTAGCATAATGTAACGCTTGTTTTGCAAGTGTGAGTTTTGTGTGCAAAAATATGAGACGATCAAGGCGCTGCCATCTAAGTAGATTCAAGTCAGTTTTTCAAATCATGGTGAGTGTAGTCCAAGCGGCGGAGCATCAGCGCATGAAAAAAGGTTTGAAGCCTTCGCATCTGAACCTTCAGGATAAATTGCTTATGACATTGGAATATTTGAGAGAATAGAGAACCTATTTTTATCTCATTCATAGTTATGGCTTTAGTGAAAGTGCCTGTTGTAGAAATTGCAAATGGATAGAAGAAGTATTGGTTTGAGATAAGAGGTTCGCTTAGCCAGGAAAAAAGGTTTTATTGGATGTATGTCAGAGATTGCAGTTAATAGATGAGGAACACCAAACCAAGGGACGAGAATTCATTATCCGTATTGTGTCTATGTTGATCAAAGTGATACGTAGATAGGTCCAGCACCGGCACGCTTACGGGCACGAAAATTGGGTTATGCAAGATCTCTATTATTTGTGATAAATGGTATGAATAGTCTCTATCGTTCCCTTTGAGGTTTGGTCGATGGGCAAAGTGTTTCTTATAAAAAACAACTTGACATGACAAATGCTTTTTTGTGATATCCCCTATTAGGATGCAACGAAAAATTCAAATCATATATGTCGCTCTGATTTCGATGGGGCTTCTCTTGGCCACTGTCGCTTTCTTTTGGAGCACGAGGGTCCAGATCATTCACCCCTCTGGGATGATTGCTGAGAAAGAGCGTGACTTGCTTGTCTTTGCAACACTGCTGATGATGGTAGTGGTCATCCCTGTTTTCGTATTGACTTTTGTCTTCACTTGGAAATACCACGTCCAAAACAAAAACTCTAAATACCTTCCAAATTGGGACCATAGCGTTAGTTTGGAAGCGCTCTGGTGGGGGATTCCGCTGATCATCGTCGCTGTTCTTTCAGTGGTGACCTGGGATCAGACTCACAAGCTTGATCCCTACAAACCGATCGCCTCCAATAAAGAACCGCTGACTATACAAGTCGTCGCTCTGCAGTGGCGTTGGCTCTTTCTCTACCCTCAACAGGGAGTTGCTTCTATCAATCTCTTCCAATTCCCGAAAGATAGACCTGTCAAATTTGAAATCACAGCTGATTCGCCGATGAATTCATTCTGGATTCCTGAACTTGGTGGCCAAATCTATGCGATGCCTAAAATGCAGACCGAGCTTCACACCATCTCCGATCGGGTGGGCAAATATCGTGGATCTTCTGCAAATATCAGCGGAAAGGGATTTGCCGATATGGTCTTTGTGGCCGAAGTCGTAGAAGAGGAGGATTTCGATCGCTGGATTCAAAGTGCCAAACAGGCAGAGGTTTTAGATTTCGCAGGGTATCGCGCGCTTGCTCGTCCCACTGAAGATAGAGAGGAAAAGCTTTTCCGGCTCGATGATCTCAAACTCTTTGACCAAGTCATCAACCAATACCTTGTTCCAGGAGGCCGACTTTGAAGGAGTTTATTTTTGGAAGATTGACTCTAGATGCCTTCAAGCATGATATGATCGAGTATGGGGCTGGAGTCTCGATGGGGCTTGTAGCCATCTTGGTCATCTATCTGCTCACAGTCAAAAAGAAATGGGGCTGGCTGTGGCATGAATGGATTACCACCGTTGACGCTAAAAAAATTGGCGTGATGTATATCGTTGTGTTGCTAATCATGCTGATCAAAGGGCTTATCGACGCATTGATGATGCGTGCGCAGCAGGCGATAGCTTCTGGCAACCAAGGCTATTTAGGTTCGGAGCACTTCCAACAGATCTTTTCTGCTCACGGGACGACCATGATCTTTTTCGTGGGCATGGGTGCTGTCTTTGCCCTTTTCAATCTAGTTGTGCCTTTACAGATCGGTGCTCGTGATGTGGCCTTTCCCTTTCTGAACGCGGTGAGTTTCTGGCTCTTTGCGATGGGCGCCCTTTTTCTCAACTTGTCGCTTGTGATGGGAAATTTTGGGGGAGCGGGTTGGCTCAGCTACCCTCCTCTTTCAGGGATTGAGTATAGCCCAGGAGTAGGAATTGACTACTGGAACTGGACAGTACAGATCGCGGGGGTAGGCAGCCTTTTCTCGGGAATCAACTTCTTTGTCACGATTTTGCGGATGCGCTGTCCCGGAATGACCTTAATGCGGATGCCAGTGTTTGTCTGGGCTTGCCTTGGAACGGCTGTATTGATCATCTTTGCTTTCCCCATCTTGACAATGTCGCTCGCGCTTCTCACATTAGATCGCATCATGGGGATGCATTTTTTCACTTCCGATTTTGGTGGAAATCCGATGCTCTATGTCAATTTGATTTGGGCTTGGGGCCACCCTGAAGTGTACATATTGGTTCTTCCAGTTTTTGGAGTCTATTCAGAGATCATCCCCACATTCTCGAAAAAGCGCCTCTTTGGCTACCATTCGATGGTTTGGGCAATCATTGCGATCGCCTTTCTCTCTTTCATCGTATGGCTGCACCACTTCTTCACGATGGGAGCATCCCCAGGGATCAACTCCTTTTTCAGCATCATGACGATGGCGATTGCGATTCCGACAGGGGTGAAAATATTCAATTGGCTTTTTACGCAGTGTCGTGGTCGGCTCACATTTGCCACTCCCATGCTCTGGTTTTTGGCCTTCATTTTGATTTTCACAATCGGTGGTTTGACAGGGGTCCTTCTCTCTATCCCTCCTGTCGATTTCCAAGTGCATAATAGCCTCTTTTTGATCGCCCATTTTCACTCCGTCATCATCGGCGGTGTCCTCTTTGGATTTTTCTCAGCTTTTGCCTACTGGTTCCCTAAAGTGACGGGCTTCATGCTCAATGAGAAATTGGGTAAGTGGGCATTTTGGCTCTGGTTTGTAGGTTTTATGTTGGCATTCATGCCACTTTATGCCCTTGGACTTATGGGGGCTACACGCCGACTCGACCATTATGCTGCTGACACAGGATGGCAGCCTTTCTTTATCATAGCTGCAATAGGTGGTCTCGTGATTGCAGCCGCTATCGGTTGTCAGGTGCTCCAATTTATAGTGAGTATCAAGCAGCGCAAATCGAATCGAGATTTAACAGGTGATCCTTGGGATGGAAGAACGTTGGAGTGGTCGATCTCATCACCACCCCCATTCTACAACTTTGCTGTGACTCCAACTGTTGAAGAACGCGATGCTTGGTGGGAGATGAAGCATAAGCCAAAAGAGAAGCCTGTCTATAAAGATATCCATTTGCCCAAAAATACCTCGATGGGATTTTGGATTGGGGTAGCGGGATTTTTCTTTGCTTTCTCTCTGATCTGGTCGCTGTATTGGCTCTTGCCTCTCTCGATCATTGCAATTGTCACACTCGCAATCATCCGCCTCTCTGATGAAGAAGTAGAATATACGCTAAAAGCCGAAGAGATAGAGAAACTGGAAGCACAGCATGGAACACATAGTTAAAGATCACGAGCTCTATAGAAAGACCGTCTTTGGATTCTGGGTCTACCTCATGACCGACAGCATTCTCTTTTCGGTTCTTTTTGTTTGTTATATCCTCCTCCATACAAGCAATTTTGGAGGTCCTACCACTCACGAACTCTACTCTTTGCGTCTTGTCTTTGCAGAGACCATGGTGCTCCTTACAAGTAGCTTCACAATCGGGATTGCTAGATTGTATGCGAGTAGGCAGCTTGTTCGACAGACACTGATTTGGCTTGGCATCACCTTCTTGCTGGGCCTCTCCTTCGTGGTCATGGAAGGAACGGAGTTTACACAGCTTGTGTTAGAGGGGAATAGTTGGAAGCGTAGCGCCTTTCTTTCCTCTTACTTCACCCTGGTTGGAACTCACGGTATTCACGTTTCGTTTGGCTTGATTTGGATCATCTTTACTTTTGTGCTGTTAGCCAAACGTGGGATGAATGAGCACAATTTTCGGAGACTGACGACTCTGGGTATTTTCTGGCACTTTCTAGATCTTGTTTGGATCTTCCTCTTTTCTATCGTTTACCTGATGGGGGCAAAATGAGCGATAACATACCAAATTCTGAAGAAAATGAAGAGGAGTGGGAAGGAGATCTAAAAAGTTATATCATAGGTTTTGTTCTATCGCTGCTTTTCACAGGCACAGCTTTTCTGAGTGTTATTAAGAATTGGGTAGAGGGATCTGGGCTGATTGTGACTTTGGCTCTCCTCCAGTTCGTGACTCAGCTGATCTACTTTTTACATCTTGGAAAAACGCCAAAAGCTTCATGGAGTATGGTCGTCTTCTGGTTCATGCTGCTGATAGTAATCATTGTTGTATTAGGCTCTCTTTGGATCATGTTGAACTTAAATGAGAGGGGAATGTCATGGATGAAGTGAAGAGTTCGATTAAGACTTATGCGCTACTCACAAAACCTGGCATCATTATGGGCAATCTGATTGCGATTGCTGGGGGATTTGCTCTTGGCATGGGTGAAAAGATGGCTTATGGTCTTCTGTTTTTGACGATGCTGGGACTGGGGCTGATGATCGCTTCATCTTGCGTTTTAAATAATTTTATCGACCGCAGGATCGATGCTTTGATGGAGCGGACTCGAAAACGAGCGCTCGTTTTGGGGCTGATTTCGGCGAAAAAAGCACTCTTTTTCGCCGCAGTTCTCGGCATCGCTGGTTTGATACTGCTTATTAAGTTTACAAATAATTTGACTGTTGCAGTAGCTCTTTTTGGTTACCTCACCTACGTAGTGCTCTATGGATTCTATAAAAGACGCACGCACTATGGCACACTTGTGGGAAGTCTGGCTGGAGCAGTTCCTCCTGTCGTGGGTTATTGTGCTGCTACAAATCGTTTAGACTTAGGAGCTTTTCTGCTATTCGCTCTTTTAATTGTTTGGCAGATGCCGCATTTTTTTGCGATTGCGCTTTATAGGCTTGATGACTATGCAAGGGCTTCACTGCCAGTGCATCCTTTGAAGAAAGGGGTTGTGCAGACAAAAATTCAGATGTTGCTGTATGTACTGGCGTTTGGTGGAATTGCTCTTCTGTTGATTCCCTATGCAGGCTGGAAGTTTGCGCTTGTCCTGTCTATTCTTTGTTTGTATTGGCTAGGAACGGCGGTGAGGGGTTTCCGGAAGAAGGAGTATGCGGTTTGGGCGCGTCAAATGTTCTTTGCCTCGCTTTGGGCCATATGCGGACTTTTTATCTCTCTTGTTCTCTTGAGAGCTTAGTGTCCTTTGCAAGAAATACTTTCAAAGGGGAGAGTCATCTCCTAAGGCACCTTTGAGAGATCCTTTCTCAGTCATGTTTAAAAACCTGAGCTTCGAACAATTTCTCAAATTTTCTGCCGATCTCGCTTTTATTTGTGACATTATTTCCGGTAAATGGTATTATTTTATTTTTAATCATAAATTAATAGTTATACCATTTATCACAAATGAGAGCGATTGAGCTGGCACCTTTGAGAGATCCTTTCTGACTCATGTTTAAAAACCTGAGCTTCGAAACGCTCTCTCAAATTTGCCGCCCTATCTAGCCATCATTTGTGACGTTATTTCTTATAAACGGCATTAATACCATTGATCACGAATAATGTCACAAATGAGAGCGATTGAGCCGGCATCTTTGAGAGATCCTTTCTGACTCATCTTTAAAAAGATGAGCTTCGAAACGCTCTCTCAAATTTGCCGCCCTATCTAGTCATCATTTGTGACATTATTTTTGATAAATAGTATAATTGGTATCTGCGATTCAAAAGGATTTGGCTTTATGTTAATGCAAGAAATTTCACAATGTAGTTTTGATAGAATTAATAATGACTGTTTATTGCAGGTTGCTCAATTTTTATCGCCCGAGGATTGTGCACATTTAGCAGCGACTTGCAGGCGCCTCTATCAATTCATTACTAGACAAAATCGCCTTTTTCAAGGTGCCATGCCTTACTTACCAAATCATTTAGAAGAGGGTTTTGCCTATCGCTGTTTTGTCCTCCTAAAAACAGGAGAATTATCTGGTTGTTTTAAGTCAAAAGTAGTGGCAGGGCATCAAAAGGGGGTGGTCAGGTGTTTGGTTGTTTTACCAGATGGAATCGCCTCAGGAGGGGATGATAACACTATTCGCGTTTGGGCAAATGGTAGAGAAGTGAGTTGTTTACAAGGACATCTTGGGCCCGTGATGTGCTTAGCTAGTCAGGGTGACACAATTATCTCTGGATCTTTTGACCACACCATTCGAGTTTGGGCAGATGGGAGGCAAGTCGCCTGTCTAACAGGACATAGGGGACCGGTCAGATATTTGGCTGTTTTAGGAGATAGAATCATCTCAGGAGGGGAGGATGGGACTATGCGATTTTGGAAAGATGGCGCGGAAGAGAGACTTCTAGAGATAGGTTTCACCTGTATAGCAACTTTTCAAAATAGGATTGTTTATGGATCTTTACCCAACACTATCAAGCTATGGGAAGATGGAGAGGAAGTAGAGTATTCAATAGTTGAATCAACGCCTCTACGTTTAGCTGTTTCAGGAGAGAAAATCATCTGCGGATTTCCCCAATCTATTCAAGTTTTCGAAAGAGGGAAGGAAGTGCACTGTTTAAGATTACAAGAAGAAACCATGACTTGTATGGCCCTTTCTGGATCTAGAATATTTTCTGGATCTTGCAAGGGGATGATTCGAGTATGGAATGGTGGGAGCCACGAACTCTGTTTGAGAGGAGGGCACGAAAATTGGATTACCTCTTTGGTTATTTTTAGAAATCAAATTATCTCTGCTTCTCAAGACGGAACTATCAGACAGTGGGAGCTCGATATTGAAAGTGCAAAGCAGAAATTTTAAGAGTCCAAATGTCTGGAGAAATATCTTAACGTCAGACGCAATAAATAATTTTACAAATAAGAGCTAGAAAGGATCTTTTAAATTTGCCGCGTAATCTAGCCATCATTTGTGAGATTATTTCTTGCAAATCGTATCACTATAGCAGCTTCATTCTTGAAAAATTACTCCGATTCATATAAAATCTCTGCCCAGCAAGGAGGATTGATGAGAATATGTGGATCGGAAAACTGCGCGAAGGTGATTGCTCTTGGTTGCTTCATCACCACGGCCACTTTAGTCGCTTTGGCCTGTTTGCATGCTTCAGCTATCATCCGCGGAATCGATGCTTACAAAATTGCAGTAGCCTGCTCAGTCTCGGCGTTAATTCCTGCAATCGCTGGAGCTATTTTATGTATCAAGAAGGATCATAATGACATGCATAAATAATCGATGTTGCTTCATGAATTGGCCTTGTCAAAAGCCAAGCCTTGCAGTAGCTGGTTTTGCCCTTCTTGTTACAGCTTTTGCTCTTTCTCTTTTGACGCTATTTGTCGCTAAACGCATGATCGGTCAAGCAAGGATTGGTATTGCTGGAGCTATTGTACTTTCAACGATTGCTCTAATCTCGGCAGCAGCCGGCGGTGCTCTGTTTGGTCTCTCTCAGCCAAAAAATGCGACATAATTCGCTTGCGTAGACTCTCGCAATCGGCTATATTCGGCACATGGATTTTAGAGGCTATAGAACCGCACGAACTTCAAAGCACATTCGTGATGTTTTACCTCGTGTCATGAGCAATATCGGCAAGGTTTATAAAGATCGCCCTGATCTAATTTTAGAAGCTTGGCCTGAGGTGATTGGAAGCAGGCTCGCTCCCATGACACGTGCCGCATCGTTTTCAGATGGCATTCTCTTTGTTTACGTCAAAAACTCAACTTTGCTCAGTTTATTAGCTCATGACAAACCAAAGATCGTGACAAGTTTGCGTAGTAAATTCCCTAAGACAACAATCAACAGCGTGGTTTTCCGGCTAGAATGATGGACACAGAAGAAGAGACAAAAAGAGAATATGACGCCAGTGCGATTACAGTCCTTGAAGGACTTCAAGCTGTGCGTGAACGTCCTGGTATGTATATCGGAGATACCTCCTCATCAGGTTTACACCATCTAGTTTATGAGGTGGTCGATAACAGTATCGATGAAGCGATGGCGGGTTATTGCTCACATATTTGGGTAATCATCAATAAGGATGGAAGCGTTACAGTTGAAGATGATGGCCGAGGCATTCCAGTCGGACGCCACGAAAAAGAGTCGGCTAAAATGGGTCGCGATGTCAGCGCTTTGGAAGTTGTATTGACAGTGTTGCATGCCGGTGGAAAGTTTGATAAGGACACTTACAAGGTTTCTGGCGGTCTGCATGGCGTGGGAGTTTCATGCGTAAACGCACTCTCATCGAAATTTCAAGTAGAGGTTTTCAAAGAGGGTAAGCTCTATGCCATGGAATTTTCCTGTGGCAAACCCAAAGGCCCCTTAGAAGTCATCGGCAAAACAGATAAACGTGGAACACGTGTTACTTTCTGGCCAGATACAACCATTTTTTCTGTGACTGAGTTCGATGCTGATATTCTTTCAAAGCGTCTGCGAGAGCTCGCTTTCTTAAACAGAGGCATCGATATCCGTTTTAAGGATGAGCGTCAAGAAGAGAAAAGTAATGAGACCCAGTTTTGCTATGAAGGGGGATTAATCTCTTTTGTATCCTACCTAAATGAAAACAAGGAACCGCTTTTTCCCAATCCTGTTTATTTCCGTGGAGCACGTGAGGGTGATGATGGTCCTATTGAATTTGAAGTGGCGATGCAATGGAATGGCACTTACAAAGAGAACATTCTCTGCTATGCTAACAACATTCCAACACGTCAAGGTGGCTCTCACCTCACCGGCTTTTCAGCAGCGCTCACACGCGTTCTCAACACCTATATTAAAGCGAATAATCTGCTCAAATCAGACAAGATTGCGCTCACTGGTGAAGATATGCGTGAAGGGCTCACTGCAGTCATCTCTGTAAAGGTGGCAAATCCACAGTTTGAGGGGCAGACCAAGCAGCGACTGGGCAACAGCGATGTTGGCTCAATTGTCCAGCAGATTGTCGGTGAAGAACTCGCCATCTACTTGGGAGAAAATCCGCAAATAGCACGCTCTGTTGTTGATAAGGTTGTCGTTGCAGCGCAAGCTCGAGAAGCTGCTAAAAAAGCACGAGAATTGACGCATCGTAAAACGGCATTGGATTCTGCGCGATTACCTGGAAAATTGATCGACTGCTCTGAGCGCAATCCTGAGAATTGTGAGATTTATATCGTTGAGGGTGACTCCGCTGGTGGATCGGCTAAGATGGGACGTGACCGTCGCTTCCAAGCTATTTTGCCGATTCGCGGTAAGATTTTGAACGTAGAAAAAGCGCGTCTGCAAAAGGTTTTTCAGAACCAGGAAGTGGGTAAGATGATCGCAGCACTAGGCTGCGGGATCGGTGAGGGGACTTTTGATATTGCAAAACTGCGTTATCACCGCGTCATCATCATGACGGATGCTGACGTGGATGGTTCTCACATCCGCACGCTTTTGCTCACCTTCTTCTACAGACACATGCCCGAGCTTGTAGAACACAATTTCATCTACATCGCACAACCTCCTCTCTTTAAAGTGACTCGAAAGAAAAAGAGCCGCTATATCAAGAGCGAGAAAGAGATGGATGACTACTTGCTCGACCAAGGAGTAACAGACATCGCTCTGCACCACTCAGGTCAGAATCGTCGCCTGAGCGATGATGAGAGAAATAGGCTAGTAGAGCTTATCCGTGATATCGAGAGTTTCATTCTATCAATCGAGCGCAAAGCGATTCCTTTCCGGGAATTCTTGGATTCGAAGAACGAGAGGGGAGCTTACCCCCGTTATATCGTCAATCATACAAACCTCGTCTATACAGAGCAGGAGCTGGAAGAGATCGCAAAGGTATATGAGGCAGAGCAGAGAGAAGAACATGATGCGGCACTTGCCAAAATTCCTGAAGAGGAGAGAACGGATCAACTTAAAAATTTCTATCCAAAACCCCTCACTTTCGTCGAACTTTACAAGGAAGAGAATTTTGTACGGCTCATCGACCGATTGATGGAGTTTGGTTTCAAATTGGATCACTATCTGATTGCTGAGGATAAGTTAGTTCAGATCTTTGAGAATGAAAATCCTACCTTCGATTGCTTCACATTGAAAGAAGCGATCGATTTTCTTAGAGCGCATGGCCGTAAAGGTGTAGAGATACAGCGTTATAAGGGTCTTGGTGAGATGAATGCGGATCAGTTGTGGGAGACTACAATGGATCCGGACAAGAGAACGCTTGTGAAGGTCACTCTTCCTGATGCGATTGCCGCGGACCATATGTTCACGATGTTGATGGGGGAAGATGTGCCACCACGTCGCGCCTTTATTGAAAACCATGCATTGTCAGTCAAAAACTTGGATATATAAATGTCAGGATTTAATAGAGAAAACGAAATCATTATAAACCGTAATCTCGAAGATGAGATGAAGGAGAGTTATCTCCGCTATTCGATGTCGGTGATCATTTCGCGTGCTTTGCCAGATGTGCGCGATGGATTGAAGCCTTCACAGCGGCGTATTCTTTTTGCGATGCGTCAACTGAATCTCACTCCTGGAGCAAAACATAGAAAATGCGCCAAGATCTGTGGTGATACTTCGGGTGACTACCACCCTCACGGTGAGCAGGTGATCTACCCCACACTTGTGCGTATGGCGCAGGATTGGTCGATGCGTTACTCACTGATCGACGGTCAGGGTAACTTTGGATCGATCGACGGAGATCCTCCAGCTGCGATGCGTTATACGGAAGCGCGTCTGCGAGGTAGCGCTCTCCAATTGATGGAAGATCTCGACAAAGAAACTGTCGATATGATCCCTAACTACGACGAGACAAAGAGTGAACCTACTGTTTTTCCTGCGAAATTTCCCAATCTACTCTGCAATGGTTCTTCCGGTATTGCTGTTGGTATGGCTACCAACATTCCTCCTCATAACTTGAATGAACTGATTGCAGCTACGCTACTTGTATTGGAAGATAAGCAGGTAACAATCGATGAGATCATGAAAGTGATGCCAGGTCCCGATTTTCCAACGGGTGGTGTGATCTGTGGGACTGCGGGGATTCGTGAGGCTTATCATACAGGAAGGGGACGCATCGTTTTGCGCGGCAAAATGCGCGTCGAGCCACACCCTGACAAGCCTCATTGTGAGCGCATCATCGTCGATGAGATTCCCTACAGCGTCAACAAGTCCCGTTTGATCGAACACATTGCTGATCTGGTTAATGAAAAGAGCATCACAGGACTTTCCGATGTGCGTGATGAATCGGACAAAGATGGACTTCGCATTGTTTTTGATGTGAAAAAAGGTGAGATGGCCGATGTAGTGATCAACCAGCTCTACAAATTCACCGATCTACAGGTGACATTTGGCTGTAACATGCTCGCTCTCGACAAGAATTTGCCGAGAACTATGAACATCAAGCAGATGATTCAGGCTTGGATCTATCACCGCATCGACGTCATCCGCAGAAGAACACGCTATGAATTGACGAAAGCAGAAGCGCGTGCGCACATTCTAGAGGGCTACCTGAAGGCCATTGATAATCTAGACGAAGTGGTCAAAATCGTACGTAAGAGCCCAAACCGCGATGTGGCGAAGGCCGAATTGATTGAACGCTTTGACTTTACTGAGAAGCAAGCACACGCAGTTCTCGATCTTAGGCTCTATCAACTGACTGGGCTTGAGCATGATAAAATTCAAGACGAATACAATCAGCTGCTTGAAAAGATTGCATATTACAAGAGTGTATTGGCTAGTGAAGAGCTTGTGCGGGGGATTATCCGCGATGAGCTTGCAGAGATTGCTGGCAAAGCGCAGAGAGCGGAGCGTTTGACACAGATTGTGCAAGCTGAGGGTGATTTTAACGTCGAAGATTTGATCGCGGACGAACCTGTGATCATCACTTTCTCAGAAGATGACTATGTGAAGCGTATGCCGATCTCTCTATTCCGTGAGCAGAAGAGGGGAGGAGCGGGTGTTGCAGGTATTGACATGCGTAAAGAGGATAGTTTAAAGGCTATCTATACAGCGACAACGCATGACTACTTGCTCTGCTTTACCAACTTTGGACGCTGTTACTGGTTGAAAGTTTGGCAGATTCCTGAGGGTGAAAGACGCTCTAAGGGCAAGCCTTTGATCAATCTTCTTGAAGATATAATGCCTGGTGAACGGATTGCTACGATCTTGCAGACCAAGGATTTTGAAGGAGATCGCTTTGTCTTAACAGCAACAGCTAACGGCACTGTGAAGAAGACAGAGATCAGCGCCTTTAGCCATCAGAGACGCAAAGGGGTTCGGGCTGTTGAGATTGTTGAGGGTGATGAGTTGATTGCTGCGAAGATGCTACAGGGGGATGAGCAGGTGATGCTGTTCACCTACATGGGGATGGCGGTACGCTTTGATCATACACAAGCGCGTCCGATGGGCCGCACGGCACGTGGTGTGCGTGGAGTCCGCTTGAAGAATGAGGGTGACCGTTTGGTGGGCTGTGAGGTGATCGCTTCGGAGCAACAGAGCGTCTTGATTGTCTGTGAAAACGGATATGGCAAGCGTTCGCTCGTGGAAGAGTTCCGGCAGACCAATCGTGGGGGTAGTGGGGTGCGCTCGATTATCACGAGTGAAAGAAATGGTAACGTGATTGGCGCGGTGACTGTGGCTGATGATGATGGTGTGGTGCTGATGTCGGAAGAGGGTCAGACTGTGCGGATCAGCATGCATGATGTCCGTGTGATGGGGCGTTCAACGCAGGGTGTGAAGCTTGTGAACTTGAAAGAGGGCGACAAGCTGCTAGGTCTTGTGAAGTTAGAGGCTCAGGAGATTGTAGAAGAGGAGCTAGCTGAGGCTGTTGAACAAAGCCAATAAACCCTATTCTGGATTTTTTCTGACTCTTGAAGGTGGAGAGGGGTGTGGCAAAACTACGCTGGCTGAGAAGCTTAAAGCTGACTTGGTGAAGAGAGGGGTTGCTGTGCTTCTGACTCGTGAACCAGGTGGTACGAAGCTTTCAGAAAAGATGCGCGAGCTCGTGCTCGATCCCAATCTTGGATTGCCCATTTGTGAAAGGGCTGAGATGATGCTCTACTTGACGGCACGCGTACAGCAGCTACATGAGCGCATTTTGCCCGCCTTACATGCAGGCCAGTTCGTGATCTGTGACCGGTTCAATGACTCAACGCTGGCCTATCAAGCCTATGCTCGCCATCTCGGCATTGCGAGAGTAGAAGAGATCTGCAATCTAGTTTGCGAGAATGTGACTCCTGATTGTACACTTCTGCTGGATCTTGACCCGAAGGTGGGGCTTTCGAGGCGCAAGCAAAAGGATCGGTTAGAGAGTGAGGCGCTGCAATTTCACATGGATGTGAGACAGGGTTATCTCCATCTGCTCGACAAATATCCCGAGAGAATCAAACTGCTCGATGCTTCTCAAACCATCGAGCAAGTGTTTGAAGAGGCTCTTAAAATTATCGATGAAAGATGCTTGAACGTTTAAAACAGCTCCCCTCAGCTATTCTGCTTGTTGGTGAATATAAGGGACTTGAGAATCTCATTCGCTCTAAAATCCACAGTCAAAAAAAAGAGCATGTCGATGTACACCACTACTTTCCTGAAGGTAAGAGTGGGATGCATCCTATAGATTCATTGAAAGAGCTGCAGAGTCAGGCGGCGCTTGAGCCTATGGAGGCGCCTCTCAAATTCTTCATCATTCACGATGCGGAGCGGATGCTACCGACAAGCAGCAATGCTTTATTAAAGACGCTTGAGGAGCCGCCGGCGAAGACTATTTTGATATTGATGACCAATCATGAGGAGCAGCTTTTAGGGACGATCCGTTCGCGCTGCCAAACCTTCCGCTTCCCTTTGCCTGTAAAAAAGGAGGAGCCGCTATTGGACAAGTTGCATGCCGCTTTTCTTGGGGATGAGGGGGCGATGCTAGAGCTGGATGCTGCTTTGGAGAAGGAGCGGAAGGCTTGGGAGAAGGAGCTACTTGCTGGGCTACCAAAAGAGACGACGCTTCTGCAGAAGGAGGCGATCATCAAAGAAATTGAGGGGACTCTCTCGATGCGTTATCAGACGCGCGTTTTTGGACTTTTTGAAGAGCTATTGATTTGGCAGAGAGATGAGGTAGCAAAAAGAGTGGGTTCCCCACATTTGCTTCGAGATCGAGAGGTGCCGTTTCGTCCACTTTCGGGGCTTGTGAATGCTGTTTCGAAAGGGAGAGTAGCGATTCAGCGGGGGATGAAGCTCACCTCTGTGTTGGACTATATCGTCAATTCTACTAGAGCCAATTGATACCCTTTGCAACAAATAACGTTACAAATCAGAGCTATCTAGCACGCCACCTTTGAGAGATCCTTTCTCACACATGTTTAAAAACATCGAAACGCTCTCTCAAATTTGCCGCCCTATCTGGCTCCCATTTCTGACATTATTTCTTCGAAATCGCATTGTTAAGAAAGGGTTGTAGATCAAGCAATAAAGAGAAGGGCACCTCGTGGCCGCCATTGAATGTGATCATTTTGCCTTTCAAGCCACCCGTAATCAGTAGCTTTTCCAATTTCTCTGCAAGGGGATAGGGGAGTACATCATCGTTCTTTCCATGGCTCATGAAGAAGCGAAGGCCCTGATGTTTGCTACAAAGCGCTTTCCACTCCGCTTCATGCACAACGGTTCCAGATAAAATGACCAATGCTTTTATCTGATCAGAAAAGGTGAGTGCAGTCTCAACAGCCACGACAGCGCCCTGACTAAAACCACCCAGCACCAATTTGTCATGCGACGTTTCTAACTCATCAAGAAAAAGAGAGAGTTTCTTCGAAGCCTTTGTCAAATCGGGAGCAAGTCTTTTGTCGATTTCATCGAACTGATTTCTTTGAGCTGCTTCACGGATTTTCATCACATCGACAGGAAACCAGCCATAGCCTGTATAGTCAGGACCAAAGACAATCTTGTCGAAGCCTCTTGGAAAGATCCAACGCGGTCCAGCACAGACACGAGATAGAGGCGCTAAATCTGCATTTGTAGAGCCATATCCATGGAGCAATACAATGGTGCCAAGATCTGAATCGCCAGGTACTTCGATACAGTCTACACCGCCGATTGTTATCTCGTTGAACTTCACTTGCAACGCTCCTGAACAAGGGGCCAGTTGATGTTGTTGAAAAAGGCTTCGATGTAGCCTTTACGATCCAGTCCATAATCTGAAAGGTAGGCGTGTTCCCAAACATCCATGATTAAAATGGGTTTTCCACCTGCCAAATGACCATGATCATGCTCAGCAACCCAGGCATTGACAAGACGCCCAGAAACAGGGTCACTATAGAGAATCACCCAACCAATGCCGCGCATCAAGCCTGTTGCTCGGAAATCTTTTTCCCAATTTTCCAAGCTGCCAAAATCAGCAACAATCTGCTTTGCAAGAGGACTATTGGGATTGATAGAAGTGCCATGACCGCCTAGATTTTCGAAGTAAAGCTCATGTAGGCGCATCCCATCAAAATCCCACATCAGCCGTCTTTTATACTCAGAAAATTCGAGTGAATCTTGCTTATTTTCATTGCGCAGCTGATTGAGCTTTTCCAAAAAGGTGTTGGTTGTTCTGACATAGCCCGCGTAGAGCGTGAAATGCATCTGGAGCAATTGATTGGAAAATCCATTCATTCCATAGAGGTTGCTGAAATCCCGCGCCACATAGGGTTTGGGAGGAACATCAAAAGAAGAGAGGATGAAGGCAAGACTAGCTAAAAGTAATAGTTTTCGCATAAAAAAGAGTATACCTAAAGTGGTCTGGCATTGCAATATTAGACTTTTTCAAGGAGAACAACATGGGACGAGAAGTAACAATTCAGGGTAAGATTTTTCACTTAGCAGGAAAAGAAACAGCACTTGGGAAGAAGGCGCCTGACTGTACAGTGGTCAATAGCGAAATGCAGGATGTCAAGCTCTCTTCCCTTTTTGGGAAAGTGACTCTATTGATTGTTGTTCCTTCAGTCGATACAGCGGTTTGTAGCATTGAAGCAAAGCGTTTCAATACAGAGCTTGCGCTGATGAGTTCAGCTGTCCAGCCTCTTCTCGTTAGTATGGATCTACCTTTTGCGCAGAAACGCTGGTGTGGTGCTGAGCATGTAGAGAGGCTGAAAATGCTTTCTGATTTCCGACATAAAGAGTTGGGAGAGAAATATGGTTTGCTAATCAAAGAGTTAGGGATTTTGACGCGGGCTATTTTCTTGATCGATGATGAGGGTGTTGTGCGTTATGTACAGATCGTAGATGAGGTCTCGAATGAACCTGATTACGATAGAGCGCTTGATGAAATCGATCATCTACTTTTAAATGTCTAAGTGATAGGCAATTCAATTGAAAAGTTGAAATTCGGAGGCACTGAAACTTCCGGGCTTATACCATTTGCAACAAATAATGTCACAAATGAGAGGTATCTAGCACGGCATCTTTGAGAGATCCTTTCTCGCTCGTGTTTAAAAACAGGAGCTTCAAAACGCTCTCTCAAATTTGCTGTCCTATCTCGCTCTGATTTGTGACATTATTTGTTGTAAATAGTATTATATTAAGCCGATGATCTTCCACCAGAATGAGCCAATCCCGACCCAGATCACGATGTTGACAATGCTCAATACAAAGCCGACCTTCCACCAATCCTTGATCTCGATATAACCAGAGCCGTAGTAGATCGGTGCGGGCCCACTTCCATACTGGGTCAATCCACCTGATAAACTGCTGAAAAAGGCTAGAACCAAAATCGCATAGAAGGGGGGTGTTCCGAGACTCACCGCTACCATCAAGAAGGCTGGAAAAATGGCACCGACATGGGCAGTGTTGCTGGCAAAGAAGTAATGTACATAGAAGTAAATCAGCGCCAGAATCGCAAATGCTCCCTGCCAACTCATCCCACCAACTAGTCGTACTGCTTGCTCACTCAGCCATGGAGTGAAGCCAAGACGGCTCAAAGAGGTTGCAAGCATAATCAAAATCGAGAACCAGATAAAGGTATCCCACGCGCTCGACTCATTTACGATATCCTTCCAATCCAAAATTTCAAAAATGATGATGAGAGCAAGTCCAAGCAATGCTGCCACTGTTGCATGAATGTGAAAGTAGGTCCCAAAAACCCAGAGAAATAGCAGGAGGATAAAGATTCCTCCCATCAAGCACTCTTTGCCACTCAATCTCCCTAGTTCTGCTAGTTTTTTGCGAGCGTGTGCTGGGGCATCAGGCGTCTCTTTAATGCCGGGTGGCATCATCTTGTACACAATAAGCGGCATCACGATTAAGCTAATTAAACCAGGTAGTAGGGCAGCTAAAGCCCACTGTCCCCAAGAAATTGAATAACCCATCTCCGTCAATAAGCCTGCAAGAAAGGGATTAGCAGCCATCGCTGTTAAAAACATCCCGCTGGTAATGACAGAACCTTGATAGGCAACAAATGTGAGAAAAGAACCGATCCGCTTTTGAGTACCAAGCTCAGGATCACTGCCAAATGACTTTGCCAACCCTTTGGCAACCGGATAAACCACACCACCAGTACGCGCCGTCACACTCGGAACTGCCGGTGCCAAAAGCAGATCGCTGCAAAGCAAGCTATAACCCAAACTCAATGTCCGCTTTCCAAAGAGCACCACAAAATAGTAAGCGATCCGGCTTCCTAGACCCGTCTTGATGAATCCACTCGAAATAAAAAAAGCAAAGACAACAAGCCAAACAATCGAACTTTGAAAGCCAGCCAAAGTTTCGTCTAAAGTCAAAGTTCCGCTAAGTGTAGTGATTGCAATCGCAATGATTGACAATGCTCCCATAGAAAAAGGCTTAAGAATAACACCAATAATCGTTCCTATGAAAATCGCAAGCATGTGCCACGCTTTAATAGGGATGCTTTCAGAGTGTGGAGCAAACCAGATGAGAATGCCGATAAGGAAAGTAAAGAAAAGAGAGGTGCCGCGCCGTTTTGACATGGCTGGCAGCCTAGCGGATCTTCTATTTAGTATAAAGAGGGAAGTGTAAATTCTTGTGATGAAAGCCATTTTTCCATTTCAGTTACAGTGTCGTCGATCAATTCAGCATTTTGAAAGAGTCGGAAAAGGTGAGTCTCCTTCCGTAGAGTCAGAATGTGGCCTACATCTTCTAAACTAATGAAACAACCATCCACAAGTCCTTCCTCAAAGGCTTGCTTAATATGCTTATAGAGCTCTTCTGGGTAGAGATCACAGCATGAACTTACCAAGTTGTCCCAGACAAATGAGGGAGCTCTCTCTAACCCATTTTCGAGGAGGTGCTCAAAATAGCGCACAATCTCTAATCTCGATTTGATCCCACAGCCTACAAGCTGCACAAGGGCACTTGTACAAGCAGCACGCACATATTCGTTGATGCTCGCGTTTTCAATCATTTTCTTAAGAGGCTCAATGTCGCCACCACAAACACTGGCTAGGATGCGCGCTAAATCTTCGGTGATCACGTCTCCACCCACTAAATTGGGGATCTCTCCCGGAAATGAGAAGAGTTGCAAAATGAAAGGGTAGGACCGCTCTTCACGTAATTGAGCGCAAAGATACATCGCGTAAAGATGGCCTTGATAGTTGTCATGCTCAATGATTTCTTCGATCCGATTCGACGCATCCTCAAGGATTTCAAGCAGGTAAGGAATTATCTGTTCTTTTTTGACAACAGCCGCTTCGATCGCATCGCGAGGCAGTGTCCCCATGTCGTAGGCAAGTTCTTCTAATATGTGTGCAATTTCCATCGGTTTTGCTTATACCGATTTCTCTCAAATCAGCAAAGCATTTTTCCTAGACAGAGATTCAAACATGGGTTAGAATGCCTTCATGAAAACGATTAGAGCTATACTGTGCTTGCTTCTTGTTACTGCATGTCACAAACAAAACGCTTCTCAAACAGGAACAAAGATGACAAATCCAAAAGTTACTATTCATACAAATCTTGGTGAAATTGAAGTTGAGCTTTTTCCGACAAAGGCGCCCGAGACCGTTCAGAATTTTCTGCAATATGCGAAAGATGGCCATTACAATGGGACGATTTTCCATCGTGTGATTGATGGCTTTATGATCCAAGGTGGGGGGTTCGGAGCTGATTTTAAGGAGAAGAAGACGCGTCCTGCGATTCGCAACGAGGCAGATAATCGACTTTCCAATAAGCGTGGTACATTGGCGATGGCGCGTACATCGGACATTCATTCGGCTACGAGTCAGTTCTTTATCAACGTGTCAGACAATAATTTTCTGGATTTCCGCAATCCAACACCTTCAGGCTTTGGTTACTGCGTCTTTGGCGAAGTAACAAAGGGTATGGATGTTGTGGATAAGATCAAGAAAGTGAAGACTGGAAGCGATAAGGGTCATGATGACGTACCACTCCAAGCAATCAAGATTTTAGAAGTCACGCAGAATTAATATAGTCAATTCGATTGAACACTTTATACGATTTACAACAAATAATGTGACAAATGAGAGCCATCTAAGAGAGATCCTTTCTCGCTCTTGTTTAAAAACAGGAGCTTCGAAACGCTCTCTCAAATTTGCCGCCCTATCTGGCCATCATTTGTGATAAATGATATAAATTTTAGAACTATCTAGCTCTTAGCCGTTAACTTGTTTTTTTTGCACGATCAAGCGCTTTCTCGATTCGCTTTTTATCTTCTAAAGTGAAACCGGGATTTGCCCTCAGTAGGCCAGATTGATCATTATAGTAGCAGTTTAGTAAAGACGCTGTCCAAATGTAATAATTACGGCTTGTTGTATTGATTGTGACGTCAATTGAGCTCAAAGCAATCACTAGAGAGGGAGGATTCCTATCTGAAGGATGACTATTTCTCATGTGAATGGCCAGATTTTTTGTGTCACGGCAAAACGTTTGACATTCAAAACAGGGGAGCATTTTCTTGTTATTAAAAAAATGTTTGACTCGTGTGTGCTCTGCAAGCTCTTGCATTCCGCGATCGAAAGCGAGTTCGAAATTGCAGAATAAACAAGGCTTTTGAAGATCAGGATGTGCTGTACAGAGGTGCTCTTTCAACGCTGCTTCGGTAGAAGCGGTGTGATCGCAATTCTCACGGCCACAGATAAAGGGAGATTCTATATCATGTGTTTCGAGGTGTTTATTCATTTGGCTAAGTACACCAATCATTGAAGTGTCGCAACTTTTACATTTAACTTCGCCAGGTCTTGTAACTGTCCAAAAATTTTCTACCAGTGGATGTAATGCTCTCGGTTCTGGTTTTGCTTTTCGTTTTTGACCGCTTCTTTTCTTTCTCGCTTTTAATTCTGTACCTGAAGCTTGCTTGGAAGGTTGTGAAATATCTACCATAGGAAATGGTTGCGCAGGTGATGAAATATCTTCTGTAGAAGATCGTTGAAAAGGTGGTGGGATAACTACTGCTCCGAAGAGCTCTTTTACCTCTTCCTTGCAGACAGTCTGATCAATTAGGAAATCCCTATTTCCTGAATCTGTAGCACTTGCTTGGAAAGGATCGGATATATTTGTTGTCAGGGGAAGTTGAAAAGGTAAGGAACGTCTAAGGCCATGCTCATTAGAAATTGCTGGAATTAATCCTTGAAACAGAGCATTTACCGAGGCGTCAAGCCCATCTTCGGCTCCTTGTGACGAATCATGCCACCAGGGAGTGTCGGCTCCCAATCCTAATCGTTGAAAACCTGTTTCCATCGTCTATTCTTTTCTTTGATTTACAAAATTTTAATATTTTTGAAGCTTTTAGTCAATCTATGTTAGAAAAGATGACACGGGGCAAACCAGCTGTCCTTTACCACCAGTTATACCATTTACAAAAAATAGCACAGCACCTTCGAGAGATCCTTTCTCGCTCATGTTTTTAAAGATGAGCGAGAAAGGATCTCTCAAATATTAAATTATTTCTTGCAAATAAGACTGCTTTGAGTCTCCTGTACGAAGCGCTTGCTCGATTAGATTTTTATCTTCTAAAGCGAAACCGGGATTTGCCTTCGGTAGGCCAGATCGATCATTATAGTAGAAGTCAATTAGAGTCCCTGTCCACGAGTAGTCGATGGTTGTTGTAGCGATTGTGACGCCAATTGAGCTCAAAGCATTCGCAAGAGAGAGATGATGGCTATCTAAAGGATGTATTCTGTAGATGTGAGAGGCTAGATTTTTTATAGAAGCGAACGCTGTCCCAATACAATCGAAACATTGAAAGGGTTTTTTACCATTCAAAAAATGGTGCGCTCGTGTGTGGTCTACAAGCTCTTGGGCCGATCGATTTCTAGGAAGTTCGAAATTGCAGAATAAACAAGGCTTTCGACGATCAGGATGTGCTGTATGGAGGTGCTCTTTCAACTCTGCTTTGGTGGAAGCGGTGTGATCGCAATTCTCGCGGCCACAGATAAAGGGAGATTCTATATCATGTGTTTCGAGGTGTTTATTCATTTGGCTAAGTACACCAATCATTGAAGTGTCGCAACTTTTACATTGAACTTCGCCAGGTCTTGTAACTGTCCAAAAATTTTCTACTAGTGGATGTAATGCTCTCGGTTCTGGTTTTGCTTTTCGTTTTTGACCGCTTCTTTCCCTTCTCGCGTTTAATCCTGTACCTGAAGCTTGCTCGGAACGCTGTGAAATATCTACCATAGGAAATGGTTGCGCAGGTGGTGAAATATCTTCTGTAGAAGATCGTTGAAAAGGTGGTGGGATAACAACATCTCCGAAGAGCTCTTTTAGATCTGTATCCCAGCCACCGGTGTTAATTGGGAAAGCTGCAAAGGAACTCGGAAATGAATCCTCATCAGAAATTGTTTTAAGTACTTGTTGAGACAGTCTACTTACCGAAGCGTCAAGCTTATCTTCGGCTCCTTGTGACGAATCATGCCACCAGGGAGTGTCGGCTCCCAATCCTAATCGTTGAAAACCTGTTTCCATCGTCTATTCTTTTCTTTGATTTACAAAATTTTAATATTTTTGAAAGTTTTAGTCAATCTGTGTTAGAAAAGATCACACGGGGCAAAACCAGCTGTCCTTTACCACCATTTATGCCATTTGCAAGAAATAATGTCACAAATGAGAGCAAGATTAGGCGGCACCTTTGAGAGATCCTTTCTCGCTCATCTTTAAAAACATGAGATTCGAAACGCTCTTTCAAATTTGTCGTCTAATCTTGCTCTCATTTGTGACATTATTTCTTGCAAACAGTAGTAGCAGATAGTTGGAGAGGTAGTCGAATATTACCCTCGCGATAGTTTGCCAACCAAGTTCCATACTCCTTCAGAAGGTGTTCCGAAACTGGTTTTAATTTGAGGACCTTGATAGTTTTGTGCTAATCGATCTCCGAAGAGGTCGACTAGTTCTTCATGACACTTTTTAGGATCATATAGAACAGGCGGTCCTGATACAGGACTCAAAGAACGTGCTTGCAAATTTTGTAGGGTGATTGGAGGTTGAGAGAGCCTTTGACTTCCTTGAAGTGCTTGTTGAGATGCTGTATTTACAGAAGCAGCAAGCCCACCTGCTAAGCCTGAATTTGGCGAACCAACCTCATTATCTGGAAGTGGTTTTGAATTTACCCTCATTTTATTTCCTTCTCTTTTATTTACAGAATTTTACGTTTTTGAAGGATTTTAGTCAATCTCTCCTAGAAAAGATGGCAGGCGGCGAAACGCCCAGCTCTTACCTCCCGCCATTTCGGTTTCTCATTGAAACATTTTGTTACCGCTTCTGAACAGCGTGTGCAAAATGGACAACCCTTTGGCGGATTAAGGGGGTTTGGAATCTCTCCTTTAAGCACGATCCGGTTTCGTTTTCTCTCAACCACTGGATCAGGAATAGGAATCGAGGAAAGAAGCGCTTTCGTGTAGGGGTGAAGCGGTTCTCTATAAAGCTCTTCTGTAGAAGCCAGCTCCATGAGTTGCCCCAAATACATCACAGCAACTCGATCAGAGATGTATTTGATCAAAGAGAGATCATGCGCGATGAAAAGGTAGGTCAAACCCATCTGTTTCTGCAAACTTTTGAGCAAGTTGACCACCTGAGCCTGAATCGAAACATCTAAGGCAGATAGCGGCTCATCGCAGACCAGAAATTTAGGTTCCACTGCCAAAGCTCTCGCAATCCCAATCCTCTGTCTCTGCCCACCGGAAAATTCATGGGGGAATCGACTCATGTGACTCTCGTTCAACCCCACAAGTTTGAGTAGTTCCAGAATTCTCTCTTTGCGCTTAGCCCCACGTGCAAGTCTATGGATGTCGATGGCCTCGCCAATGATCTCCTGAACAGTCATCCGCGGATTGAGCGAAGCATAGGGATCCTGAAAGACGATCTGCATCTTGCGACGCATCTTTTTCAACTCTCTTCTTCCAAGTAGAGTCAGCTGAGCATTGTCAAATTCTATCAACCCTTTCGTTGGGGTGTGTAGCTGCAATATCGTTCGTCCAACTGTAGACTTGCCACAGCCACTCTCTCCAACAAGCCCGACCGTTTCACCCGGATAGATGTCGATATTGAAATCATCAACAGCTAAAAGCTTCTTCGCACCCACCCTAAACTCTTTTGTTAGGCCCCGTATCTTCAGAAGAGGTTGATTCATTCATGCCCCCAGCAGGCAGAAAAGTGGCCTTGATTCACTTGGTAGAGCTTGGGCTGCTGTCCTTGGCAGATGCGCATTGCCGATTGGCAGCGAGGGGCAAAAGGACAGCCCTGAGGCGGGCGTAATAGACTCGGCGGTGTTCCCTCAATCGGCTCCAAGACTTTACTGCTATCCATGTCAAGGCGGGGCACAGAGCGG
>Ga0214923_10000240_pt1 | contig 83982 bp, 76 predicted proteins | sample LL1510_MetaG_FD_177993 | JGI IMG/M metagenome (GOLD analysis project Ga0214923, IMG submission 177993) | Freshwater microbial communities from Lake Lanier, Atlanta, Georgia, United States - LL-1510 | ecosystem: Environmental > Aquatic > Freshwater > Lake | place: USA: Georgia | collected...
TGGCCGCCCCGTGGGAAGGACTTTGCCACGGATGGGCCCCAGCCTCTCTTGAGTTTTTGGAACCTCATCCGGTCACGCTCAAAGGACCTAGCAACATAAGCGTCCCTTTTGGCTCGTCGGATGTGAAAGCACTTTTGAGTTGGTACATGGCCCTGCGCAGTGCTGTGCCCGCGATCGGACTCGGAGGACGTTGCGATATTTTTAGCACTCTCGGCCTCAATACCCCTCGTTGCCGCGACGCAAATGCAGGCGCATTTCATATTGTCCTCGCTAATCAAATTGGTCGTCAAAGAGAGGGATTTGTAATCGACCTTGCGCGCTATGCTGAGGTTTGGAATCAGCCTGTATATGCTTTCCAAAGCCGAGAAATTGGTCGCCAAGGGGCTTCGCCCGGAGCTGCTCCTGGAACAACTCAAGAGGTGGTTGTTGAATCACAGGTCTTCTACACCATCGAAATTGAACCCACATGGAATGCACTTGGACAAACCCTTGAACGGCCAATGACCAATTCAGTTATTTACCGCTATCGGCTTGAGCTCGATGCGCAAGGAACAATTCGCGGTGGAGAATGGCTCCAGGAAGCCCGACCTGATTTCTTATGGATTCAACAGCGAGGAGCCTTTACTGGAGCCGACGCGGCGATTGGCCAGATTTACGAAGCCGCAATCCGCTGAAGAGCAGCGGAAACAAAAGAATGAGCGAGAGCACACGCGCGCTGTGGGTTGAAGTCAGTGGATTTGAGGTTGTTAAACTTCCACAACCCACCCGCCGAGGTTGAAGGGGTTGATACAAACTACCACCAAACGGCGGCAGCGCGGCTCTTCCCTCACCGGTAAAAACAACTGCATTGCGTGGAGTTTCGTTGAGCAAGAGGTCACTCGGCTGTTGTTCGAGTATATCGATGGCTTTAAGTACGTCGTTGATTGCAGGGCATCCATTGGCTCCCGGAATTTCGTTTGCAAAGACCTGACGGTTTGCGAGTTCCTTAATCACTTGCGAGGTGATTTGCCCCGCTGGAATATTTTCACTTTTTTCAAAACTCTCAGACTGCTTCACCAGAGCACAACCAAATTGATAAATGGTTGCAAGCTTAGGCAGAAGATCGACCGAATCCCAAATAATCTTATCCATTCTTTTATAACCGTTCTTCCAATCGCCTATTTTTTCTCGAAGGCTCCATCCGATTGAGCTGACAATGACACCAACATCATAGGGATTCCAGGCAAACTCAGGCACAAAGAGTTCAGTCATAAAAGGACTTTCGCTGTTCCCCTGACGCAGAGGAACTCCACCAAACGTCGACTCGCCTAATTTATTATTTCCTGTGATTGCATAAGCAAAATAATCTGCCAAACCCTCTTGCAAAGCCCTCGGCTGACTCGCCGCTCTTGTCGGCTCAACGGAACGATAAATCACATGATGGCTGAACTCATGAAAAAAGACATCGGAGTCTTTCGAAAGAAAGGAGAGAACGCCCGGGAGATTGTCTGATTCCATCCCGGTTGAAACAACAATAACGGGATTCGTTGTGTCCAACTTACCGCTGTTGGGTGAGTAAAAAGGCGCATTAGCTGCATCTGCTCGGACAAAAATATCGATAGGCCCCTTGAGAGCAAAGTTTTCAAAATAGACTTTTTGTTTGTCGCTTTGAATACCCCTATGCCAGCGCATGGCTTCTTGAACAGAATAGTATCCAACCATTTCAGAATACTCATCAGACTCGAAAGGGTACTGAAAATGACCGCTATTTGAGCGCGCGTAATTGCCACATTTCACAAAAGATTGAGGCAGCCCCAAACAATTCAGCACTCGAAAGAATTGATTCCTAAGATAACTCGAGTCAACAAGGTCTGTCAGGGGGATTTCCTCAAGACCTTTGCCGGCCGACGCGACTTTGTTTTCTCTGTACACAAGAGCCGTGCCCTGCGCTCCCATTTGAATTGCTGGCTGTTCAGCAAAAAATGAATCGCGTTCGCGGAGCCAAAAAATTCGCCCCGAAGGAGCCAGCTTCATTCTCCACCACGCCTCGGCTGAATTTCCGCTGAACTGAAAAATGGGTTGTGGAAGATCAATCTCCCAGCTTCCCATTCGCAAAAAATCCGCAAAAATACTTCGTGCTTGAAGCCGATCAAGGGCATGGTGCTGGGCGCTTTCCATGGCATCAACAATTGCTTTATCAACAGGGCTGAATCCTGCAAACCACTGCACTTCACCGCTCATCGGACTGCGAGTCAATTTGAATGGTGTCCCGTAAATTTCAACACCGTTCCATTGCCAATGCCCCGCCTGCAAAATTCGCCCATCTGACGTGTTCGACATTGGCCCTGGGTTTCCAATGAATGGCATCAACTCGGTTTGCCTCCGACCTTCTGTCAGCTGCAACGAGTTCGCGAGTAAAGCTGAAGCCACAGCAGGAGCAAGGACAGCATTGGAAAACAACATGACAAACCTCTTGAACACCATGTTATCCAAGCTATTCGAGGCGGACGCTGCAATTTTTTACCTTGTTAAATTTTCACCGATAATTGAAAACTCTTGTATGAATGCGAAGAGGTCTAAAAAGATTTTTAAAAGCAATTATCGAGCACAAACGCGATCTTTTCTTTCTGAGATCTTTTTGTGTCTTGCTTTCGCATTGCTTTTTTCAAATCAGAAAGCTCATGCTGACAGTAATTCCAAAAATAAGGCTCAACCACCCGAAGGACGCATCGGGCGTGGTTCAAAAAAAATTCAACGACAAACCTGCCTTTTGCCAGTGGAACAGAACGGTCTAAATTTTGGTGATTTGGCAGAGGTCATTGATGTTTCTTCAACCCGAATTGCAATTGTTCGACTTGAAAAAATGAATCAATCTTCAGCGAAACTCGTCGCAAAAGTTTTGTCAGGCGAAGATAAATGCACCTCTCTTGCTGGATTCAAGATTCGCCCCTTGAGCACTGATGCAAACCCAAATCAACTTTCTGCAGCCTCATCAAAACAAACGATTATCCATATTTCTCCGCAATATCTGCTCACTCAAAACAGCCTGCCTGGCTTAGCTCTCAACAAATTCCTGAACCCCGGATACACGCAGCGAGGATTCGCACTTCGAACTGCTGGTATCTTCCCAAGAGAGCCAATGAAAGTTGGTAGTTTCGAATTGCGCGCAATGGGTGATCTTCTTTGGTCAACCGCGACCACGACGCCCCCATTGGATCTTGTGCGCAATGGCAAAGTTCTCGGCAGCCAATCGTTTTCAACCCAAAATCTCCAGCTTCGTGCTGGTGCGTACATCCCCGAATTTTCTGGAAGAGCTTGGTCGAGTGCTGGGCTTATTTTATTTGACAGCTTTCGAACGCAATCAAGTCTTTTGGCCAGCGGAAGTGAAAGCACTGATCAAATTTTCAAAGTGATCCGAGACATAAGTGGGCAAGGCTTTGGTCTGTTTGCAGAGCAAGGAATCTTGATTGGCAGCAGCGCCAGCCTCACAGTGGGCGGAGGAATCGGCCTTGCAACTTCCATCACCACACCTCTTCTTGAAGACGGAGAATCGACCAATACAGCAGAGAAATTCCAACTCAATGGGCTGCCTTTGTACGCCACAGCGAGGGTTCATCTACCTTTTCTCGATTGGCTCTTTGCAGAAATCAATCTCGACTATCGCCTCATTCAAATGCAGCTTCCATTAATCAACGAACAGCTCACAAAAGCCCAATATGAAGTTGTTGGATTCTCGACAGGAATTGGAATTCGTTACTAAGCCAAGCCTGGCAAGCTGAGAGATCTAGGCAACTTTAAATAATTTTTGTTGGCTTTCATCCAGGTCTTGTTTGGTTTCGGTTGACTCTGAAACTGAGGGCAAGAAAGAGTATCTCACAACAAACCTTGGATGACGAGATCTTTCATCATACCATATCTCACCACCCACGGATTCAACCAAATCACGGGAAAGTGCGAGCCCAAGGCCAAGCCCTTGGCCTATTTTTTTTGTCGTGAAGAATGGTTTAAATAAACTCAATTGGCTGCGCTTACTCAAGGCAGGTCCACCATTGCTCACTGAAAATTCAACAGCCCCGCCTCGTTCATTCACCTCCAACTTTATCCAGCGCTGATTGTTGTCAGTCGATTCTGTCACAGCATCAATCGCATTTTTGAGAAGGTTGACAAGAACCTGGGTTTGAACCGTGAGTCCTCCCGGCACCTCGATCTGTGGAAGGTTCTTTGGCCATTGAATCGTTAAATTTTGATTCGATGACCAGGCTTCGCAGAGATCTCGACTCAGCTCAAAAATCGAATCAATCTTAACAAAACCATTCTGCGTGTGATCTTGTTGTGCAGCAAAAGTTTTAACAGCACTTGTCATTTGGATTATATAATTTAGCTGACGCTCAAGGCTTGCGATACTCTTTTGGAAACTTTCAGCATCAATATTGTTCTTCGCGCGGCGCAACTCTTGAACGCGAAGCAACAGCGTACTGACAGGATGATTCAGTTGATGAATGAATCGAGCCGAGTTTTCGCCTATCGTCCGCAAACGGTCTTCATGAAAGGCTGCATTGGAACGAATCAGATGTTCATCTTTTGCTTGTTCATCTCGCGTGGAATCACCAAACATGAGTGAAGATGCAGTTGACTCTTCAGAGCGAGTCAGACCCCATCCCATCACAGCAAAACTCAGTGTAAAAACCGTTGCTGATAATACGCTCCATTCGTCCAAATTGAGATTTCCGTATTGCATCAAGAGTGCATGAATAAACAGACCGATGAAGGCAAAACAAGCCACATCCGACCATTTTCGCAATCTTTCACTGTTAAAGAAAACAGCGAATAATGCGATCTCTGCGCCAAGAAGATAGATTAATTTCAGAAACGAAATCATGTTGTATCGCCTGGGTCGAAAGTTTCCTCAGAGTAACTTCATCCCTATCGGAATATCTCCCAAACCCAGCAATGAATAATTTTCAGTGTATCAAGAGTGCGATGCAGATTCTGAGAGAACCAAAAAGCACAGGGAGTCCTCGGGAGTATCGGGGGGTGAATCCCAGTGCCCGCCATGAAGAATCAATGAAGGATGTTGTCCACCGTATACCATGCACGTACTCATTTCGCCGTCTCCAGACTTCCAATCTTCTCCTCCGCGTGTCGACTGAAGAATCTGCATTTCCTCACCGCGCCAGTGTTCTTTGCAACGAATTTGGCAAACGTATTCACCCGCAACGTTTTGCACCTCGCCTTTAACAACCCAGATCGGCTGTTGCGGGTCTGGCGAAGGAATTGGCGTTGGCACTTGAGGTTTGGGCTGCGATGGATTCGGTGACGGTCCTGGGCGAGGAATTGCTCCTGGCGCCGCATTCACCTGCTTGAATCCAACGCTGACAAGCGTGATGCACGCCAAAACCAGAAAGCCGCAATCGCAGATTTTTCTTAACATTTGATCGCCACCCAAAAGCATACGGGTTTCCCCCTTTTGCTCGACATATAGCAATGGCCTCGATTGATGACATCCTGCAATTTTTTCCATCCGGAAAGCTTTCGCGCAGGACGATGGAAGCTTCATGGATTCAGAATCTCGATAAGTTCGACAGGGAGAAAGATATGAAAATTCTGACTTCGGGACGGGTTTTTTCACTTGCGAGCGCCATGGTCTTGATATTCGCCTGTCAACCGCGAAACTACAACCAAGGAAAATTTAAAGACCTTGTTGGCGGAGCAGAGACTCAAGTTGCAATGTGCTCGCTTGTTGCCCCACGATTCGATTCAGTTTCAGGAGACGCTAAAGCAAGCGTTCGTGTTGCCTGCCAAGGACAATGCCGCGGAGTCGACTACCGCAATCGCAAGTTCTATGTAATCAACGATGAAAAAGCGGCGGGGTTTGAATTTTCGATCACTCTGAACAATGGCCGTGAACTTAGAAACCTGTTTGTCTACGAATCAGCAAACGGAATTTTGCAATCTTTGAAAAATCTCACTCTTGAGAACACCGACATTCAAAAGTCGCTTCAGCAATATGGATTAGATTCTGCAAACGTCACGAAAATTGCGATTCCTGAAGATGGCAAAGTGCTGCTTTCGACAGGGACAAGGGCTTCACTCACAAATGCAGGCCTCGGAGATGGCGGCACATTAGACTGTGGCGGCGAAGCAATTGAGGGATCCGTAGATTTGAACCAGTTCAAACAACAAAATGTCAGTGACGTAAAAAACGCAGCGACTGCGCCTTGAGCCAGCGGCAAAATCGATTAAAAGTGGCTCTCTAAGCCACCTGCAATGGAAAACCAACTCGACGATCCCAAAACCAAATCAGCACCGCCAATGGCGTAGATATTCTCCAGGACGGGAATTCTCAAAAATCCCCCTGCACTCAAGCCCGCACCATATTTGCGTGTTTCGTTGCGATGATTAGGTTCCTCGCCCACTTGTCTTTGTAAAACCAATCCAGCCTGCAGCGCAACATCCATATTATTTGCAATTGGATCAATTATGAATTGCACTTGTGCACCCAAGCTCTGCATAACCCAACTCAAATCAACAGATGTGTCGACACCCGAAAAAGTCTGATAAGTGAGTCCGCCACTGAGTCCTTTGCTTTTGATGAAAGGAAGCGGCAACTCTAAATTCGGCAGCAGACGGCCAGCATAGAGTGCTGCCCCCAAGCGATCCGATTTAAAGTTATTCACCGCGGTTGATTTGCCAGCACCAAAGCCAGCCCTCATTTGATAGACCCATTCAGAAGCTCGCTGGGCTGTTTCTATATTCGAAGTCACTTGTGTTGATTGAGAGGGCTTTGCCGTGGAACTCGCATTTGCTGGTTGTGAAGGCTCTTCTTTCCCTTGTTCAATTGCGGGTTTCGCCGCAGGTGCTTCGGCCGGCGTCTGCTCAGTTTGAGTCTTTTCTTCCGCATGAGCATTTTGAAGCACAAAAGCAAACGGAAGTGCGAATGCAACTGCAACTGTGAAGCGACGCATTTGAAGTTTTTTGTTGATCTTCATTATGAATTCCTTTTTTCTAGCTCACCTGTCTGTGGATGAGTATGGACAGCTGCCGCTTCTTAGATACCGAAAGAAAGCACCCAAACGCGCTGGTTGTCTTTGCGATCAAAAAACAAATTTGGTTCGATATACGATGCAAATCGCAACTTAATTAACGCACGAAGCTCAAAACCTGCGCTCCAATTGCCATTTCCCCAGCCAGCGTCAACAAGTGCTCGAACGAAGCGGGAACGGAAACCACCCTCAATACCAAAGGCAGGTCTAAGAGCGGCAGCGGATGGTCGGTTGATCTCGCGCAATTCGGCAGAGAGGCGCACCAACCCAGGGCCATCGACGGGGGCGATACTAAAGCCAGCGTTAACGATTTGTTTGATGGGATCAGGTGTTCCAAGCACAGAGGCGCCCTTAAAGGCTCCCAAGTTGGAAAATGCGGAAGAGCCTGTTGAACGAAAACGCGTATCTCCGAGATTAAGAATGGCCAAGCCAAAGGTCGGCGACATCGCCTCAATAGGAGTCACCATCAAACCAAAATCAACACCAAAACCCTGTCCAATGCCTACAATGTTAGAAAGTGAATTTGCAGGATCCAACCCCTCTGACAATGAGAGATTCGCTCGACCGCCCTGAGCTCGCATCTTGTAGTAGGGCGCAAGCCCCACACTCAACTTGTCATCTAAGAACGAATGAGCATAACCAAAGCGGGCATCTAAATCGCCCAGCAAAGCAAGGTCGGCAACTTCAGGCAGGAGTTTTGAATGAATACCGAGTCCAGTTGCCAAATTCACCGTACCAGCAAAACCCCAATGCTTTCGCGCAAGATACAATTGATCCTTGAAAGCAGCAAACGCTGTTCGCGAAGAAACAAGTTCACCCAGTTTAGTGATGTTGTCGATCTGCTTTGAGGTATCACTCTCGCTTGCGACACTCTTCGCGGCATCAGAAACCTTGTTGACGTCATCAACAAGATCGCCGATTCCTCCACTGCCAAGACTCGCGGATAATTCAAAGTCAGAGAGCGAGAAAAACGTCGAATCCAATCGAGCCAGACCCGCTGGATTGTAGAAAAGTGCATTTTGATCATCTGCAACTGCGGTGAATGCACCACCCAGCGATGCGGGTCGGGAACCAACAACCTGCCCCGGTATTCTCAGCGAAGGGGCTTCCGCACGTGCCGCACCTGATACCGCTGTGAGGCCGACCGCAAACACGAACGCGATAAAAAATCTAAACATGCCAGGAATCTCCCTCTTCAGCTTGGCTCAAGTCACGTCCATGTTAAGAATGTCGACCCCTTTTTCACAAGTCGACTCGTCAACCTGGTGTCGATGAAGCTTCCAACTGTGCCGCATAGCGAGCGACAATAACTCGACAATAATCCAACCACTCGCGTGACGTTCGCGATGGCCTCCCAGCCACCCATGCCTCATTGGCCTTGCAGAGCCCTTCTCGAACTTTTTCGAGATCCCGCTCTGCATGCTCAGCCGCGTATTCGCACTGCTCAACAAGAGACAGAAGTTTGGCTTTATTGGCAAATCCCAAATAGGGAAGCGCAGAAGTAAGCATCGCAGGAGAGTCGACAATTCTTGCTGCAAAAACACCGCTCGAGTGCGCATGACTGGAAAATGATTCAGCGACCAAGGCTTGCGAATTTGCCAATTTTAATTCCAAATCAAGAAGGCGTTGTGACAACTCTTGCTCAGTCTGCAAAAGCTTGTTCTCACCATCCCAAATCGCATTTAATTCACTCGAATGTTCACGAGACACTTGCTCAGCCATTTGAGCATCATCAACTTCGGCTGGCAGCTGACTCTTTAAACTCACATCTAAGCGCCGAGCAAGCGCAGCGAGTTCATCGCGCTTTTGCGAAATAATTTTTTGTTTGAGTTGCGCCTCTGCCAACTGATATTCAAGCGAGTGAAAGCGAAGTTTCGCGAACAACGCTTTTGCAATCCAATACAGCCTCGGCCGTCCCGACAGTGCCGCAGATTCGGTCTTTTTCAAAACCTCTCGGTAATGCAGACGCGATTTTTGTAGTTGCTCCTCAACCCGGCGCTTTAGCTCATTATAGTCGAGCCATCGTCGCGCAAAGCGACTGCTTGAGTCCATTCTCAAGGCCATAATCGACCCATCTCTGAGATGTTTGGCAAGAATCTTTTCAGATTCTGACCTGAGTTGTTGCGGATTTTCTTTGAGCAAATCCATCAACATCTCGAGCGTGGCTCTCGACATGAGAAAAATTCTCCTCAGCGGTTTGAAGTAACTTTTGCATTTGATGCATTGCTGTCTTCCAGCGCAAACGCGCTGCGTCCTGTTTTTCAATTTCCAATGCATTCAAGCACAGAAATTCATGTTTCAAAATTTCCTCGGCTTCTTGAAAAGATTTATCAACAACTTCAAGCAAAGTCCTATTAAGACGCGCCTGCGACTCGTTCTGAAATCGCATAGACGCTCTATACTCCCGCGACTTGACTTCTAGAGCATCTTGCTTCGACTCATTGCTTTCTCTGAGGTTGTTCATCTCGGACAACTTCTGTTTTTTAATTTCTTTATCCAAGGAACGACAACAAACCTCAAATAAGCGGGAATACTGTTCACCACAGTCAACAAGTAAGCTGCGCATTGCGATTGCAATCCTAAGCGCAATTTGTTCGCACTCGTACAGGCATTCGCTCACGGCCGCGAGACACTCGTCGCGTTTTTTTTCCAAGGCAATAATTCGCGCTTCATCACGCCGGCTCGACTTAGCGAACACAAGCATTCGCAATTTATCGCTCCAACTTTCAGAGCGAGATTTTTTTAATTCACTTTCTTCGTAGTCCTTGAGTGTGCGCTCGACAGCGGAAACTTTCTTCTGTGACGCTCTGAGAGCGACAAGGATATCCTGAAAAACTTGACTTTCGGCATCCCATCGCCATGAAATCAGCATCTCTCGCACTGTCCACGGCAGAGTTCTTTCAATCACTTCCCATTCTAGAATTCGCATCCCACGCAGGTGTGTGTTGAAATTCGATGGCGGATTGACATAATGCTCAAACTGCGACTCCACCTGAAAACTGCAGCGCGGAAGGCCGTCAACAAAAACATCATCAACCGCAGTCTTACTCTGTCCTCCAACAAGTTCTGCATAACGCAATGCGCGTTCGAGCTTCTCGAGTGAGAAAAGGGTTTCCTGAATTTGAAGTGCTTTCTTTTTGTCTTTCGTTGACGAAAGTTGAATGCGAACGCGTGGAATAAGCAGCGCAAGCATGTCGATAGACGACAACGCTTCCACAATCGCTTCTCGCTTTGATGAAGTTTCATAATTACTCATGCCCCCAGTTTATCAGCAACTTGCCAGGCACGAGTGGGAATTTTTTAGCGACTCAAAGAGCGAGGGCTTTGGCTACCCGATCCACTTTTCCAAAGCGATTCAACCTGCTTTTGCTCGGCCCGAGTTAAAGAGTCCCACTGACGGTGTATCAGATCGGGACGCTGCAGGGCTGTGCGGCGAATCTGCTCCTGACGACGATATCGGGCAATTTCTGCATGATGCCCGGAGAGAAGTACTTTAGGCACAATCTGCCCATTAAACTCGATCGGATGGGTGTACTGGGGAGCTTCGAGCAAACCATCTTCAAAACTGTCAGCCAAGGCACTTTGTGCGTTCCCAAGAACGCCAGGAACAAACCGCGCCATTGCATCCATCATGCACAGTGCCGCAGGTTCACCTCCCGATAAAACAAAATCCCCTATAGAAAACTCATGGTGCGCTCTTGATTGCACAAAGCGTTCATCGAAACCGGCATAACGTCCACAGAGAAAGACGATGTGATTTGTGTTCTCGGCTAAAGTTCGTGCCCAAATATTATTAAAGACTTTTCCGCCAGGAGAGACATGAATCACAACAGTCTCTGGCGAGACAACTGAATCGAGTGCTCGCGCACAAACATCGGGCAGAAGAACCATCCCATCGCCACCGCCCACCGGATGTCCGTCAACTGTTCTTCGCTCATCTTCAGCAAAGTCACGCGGATTCACCGTATCAAAAGCGAGCAGATTCTGCTTGATCCCACGTGAAAACACTCCCTCTTGCAAATGAGCGGAGAAGAAATTTGGAAACAATGTAAATGCAGTAAAGCGCAGCGTCATGAGTTCTGATCATCCAGAAATGCAGGTTCATCTTTGATAACGATCTTTTTTCCTGTTTCGAGAACTTCCACGACGAAAGTATCGACGAAAGGATAAAGAACCGTGTCCGTCCGATTCCCGGCGCGCGCGATTTCAAGGGTTTCCTGAGCACCGAAATCGTGAACCGCAACCACTTCGCCAAAGATTCCATCGCGACCTTCAACGTAAACCTGACAACCCACCAGTTCGCCAACAAGGTACTCCGATTCCTCGAGGCGAATTTCGCTACGGGCAACGAACAGGTGAGAGTTATAGAGCTCTTCCGCTCGTTCACGGGTTAAAATTCCTTCCAGCTGCAAAGCAAGCTTTCCGCCGCTCACGTAACTTTTTTCAACACAAATGGAGACAATTCTTTGCCCCGCGCGGAGAAAAAGCGTTTTGTAACCAGGCCACTCAACTCTGTTGTCTTCGGTCTTTAAGAAAAAGGCCCCACGCACACCATGCGGCCGCCCCACTTGCCCCAACCAAAAACAACCCTCAGGAATATCAGCTGGGACGGTTACGCCATGATTTGACCGCATGTTTATTTCTGGGCGCTCTTGAGACTTTTCATTCAATTTGTCAGTGTCTGTCGTTTTGCGCATGTCACTTCCTCGGGGACGCGGGTCGGCGGTGCGAAAAGGGACGAGGGACGTCAACCGTCACCCCGACTTAACCGCAGGTTGCCGCGTGCGCAAGGCGATTTAACCAGTCCGAAGTCAGAACTGAGGGACGCTCATGAGTGCTTTCGATTATAAACTTTTCATTATTTCGCAGGCATTGAGTGAACTTGGCGACAACCTCTGGGGTCTTGGCCTGAGAAATTATCTCTTTGAAAACAGTCCCTGGACCCCAGCTCTGGGCTTAGCCGCGGTCTTCCTTCTCCAAGCCATTCCTGTCTTTTTCTTGGGGCCCTGGTTGAGCCGTTCTATTGGTCAGCGCTGGCGAACGATGGCCCTTGCTGCCGACATCCTGCGTTTGCTCGTGACCATCGCCTTCTCCATTGGTTTGACATTTTTAGCTCCTCGCACTGGCCCGACTGGCATCGTCTACCTTCTTTTGGCCTGCCAATTGTTGCTTGAAATCGGAACACTCATTTTTCAGAACTGCAAGAACTGCCTCATTCCTGTCCTTTATCCCAATCCCGCAGACATCCCGAAGGCTCACTTGTGGGCCAATGTCGCTAGCTTGTCGGCTGCAGGGGTCGTGCCGCTCGTCTTTCTCATAGCGATGCCATCGCAAGGGCAAATACGCATTGAATGGCTTTTTTGGGCTGCGTGGATCGACGCTGCAAGTTTCGCAATCAGCGGACTCGCGCTTCTCTTCTTGAGAAATTCACAACGCTTGCAACAAATCAAAATCAGCCCCGAGGAAAAACCATCAACCAACCCCATCCGCCAATTCAAGGAAGGCCTGCAAGTAGTACGAAAGTATCCATCAATTGCGCGACTCCTTGTTTTTTCTTTTATTTACAACTTTTGCTTGATGGGACCTTTTGAAATAGGCCACGTGACGTTTTTACGAAAAGATCTTTCACTCCCACCTGAAGCGCTTGCAATTAACTTACTCTTATTTCTTGCCGGAGTTTTTTCTGGAACTTTTCTTGCGCAGAGTCTCTGGGGGAAATCAAAGTCAGCGAGTCATCTCCGCCGTTTTTCCCACTCGATTGTCTGGGATGGGCTCACATTTTTTCCAATCTGCCTTTTTACTTTCGCGAAGAACAAACTCAGCGGAGAAACTTTTTTGGCGGGGCTATCTGTACTCTTTTTTTTCCACTACATGCTTGTACCTTTTGTGAAGGTGAGCAGAATGGCGAGTATTCAAACACTCTCTGAGCAAAAAGATTGGAGCACGCTGCTTGGCTTTCACGCAGTCGCTGTCGAGGGCGCGGCTGCGCTCTCTGTGATTCTCGTCGCTCTTCTTCTCCCAAACGCCTCTGGCACAGTGCTCCTCGCGCTTGGTGGTACGGGGGCAAGCCTGTGCGGTGGTTTTGGTCTTCTTTCGCTGTCAAAAGGTTACAAGGACCCTGTAAAATGTAATAATGCACTGAATTCAATCCACGTTTCCGATTGACGTTCCCCAGCGCAAAGAGGCTCACGTACGTGTCAGATCCCGCCTGCACTCTCTACATCGTCGCAACCCCCATCGGCACGCTCAGCGATATATCTCCCCGGGCAAAGCAAATTCTCAGTTCCGTTGAATTCGTTGCTTGTGAAGACACGCGTCGAACCAAAGAGCTCCTGATGGCGTTGGGGCTGCCGCAAGTGCCGCTCGTGAGTTTGCATGAGCACAATGAACGTAACAAATCTTCGTCACTCATTGAACGCTTGCGAGCATCTGAAAAGAAAACTGCAGCTCTCGTCTCCGATGCAGGAACCCCAGCAATTTCAGATCCGGGTGCCATTTTTGTCGATGCTTGTCACTTTGCAGGGCTACGCGTCGAAAGTGTACCCGGCCCCTCAAGTTTGGTTGCCGCAGCAGCTGCGTCTGGATTCTTGCAACCTCGCTTGCTCTTTTCCGGTTTTCTGGGCCGCTCCGTGGGTGAACAAATCGCAGAATTTAAACGTTGGCAGGCGATCGCTCCTTGCATTGCGGTTTGTTTTGAAAGTCCCAATCGCATTACAGCAACCATGCGCACCGCTGCGAGTTTCTTTCCGCCACAAACACGGGTTTGCTTGTCGCGCGAAATATCAAAAAAATTCGAAGAACACCTGCGTGGCCCAATCAGCGAAATTCTTCTCGCACTCGAGAACGGCCATCTTGTGAAAGGTGAGTGTGTCTTGTCCTTTGATCTTCCCGAAGATCTATCCACATCCGCGGCAGAGAACGAGCCTGTCACACTGGAAAACCTTGTCGATCTTGCGCTTTCCAATTTGCAAACCAATCCATCAGCAAAACTCAAAGACGTCACTCGAACATTAGCTGAAGCCAATGGAATCAATGCAAAGGAACTCTATAACGCTACCCTTGCAAGGCGTCGCTCATGATAAACAAAATATCTCCCGACGCCTGGGGCAGCATCACGACATTGCTCGACCACTGGTTTGCAGATGCACACACACGCGACAGCTTCTTGCCTTTCGATTCTAATCTGGTTGCTCCAGAAATCGCGAAGACCGCTGCCGCACTTTTCAAACGGGGCGCAGCCGGACTCCACGACACAGCAACTCACAGCAACATTGTTTTGTCTGAAAAGAATCAACGGAGAGACGAAACCATCCATGCGCTGACATCCCTCAAAATCGACACCTTCCCGCATTTTTCCGCATGGACAAAAACTCACTTCTCAGACGCTGAGCTGGCCTCTGTGGCTGTCATCCTAGACTCAACGCTTGCGCGTCTCCATCCGCACGTTGAAAACCATTTAACCGCGCATGGGGCGCGCGTCTTTCTTATTGACTGCACTGAGGAGAAAAAATCTCTCGGCAGCGTGCGCACTCTTTATGAACAGATCGCTTTTCAACCACACCACATCATAGTGGTCGGCGGCGGAATTTGCTGCGACTTAGGTGGTTTTTTGGGTGGTTTGCTTAACTGTAACATCACCCTCGTACCAACAACATTGCTTGCACTTATTGATGCTGGAGTCGGCGGCAAGACAGCGGTCAATCATCCATCAGCCGGCAAAAATCAAATTGGCCTCTTTGTGCCTATTCACTCGATAGCTATCATCGATGAATTCTTCACTAGTTTAAATGCAGATCTGGTTCGACAGGGTTTGGGTGAAATAATGAAACACGCCTGGTTGAGCGGTTCATTCAATGCCTGGCAACCCGCGTTGCACATTCTTTTGCATGAACCCTGCGAGCAGGCTTTTCAAAGCAGCACAGTTGAGCAACTCCTGCGCGCAAATATCCAATTCAAGCTCGGTGTTGTTATGCTTGACCCGCTTGAAGAAAACATCCGGGTGATGCTCAATTTTGGTCATACGCTTGCCCATCTGCTTGAGCGGTTGATGCCAATTTCCCACGGAATTGCGGTTGTTGCAGGTTTAAAGTCGATGCTCAATTCCTCACTGATTGGCCCTGCCCCAGAAGGATTTGAACAAACTTTAGACACACTTCTCGTTCATGAAAAAAAGTTTTTTCCACTTTTTGCAGCGAGTAAAAATGAATCACTTTTAAAAACACTTCTCCTGCAAGACAAAAAGCAAACCTCCAAGCTTCTTGACAGCGAATCGCAGAAAATCGCATCGATTCGTTGTGTCACTCCCAAATACGCTACGCTTGCGCAGCAACCCGCCGCACAAAGACCCGACGACATCGATAACTTTCTTGCCAAGAACATCACTCAAATGAGCCTATCTGACTATATATCAATGCTTGTTCGGCAGGGGTTTTTCAGATGATTTATCGAATAGATCTTGTCAAGGATGTCCTTTGGATTGAAGCAGATGCGGTTCAAAAATATGCTGTCTTGAATTTTTCTGCACAACACTCACGCAACGCGATGTCGATGGACATGGCCAATGCGCTTGCGCAGATGGCGCACGACTGCACTCAACAAAACAGTTCAAATCCACTCGCCCAATTGATTTACAGCCAGAAAATCCTTGCACTCGTTCTAAAATCACATTGCCGCAACATTTTCATGTCGGGTGGAGATCTTAAAGCCATCAGCAAATTCAATGCGCATGACGGTGAGATATTCACCCATAAAATGCGCTCATTCACTCACTTTCTCCGCACGGGCCCGTTGATTTCAATTGCATTCCTCAATGGACTTGCTGCTGGTGGAGGAAGCGAAATCGCACTTGCAGCCGATCTCCGTATTGCGCTCACTTCAGATGTAACAATCGAGTTGGCTCAGACTCGCTGGGGAGTTCCTGCGGGTTGGGGCATGATGACCGATCTCGCGTCCAAGGGCATTTATTCTTCCGAACGTCGTCGTTCCATTGCGGTCATAAGCCAAGAGTCTTGGGATTTAAAAAAACTCCTTGACCTTGGTTTGATTGATGCAAATTTTGTCGGCAATCAAAACCCGGAAAGCAGTGCGCAGATCTGGTTGGAAGAATTCCTCAAGAGAATCTCGGCTTGCCCGAACGATTTGCGCCATGAGCTGCTGATCAACCGCCCCAACCAACCCCACCTTGAGCTTGAAGAATTCGACAAAAAATTGTTCAGTCGACATTGGTTGAGTGCCGAGCATCGCGCTCGAGTCACTACCTTTATTGAATCTCGAACTGAGAAAAAGAAAGGAGCACCGAAGAAATGAAAAGCCAAGCTTACATCTATACATGTGCCTTTTTGGCTTTGCTTTCTGCTTCGGCTTGTGGGGTCAAGGCACCACCCACCCCAGTCCTCGATTCACCTCCAAGTCTCCTGCAACAAGAGGCGCAAAAGAGAATGAAAGAACAGCAAGATAAAGCGAAAGCAAAAGATGCGAATCGCGAGAGGGAAAAACAATGAGCAGGGAAATGATTTGGCCCAGCACACGATTTTTCGACCTTTTTCCGGGCATTGAACACCCCATCGTTCAAGGTGGAATGGTTTGGGTGAGCGGAGGAAAACTTGCGGCTGCAGTTTCAAACGCGGGAGCTCTTGGCCTCATCGGCGCAGGGTCTATGAAAGTGGATGTACTTCAGCACCACATCCGTAAAGCGAAGTCACTGACAAGCAAGCCTTTTGGGGTTAACGTTCCCCTTCTCTATAAAGATGTACAGAGCCAACTGCAGACAGCTCTTGATGAAGGCGTGCGAATCTTCTTCACCAGCGCGGGTTCGCCGAGAACTCACACTGCTTGGCTTAAATCACACGGAGCAAAGGTTATTCACGTCACGAGCACGCCAGAACTTGCCGTGAAATGCCAAGACGCAGGAGTCGATGCCGCAGTTTTAGAGGGTTTTGAAGCGGGCGGTCATAATGGCCGGGACGAACTCACGTCACTTGTCCTTCTCCAACAAATTCAAGGAAAATTAAATATTCCCGTCATCATCGCTGGCGGAATTGGGAGTGGTTCGGCAATCGCAGCCGCATTAGCCCTAGGTGCGGACGGTGTCCAAATTGGCACTCGGTTTGCCGCAACTCAAGAGAGCTCGGCTCACTCATCATTCAAACAACTCATGATTGAATCAGGAAATTCTGCAACATTTTTGCGAATGAAAAAACTTGTACCTGTTCGCCTGCTCAACAATCCTTTCAGCGAAAAAATCCGCAGTGCTGAAGAACAATGCGCCAATCCTGAAGAACTTTCGCAAATCCTTGGCAAAGGACGAGCAAAAGCCGGAATGCTCGAAGGAGATCTCACAGAAGGTGAGCTAGAAATTGGGCAAATCGTTTCAAATGTACACACAATTCCCACCTGCAGTGAACTTTTGTCTGAATTAATTGCCGACTTTAAAGTAGCCAAAAATAGAATCTGCAACCATTGAAAAACTCCTAATTTATTTATTTTATTTATATCTCAACAAAATATTTATTGATGAATTTAATCACACTTTCTGCAGCTTTCTAGAAACAATTTTCACCTCCAAAAAAAATTTTTTGCATTGAATTTTTCGCTTGTTACGTTCTTGCGCCGAAAAACTGGTTAAAGACTTCCCACCAGAGCCCGAACAGTAAGGTGAAAGTTCTGCAGCAAGGAACAATCAGAGAGAAACCTGCTGCTGAGCTTGAGGGCAGTAAAGGAACAAGATTCAGGGAGGAATCGCTCATGGGTTTGCGCATCGCCAGCAATGTTCAAGCACTCACCGCTCAAAGAAATTTGAGCTCCACTACGGATGCTAATAGTGCAAGTATGGAAAAACTTGCCTCTGGCTTCCGAATCAACAAAGCGGCCGATGACTCAGCAGGTCTCGCCATTTCTGAGAAATTGAAAGCCGATATTCGCGGCCTCAATATGGCTCGCCGCAATGCGAATGACGGCGTGTCATTGATTCAAACCGCTGAAGGCGGATTGAATGAAGTCGGAAATATCCTAAGCCGTCTGCGCGAACTCGCAGTGCAAGGCTCATCCGACACTGTTGGTGACACTGAGCGCGGCTTCCTCAACAAGGAATTCTCGCAGCTGAAAAATGAAATCACACGTATCTCCAAGTCCACCGAATACAACGGAACACTGCTCATTGGCGGTGATCTTGATGGTGCTGAAGAGAGCCTCAAAGCTCGCAGCAACGCCTATCCGCTTGAAATTCAGATCGGTAAAAATTATTTCGCTAACGTCGATTCCAAAGACCAAGCCGCACCTGTCAATGTCCTTCGCATTGATTTGCAAGATATCAACGCGAGTGTGGGCGAAAAAGGTTTGAACCTGGGCGATGGCGTTGATGACGGCGCACACGTCAGCGACAAGGTCTCTGCCCAAACGTCCATCGAAAAACTCGACAGCGCGATCACAAAGATTTCCGGCTATCGCTCGACACTCGGCGCGCTACAGAATCGACTCAACTCCGCGATGTCGAATCTGTCGGTTCAAGCTGAAAACGCAAATGCTGCCAACAGCCGCATCCGCGATACAGATTTCGCCGAAGAAAGCGCTCGCTTAACGCAAACAAGTATCCTCAAGCAGTCGGGTGTTGCGGTTCTTGGCCAAGCCAACCAAACTCCTCAACTCGCACTGAGATTACTTGGCTAAACCGAGGGAACGTGACAAAAATCTCATCTGAACATGGGATACCCGTCCCAATCAGATGGAGAAGCACACATGAAAATTGCCCTCATAGGTGCTGGTGCTGCAGGCGCAGCCTGCGTTTCGGTCCTGCGTTCACGCGGGGCCGAGTTTTACCTTTTCGAGAAATCACGAGGTCCTGGTGGTCGGCTGTCGACCCGACGCGTGAGTGGTGTTCTCGACACAGGCGACTTGTCCTACGATCACGGTGCTCCATTTTTTTCTTGGTCAACAGACCTCACTTCTGAACTGTCCCCATATATCCGACAAACGACATTGGAAAACATCTCTGACAACCAATGGATCGCAAAACCCAACATGCCTCAATTGGTGAAAGACCTCCTCGGCGAGCAAAAAAACTTTTATCAAACTGAAATTGACGTCATTGAAGGCCATGCTAATGAGTTGTTCCTCATTGAAAAAAGTGACTCACAAAAGAGACACGGCCCATTCCAATCGGTGGTCATCACTGCACCAGCGCCCCAAGCCAGCGCTTTATTGCGCAAAACCAACTGCGCATGGAAAAGCGCATTAGCAAATGTCACCTACGCTCCATGCTGGACTCTCATGTTGACTCTCAAGGATCCATGCACGCAGGTGAATTCAACCACGCTGCAAGCTCACCCCTTTAACGACCTTCTCCGCCAACACGACAAGGCTGGGCGCCCACAACACCCAGGTCTCAGCAGTTGGGTTGGGCATGCTTCAGCGCAATGGAGTGAGGCACATTTGGAACAAACTGGAGAACTAGTTCAGGCAGAACTCCTCGGACATGCGCTCGACGCCCTTGGGGCATCCGCCGAGCAAATTCTCCATGCCACTGTCCACCGCTGGCGCTTCAGCACCGTGAAAAGCTCTCTGTCTGAGGTGTGTCTCGCTGACTCGGAACTCGGATTGTTTTATGCGAGTGACGCATGCCTAGGCAGCGGCGTGGCTGGTTCTGTCCGAAGCGGCCTCAAAGTTGGACAGCTTCTGACAGCCCCCTAAAAGCCCGTCTGTGTTAAATTCGGAAGAAGGCGGTGAGCATCTTTCAAGTCGCCTCTTCCGGAGTGCAAGACGCATGAAACTCATTATGATTTCTGGAGACGGCCAAGGCGCGGGAAAAACCTTCCTTGCCCGCAAGCTAACGGATGACCAATCGCAAATATTTTCGATTGTGAATTTGGTGCGCGCTCAACTGCAAATGAAGTATCCACAATACGATTGGTATAATAAAGCGCCTGAATATAAACTACAGACAGTTGTTGCCAACAGCAAAAAAACCATCATGCAACATCTCGATGAATTGGGGCGCGGAAAAAAGAAAGAAGACCCACTTATTTGGGCAAAGCAAATGGTGGATGTATTGCAATACGCACGCGACATCGACAAACAGCACACCGTAGTTCTAGACGACATCCGCTTCGTAGACGAATATGAATACATTAAAAAATCGCTGAGTGCGGAAAATATTCTTCATCTTCATGCGTCATATGATCGAGCAAAGCCTGAGCCTCTCTATGAAAACGAGAAGCTCAGGCAACTCGCAGATTACATTGTCTCACGTCAGAAACATGCTTCGTCACGAATTGCAGAGCAATAACGGTCGATTTGTCCAAAATCGAGGGCAAAATCAACTTGCAAGGCATGGTCATTGTAGTCGGTATTAACATTGCCTGAGGTGCTGCTGTTTCCGCTCTTCAAGCCAAAAATAGGCGAGTAACCGTTGCCACCATTGCCGCCTGATGCAACTGCCACAGCGGGCGCATCGACCTGGCTCTGCACGTCTTTGGCACAGGTCTGAACATTTGAGATATTTGCCGCTTTGAAGACATCATCGATTGCAACAAATCCTTGTCCACCGAGCGCAACACCGCCGTCAGCAATGGCACCGCCATCACCTCCCCGAGCGCCACCAAGCTGCCCCTGCGAGTTGTTGGCACCTTGGAAACACATCCAGCGACCATCTTTATCAAACTCACTTTGCATGTCGTCGCGGACTTGTGGACCATAGAGCCCATCAACTGCATCGCCTAAACCATTATATGTCGTATTGTTGATGCGAATGCCGCGATTGTTCCAAATTGCATTGACCTGAACTTTGTCGACACAAAAACCATTTTGATCAATTTCTGATGAGGCAACTTGTGAGAGTGATGCATTTCCACCGGTTCCAACGGCAGTGCCGCCATTGGCCGAGACTCCACCATTGCGCACTGAACCCGAATTGCTGCTCAATTTATATGCGCGCGCATCCTGCGAATTCACATTGATACATGTATTGCCACTATTGCTATTTGGCGCAGATGTTGCAACTGCGGTTGCATCACCACCACGGCCTGCGGGAGAACCATCTGCAAGTTTTTTGAACCGATTCACCAATTTTGTATTCGAAGTAAAGTCGCTCACCGAATTGCCCCAGCTCCAAAGGCCAGCAACTCCAAAGTGGCCGTTCCAATAGCGAACGTTACCGCAAACACGGTGGCCATGGCACAAGCGACCTTCCTTCCATTCAAACACATTAATGGTTGAGGCCGACGGAATCAGATAGGATCCTTCGTGACAATTGAGAAACATGGTGATCTCACGACCAGCCGTCTTACCGCTCGAATCCTGCATCCTGAGAACCATATCTTTACACTCAGCACGCGCTTCCTGCTGAGAAGCCGCCACACAAACTAACACACCAAGACCCATAAACGCTGACAATCGTCTCTTTTGCATCTCTGAGTTCCTCCATCTTGGTCGCCACTCCGTCAACATCACCAGCAAGCAAGAAAACCTTCTCTTGCCAAGTTCTTGTTGCGTCAACGCGGATACTGGACGAAACACAAGTGAAGAGTCAAATTGTCAATTATGACTCTTTCCGAATTGTCATGCTTTGGAGATCTTCATGTCACCACCAGTCAAATCTTTCGCATGCAACAATCTTCAACTTGCTCAGTATGCAATCGACTGTTTTCATCCCGAAGATGAAATTTTATCGGAGATAAGAACGCGCGCCGTGCAAGAAAAACTTCCAAATATTCACGTCGGAAGTATGGATGGCCTGCATTTGGAGATACTCATCCGAGCTATCTCCGCAAAAAGAGTTATCGAGATAGGTTCTCTCGCAGGCTATTCCGGTGTTTGCATTGCCCGAGCACTTCCTAGCGACGGCGAGCTCCATACATTTGAACTCCACGAAAAAAATGCCCGGGTGTGCGCCGACTCTTTCACCCATGCGGGTGTCGGAGCGAAAGTAACAATCCACCAAGGCCAGGCGCTCGAAAAACTTGCCGACGTCGAACACCTTGCCCCATTTGATGCGATGTTTATCGACGCTGACAAATCAAACTACCCGAATTACCTCACTTGGGCAGAAAAGCTTCTCCGAGTGGGAGGCACGTTGATTGCCGACAACACATTCGCATGGGGTCTTGTTCTGCAAGCAACTTTTGACACAGACAGCCAACGCAGGGATGCAGAAGGCGTGCGAACGTTTAATCACCAAGTTGCACATAGCAGCAAATGGCGGGCAACAATGCTACCTACAGGAGAGGGCCTGACGGTTGCTGTCAAGGTTTCAGACTGACTTTCTTGAAGCCTTTTCATTGCTCCACAGTGTATCCTTTTTGCTGCTTTTCCAGCTGTCTTCTTCTTTGAAGAAGCGCTAAAATACCAAAGAATCCTCTTAAGGAGAGCCTTTATGAACACACGTCTGGTTGCAAAACTTATCCGTGCCAGCGCGGTTTCCGAAGGAGCAGGCGTCACGGTGCACAGAACCATTGGCACAAGCGCACTGCGAAATTTTGATCCTTTCTTGATGCTCGACCATTTTGGCAGCGACAATCCAAACGAGTACATTTCAGGTTTTCCTGATCATCCCCACCGCGGCTTTATCACCTTCACCTACATGCTCGATGGCAAGATGTTGCATCAAGATAGCATGGGAAATAGAGGCGAACTTCGTTCCGGTGGCGCTCAATGGATGAAGGCTGCAAGTGGAGTCATTCACTCGGAAATGCCACAACAATCGCAGGGCCTCATGAGAGGATTTCAACTGTGGATCAATCTTCCTGCAAAAGAGAAAATGAGTCCACCTGAGTATCAAGAATTCTCACCCGAGGCTGTGCCGCAAATAACGATTCCTGGTGGCCACGCTCGTGTGTTGGCAGGCCTTTTTCAAGGGCAATCCGGTGTCATTCAAGACCCAAACACACAAGCCATTTATCTTGATGTTTCATTATCTGCTGAACAGAAATTCCAATACAACATCCCTTCAACGCACAATGCTTTCATATATGTTTTTGAAGGAACAGCCGAGCTCAACGAAACACAACTCCCCACCCACAGCCTTGCCGTGCTGAGCACAGGAGAACATCTCACGTTGAAGACCAATTCAACCGGCGCGCGGTTTATTTTGGTTGCTGGCAAACCTCTTGGCGAACCAATCGTTCAATATGGCCCGTTTGTAATGAACACCCGCGAAGAAATCGAACAAGCTTTCTCAGACTATCAGACGGGACGACTGGTGCGCAGCAAGGCCGCAATGACCGGACGCTAAACCGCCACCGACTCAGCTTCCACTCCACACTTTCATTTGCGAAATGTCTGACGGGCTGGGTGCGCGCTTTTGCCAGCCATTTTTCAGTGCACGCTCCGCACGAGCAACCCATGCTGGTTCAATTCTGTTTTTTCGAACAAAACTTAATCTATCCTGACCGCTCATTTTCCTTTCAAGAAGCCATTGCTTCCAAGCCTCTGAATTCAAAACCACCAAGCCACGATCATGACCATTCCGAAAGACGATAGGGTCTGGATCGTCGGTCAACAAAGTAAACGTTGGAATGACTTCGCCCGTCGCAATATTCACCCAGTCATTCCAAAGACCCGCCGCAAAGATTAAACTCTCGTCCGCTAAAGTAAAGCGAACCACATGTCCCGCACTTTCACCAAAGTAACAAGACTCCACAGCGCCAGTCAGAGGTACCAGGCAGGTTTGCCCTCGCCTAAATGGATCGCGAAAGCTTGGAACAGAAAGAATATTCTCATTCACAATGGGCTCACTTCGTTCGTCTGAAAAAAGCGAGTTCTGCGAACTCGAGTCTTTGTTTCGTTTCGGCCGACTCAGTCGCGCGTTGTAGGTTTCAAATTCAAAGGGCCACCGCTTTGCCCAGTCTGGACAAAGTGAAAAATATTTTTTCCGAACTTGCAGTGTGCCATCACCGTCAGAGAAAATAACCGGAGCAAGTTCCTTTTTTAGATACCCATGCACCCGCAGTTCTGCGCCCAAACCATCGACTCCCTCTGGATCGAGCAGGGCAGGGAAGAGCTCAACCAGTTCACCTGGCCTGGTTTTGACCGTCAATATGCTGCACACAAAAATATCCTTTATTATCAGCTACATAAAATCAAAGCAAAGCACAAAACTAATATAGGTCCAATTTAATCCGAAACCTTCAAAAGCCAAGGTGGGCTCAATGGACAGGGAAGCCAAATGAGACTGCTGACAACATTGCTGTGCTTCTGTCTTTTTCACATTGTCGGTTGCAAATACCTGACAATGGGGGACTCGACAGCCCAAAGCAAACCAGCCGTGCTTGCTGATCCCCGCTTGCTCGAGCGTGGAGTGGTTCGACTGCGCTCAATGTATGCGCTCACATCCGGACAATTCCGCTCAACCTGCACCGGAACTTTGATCCATGTCCCAGACAACACGCTCAATGAATGCGTGGTTCTGACTGCAGCGCAATGCTACAGCAATTTACCGAAAAACTCCGAGCACAGCGTCGAGTTCCTCGATACGGCCGGCCGCATTTCGAAAGCATTTCGGGTTGGAACGATTGTGTTGCATCCCGACTACTCACCGAACGCTGCACGCGACGAAATAAACAACAACGCGTTTGATGTCGCTCTCGTGCGCTTCGGGTGTTCTCTTCCAGTCTCGATCAAAGCAAGTCGTATCCTTGATTACACGCAAGTTCCAATCGACAGCAACTTACTCATTGCGAGCTATCAGGTCGCAAGATCCGACAATCTAGAAAAAAATTCGGAATCGACCCGCGATGGAAGCAGTGCCAATGAAGCTCCACTTCCAAGTGAATTGTTACAAACCAAACTTAATCTCAGGAGCTTTGATTTCCCAAATCCAAAAAATGATTTTTTACAGGAAAATCTGCCAGGAGTTTTTTCCGTTGGAGCAAATGTAGAGACAAAAACCTGCGAAGTAGATTCAGGTGGAGCCGCATTCTTCAGCTCCGGAAACGATCTCTATTTGGTTGCAACGATGAGCAAGCCATCGGCAAATTGTGATCGTGATCTCGCGCGGCTTGCCATCAGTTCACCACACATCAGTTGGATAGAATCCGTTGTTGGAAAAGAAGTCATCTCGTATGTCAAGCAAACCGAAAAGACAGCAGCACTCTTGAATTTGCGGACCCTTTCCTCACAGTCTGTTTCTGCCATTGATCTGCCCATAGCAACACCACATGCAACCCCAAGCCCCGCGCTGACTCTCCCAAAGACCACCGTTCAGTCATCCAATACAGCCGAACATTTCAAGGTCAGCGCCGCTCGAACACCTGCAGCGGTGGCGGCAAAAATTCCAACACCGGCAGCGATGGCAACCCAGATTCCTGTGCCGGCAGTTGTCTCGACAAAGCCAAGTGTGAGCAAGTTGCCAGCACCCACAAGCAAATTGCCAGCGCCAGCCCCTGCAAAAGTTTCTCCTCCAACGCCACCAGAATCAATTCCGGATTCAACACTTGTTCCAGACGACGATGAAGAATCGATACCGCCGGTTGTTATCAAAACGCCTGCGCCTCAGCCGGGCGCTGTTAAACAGTTGCCAGTCCAACCAACTCAAACGGTTGTTACATTGATTCCGCAAACCGCCGTTCCGCCAATTCCAGCCGCACTGCCTGAAGCCGCCACAAGTGCTGAGAAATCTCAATTTTGTGAGGGAAAAACTTGGACTGTCAGAGCAAAAACTCGTGTGTGGGGGACGGTCATCAAGTTGCTCGACAAAGAAACCAGTCAGATTTTCGATGACACTCAAAAGTGTGATTTTCCAAACGAGAGCGAATTATGTCTGGTGGGCAATCCGACTCCAACAGGCACTGGCACAGGCAACTCCCGCGGACAACTGCTCCAAGACATAGATCTTCCCGGATGCGAAAAATTTCGTGCTGGCAAAACCATTTATATTTTTACTCCGGATTTTGCCTCGCCATAAATTCTGTCAGAACATCGCTCACAGGAATTTGTTAGAACTGAAACAGCGAGGTAACTTGAACCTTGTTCGTGCAATTTTCTTTACCGTTGATAGCGGGGCGCTCAATCAGTGGAAGCCGACCAAGAAAACATCAAACGCATTGTCGTTGCCGGTGCCTCTGGATTTGTCGGGATGGATCTCTTAAGACGTCTTTCGTCCCACACGCAGGTGATAGCATTAACACGCTCCCCGCAAGCACCAATCCATATTCCTACGCATCGTCACGCTGGAGTCTATTGGCTTCAATGCAACCTATTTTCTCTCAAACAAACCGAAGCAGCGCTTGTTGATTCCGACGTCGCATATTTCCTTGTCCACAGCATGATGCCGTCTGCAAGATTTACACAAGGCGACTATGAAAACCTTGACCTCATCATCGCCGACAATTTTTCCCGCGCAGCTGCTCTGGCAGGAACAAAAAAGCTCATTTATTTGGGTGGCATTCAACCGTTTGCGGGCTATCTCTCTACGCACCTGCGCAGCCGCCTTGAGGTTGAAAATGTATTGCGCTGCAGAAATAAGAATTTAGTGGCACTTCGGGCTGGACTCATTCTTGGCCCCGGCGGATCTTCATCACTCATTCTGGTTCGCCTCGTGAAGCGTCTTCCGGTTTTGGTGTGCCCGCCCTGGACCAACAAACTCAGCTCACCTATCGCATTGCGAGATGCAGTTTCAGCACTGGTTGCATGCGCAAATTCAACTTCTATTGAACCAGGCGCTTACGATCTTGCTGGGCCTGAAGAACTGAGCTACCACGAACTCATGATTCGTATGGCAGACGAGTTAAACGTCAATCGTTTTTTTGTAAAAATTCCCTATCTAAAACCTGCTATTTCGCAACTCTGGGTGACACTCATCACAGGTGCCTCGCGGCAATTGGTCTCCCCTCTCATTCAGAGCCTTCTCGTTGACATGATTCCCGGACGCACAGCTCCGTTGTTCCCATTTTCAGAGAAAAAACTACCGTTGATTGCCGCCCTTCATCAGGCCGAGCTGCCAAGAGTTCGCCTCGAAATTGGCGGAGTCTCAATTGCACCAATTGCTCCCCCCGATAAGGCAGACACGGTGGTTTCAATTCAGCGCCTTGCATTACCTCAAGGCTGGAGTGCTCTTGACATGGCCCGCGACTTTGCAAACTGGCTGCCAAAGTCTCTTGTCCCAATCATCCGACTTGAGCTCACTCCCGACGGAAATTTGATTCGCTTCTTTCTGTGGGGTCTTTCTCGTGCTCTTCTCGAGCTCGAGTTTGTTGAATCTCGCAGCGACAACCAACGCGCGCTCTTTTTCGTCGTGGGTGGACTCTTACGCAAGAAGAATTCGAATGTGCTCGCCCGTCAGGAATTCCGAGTTGTTCCAGAGCAACAACTGGTTCTTTCGGCGATTCTCGATTTCACTCCGGCTTTGCCTTGGATATTCTACATCTTGACGCAAGCCCAAGCACACCGCTGGGTTATGTGGCGATATGCGCGCCGTTTAAAGCGAATATGCCAAAAGAATTGAGGTTTAACTTTCACCTTGCGGGAACTTCCATCTCCAGATAGCCACTTTCCGTGCTTGCTCGAGAGGTGACAAATGCCGCAAAGAAATCGTTTTTATCCTGCACAAATCCTGACGATGATCATTCCTGCTCTCACAGGATTCTTAGCCATTTTCGCAAGCACAATTCAGGCGCGCGCGGCCGACAGAAAAATTCAAAATTCAGACCTTGCTATTATTCTTCCAGCGCAAAAGAACCTCCGGATCGCTGCGCTCGACGTGGCCAGCCCTGGAAAACAAACATTCCTTTCTGAAGATCTGCTGCAACTTGTCGAAAAATCCTATGAGGAAACCTCAGTTGGCGACGCCATGGCTCGTGAGAACAGCCATTCCGATTGGACTCTCGTCAGCCTGAGGGTTGTGCCTTGTTCGCCGCTCGGTGTGATTCCTGGCCCCGAAACCAACCTTCTTTGCTGGCCTGAAATCCGCCTTGTTTGGCAACCCATCCTGAAAGACTTTCGCCGCTATGCGGTGATTTTGAATTGGTTTGCCGACGACCGCGCCATTCATGCTCTTTATGATGCCCCAACTAGCCTCGGCTTAACCACACAACAAGCTCAACGGGCCGAATCTTTGCTGAGCAAAGTGCGGATGGCACTTGCAAAATCACCCGTAAAACCATTGAGCCTGCTGTCCGAGAGTGATGTAAATGAATTTGTTAAGTTACGAGACAGTGTCTCTGACGCATTGATGGAGAAAGCGCTTTCCCTGCGTGCAGCAAACTTAACAGACTCTGCATATGCAAAAACACTGGAAAGACCCGAATTCAACAACAGCAACGAAGCGCCTTTGTTCATCAATCGACTCAAAGCATTCGTCGCAAGTACGACTTCGACATCCGGACTTAAGGAAATGACCAGCTTTTCGCTTCCTGAAGGGCGTGAACCTCCGCAAGCTGACGAGTGGGTTTTCCTCAAATACTTGAAACAAAATGGGCGCATGAATCAGGTCGAAATTCAGGTCATTTCCGCGCTCGACGGAAGAGTTTTAATTAATCTCGGCAAATCCCCGAAGGCTTCTCAGCTCAGAGATGACCCACAACTACACACCGCGCTCGAGACAATGAACGCAGCTGATGCCGAAGAAATTAAGAAACGGGTGCTTTTGTCGGCGCAAGACCTCGGCAGCAAAAAAATCGCTATTACCGATCGTGCCGTGTCGCTTGTACCTAATACGACTTGTGCTTCTTGCCACAAGTTCAATTCCTTGCGCTTCGATTTCCACTCTCTGAGTTATCTGGAAGATCGCACGATCAGCATTAGCCCGCGCGTCGAAACAGATATTCTCCGCGATCTACAATGGTTACAACTGCGCAGCCAGAGGCAAGAGTAATCTCTCGCTCACAGTCCTAGGCGAATCGCGTCGCACGGGTGACAACCGGCAATTTCTTCCTGTGTCGAAACCCTCTTTTACGACGATGACCGATTGGGTGATCGTCGTAAAAGGAGTGTGCCGTGCGTCAATTTTATTTCCTGTTTGCTTTTGTTCCCGCAATGTTTGCCTGCAAGAAAAACACTTCTCAACAGACATCATCCGAACAAACACTGACATTTGAGGAATCTAGAACCATGGGTTCAGACATTGGTCTGCAGCCCATGGAAGTGGCCATGACTCTTGATGACGGCCCCGTTCCGGAGTCCCTCCCCTTGGCGAAAAAACTTCGCGACCTTGAAGTGCCAGTCACTTATTTCATGATTGGCATAAACATTCAGAGCTATCCTCAGGTGGTCAAAGAAATTGCTGATCTTAAGTTTTCCAGTGGGCCATTCGCCGGGCAGCCAGCGACAATTATCGCGAACCATTCATGGGATCACAAACGCAAGAACAATGGCATCGCGTGCATTGCCTGCGACGGTACCGAATATGCAAACATGGAAATTCAAAAGACAGACAGCCTCATCGCGGGCTACATCACCGCTCGAAACAAGCCATTTTTCTTTCGTGCACCCGGAGGAAATTTCTTTCGCAAAGAGGTTCCGGAGGAAGTTCAAAGCCTCAACGAGATCAATAAAACTTTAAATAAGTATATTGGACCAATGTTTTGGGATGTCAGTGGTGACGTGGAACCCGTATGCGCGGATCTGACCGCAGAAAAATGCGGAGACTATTACATGGATCAAATTCGTGCTCGTGCGCGCTCTCATGGTGTTGTCGTGCTGGCCCACGACATTCATGAAAAAACCAGAAACATGCTGGTCGGTGCTGGAAACTATTCCGGGATCATTGCACAGATGAAAAACGAAGGATTCAAATTCGTTCACTTGGACAAATATCCAGCAGCTCTGTCGAAGTTCGGCAAAGTACCAGCCAACGAATTTGGCGAAGTTCAATTTGACGCCGAACGCTCGGGTGAAAAAGTTTATAATTTTAAAGTTCGAGTCAAGAACGCTGTCCGGATCGAAGTTTATATCGACCGCCTTGCACAACCTCTATTCAAAGGCGATGGCTCATCCATCAGCAATCGGCAGGCCATCTCCAACGGTGGCCGCAGAACTTTTGTCGTGAAGGGCTTTGATGCGCAGAATCGGCAAGTTGCGCAAGGAAATCGGTCCGTTGAAATTCCCTACTAAAGACTCATAAGCTCGCAGAAAGGTCTGCGAGTCTCGAAACGAATCCTCTCTGGCATTGACGGCCGAACTCTGCTAGCTACGACGGTAAATCAACCGTCTTAGGGAGTTCGTCATGAATCGACTCAATACCGGCCTTGTTGCATGTGGTGTGACTGCTCTTTTCATTTCTGCGTGTGGAAATTCGAATTCCGGAAATTCGAATAAGAATGCGCAATGCCCAACCGCAGGAGCCTCCGCTCCAATGGGCAATCTGCAGGGAATCAGAACTGCCGGTGGAACAACAACAAACCCAACAACGGGTGGTATTCCAGGCAATACGCCCTCAACTGGCATTCCAACTCCCGGCGCTGATACTGCCACCAACAATTGCGACACTGCAGCTCCTGGCAACCTTGGCAACACTCCGAATGCTCCAACGGCACCGCGCACTCCAAATACCCAGCCTAACCTTCCTATTCCGGATGGCCGCGGACCAACACCCAGTCTAACGAGCCTGAACGGCTCATGGGATTTTATCGATGAACGCTGCGAAGACGGAACTCAATCTACTCGCATGCAGTTGACCCAACGCCTGTTCAACGAGGGAAGTTTTTATTACTCGCTGAATATTAAAGACAACAACGTCGAAGAATTTTATTGGATCCGTGACATCATTGATGCCGCAAGCAACAACACAAAAATGTGTACTCTGATGCTCAAGAGCACACTCAGTGCCGCAGGCAACTCTTTTTCGCTGAGCCGCCCGGCTGCTAACTTTGATGATGCAGGCGGCATAACTCGCTGCGATCGTCCAAGCACATCTGCCGAAGTCATCAAAAACCTCCGTATGATTGCTCTCGGCGGAACCCTTACAGTTGAAACGATGAGTTCTCCGGACTGCAATGGCAAAAAGAGTCTGATGCTCTTTCTCGCGCGCACTCCTAACTAACCTATCTCATTAGAGGTTCGGAATGGTTGAAATTGGCACGCCTTACACCTCTTCTGCGAAACGAGTTCTGCTGCTTGGAAGCGGCGAACTCGGTAAAGAGCTCAGTATCGAACTGATTCGGTTAGGCGTCGAGGTCACGGCCTGTGATCGCTATGCGAACGCCCCGGCCATGCAGGTCGCTCAGCACGCAAAAGTGTTCGATATGCTCGATGCGTCGTCTCTTCGCGAAGTGGTCTTGTCGTGCAAACCCGATCTCATCATTCCCGAAGTGGAAGCCATCTGTACAAGTGAACTTCTGCAGCTCGAACGCGAAGGTTGGAAAGTTATACCAACCGCGCGTGCCACGCGTTTAACCATGGACAGGGAAGGCATTCGTCGCCTGGCTGCCGAAGAGCTTTTTTTGCCCACAGCAAAATTCATTTTTGCCGACAGCTACGATGACTTTGCAGATGCGTGCAGAAGATTAGGCTTCCCGTGCGTTGTAAAACCAATCATGAGCTCAAGCGGAAAAGGACAAAGTGTTGTCCATTCGGAAGACTGGCTGCAAAAGAGTTGGGTTTACGCTCAAGAAGGCGGACGCGCTGGCGGTGGACGGGTGATTGTCGAAGAATTCATCCCGTTCGAAAGCGAGATCACCCTTCTAACGATTCGTGCAATCAATGGAACACATTTCTGCGATCCGATTGGACACAAACAACTGGACGGCGACTATATTGAGAGTTGGCAACCACATTCCATGACCGGATCGCAAATAAAGATTGCTCAGGACATTTCCGCGCGGATCACCGAAGCTTTGGGTGGCTGCGGATTGTTTGGTGTCGAACTTTTCTTACTCAAAGATGGTCGAGTTTTGTTCAGTGAAGTGAGCCCGCGCCCGCATGATACAGGCATGGTCACCCTAGCAACTCAACCTTGGAGTGAATTTGCCCTGCATGCACGCGCCGTTTTGGGCCTCCCTCTTGCGCAGGTGACACGCACAACCGCTGGCGCAAGTGTTGCACTCAAGGCGAGGCAAGCGCTCACGAATCCGAAATTTCGTGGGCTTGAACACGCTCTCTCGTTGGCAAATGTCGATCTTCGGATTTTTGGAAAACCCAGTGCATCTGTGGGCCGGAGAATGGGTGTCGTTCTTGCCACCGGCGAAACCTCTGAAGAGGCTCTTGGAACTGCTCTCAAAGCCGCGCAATACATTGAAATTTACGAGTAAGTGATGCTCTGGTTGGCTGTCTTGCTTGCTGCCATCCTTGTCCTCACTCTGGTTAAACCAGCACTCAACCCAGGTCTTGTTGCGCTCACTTGTGCCCTCTTACTTGCTCCACTGGTACTCAAGAAGCCACCCTCTATCGCCTTTCAAATCTTTCCATCTTCGCTGTTTATGACTTTGTTTGGTGTAACTTTCTTCTTCGCTGGCATTCATTCAACAGGTCTTCTCAAATTTATTCTCAGCAAAGTCATCCATATCTCTCGTGGTTATCCCAAAATTTTACCATTTCTGCTTTTTCTATTTGTCGCATCGCTGACCGCAATCGGATTAGGAAATATAGGGACAATCGCGCTTATTGCTCCGCTGGCAATGCCTCTTGCTGTTGAACTTGGATATTCACACCTTTCGATTGCGATCTTGATTGTTGGAGCTGCGAACGCAGCATCATTTTCCCCACTCACGTTACCTGGCATCTTCACAAACGACTTCATCCAGAAAAGCATTTTTTTATCCGAAAAACTTCACCCCGAAACCATGCGATGGTGGCTATTTTTACTAACTTTTATGCTTATTTCGGCAATTTCATTGCTTGGATTTTTTCTCACGCGAGGCAAACACGGCAAACAACACCGCTTGCATTTATCAGCAGAACAAAACTCCAACCACCCCACCTTTGCAAAGCTAAGCCCCAGGCAGAAAAAAACAGCGTTTTTGTCTGCAGGCCTTGGACTTACATTCGTCCTTGCAAGCCTCATTGCGTTGCCCGTGTTTTCCCAATCAATGCCAAAGAACATTCTTTTGATCATTCAACGTTTCAATGATGTCGGGTTTATTGGCTGGCTTGGCTCTTTGCTTCTCGTCTCATTCGGAGTCGTTTCCGCCGAAGACACTCTCAAACAGGTGCCTTGGTCTACTTTGCTCATGGTTTGCGGCATGAGCACTTACATTGAGCTTCTGACCCAAAGCGGATTAAACACTTGGATCGTGCAACCTCTGCAAGCCAATGTCTCCGAACACCTGCTCACAGGTGTGTTTGCTCTCTCGGCCGGAGGGCTTTCAGCATTTTCAAGTTCCGTTGGAGTTGTACTTCCGCTGTTCATGCCGATTGTAGAGGAGGTCTCTAAATCTCTCAGTGCAGGGCTTTGCACAGCACTTGTCTTATCAGTTGCCATAGGCTCCCATCTCGTGGATGCAAGTCCACTTTCAACCTTGGGAGCCCTCTGTCTTGCGCAGATCAAAAATCAACAGGACCGGAATAAACTCTATCAAAAAATGCTTTTGTGGGGTTTCGCGATGATTCCCGTGGCGGGAGTTTTAGGTGTATTGCTTGATTTGCTTTGGACTTAAGAAAAATTTGGAGGTGCCGAGGGGATTCGAACCCCTGTGAAAACGATTTGCAATCGTTTGCGTAGCCGCTCCGCCACAGCACCAAAAGATAGGTCTCAGGCTTATAGCCAGCAGGTTGCAAAAATGCAAGCGAGGCAATTCTCCCTTAGAGTTGCCGCAAAACCGGCCAATACCCTCAGAATTTTAACGCTTTTAATTCTTTCTCGTGCCCATAAAACAGGCCTGGAATTCATCCCACAATTCGTCCAAAACCAGGAAAATCTCGGGATGCTTAGGTTTGTACGTCTCGCGTGTGCGATCCATAGAAGTATTTGGCACGTCGAAATGGGTGTTTCCACCCCGCCGTTCCCGATCAAAATAAAGCTGCGCCGAGAAACGATCGCAGATTTCTACGATCGTGGCAAGGAATTTATCGCTCGAGATCGTAAAGCCCAGCCTCGAACAAATGTCATCAATTACTTTTTCTTCAAGATCTGCGTGCATTTTACCTAAATCTTTTTCACGTACTTTAACTGGATACACCACATCACTTGCATAAGATTCAGCTAGGTCGTGCATGGTTGCCAAGCGGTAGAGCTCGATCCGCTCTTGCGGCCGAAGCCCCAAGGCCGATGCCAGAATACGCGCCATAAAAACAACTTGATACGTATGTTCACCAACACTTTCTGGAAATAAATAACTCCAGCCCTTGTAGCGGTAATGCTCTTTAAGCTTCTCCATCATCCCAACGAACGTCGCTGAGTACTCACCGATGCCACCTTCAAGACGTGCGCGAGTTGCATCATCAAAAAGTCCGTCCAAAAATGCGACCGCCTTGCGCCAATCAATTTCCGAAGCAACGGAATGCCCTTCTTGATTTTTTGCACCTTCTGCTTTGTGCACAGGATGCGTTGCCGAAAGGCTCTCACCAGCCAGCACACGACGGCGCATGACGTGATAATGCGTGCGATAGCGCTCAGCCAAAAAATACGAATTCCCCAACAGGCACTCTTTCTCGATAAAAAGCATCGCCGCAAACGCATCCACGAGCTGCTGGAGCCCATACAATTCTGGCGAACGGGAGGTCTTCATACGAAAGCTGTCTTCGGTCTCCTTAAACAACCGACCACGGACATCTTTGTAGAGTGCTGAAGCCTCAGGATGGCGTTGCCGCAAGTAGAAACTCGGGTCACCCAGCAGGGCCTTGGGAAGCTCTGCAAAGATCGCAAGCTCAATCAATTCACACTCAGCTTCTTTCGAGAGTCCAAGCTGAGGCGCAAGTGCAATCGACAATAAGACCTGTGTGAATCCATGCTCTGCAGCCGATTGTTTTTTCAAACAAATCGCATCTGAGAACAACGGGAGCGAGCAAATGATACGAAGTTTCCCAAGCCGACTTGGCAACATTGCATCCACGATAATAACTCCTCAGAGCAATTAGAACTGATAACCTTTTGTATATTCCATATAACGATCGCAGGTTGCCAACACTCCTGCCAATTCCTCTGGGGTCACCTGGCGAATCACTTTTGCAGGAGCGCCGAGAACAAGACTTCCTGGTGGAATCTGTGTCCCTTGCGTCACAACCGCACCAGCCCCAACAATCGAACCTTGGCCAACAACTGCCCCATCCATGACAGTCGCCTGCATCCCAATCAAACACTCGTCTTCAATGACACAGCCATGAATCATGGCCAGGTGTGCGATGCTGACGCGATTGCCGATTCGGGTCGAGTGCTTTTGAAAGGTGCAGTGAATAATAGCTCCATCTTGAATGTTAGTTTCCTGACCAACCACAATGGAATGAACATCTCCTCGGACAACCGAATTGAACCAAACACTGCAACCTTTGCCCATCTCAACATCACCAATAACACGAGCACCATCTGCCAAAAACACGCTTTCATGCAGTTTTGGGAGATGCCCGTTGTAGTCACGAATAGAAGCAAGCGGGCTTCTGTGAGGGGCTTGAAAATGAATGTTCTGCATCAAATTTTTGTCTCCAAATTTAGGCTAAGAATCCGATACAAACTTCATGAATTTAGCAGATGGCCCAAAGACTCTACCATTCCCCGTGCTGCCCGAAAACGAGCAGTGGAAATTTTTTTTGCAAAAATTTTCTTTTGCAATTTTCGTCGCAAGTCTTTGTGTCCCATTTAAGACATCTGCGGATCCCATTCGCAAGAGCGCGCCTTTGTATGAAAATCCTTTTGACCTGAGCGCTGGAGGAGCAAGCCTCACCAGAGCGACTCAAGAGGGTGTGTTTTTTTCCAATCCAAGTTTACCCGCTTTGGGTAAAGGTTTTCTGCGTTGGATCTACGGCCGCACGGCAATCCATTTCGGAGCCGACGCCATCGACTTGGGCCGCGAAATTTACAAAAAAAAGACAGCTGGCAGCCTGAAAGTAGATTCATCGATGATCGAGAGTCTCCTCAAAACACCAATCCACGTCGGCAATGACACAACTTTAGGATTCATTTCGGCCTACGGTGGCCTCGCAATCTTTGAAACAGTGCGGAGCGATATCGAGGGCAGACAATTTGGCAGCCAAGGACTCCCGGAAGTCAGAACGCGCGCAGAAGCCGCTGCGGGATTAGCAGCCATGGCGTCGATGCCCGTCGGTGACATACTCGCTCTTGGTGTGAGCCTCAAACCTGCTTACGCCGCTGAAACTTTCGAAAACATCACTCTCTCAGACTTTTCCGGCAGCGGCGCCAAACAAATGCTGTCGGATATCAAAAAAAACACCCAATATGGCTTGGGAATTTCTGCAAGCATTGGTTCTACCGTTCAATTTCGAACTCAGAACTTCGATCTCCGCTTCGCAACCACAGTGGACGATCTCGGCCAAACAAAATTTTCCGACCCCGCCGTGTCCCCTTGGAAACAAACGATCAATGCAGGAATTGGGATCATTCCGCACACAAGCCGAAGTGCAATCCATTGTGCCTATGACCTTCGAGACATCCGGCGAGCCTATGGTGAGCACTGGACTCGTCGTTCGCGCGTCGGCTGCAAGCTTTTGCTTAGCTCTCGCCTGGGTTTTGGTGCTGGCTATTATCAAGGCTGGCCAAGTTACGGGATCGTCTTGAACCTAACTCTTTTACGACTCGAGGCTGGAAGCTACACCCGCGAATTCGGCAGCGAGGCTGGGACGCGAGGCCGGAGAGTTTATTTTCTCGCGACAGGGGCTGAAATGCCATGAAAACTTTCATTCAGCTTCTCAGTGGAATTCTTCTTCTATATGCGACTGCTTGCGGCCGAAATGTTGTTGAAACATACGCTCCTGCGAATGATCAGGAAAAAGCAGAGCTGGACATGGAGGCGTCTCGCTATGAAGCTGCCAGCGAAAAACTCCTTAAAGTGCTGTCCGAAACGCCGGAAAATTATAATGCACGCAGTTTGCTCGCGGCTGCCTATGCCGCGAGGGCCGGAATCACAACTCTTTCTCTAATTAAAAACGCCACTTCTTTAGGCTCTTCTGGAGCAACGGGGCTCAGGGGCTACACAACCATCCTGCCAACAGCAACGAGCGACGTCTTGGCCTTCATGGAGCTTGCCTGCGATGCAATGGCGAAAATTCCAGTTGAAGACAGGACAACCGAGATGAAACTCCAATATGGATTGTTTTTTTCTTCGTATGCTTTCCTGCAAATTAAGTATTTTCTCGACAACCCCACAGCTCTTGCATCCCTCAGTGTGAACGACGCCTTAAAGCTCGTCGAAACCCTCGCCAAAGCGTCTGAGGCAGGCGGCAGTTCGCCACTGTCAAAGGCCGCTGAGACACTCAGCACAACCCTTGCCAGCACTCCCGGGAGCAATGTCGACAAAGTCAAGGCCGCCCTGGGACCCAGCACTCCTGCATCGGGTGGTTGAACCCTGGCGACCTCCGCGCTATAGGTTGAGCAGTTGTTTAAAAAAAGTGCGGAAGGAACCCATGAGACTCTCCACCGAACAGCTTGAACGTCTGTCCGAACGCGTCTTCAAAGTGCTCAAGGCCTCAGGTCATGTTGGCTTTGACTACACTGCTGATGAAACTGTCGAAGATCGCGTGCTCGACGCAATCATGGACGTGCTTGAAGAAGACGCCAAAACTGAAGATCGACTCTCGCGTGAAGCAGAGCGACTTGTTCAGCAGCAAAGCCACATCGCCAAGGCATCGGGCAAATCGCTTGACGACCTCGTCGACGAAGTTAAATCTCGTTTGGCAAAAGCAAAACGCGTGACTTTGGGCGACGGTCCCGACCGCGCAGACACCCTGGCTGAGAAAGTTTTTAAGGCTGTCTGGAATGTAGACGGCATCGACTTCTTTTCCGAGGACACAAAAGTACAAAACTGCATTGCTCGTGCCATCCACCGCTTCCGCCACGATGATGAGCGTATGATTGATGCTGTCGAGCGTCTTGCAGACCGCAAGACGACCGAAGAACGTTACACTGCTTCGTGGTGTTTGGCGTTCGATCGCTACCTAAGCGAAGTGAAGCAAAAGATTGCTGCGGTGCAAAACACAGCGCTCGAATCCAAGACACTTGGTACGCTCTGATTCTGCTCATTGATCTTTGATCTGTGCGTGAGGTTCTGAAAATGGAGGCAGCATCTGCTCCTGTGACATCGGAGTTCGTGCACCTCCATATTCATTCAGAGTATTCTCTTCTCGATGGCAGCATTAAAGTTAAAAAACTTGTCAAAGAGCTTGCGACCCGTCAAGCAAAAGCGGCTGCCCTAACCGATCACGACGGACTTCACGGCGCAGTCGAATTTTATCTCGAATGTCAGAAAGAAAAAATCAACGGAATCATCGGCTACGAAGCGAACGTCGTTCCAATTATTTCTACTGAAAGCAAACAGCCCTTTCATTTGATTCTGCTCGCAGAGAACAATCAAGGCTATGCCAACATTATTAAACTTTGCTCTCTAGCAAACACCAGCGGAAAAAATCGCCTGGGATCCGACTCAATCGCCATCACTCGCGAAGAATTAGCCAACTACAGCTCAGGAATTATCTGTCTAACAAGTTGTCTCAAAGGCGAACTTCAACATTTTCTTCTTGCCGAAGAAAACGAGAAAGCCGAGGAATTTCTCGATCAATTGATCACAATCTTTGGCGCGAACAACGTCTTTGTTGAACTCATGGACAACAACATTGCAGAGCAAAAACACCTCATTCACCTGCAAGTTGCGATTGCAAAAAAGAAAAACCTCGGAATTGTTGCAACCGCCGATGTTCACTATCTAAAGCAAACTGATCGCGACACCCACTTGTCGCTCATGGCTATTAAGCACAAATTACAAAAAACAGATGTTCAAGGATTCGACCCTGCACTCACCTTTCACCTTGCCACCGCTGAAGAAATGATCAGCAAGTTTTCCGCATATCCTGAAGCAATCGCAAACACGGCAGCAATCGCTGCTCGCTGCAAAGTGAGCATCGATACCAAAAGTATTTTCATGCCAGACTTTCGCCAGCGTCCCGATGAAACGGCTGATAACTGTCTCGCACGACTCTCAAGAGAAATGCTGGAACAACGCAAACCCGCTGTCATGAAGTGGATGGGTAACGATTTTTCAGAAGACGTTTGGCAAACTTACAAAGAACGATTGGAATATGAGCTCGGCGTCATCAACAAAATGAAATTCGCGGGTTACTTTCTCATCGTCCAAGACTTCATCAACTGGGCCAAAGAACGCGGAATTCCCGTTGGACCCGGTCGTGGTTCGGCAGCCGGCAGTTTGGTGACCTATTCACTGCGCATCACGAATATCGATCCCATTCGCTTCAATCTGCTGTTCGAGCGCTTCTTAAATCCAGAACGTATCAGCATGCCAGATATCGATACCGACTTCTGTATGGACCGCCGTAGCGAAGTTCTTGAATATGTCTACAAGCGTTACGGGGCGCGCAACGTTTCACAGATTGTGACCTTCGGGCGGATGATGGCAAAAAATGCGCTGAAGAATCTCGCCCGCATTTTGGGTTGGAGCTTCAACGACAGCAACGAGTTCGCAAAACTAATTCCAGAACAGCCCGGAATCACGCTCGAACAAGCCTATAAAGAAGAAGAGCGCCTGCGTGACAGGCTTGAAAACGACGAACGTGCGAGAATTCTTTGGAATGGTGCACTTGCTATTGAGGGCACACTCAACTCGCTCGGAATCCATGCCGCTGGAGTTATCATATCCGATAGAGCCCTCGATGAGAGCTGTCCGCAGCTTGAATCTGAAGGACAAATGATCACTCAGTTCGAGCATAAGTTCGCGGAAAAAATCGGCCTCATCAAATTCGACTTTCTTGGCCTGAAAACTCTCACAGTCATCGAAAAATCTGTCACCGAGATTCGCAATAAGCATAATCCATCTTTTGACATCGAAAGCATCGATCTCGAAGATCCCAAGGTTTACGAGATGGTCTCAACCGCGCACTTGACGGGAATTTTCCAGCTTGAATCAAGCGGAATGCGCAAGCTCATTTCGGAACTTAAGCCGACATGCTTCTCAGACGTCGTTGCTGTTGAAGCATTGTTCCGTCCAGGCCCACTTGGATCTGGAATGGTTGCCGACTTCGTCAACAGAAAACACGGAAAAACTGCTGTTGAGTTTCCATTCCCTGAGTTGGAACCCATTCTTGCCGACACCTATGGAGTCATTGTTTATCAAGAGCAAGTTCAAAAAATTGCTGCCGTCTTGGCAAACTACTCGCTCGGTGAAGCCGACCTCTTGCGACGCGCAATGGGCAAAAAAGACAAAGCTGAAATGGACCGCCAGAAGGCTCGGTTTGTTGAGGGAGCCGCAAAAAATGGCCACAACCCCCAACGCGTTTCAGAATTCTTCGACCTTATCGCCAAGTTTGCAGAGTACGGTTTCAACAAGAGTCACTCCGCCGCCTATGCTTATGTCACCTTCCAAACGGCCTTTCTAAAGACATATTACCCGACCGAATTTATGGCCGCGATCATGTCCTGTGACCTCGACAACACAGACAAAATTGTGAGCTACGTACGCGACTGCAAACGCATGCAAATCACACTCCTTCCACCCAGTGTGAATTCAGCAGAATTTGAATTCACAATCCCGTCTCCTATGACCATCCAGTTTGGTTTAGGCGCCATCAAAGGGCTTGGAAAGGGCATCATCGATCTCATCACTGCAGAGCGCGAAAAAAACGGAACATTCGAAACGGTGCCAGAATTTATCGCGCGCCTCGATCCGCGCAAAATTAACAAAAAAGTTCTTGAGAGCCTGATCAAGTCTGGCGCATTTGATGAAATCGCAACCAACCGTGCAGAGCTTCTTGCTAATAGCGATCATTGGCTGCGTTCGATTTCGAAAGAATCAGAACGACAAGACAGCGTTGGAGACGGAATTTTCGACTTATTTTCGGAATCTGGCGAACCTGCCCCTGTAAAAAAAGCTTCCGCTTCTGAAAACGCTTCACCAAACTCACTGAACCATCGTAAAAGCGCACTTCATCGTGCTAAAAAATTCGACCCTTTAGCGCTCCCAACACGCACGCTTCCCGAGAAAAATATCGTCCATAATCTTTTAGCAGGCGTGCAACTGAAAAAAGCGCAACCATGGTCACTCCTCGACCAACTCAATCATGAGAAGTCAACGCTTGGTTTTTATATGTGTGGGCATCCTGCAGATCTTCTTTCTGATGACCTCAGTGAGATCGCTCAAGCTCCCATCTGTGATGCACTCATGTTTCTTGACCCAGATGAAGTTCCTGATCACAAACGTCGGATTCTCAAAATTGCAGGAATCATTACTCTCGCGCTGGAAAAAGTGACCAAGGAAGGCAAGAAGTTTGGCGTGTATCGCCTTGAAGATGGCTCGGGCGAAATTGAATTTTCAGTTTTCGCCTCGCAATACGCAGCCCTCATCAACAAGCCGAAGATTGGCGATGCAAGCTGGGTTGAACTCAAAGTTCGAAAAGGAATTGAGGAAGGAAGTGTGAAGGGGATTTGTCAGACGCTTGGATTCGTCTCCGACAAACGGGCCGAACTTGCCAAACAAATTCTTCTTGTCGCTGAGGAAAGCTTTATCAACCGCAGTGAAAATATTGATGAGCTACTTTCGCTTGTAAGCAACCATCGCGGCCGAGTTCCACTGGCACTTGATGTGTCGTGGGAATCGGAACAGGCAAGATTACATGCCAAACTGAGCAAATATTCAGTGCATCCGAGCGACGAACTTATCTTTAGTCTTGAAAATAAATGGCCCGGTGAGATCCAAGTGCGTAGGATCTACCGAGCCGGTGCCGCAGCTCGTTGATTTTAGCAACTCACGCTGCTCAAAACAACAGAACGACAGATTACTCAGCGTGTTTCTGTGCTGACTTGGACGACTTTTTACCGCCCGAAACCGTTGCAGCAACCGTTTCGGATGCTGGTGGATTGGATTCAGTCGCCGCTTTTGCCAGGCGTTCTTTCGCATCAGCAATCAAACGCCGAGAAATTGTACTACGGAGCCCCTTGAGATCTGTCAGATTCTTGGGCGCGGTTGCTTGGAAGAGGTCGTTCACGTAACGCAGATTAGAAACCACATTGCGTGGCGTCGTGTTGATTTCCACGATCATCTTGATAACTTCCTGGCGCACGTTATCTTCGACTGGATCCTGTAAACCAGAAAATAACTTGCCAACCAAGCTCGCAACCACTTTCTCAACTTCAGCTGTCGTACGCTGACCAATCTGTTCCAGTGGCAATTTACCCAAAAGAGCCTTCCCTTCTTCTTCCGTAAGAGAAAGCGCCTTATCAATCGTTTTCCTCGCCAAATCAATAATTTGCGTTGGATTGAACATATTAAACCCTCCTGTGTATCAATACGCGAAAACAACATAACTCAATCAGATTCTAGTCTCAAACTTTTCGAATGCGCCCCGTTTGACAAGCCATGCAAAAAAGAAACCGAAACCCATCCGAATTTCGTCTAACTTGTTTTTTTAGAACAATGAATCTTGAATTATTGCAATTTTGCGAAAAAGCGATCCATCCGAAACTTTGGAAGCAAGCCTTCGCCCGAATTAATTGAATAAAACACACGAACTGCTTTTCCGTAGATCCCCTCAACGTCGACGTAGCCCCAGTAACGGCCATCGTTTGAACAATCGCGATTGTCTCCAATCACAAGAAGTTTCCCCGGAGGAACGCTGAAAATACGGGTTTCCAGATTGGTATTACCACCTTTTACGCTGCGAAGAATATGGTGAGCTGGTTCATTTTCATTGAGCTTTTCGAGGTACAGATTCTTGCCTTCACCATTATTGCAAGGACTCCGATCACCCATGTCCTCCAAAATGGTTCTATCCTCTTGCAGCAATTCACTGACGCGTTGATTGTTAATCCTCAGAACACCATTATCAAACACAATGTTGTCACCGCCTAAACCAATCACGCGTTTTACAAAAGTGATGCGATCGATTGGACTATTGAACAGCACAATGTCGCCGCGCTTCGGTGAGTCCCAAGAAATCACCTGAGTATCCATAAACGGCAACATGAGGCCATAAGAAAGTTTGTTCACCAGAACGTGGTCGCGAATTTTGATGGTTGGCAGCATTGAGCCTGTAGGAATTACGTACCAATTCACAATTGATGAACGCAACACAACCATCACAACGATGATGACCAGAACGTCGCGAAGCCAAGCCAAGTTTTTCATTCAGAGAAGCACCTTTCATTCACACCCAGCGCAAGTTTTTTGTCTTCATCCCGTTCCAAAAATCGCGAGCCATCATAGCTCGTTTTCCTGGCGCCTGCAGTTCGAGGATCTCTAGCACACTTCCATCCCCACAGACCATCTCCAACGCATCTCCCTGCAAAACAATTTCTCGATTAGCTGCTCTTATTTTAGGCGAAACTCGGGTGGTTATGACTTTGACTTCGAAACTTTCCGAAACGTTGCTGAGCAACAAGCGGGTGCCAGGCCAGCCGGCAAATCCCCTCACCCGATTGTGCAATGCTGTGGCTGTGTTCTCGTCTGGTCTGAGAAGACTTTCCTCAACACTCAACTTCTTTGCTTTTGTGGCACGCGCATGCTCTTGCTCATAGATTTCGCAACGTCCAGAAAAATAGTCGGGTAAAATTCGAACCAATTCCTCCGCTCCCAACTTAAACAAGAGCGAAAGTAACTCAGGGGCTTTTATTGATTGATCCACGCGATAGCGAAGCTGCGCAACAATCGGCCCAGCATCCATTGCCCGAACTGTGCGCGCCACTGTAACACCTGTCTCACTGACACCATCTTCAAGCGCTCTCTGCACGGGAGCGGCGCCTCGGTAAAGTGGCAACAGACTGGGATGAATATTAAGCGTTCCATGTTTGGGTAAAGCGAGAAATTCTTCAGACAGAACTTGTCCATAAGCGGCCGTGACACAGACATCTGGGGACAATTCAGCGAGCTGAGCAATAAAATCAGGAGCCTTCGCGTTTTCAGGTGTTAAGACCAGAAGACCTGCCGCCTCGGCACATGCTTGAACCGGTGAGAGCGTAAGAGAATTTCCGCGCGTCGCGCGCGTTGGTGGCTGGCTTACAACTGCAATAACTTGATAAAAAGGATTCTCGATCAGAAGCCGTTCTAAAACGGGAACAACAATTGCTGGAGTTCCAAGAAACACTATTTGCTTTTTGACCTCAGCCTTTTCCTCATTCATCAACTAATCCCTCTTTGAGCCATTTGCATTCAGCCATATTCTCTTTGTCAATTTTTATTTGCAAATCATCCCTGATCATCTGAAGCAAAAATTCACGTTGCCAGAGAGCAGGATGAGGAATGCAAAGTCCAAAGTTTTTGGGCTCAGAGAATTTCTTCATCCTTTGAATTTGAAATCCAGACGAATTTTCACTAAAACTGCACATAAGAAGAATATCAAGATCAACCGCGCGAGGACGCCAGCGGTGAATTCGATCATGACCAAATTCATCTTCAATCATGCAGATCGCATTATAAAGCTCTAAGGGGCGCAAACTCGTCATAAACTCAAAGACAAAATTTAAATACTCACCGTGATCTGAAGTCTCATAGGAATCTGAACGCAATGGCTCTGTATATTTCCAAGCAGACTGCCTTCCGACTGTTCCGAATTCACTGAGACGTGACAAAGAACCGTGTGCACATTGCACACGGTCCCCAACATTCCCACCAAAAGCAATCAAATAAACAAATTGACGCAATATGTCCTGCCGCGATTAATCCACTAAAGTTTCGCGATAACTCACAACCACGTCAGAACCCATCGCAGGCGGAGCTTTGAACACCACCGCATGCAGGACGCTGTCGTAGGAATACTGCATAGCATCGAGGACCTGTCCGTCAACCTTCACTTCCAGGGTTCCGGCAAACGGAATTTGCCCCGCGGGCAAACTCACACGAGTTGCTAATTCTACGGTATTTTGGCCAATACTCGTCAGAACACTGGACCAATTTGAAGAGCAGATATTTTCAATTGCGCCACCGGTGAGTTGAGCTGCACGAATATAATTCGTACCCGATTCCTCCGGCCCATTCGAGCTCAGGGCACAGTCAATTTTACCTAATCCGTCTCGCAAGCCAGTTATAGCGCTCACCCGGAAATTCCCGGCGCCTTTCACCGATTTTTCGCTTGCCCACGTGGTAAAATTTTCGGCGGTAAATTTGTGTGTTGTCAGCGGAATTCCTTTTGAGTTTTTCATCAGTGCGTAGGGCGGAATACCAAACGCATCAAGAAAAGGTGAACTTCCGCCATCACGACACAGATTCAAATCCTGCTTGCCGTTTGCTGTCGTACTTGTTCTTCCGTATCCGTCCTCGCACCACATTTGCACACTGTCGTCCTCCTCATCAGAAAGAACAACGACACTCAAAGCAGCGTCGGGACGCACAAAACCTTTATTTTCGGCGGTCGACCCAAGCGCTTTCTCAACGGCCAACTTGGCAGCCCAAAGGCCATGCTCAAAAGCCGAGCCGTTTGTTCCAAGTAAAGCCGTGCGCTGAAAAGCTTGCACAAAATCTGGGCCGTCACGCAGAATCGTATTCATGGTTGATGGGTCTGCTTTCAAGTTGCCGCGCAGCGGCGCAACTATTCTGCCACCAACTCGGGACCCTGATGTGATGTCCGCGGAGTTCGGGCAGAGCGCATCAGCAACTGGCAGACCGCTCCCTGGATCAACCTGACAGACGTCGACACTTGTGATCCCGACCTGAAAATCAATTCGGGTGTCTTTGAGTTTCTGTGCAAACGATTGAAACTTACTCTTGAGCTGATTTTGTGCCCACTCCATTGAACCGCTGTCATCGACAACCCAAAGTATGTCGACTTTCGCACGAGGCTGAGTCAATTGAACCTGAACCCAATCTCCCGCATGAGGTTGTGGTGCCGGTTTCGGTGTTACCGTCGGCGGAAGTGGCTGAGCAGGTGGCAACGATGGCTGGCTTGCCACGGGCGGAAGAGGTTGAGCAGAAGGCATTGATGGCTGGCTTGCCACGGGTGTAGGAGTTTGCGAAGACGGGAGACCTGGCTGAGTCGCAACGGGCGGCTGCTGCGGCTCAGAATCCTCTGGATTCGCAGGCGGAGGAGTGCGACGGTTTTCATTGATCCTTTGTCCGTTTGCACTCTCACCGTTTATTGAACCCTCGCCGGAGACTTGAGTTGCACCTGGGCCTTCGCGTCGGCGGCCGAGAGCATCGCCGTCGGATGATGCAACCCGGATTTCGCTCGCCGCGTTTAAGTTACGACTTTGCTCAACGAAAGCCGTCTGCCCGTTGCATCCAACGAGATTAAAATAAGCTGAACCCAGAAGCAGCAAAGAAAAACGGGAGGAGAAAGGCAAGAAACTCCGCAAGGCAGATAGCTTGTATCCGGGCATGAAAAAACCTCCTCATGACCAGGGTTGATACTGTTTGAGGAGGTTTTTCCACTAAGTCGACCATCCTCGTTAGAGGATTCGACTCTTTTTTAATTTCTCTTGAGTTTTTTTTTGGTCTTTCTCCAAGAGTCTGCAGTTAATCGAGATAACTCGATGGAATAAAAAAGACCCACCAGCTTGTGGTGGGTCATCTTCTACATCGGAAGTGAACAAATAATTCACTTGCTGTAGACTGTCGCTGCCAAACGCTTGCGGCCCTTAGCACGACGACGCTTGAGAACATTTTGGCCGTTTTTGGTGGCCATACGAGCGCGGAATCCGTGCTTGCGCTTGCGAACTTTTTTACTAGGTTGAAATGTACGTTTCATGGGGGACCCTTCCTCACAGTGCAGAGCTGGGTGGCTAACACAGCGCAATAAGACTTGCAACAGTCTTCTGACTGCGCCTAAGAGAGTTGAGTTGCGTTCCCCCGGCTCTGCGATTTTCCGCGAAAGGCTAGCTTAAATGAAATCCACCAAGCGCTCATCGACCCCTAAGAACTCTAAACAAGCCTCGCGCGGCCCCCGGTCACAACCGCAACGGTCATCGCCCGAAGGAAAATCCTCAAGCTCTCGTGGTGGTTTCGCCGGTCCAAGAGGTCAAAGTGGCCGTCCTCAATCCGCAGGCCGTCCGCAATCCGCAGGTCGTCCGCAATCCGCAGGCCGTCCACAATCCGCAGGTCGTCCGCAATGCGTTCAGACTCGCCCTCAAGAGGATTCAGCAGCACAAGTCAGCAGGCGAACCGAAGCCCAGCGAAAATTTCGGCACTCACTTCGAGCGCGCGTCCAACCCGCGAATTTCATGTCTGGGGTCGACGCCCGATAGAAAATTACATTGCCCGTCTTCAGCAACAAGACTCGGTTGACCAACGCGCCCATGCGCTTCATGTGATTGCTGACAAAGCCGGCCGCATTCCGGCTCAACTCAAAAACATCGTTGAGCCATGCAAGGAAATGGGCTTTAAAATCAGCCTCTGTAAAAGCCAAGATGATGAACTGTGGCCATTAAGTTCAGATGAACAACTGAATCATCAGCGCGTCTGTTTGCGAGTCCCGGCCATCCCAACTGTTTCTATTCACGACATCGTCCAAGCCATTCCAGATTGGATTGCTGAGACTCCGCATGGTTGCCTCGGGCTCGTACTTGACCAAGTTCAAGACCCCAGAAACTTTGGCGCGATCTTAAGAACAGCTGCATTTTTTGGCGCCAAATTCGTTATATTTGGAGAAGATCGGCAAGCAGAAATCACCCCACTCGTTGTTAAGACTTCGTCGGGTGGAGCATTTAGTTTGCAACTCGTTCCAACTGTGAACATCAACCGCGCACTCGAAATGCTGAAAAAGTCGGGGGTCTGGGTTGTCGGCTCTTCATTGCAAGCCACAGCGCGCCACAATGAACTGCCAACAGACCGCCATTACGTGCTTGTGGTTGGGAACGAAGCAAAAGGCATGCGCCAAGAAGTGGGCCGTCACTGCGATTATCTGGTTAAAATTCATGGCGGCGACGTGGCAGTCGATTCGCTCAATGTAGGAGTTGCCACCGGAGTCCTGTTGAGCTCATTGCAGTCAACATCCGTTACGCAACCAAACCACGGCAGAGATATCGCAGACGATTTTGAAGAATGAAAATAGCTCAACGGCGTGCAGCTGTAGATAAATTTCTTGGTCCCCAAGCAAATCGAGAGGCTCAGGCATGCATTCATCAAGCATTTCCCGCCTGGCCTCTAGAATTCAACGAATTTCTTCAGACCATTCAGGGAAGTTCACAATGCGCTCTTGTTGAAGTGAATGAGTCACAAGAGCACGTGAGTGTGCAACATGGAAAAGCTGGCGCGCAGGTAACTTTCACCTTAAACGCCCCTCTTGAGCAGAGTTGGCGAGTTGCAGCGTTCCATTCCAATAAAATCGCTACTCTTAGTTCATTCGACGCAACGCATCTTGAACCCGCAGATGGCCTCATGACCGATGGTGCACATTTCAAGGCACCTCTGATGATTCAAACTGCCGACTGCCTTGCGGTTGCTATCACCCTGGAAAATTCCCATGAGATCTTCTTAGCCGCCTGCTTTCATGCGGGTTGGAGAGGATACTCGAGCGGAATTCAGCAAGTCGTTCTCGACTTAACTCGCAAACAATCACGGGCAGGTGGTTGGCAATCGACTGCGATGACGGGGCTCGACGTTCCTTCTTTGTTCGTCACCATTGGCCCCGCAATTGCGGGATCTAGCTATCCATGCGGGGCCGATGTTCTCGATGCCCTCCGGCTTCATCATGAAAATTTTTTGCTCAGCGCCCCTCACTGGAGCCAAGCCCACGAAAAAGCATGGTGGCAGGCCGTCGGCCTCACAGAATTTGAAGCCAGAGGCAAAATATACCCCGACTTGCAGGCTCTGATGTGCATCGAACTGCATGCCTCGGGTGTTGATTTGAATTCAGTCACGGTCCTGCGGGAGGACACGCTGACCAGCTCGTTGTGGCCAAGCCATCGAAGAGCCATGGCCCAAGGGATGGAGCGCGCAGGGCGATTGTTCACCCACCTGTGCCCTCCGGCTTGCCCGCGGGTCCCAAACCATGTTAGCAACCCGTGATTATTAAGAAGACTGCGTTATTGCAGACTCTGAGGAAAATCTCATGTCAGAAATCTCAAATACAGCATACCGATACGCGCTTGCATTCTACGCACTCTTTGCTGTCTTTTTCTGGTATTTATTCCGCTCTCTCGGACTATTCATTGCTCAACACTACGTGCCACAAAATGCTTCTGGATTCAGTGTCGCAAACCCAAATTTCTCCTTATGGAACAATACAATTGCGAGCGTTCTAACCCTCGTTGCTGTGATCTTTTTGTTTGCAAGCCGTCGTCTGAAAGACTACGTCGTTGACGTCGGTGATGAACTCACCCGCGTATCCTGGGCAGACCTGAAGGAAACCCAACGCGCGACCCTGATCGTCATAGTTCTGGTCGCAGTTTCTTCAGTGTTCATGTTCCTGTCCGACTTTATTTTCGTTAAATTTATTCAATTCATCATGAGTCAAGCCGCCTGAGGATCAGCGAAAATGACAGAAGAAGTTCAGAACTCCTCCGAGAGCACTCCAACCGTTCGCAATGAGCGCTTGCGCTGGTATGCAATTACAACTCAATCTGGAATGGAAAAGAAAGCCAAAACTGCGCTTGAAGAGCGGATCAAAAAGCTCAATCTGAGCGACTATTTTGGCCAAATCATCATCCCCTCGCAGACGGTCGAAAAGATCGATGAAAAAGGCAAAAAGAAACGCATCGAGCAAAAACTGATGCCTGGTTACATCTTTATTCAGATGGACCTGAGCGAAAAGTCTGCCTACCATTGCGTTAAGGAAACTCCCAAAGTTTCAAACTTTATCGGCGCGGCTCCGAATCGTGAACCGCCCTCTTTGACTGACGAGGAAGTTGACCGCGTCATCAATCGCACGGCCTATATCGCAAAAGAGATCGCGGCTCGGCCGAAAGCTCACTTTGAAAAAGGCGAGCGCGTGCGCGTGATCGACGGACCATTCACCAACTTCGTAGGTGACGTTGATGAAGTGAAAGCAGACAAGATGAAGCTTCGTCTTCTGATTTCTGTCTTCGGTCGCCCGACACCCGTGGAAATCGAATTCAACAAAGTCGAAAAAGTCAAAGAAGGCGAGTGATGAACACGGACAGCAAGAGACCGCTGAGTTACGGAAGTTATTTGCGAGTCCCTGAGCTGCTGTCGATTCAATCACCCAAAAGTCTTGAAGCAGGAAGAGAAGCCCACGAAGAGCTTCTCTTTATTATTGTTCACCAAGCCCACGAGCTTTGGTTTAAACAAATCCTCCATGAATTAAATTCAATCGCAAGAATGTTCAAATCGAACACTGTCGATGAAAAAATGCTTGGAAATGCTGTATCTCGGCTCATTCGCGTCGCAGAAATTCAGAAGGTCTTGATCGACCATTTGCGCATTCTCGAAACCATGACTCCTCTGGATTTTCTAGAATTCCGCGATCTCGTTTCTCCTGCATCAGGTTTCCAAAGCGTTCAGTTTAGAATGCTGGAATCCACATTAGGTGTAAAGCGTGAACATCCGCTCCTAGCCAATCCTGATTCACCATTTGCAAAGAGTCTCACCGCAGATGAATTGAAGCAGATGCAAATGGCTGAATCCGAACCTTCACTCGTCCAGCTGATTGAGAAATGGTTGGAACGCACGCCATTTATTGAAACATCTGATGGGTTTACCTTCTGGCAAGAATATCAGAATGCGTTGAGCGAACACCTGTCTCGCGACCGACAGTTTATCAACAATCACCCGCTTCTTTCTGACAACGAAAAGCAGCGCCAACTTGGTGAAGTTGAGAAAACGGAAAATTACTTCAAGGCACTTTTTGACGAATCAATGCACAACGATCTTGTGAATCAAGGACTTCGTCGACTCTCTCTTCGGGCAACACATGCAGCTCTTTTTATTCAACTCTATCGTGAAGAACCAATCCTGCATCTGCCCTATCGACTGCTCACTTTACTTGTCGATATTGACGAACTTCTTCAACAGTGGCGAGCTCAGCATGCAATCATGGTTCATCGTATGATTGGTATTCGTGTCGGCACGGGAGGCTCACTTGGATACGCTTACCTGCGTTCCACCCTTGATAAGAGTAAGGTCTTTGCCGATCTTTTTAATCTTTCAACCTTTCTTCTCCCCAAATCCTCCCTCCCCGCACTTCCAGCGAATCTAAAACAGCGTCTGGGATTTGCGTTTGAAGTCAAAAGCTAAGCCACATCTGGGATTTGCGTTTGAAGTCAAAAGCTAAGCCGCGGCTGAAATCTCAGCCAAGTCTTCTCGAGAATTTGCCGTGCAAAAAGACTTCGGAATGTCTTGTTGACACAGGAAACTGTTCAAAAATCCAAATACATGAAAAGATTTTCATACTGGCGAGACGCCATTGAACCATATTGGAAAACGGCGATGAAAAATCGGAAACTGTCGAAACGATTAACTCTTCCCTGTGGTCTGCTCGCATTCTTTGTCAGCCTGACTCATTCTTGCATTCCGAAATCAGCACAACAGGAAAGCATGACGGAATCGGAAATCATTCAATTGCAAGCCAACTGTGGCTCTAGGCGCACCTTTCTTTTCGCGCATACCGAACCCAAACTCAAAGACCTCAAGCAAAAGGATTGGTCTTGCTGGTATGCAGCGACAAGCAACCGAGTTTATGGACAGCCGGATCAGGCAGAAATGAAAAATATGTTTCGAGACTCGAGACCTGTCGTACGGAAGTACATCAATTCAAATACCCTCACCAAACGTTTGGCTGAGATAGATACTCAGCGAACAACTGTTTTGTGGCTTGGAACAGGACTCGCTTTGCTTGGCTGTGGTGCACTCGCGGTTGGAACAGGAGGACTCGCTTTGGCAGCCTGTGCACTCCTGGGATCAGCAACTGCTGGTTACGACATGATGGGTGGCGACCCATCGATAGGCGCAGGCGAGGCATGGCGAAAAATGGCTGCGATGAACGATCAAGACATCGTCAAAATGGAATGCAACGCAACGAAGACAATTATAGAACAAGCACAAATCATTGATCGGCGCGTTTTACCCAACGCTGAGGGCTCTTCGTCAACGCCGTGCCCAAACCCGAAGGAACTCTCAAGTCAGTTTGAAAAAGTCATTGGCCTTCAAGCCGGCGCCGCTGAAATCAAAAGCGCGGGAGTACCGCCACAAGCAAAGCCTCAAGCAAAGCCACAAGCAAAGTAAAAAAATTTCCGCCGCGACTGAAGCGACTCATCCCTCGATGCACTGAAGCTGAAGATCACTTCAAACAAAAAAAAACCACCCTTTCGGGTGGTTTTTCTGAGCAGTCGCAGAGCGCTTAGCCTTGCACAGTCGAAACTGTACCAGCACCAACCGTGCGGCCACCTTCGCGAATCGCGAAGCGCAGACCTGGCTCCATAGCGACTGGAGTAATCAGCTCAACGCTGATTTCCACGTTGTCACCAGGCATAACCATTTCCACGTTTGCTGGAAGCTCAACCACACCAGTCACGTCCGTAGTACGGAAGTAGAACTGAGGACGGTAGCCCTTGAAGAATGGCTTATGACGTCCACCTTCGTCTTTGTTCAAGATATAAACTTGAGCCTTGAACTTGCTGAAAGGCTTGATCGAGCCAGTCTTGGCAAGAACTTGTCCGCGCTCAACTTCCTCACGCTTGGTACCACGGAGCAGAACGCCCACGTTGTCACCAGCTTGACCTTGGTCGAGGATCTTGCGGAACATTTCAACACCAGTACAGGTCGTCTTGGTCGTTGGACGAATACCAACGATTTCGATTTCGTCTCCAGTCTTGACGATGCCTTGTTCAACACGACCGGTCACTACTGTTCCACGGCCAGAGATTGAGAACACGTCTTCGATTGGCATCAAGAAAGGCTTGTCGAGAGGACGCGCTGGCTCAGCGATGTATGTATCGACTGCGTCCATGAGCTCGAAAATGCATTTGCTTGCCGCGTCGTCACGCGCGCCGGTGCCCTTTTCAAGAGCGCCAAGAGCAGAACCGCGAACGATTGGAGTGTCGTCACCAGGGAACTTGTACTTGCTGAGGAGGTCGCGAACTTCCATCTCAACGAGGTCAATGAGCTCTGGGTCGGCGATGTCGCACTTGTTCAAGAAGACAACGATGAACGGAACGCCCACCTGGCGAGCCAAGAGGATGTGTTCACGTGTCTGAGGCATTGGACCGTCAGTTGCAGCAACGACGAGAATCGCGCCGTCCATCTGAGCAGCACCGGTAATCATGTTCTTAACGTAGTCCGCGTGCCCGGGGCAGTCCACGTGAGCATAGTGACGTTTGTCGGTCTCATACTCGATGTGGGAGGCGTTGATAGTAATACCGCGCGCCTTCTCTTCGGGTGCCTTGTCGATTTCATCGAACTTCGTAGCGACCTTGTTGAATGCCTTCGCCAACACGGACGAGATCGCTGCTGTGAGCGTCGTCTTACCGTGGTCAACGTGACCGATTGTACCGATGTTCATATGAGGCTTGGAGCGCTCAAATTTTTCCTTTGCCACCGCGGCTTCCTCCAGACATTAAAACGATTTAGAACCGCCCCGAATGTCCTAAGGGCGGGCACGGTGGGCCAGTGATACAAAACCTGTTTTCAAATTGCAACCGGCGCGGCGGGCTTTTTGACCATCCTAAATATCGTCAGAATCCCCCATATTTCGATCAACCCTCCGTCTCACCAACAACTCTCGCAAGGCGCGGTGCCTCTGCAACGCAGAGGGGTCGTCGGTTGGCAATTCCCCAAGTTGTCGCAGTCTGTCCGCGTTGTAGAAGGAGTCAAACGATACTGTGGGCTGCTCAATGAGGTCAGGCGTCACCGGAAAAGTTGCCTCCAAAGGAATACTTTTCACGATCCTCCACCAACTCCCCAAAAAGACAAAGAGAAGTGCAACAAGAATTGCTGATGAAGAGAGCTTAAAAAGTCCGAAGGCTACTGGAATTACGATGAACAGCAGCCCCGCGACAAACAGTTGAATCCCGGCATAAGTCCAGGCATTTAAACTGTCGCGGCGCCAAGTCCTAAGGTTTACAGGAAGCATCAAAAAGACAAATTGGGCGCTGATGGCAGCCGTGACTGGAAGATAATTATAAACGATGTCGACCCAAACCAGCTTCATGGGTTGCGCCTCCGGACTGTGTCCCTTAACTTCTTCGGCCCATGGGACGTGAATGTTCGCGACATGTTCGTCGCAACGACGCAAATCTGACACCCTGCAAGGAATCACAGCCATGAAGCTCTACATGATCCCCAGCTGCCCGTTTGTTCACCGAGTCCTCATGGCTTGCGAATTGCGCGGTATTGGCAGCGAATTGATTCAACGTGTTGAAATTGATCTCAACAACCCTCCAAAAGAAATGCTTGCGATAAATCCTTCCGGAAGTGTTCCAACCCTCGAGTTTGCTGCGGATGATGGGTTTAATGAAAGCCTGGTGATCATGGAGTTTCTCGATTCAATCGATACTCCAGGACCGCGTTTATACGGCAACTCAGCCAAAGAAATAGCAATGACGAAAATTGAAATTGAAGCTGCCAACTCCCAGCTCTTAGGACCAATTCAACAAGCACTTTATTCGCAAGGAAACATCAATGCTCTGCGCGCAAGTCAAGAGCGAATTGAAAAAGGTTGGCGTTGGCTAGACGAGTCTCTCTTGCGCAAAGGTGGAACTTTTTTCGGCGGCACTCAGATCAACGCTGCCGATGTGCTGCTTGCGCCGTTTTTGGTGCGATGGACCTCACTTTTAAAGTTTATCCCGAACCTTCCCTCGCCTGCAAAAGGGAGTTGTGCTGATAAATATCTGAGCTCTATTGAAAACCATCCTGCACTTTTGAAAATTCTTCCCTCAGCGGATTCTCTGCGAGAAACCACTCGCCGATTTATAACACCTCACCCGCTTCTCAAATCGGTGATCGACGCGCCACGCTCTCTCATTGGCAACCCAACGAATGTTTTAAGCGCTCAATCTGCAGCCCTAAATGAATGGACACTCGAACATGACGGTCAAGGTCAATGTCTCAAGGCGAAATTCTTGTTCAAAAATCATTCAGACGCAGTCAACAAATTAAAATGGTTGCACGACACTCAGGAAACAACCGACCATCACACGAGCTTTATTTTGCGTGACTTTGCTCATATTGAAATCACCCTCGTAACGCATGAACCAAAATGGGGAGTGACAGAAAAAGACCTTGCACTTGCCAAAGCCATCCAAGCCTATTTCACAGAAGGCCAATTGCCATGACCATCGCAAACTCAACTCCAAAACGCCTTGAAGCCATTCGCTATCAACGCGGTGAACTGTTTCTTTTAGATCAACTCAAACTTCCTCATCACACTGAATTTTTTTCTGTCAGGAATTCTGTTGAAGGTGCTCAAGCGATTGCCTTGATGAAGGTACGCGGCGCGCCGGCGATAGCAGTCACGGCTGCATTGAGTTTGGCGGTTGAAATGCCCGCGCTTACAAATAGTCATTCGTCATTAAAAGCATTCGCGCAAGCAGTCGAAGAACGCCTTGAAACTCTCGGCAAAAGTCGTCCAACGGCAGTGAATTTATTTCAGGCGATTGGTCAGCTGAGAGAGATATTAGCACTTGGACTTTCAACGCTCCCGGACACAACGCAAGGCGTTAAAACTCTAGCCGAAAATATCGTCAATTACGCAGAAAGCATGCTGGAAAAAGATCTTTCTGACAACCGCGCTATTGGTGCTTTTGGGGCTGACTTATTTAAAAATTCTGGAAGCAAGTCGCTTCGAATCCTGACCCACTGCAACACCGGCAGCTTAGCAACTGTAGGATATGGCACAGCACTGGGTGTGATTCGTGCCTTGCATGAGCGCAATCAACTCGCACACGCCTATGCCACAGAAACAAGACCTTACAATCAAGGCGCACGATTGACGGCATTTGAGCTCGTATTCGAACAAATTCCTGCAACTTTGATTACCGATTCCATGGCATCATTTCTGATGGCGCGTGAAAAAATTGATGCAGTTGTTGTCGGTGCAGACCGAGTGGTTGCCAACGGTGATACGGCAAACAAAGTTGGCACCTACCAGCTCGCAATCGCAGCTAAACACCACGATGTTCCCTTCTATGTGGCAGCACCCGTGACATCAATCGATACGACGCTCGCATCTGGTCATGAAATTCATATCGAAGAGCGTCCATCCCAAGAATTAACTCACATCTTTGGCCAACGAATTGCTGCAGACGGAATTGGAGTTTGGAATCCTTCCTTTGATGTCACTCCGTCAAAACTTATCTCCGGAATCATTACTGAGGTTGGAGTCATTTACCACCGCGCCTTGGACACAACCATTGATGTCAGAGAGTTCTTGAAAGGAAAAGGACTGCGATGAACTTTAGTCCTAAGAACTCAAACATCGTTGCTTCGAGAAAAACAAACGACCCACATGCATTGGTCACCTATCGTGCCGATAAAAGCATGCATGGTGCTGAAATCTTCGAAGAGATTGCAATTGGCCAGACCATTGGCGCATGGGATGAACGCTACGTTGACGCTGAAGTCATGCGGCAAAAAGTGGCCAAGATTGTTCAGCTGAATGATTGCGACACCCACCTGGAAGCCACAATCGCTTTCCCTCTGCAGGCATGGAACTCGGACCTCAGCTGGTTGCTCACTCTCGTTTTTGGGAAAATGAGTTTTTATCCGGGCGTCACGCTTTCACGCTTGAGTTTCGAAGATGGATGTTTTTTCGAAAATGGACTGCAAGGACCTCTTCACACACTCGAAATGCTCCGCGTAAAAACAGATGCAGTGGCAAACAAACCGCTATTGATGGGAATTCTTAAACCAAACGTCGCCATGAGCGCAGACGCCTTGGAACGACTTTATTGCGAAGTTGCAGAGGCTGGTGTCCACTTGGTAAAAGATGACGAAATCCGCCACGACTCAAACTTCGATGAAACTCTCCGCAGAGTTGAAAAAGTTGCTAATCGTAAAGCCCAACAGAACCTAAAAACCATGTATGTTGTTCATGCTCCCATCAATGCCTACTCGGCCTCTTCCCTGAAAGAGTGGAGCTCGTCGCTTAAAAGAGCTGGAGCGGACGCACTGCTGATCAATGTCTGGACTGTTGGGTTAAGTCTTCTTCAGGAACTGCGGCGAGTCTGCGATCTGCCCCTTGTTGCGCATCCTGCTCTTGCCGGTGCTCTTGGACAAGGACGTACTTCTGATGCAATAGACCCTGCAGTGACTTTGGCTAGTTTTATGCGCGCAGCAGGTGCTGACCTCACTCTTTTTCCAAGTCCGTATGGAAAAATCGGTCTTCCCCGTGCAACCGCACTCGAGATCGCAAACACATGTCGAGCTAAATGGCCTGCGCACACTCTTCCGCTGATCCCAGTTCCAAGCGCAGGGATTAAGCCAGAGCACGTTGAGCAAGCATGTAAAGATTTTGGGAATGATTTTATCCTAAATGCGGGAACGGCGATCTTTGCAAGCGGACGCTCGATACGCGAATCGGCGCAGGATTTTCTGCAACGCTTGGAGACCTTTTATCATGCGGAGTGAACGCAAGTACCGTTATGATGCCAGTGGACAGTTGCCACTCTCATTATATGAGCAAATCAAATTATCGCAGCTCTGTGATGTCGCCGTACGACTTGATAAACGCGGCGCAATTCCAGCAACGAGCAGCAATTTCAGCTTGCGCCGCAATGGCGAGTCACTCTTGATTTCAAGATCTGGCAAACATAAGCGCTTACTCACGCCGAGTGATTTTCTTCTCGTGGATTTTCAAGGCAAGCCCTGCGCAGCGGTTGCTCCCAAACCAAGCGATGAAACGCTACTCCATGCGCTTATCTATAAACAATGTCCTTGGATACAATCTGTAATTCACTGCCATGCACCAGAACTCGAAGCGCTTGCTCCGCCGAGTGCACAAATCGAGGGGCACGAACTGCTCAAAGCACTTGGGGCCCCTGGACACGAAAGTCCTTGGCTCATCTCAGTCTTTAAAAACAATCAAGATATGAAAGTGCTTGCTGAACAAGTTGACAAACAACTGTTCAAAAAAAGCAAACACGGCCATGGACCAGTTATGTTCGTCCTCGCTCAACATGGTGTCTACTGCGGCGGAGAGACAGTTGAACGAGCAGAGACCTACCTCGAGTCCTTGCTTCATCTGCTAAAGCACTCCAAAGTGATTCAAAACAAATGACGGTAGAGGAACTTGGCATGCCGATTTCCATTCTCACACTTTTAGGAATTGGACTCGCCGCTGGGATACTCAGCGGGCTTGTCGGAATTGGCGGCGGATTGGTCATTGTTCCGCTGTTGGTGATGCTTGGTGGAATGACTCAAATTTCAGCACAAGGAACATCCATTGGCGCCTTGATTCTGCCGGTCGGAATTTTCGCCGCTATGAAATATTACCGCGCTGGAAATCTCGATATCCGTTCTTCACTTTACATTGCATTCGCAATGGCCTTGGGCGCCTATTTGGGCGCAACCCTGGCCCTTCAGCTGCCTCAGGACACACTCAAAAAGATTTTTGGTATCGTCCTTGTCTCGGCTGGTCTCAAATTTCTGATCGGCAAGTGAGTGCCGCCACACAAACTTCATTTTGGAGCATCTATGTCTACGACACAAAGACCTTCTGTCGCTTATTTCTGCATGGAGTACGGGCTTGATACGGCTCTTAAAATTTATTGTGGCGGTCTTGGGATCCTGGCCGGCGACACGCTCAAGGGTGCAAAAGACAACAACTTGCCTCTCGTTGGCATCGGGCTCAAATGGAAACAAGGATACACCGAGCAAAGAATTGGAGCCGACGGAAAGCCATTCGACTGCTATCACAATTTTCAATATCCAGAGCTTAAAGACACAGGTGTTAAGGTCACCGTCAAAATTCGCCAAAACGATGTGACCTGCAAAGTCTGGTTGTGCGACGCGTACAACAACGCTCCACTTTATCTGCTCGACACCGATATACCTGAAAATGTAGACAAATGGATCACCGGCCAGCTTTATGGCTGGTTTGGTGAAGAGCGGATTGCGCAAGAGATTGTTTTAGGTGTTGGTGGCGTGCGTGCATTACAAGCGCTTGGACATCATGTTGATGTTTATCACTTTAATGAAGGCCATGCGGCGCTCGCAGGAATCGAACTGATCCGACAAAAGATGGCGCAAGGACAAAACTTCGATTCTGCATGGCAGCAAACTCGCCAACAGATCGTTTTTACAACTCACACGCCCATCAAAGAAGGCAACGAGCACCACAACCACGAAATTCTCCAATACATGGGTGCAAATCTTGGCTTGAGTATTGAACAACTCTACAGAATTGGCGGCACGCCATTCAACATGACTGTTGCCGGACTGCGACTGTCGCGCAATTCAAATGCCGTTGCCCAACTTCACGCAGAAACGGCAAACATGATGTGGAGCGATGTGCAAGGTCGTTCGTCGATCGTCGGCATCACAAATGGCATCCACATTCCGACATGGGTCGACGAGCGTATGCGTCGTTCCTTTGCAAATTTGCAGGACATGTGGACTGCTCACCAAAACGTTAAAAAAGACACTATTGCCTTCATCAAACAACGCAGCGGCGTGGAATTAAATCCAGATTCTCTGCTTATTGGTTTCTCGCGTCGAGCTGCTCCATATAAGCGTAGTAACTTGATCTTCGCATACGAAAACAAGCTTGGCGAAATGCTAAAATCAGGCAAAGTGCAAATTGTCTTTTCTGGCAAAGCCCATCCCCTCGACGACACCGGTAAAGCCATTGTTCACAACCTCGTGCAAATGTCGCGGCAATATCCAAACAGCGTGGTTTTCCTTGAAAACTATGACATGGACATTGGTCGCGCCCTCACCCGCGGTTGCGATGTGTGGCTGAACAATCCACGCCGTCCACTTGAAGCCTGCGGAACTTCAGGAATGAAGGCTGCCATGAACGGAGTTCTCAACGTCAGCATTCTTGATGGCTGGTGGCCAGAAGCCTGCAAGAACGGAGTCAATGGCTGGGCGATTGGTGATGAACAAGTACCACCCAATGTCGCGGCGCAAGATGAGCGCGATGCACTGGCACTTTATAAAGTGCTCGTCGATGAAGTCATTCCAACGTTCTACAACGATCGGACACGCTGGTTGAATATGATGAAGGCAAGCATTGACTCGTGCACTCAACCCTTTTCTGTCGACCGTATGCTGACCGAATATTATGAAAACCTTTACAAGGCCCAAGCGCAGATTATTGGCTAATCATCTCCACCTTGGCTTTGTTTCGAGACATACCTAGAACTGCAACACTTTGGCGAACAACCTGTCCGATTGAGGACGAGTTGTTCGCCCGTTTATTATGAGAGCCATTCCAAATTCTAATCAGTCGAGAGCAATGCCCCACGAATGCAGCTCGCGCATGGCTGTTGTTTGGTCTGCTGAATGTTTGAATAAGTTGATGCGAGTTCAATGAACGCTCTCCTTGCCGTCAAGAGCGAAGCAAGAGTCTTGCGCGATTCGACAACAACTCACGCAACGTTCAGGAATATTTAGCAAAAACAAAAAAACTCGAATTCAATTTCAGCCGATCCGATCCGATTTTGTGTGGAGGTTTGAAGCATGCATCACAATTACCTACATCGCGCGTTGCCTCTGGTCGTCGTGCTCCTTGCATTTGGCTGCGGTACCCAACCACAATACCAAGCTGTAACCTTGCAACCTAAAAGCAACGTGAAAGCCTCGTCGGCGGGCGAGCAAGTCAACAGAGTGGGCAGCGCGAAGGTCAGCCTTGAAGGCGCATTAGGAAGCTTGAGCGAAGTTTTTGTCGCCGAACCGCAGGCGGGCAAAATAGACATTGCCTGGATTGTCGACCAATCGGGATCAATGGTTCAAGAGACCGCGAATGTTCAAAAAAACCTGAAAAGCTTTATTGGAAGCGTGAATGCAGCGGTGGATGCTCGCCACGCGCTGATTGGCAGCTCAAGCGGCCAGAACGCACTCAAATTGGATACAATCAACACCACACATAAACAAATCGAATTTCGCGTCGACAGCAATGATGCTCTTCAGATCGCCATCACTGCATTCACAAAAGTGGGAAATCAATTGCCGAAAGGCGCCAAATCCGACTCAAGCAATACTTTGCAAGGAAGCTTGAACTCATTTTTCCGCGAGGGGGTAAAAGCAGCTGTCGTGGTTGTCACTGATGACAATGCAAAAGTAATCAACGAAACCAATTTCCTTACGCTTGCCAAAACGGCACTTGGACGCGAACCAATTGTTTTTGCCTTTCGCGGTGCAAATAAAAACGACCCAAGTAAAAACCCAGCCAACTGTGGCGTTGCTGCGGATGGAGTGGCATACGACAAACTCGCCGAATTCACGAAGGGGCTAACCTTCGATATTTGCGATTCGGACTGGAGCAAAAGTTTCGCAAAACTCACAGAAGGTGTGATTGGAGCCGCGAAGAACACATTTCAACTAAAAAGACTTCCCAGCCAGGTGAGCGAAGTCAGTATCAACGGTGTTAAAATTGAGTCTTCGAAATACTCCGTTATTGGACCGAACGTGACAATTTCTCCGGAAGTTCTCAGCGCCACATCCAAAAGCGAAATTTCGATAAAATACAATGCTGATTGAAATTAAGTGCAAAAAACTGCTAACGAACAAAACTCTAGTCTTCGTTAGACAAACCAACGAAGACTGTTTTTTCACCCTGGAAGTCGCGAATTTCGGTGGGGAACACCTGCAGGGCAACAAAGGCAGGCCCCACCTTGACGCTTCCTCCGCGTGCCACATCAAAAATAGCTCTGTGATAGGGGCAAATCATTTCGTGCGTGTCGGGATTCCAAACACCTCGCTCGAGGGGTTTGTCGGCATGTGAACAATTGTTCTCAAATGCAAAAACCTGCCCTGCCGAGTCAACTGCAAGCAGCAGCGAAAGCCCATCAACAACACAGCGACTGACTTGCTTAGATGTCAACTGAGAAAGCAGCAATGTTGGATGGAATTGAATCATTTCAGAACGCGGTTCAAACCTTGATTTAAAAGTGCTTCTGCCCAAACAAACAGAGGCGATTCTTGTGGGATTTGAGAAAGTCCTTCGAGAACAAACCCACGCACGACCAACTCTTTTGCCGCATGTTCAGAGAATCCACGGGTCATCAAATAGTGAATCTGCTTTGCATCCAATTCGCCCGTAGCACTTCCGTGCTTACAGGCAACTTCGTCTGGCAAAATCCGCAAGCGGGGCATTGAATCAACACGGGCTCGCTTACTGAGGATCAGGTTTTTGTTCACCTGTGAAGCATTGGTTTGAACGGCTTCGCGCTCGACATTGATGAGCCCTTGAAAAATGGCCTTTCCTCGTTGCCCAGCCACTACCTTTGCACGCAAATGGCTTTGCGCATGTGGCGCCAGGTGATCTTGAAGAGGTTCGTAATCTATGACGGCGTTCTCGCAAGCAACGATCGATGTCCCGCACTGAGCAACAGCTGCTTCACCTTCAGGTGTGATATTGCTGATCACTCGCAGGGTTGCCGCAGGCACGAAAACCGATGCATCAAAAAATTGAGCGCGGGCTGATAGCTTTACTTTGCGCTCGAGAAGCATTTTTCCCTGCGCCGCACTTGGGTAGCCTAGATGTCCCCAAAACTGCTTTACGCACGCTTCTTGGCCCAAACGCAGGGTCAGACGATGGTGAGCGAATTCAGACGAGCCATGCAGCACAGCAAGCTCGCTGCTGGCGCCCTCGGCAACATCGACTGTCACGTTTGCATAAGATTGCGCAAAGGCTGAATCGTGTTCAATGGCAATCAACAGCAAAGGTGTGTGCTCAAAGCGAGGGATTCGAATCACTAACTCGCTGGGTGCACAAACCTGCAGTCGCTCGGTCAGCGCCGCAGAGATTGCGCTGTCACGCAGAATTGAGTCAGGACGCGATGGACGTGATGCAATTTCAAGACGACCTACCCATGAGTCGGCTTCTGCACAGGAAACGACCGCGAGACTGCCGTTGTTCAACGACAACATCACAAGCCGATTCACATCCAAAAAATCACCAGAATCGTTTTGCTCAGCAGCGAGTTTGTCGCCAAACAACTTACAAAGAGCTGCGTTCATTTCAGCAGATGAAACAGTTTTGAAGTTAATCTTGTAGGGAGAAGCTGCCAAGTGCGACCCAAGCACGGATTGTCCAAAACTATTCACAACCTCGCCGTCAGGCAAAAAGAACTGCGAAGCATCGGTCCGCCGCCAATTTTCTTCGGGTTGCTGCGGAAGGGTACTTAAAGCAGAAACGCGCTCACCAATCGACATAAGTTGAATTTGCGTGTGAGTGGATGTCATTAGCCCACTCCCCCTTCCATTTCCATCTCGATGAGACGATTCAGCTCGACCGCGTATTCCATCGGAAGCTCTTTAACGAACTCTTCAATGAAACCATTGACGACCATAAGTGTTGCCTGCCGCTCGCTGAAGCCACGGCTTGTGAGATAGTAGATCTGGTCTTCTCCCACTTTGCTCACACTCGCTTCGTGGCCGACTTCAACTCCTTCACGCTCTTCAATCTCGATGGTCGGATAGGTATCCGAGCGAGAATCTCGGTCCATCAACAGTGCATCGCACTGCACTTTACTCTTACATCCAACCATACCTTTGGGAATCTTAACCAAACCGCGATAGGTCGTGACACCGCCACTTTTTGAAATCGACTTGGAAGTCACGACGCTGGTTGTATGAGGTGCAGCATGAATAATTTTTGAACCAGCATCTTGGTGCATCCCATTGCCGGCAAACGCGACAGAAAGAATCTCACCTCGCGCACGCGGACCCATCAAGTAAACTGCTGGATATTTCATCGTCAGCTTGGAACCAATGTTGCCATCGACCCATTCAACCACCGCGTCTTCATATGCATACGCGCGCTTGGTCACCAGGTTGAAAATGTTTTTCGACCAGTTTTGAATCGTCGTATATCGAATTTTTGCACCCTTGAGAGCGATGAGTTCTACAACCGCTGAATGCAAAGAGTCTGAGCGATAGACAGGGGCCGTGCAACCTTCGATATAGTGCACACTTGAACCTTCATCAGCGATAATCAAAGTTCGCTCGAACTGCCCCATATTTTCAGTGTTGATGCGGAAATATGCCTGCAGCGGAATATCGACATGCACACCCTTAGGAACGTAAATGAAGCTACCGCCCGACCAAACCGCAGTGTTAAGCGCCGCAAATTTGTTGTCTTCTGAGGGAATCACAGTGCCAAAATATTTTTCGACAATTTCCGGGTACTGACGCAGTCCAGTATCCATATCGAAGAACAACACACCCTGATCTTCAAGGCGTTTTTGCATACTGTGATAGACAACTTCTGATTCAAATTGTGCGGAAACTCCGGCAAGGAACTTTCGCTCTGCTTCAGGAATACCAAGACGCTCAAAGGTGTCTTTGATTTCTGTGGGAACTTCATCCCAACTGGTACCAACCCGCTCGGTTGGACGAACGAAATAGTGAATATTGGTGAAATCAATTTCATTCAGTGCCGCAGTGTCACCCCAGGTTGGCATCGGTTTGCTTTGAAAAATTTCAAACGCCTTCAGACGACGATCAAGCATCCATTGCGGTTCACGCTTGAATTGCGAGATCTCCATCACCATTTCACGGGTCAGGCCCACTTTAGATTTCGCGGCTTTGAAGACATAGTTTTCAGGCACTGAAAAGCCGTATTTGTAATCGTCGAAATCTGCGTCTCGCTTGGTGTGTGTGAGGATATCGGTCATGTTGAACTCCTTCCTCAAAAATTAGTGCGCACTGTTCGCGATTGAACCGTCGGTTGCTTGCCGCACCCATTCATATCCTTCTCGTTCAAGCGCATGCACAAGCGACATGTCACCGCTGCGGCTCACTTTACCGTCAAGCACCACATGAACTTTATCTGGGTTCACAAAATTCAACAGTCGTTGATAGTGGGTAATAATAACAAATGATGTTCCATCGCTTTCACGGATCTTCTTAATTGCTTCTGCAACCGTTTTCTGCGCATCGACATCGACACCCGAATCAATTTCGTCAAGAATTGCAACTTTGGGTTTAATCAACGACAGCTGCAGCATCTCCAGACGCTTCATTTCGCCACCGGAAAAACCATCGTTCAGGTATCGGCTCAGTGCGGAGCGATCAATGCTCAACATTTCTAATTTGTCGCGAAGAATTTTGCGGAATTCTGCAACGCCCACCTGCACATTGTGACGAAGGCAATATAGATTGCGCAGATATTCGGAAACACGCAAACCTGGAATCGAAACCGGGTATTGAAAGGCCAGAAACAAGCCAGCCTTCGCGCGCTCAGCAGTATCCATTTCAGTGATGTCGGTTCCATCAAGAAGAATTCGACCGGCAGTCCGCTCGTATGATTTATGTCCCATAAGCACATGGCCCAGTGTCGATTTACCCACCCCATTTGGACCCATAATGACGTGAATTTCTCCGGCAGGGACCTCAAGATTGACGCCCTTGAGAATTTCTTTGTCAGCAATCTTTGCTTGCAATTCCTGAACAACCAACATTTCAAAACTCCGTCTTCAAGAGGTTGAAAGCCTCTCTGTTTCAAATTCCAATAAACTATTCCGATGTGATGACTTTCAATTTACGCGCCTTGCTTGTGCAAGGATCAGCCAGTTTGCAAGCTGAAGAATCTGGCCTTTGCAGACCGTTCTCGTCGAAGTGATCATTGAGAAGCAATTCAAGTGTCTTCCAGGCTAAAGCGGCACACTTTATGCGAACGGGAAACTTGCTCACACCATGCAAAGCTTCAACGTCTTCCTCAAGGTCATCTTCTGATTTGATTTCAGAACGGCCGGTATAGATACACTCAACTTTGCTGATGAGTTCGCGCGCCTCAGTAACCGTTTTGTTGCTGACAGATTCGCACATCATGCTTGTGCTTGCTTGGCTGATGCTGCAGCCGCTCCCCTCGAAATTCAAAAGGATGCGCGGATGTTGAGGATCAGATGGAACAGGTTGAACTTGGCAATACAGGGTGATGTTGTCGCCGCACAGAGGGTTTTTTCCCTCCAAGCAAAACTGGCAACCTTCCACGCGCCCCTTGCAACGAGGCCGCTTGGAGTGCTCAACAATAATTTCTTGGTACAACTCACCAAGATTTGGAGTTTCCTTGTTCATTGTGGAGTCCTGCAGCATCTCATCAGACCTTCACAAAAAATCATCCCCGTTTACCCCGAATTTAGTTGAAAATTCAGGGTGATTCGTCTCTCAAATTGGGTCTAACATGGGCAAATCGGCGTGGCGATGAATTTGCTCATGTCTCATGCTGATATAAAAATTTATGAAACTATTTCAACACTAAAATTGCTTTTTTTATAGCTTCCAGGGCCTGCTCGACGTCGTCACGATCAGAATAAGCCGCAAAACTTGCCCGAACGAGCGCATCAACACCCAAGATTTTCACCAGTGGCCAAGCACAATGATGACCCGCCCGCATTGCTACGTTGCTGCCATCAAGAATTGTCGCCAGGTCATGCGCATGGAGCGCGTTATGTCGGAATGAGACGATGGTTTCCGCACCGGTTCCGGGATAAAAAAGCTCGATCCCTGGAATTTTACTGACACCAGAGGCAAATTCACTGGCGAGTTGAGCGGCATGTGCGTGAATGCGAGTTCGCCCGAGCTCCTCCAGCCAATCTAACGCAGCGGACAGGCCAATGGCTTCAGCAATAGGTGGGGTTCCAGCCTCGAATTTTGCTACGCCCGATGCCCAACTGGATTCCTCAAGTGAAACGGAGCTGATCATCCCGCCACCTGTGAGCAATGGCGGGAGTCTGTCAATCAGTTCTCGGCTTGCCACAAGTACGCCTATTCCAGTGGGGCCGTACAGTTTGTGGCCGCTAAAAACGACAGCATCTACACCCCAGTCAAACGGGTTTTCGGCAAAACAGGTCATGCTCTGTGCACAGTCAAGAATGACTGTGGCGCCGACATTTTTCGCAAGCGCAGTCATTTCCTGAACTGGATTCACCTGTCCGAGCACATTGCCAACATGAGCGAGTGAAACGACCGATGTGTTTGTCGTGATCAGCTTGCGAGCAGCCGCGAGATCGAGACGCAATTCTATCCCGTGGGTTCCAACCAACGGAACGTATGCCAGTTCACAATCCGCCTGCAGGGCAGCTTGTTGCCATGGAACCAAATTTGCATGGTGTTCAATGGCTGGAATCACAATTCGACTTTCAGATTTCAACCCACTCAAAGCAAGACCATGCGCTAAAATATTTAAAGATTCAGTTGTGCCACGAGTAAAAATCACCTGTTCCGGGGCCACTCCGGCGCCAACAAATTTCGCCACGCGTGCACGAGCGGCTTCGTATTTTTCTGAGGCACGCACCGACAACTGATATGCACCGCGATGCACCGAACCATAGTCATGACTCAAAAATTCCACGAGTGCATTGATTACCGATTGAGGTTTGTGAGTTGAAACTGCGGAATCTAGATAACAGAGCGGGCGCAGATGTCCGTCTTCACAACGACGGACGTTGTGAGCAAAGATTGGAAATTCGGCTCGAAGCGCGGCGCCCAGTTGTTTCATTTCTACCCTCACACGCGTTCAGAACGAGCCTGAATTTTTGATAACTCATCCGAACTCAGATAAATCGCGAGCTACCAAATCGAAAACCCCCTCGCAACCTAAGCTTCAGGTCGCGAAGGGGTTCTTCTTACACGAAAGAAGCCATGCAGACTCTTCAGGAACCCTGAACAAGGCTTAACATTGGCCTAAAACCACCTTGCGAGCTGTTTTTAGGCTTTGATTCCATAAGGTCAACGGGATCCAAACCCTTGGCAACGATACGACCTTCAGCGTCAGCAAGCATTTTTGCCAGTGTCGACGTTTTCAATTGCTCGACAATTGCGTTTGAAACAGCGTCCCAGGCTGGTTCGGTAATACATTCTGTCGCGTATGCGAGGTTTTGCTCTGGGTTGTGTCCAGCAACCGTGTAGGGCTCGTCCTCGACCGACATCACCACATCCCACACCGAAATTTCCTCTGGCTCGAGAGCGAGATGGTAGCCACCCTCGCGCCCACGCAAACTCTGGATGAGTCCGCTGTTCCGAAGGTGCATGAGGATTTGATCCATGTAGTCCGTGGGAATCCCCTGGCGCGTGGCGATATGACGGCGCTGAACGGGCCCCACGCGGTGGTGATAGGCAATATCCATCAACGCTTTCAGACCAAACCTTGTCTTCGCCGTAATGTTCATAACAACCCCCTCTTCAACACAATCAACCTGCTCGACTTTGAGGCAGTGTATCATCGAGTACAATTTAGACTTGTACACGGAACCTACTCCCCTTAAATTCGGCCTGCAAGGAAAGATTTAAAGGGTCAAGAAAATCGCATCTTTTGTTGAATTTTTGGGGTTGAAATTTTTACCAAAGAATTCCGGAATCTTATATCCATCGTTTCGCCCGTTCTGACGATTTTTCGTCTAAGCCGTCAAAACCTTTGCTCTGAACCCAGAGCGTAATTGATCCGAATCAACTGAAAGACGGAAAGAAATCAACTTAAGACTCGCAATGGAGCGGCATGACTCAGGCTGGGAGCAAAGCGAAAAGAAAAAAGAGCTCGCGGCGGCTCAGGTCTTGGATGCAATCGGACCTGAGCTGGGTCTCTCCTTTGGCGCATCACGTCTTTGAGCATGCCCCTCTCTTTGCGCGCACTCTATCCTCACTCCTCGTGTCACTCGCGAAAAATCCAAAGGTTCATCTGCATCCAGTTGCTCGGATTCGAAATCACCAACTTGCATCTTCACTTATTTCCATTCTCGGGGGCGAAAATCTTGTCGATGACCTGGAGCGCTCATTACATCTCCTGAGCGAACATTTTTCAGCCAATGAACCTGCATTTTTAGAATCAGAGGAGTTTGTCAAAAACACTCTGGAACCTGCAATACGCACACTTTCTCTTTTAATCGAAAAACATCCGCGCCTGATTCATTTGCTCTTCAATATTGAGCTCCTGCAAGATGAATTCGGGAGCGCCGGAAAAAAACTCGCAGACATTCTCAAATTTTTGCCGATTATTTCTCACCGGGCTGCTGCACTTTTCCCTGAAATTCGCGAACAGTGCTACGACGCTTTATTTCGTCTCACCAGTCACGATCGCGAAGAACTTGGAAAGTTTGCTGACCAATTGATGAGAAACCTGTTTCACGAATTTGCACTGCCACGACTGGCAAGACTCTTGGAACAAGATCCACGCGGCAAGGTGATCTTACCCTTTCTAGAAGACGTGCTTGAGCTCATACCTGCCGAAGCAAGCCTGAATGCAATGGTGGCGACTGTGTGCACACCTCGCGAACAGCTGACTCCAAGTAAATTGCTATCGATTGCGATTCAGGAGCTGGGCGGGCTTTACTTAAAGACAGCACAAGTTCTTGCAGAAATGTGTCCACCGAATTTAGCGCGCGAATTACGAAGCAGCCAAGATGCCGCTGGTGGTGTCTTTCCGAGTGTAGAAAAATCTTTTGCTCACTTGATGACTGTGCTTCAACAACCAGAAATTAATGATCAGTGGAGCGAATATCTAAAGATCCCTAAAGCGCCTGTCCCTCATTTTGCCGCGGCAAGCGTTGGCGCAATTTATGAACTCGAACTGAACGAGCGCGGGCAAAACAGGTGGGGGGTTAGAACACTGCTGGTCAAAATTCAGAGACCCGGCCTTCAGGAGCTGCTTGAGATTCAAGCAGCTCATCTATCTCATATAGCTCGAAAAATTCAGGAAAAACTCGCTGAGGACTATTCCCTGAATGAAAATTTGCGACAAGAATTAAGAGGAATGTGTGACGCACTTTTGCGCGGAATCACGCACTACTTCAGACAATGCTCCGCAGAGTTGGATTTTCGCAGAGAGCAAGAGAACGCTGACATTGTCAGAGAAGCAATCGCAGGCAACGCTCGAATTGTTGTTCCGCGATATTTTCAAACCAGCCCCAAATATTTATTCATGGAACGCATGCCTGGAGGAAAAATCACTCGCAGCGTGCAAACAAAGTATCTGGAAAGAAGAGAGATCGCCGACCGATTAATTAGCACATATCTTGCATTGCTTTTCAAAAGAGGAATTGTCTGGGCCGATCCTCATCCAGGAAATATCCTCCTTGATGATCATTCACTGACTCTTTCAATGATCGATCTCAACCCTTGTTTTATTTGGGAGGAAAAAACCAGAGAACAATTCAAGACGATGCTCTACAGACTTCTCCTAAGGGACGTTGGTGGCGTTCTGGAAACTCTCTATGAACTTGTTTCTAATCCAAACGAGCTCAACAGTAACAAGCTGTTTGATGAAATGAATGAGCTCATGAAAGCTGAAGAATACAACCACAGCACAACTCATTTCATGACCGATTTTATTCGAGTTTTAGCCGAGAATTCAATTGATTTGCGAATTGAAGTGCAAGCGGCATTGCGAGGGCTCACGCAACTCTCCATCACTGCAACATCTATTTCCGCGCGCAACTCTTTTGCGCTAGAACTTCGAAAATATTTTGGTTTGCGCGACATCCTAAACACGGTTTTTGATGTGGGATTGCTCAGAGTCTTTCGAGTTTCAACCGCAATACTCTTTCAACACATTCAACGTTCTCCTGAAACGGAAATTGGCCCCACCTTGGACGAACGGGATCTCCGCACGCTCTCGTCGCGCCTACTGGAATTGCGCAAAGCAGGAGTTTGTGAAATTCGCTTTCGGCGTATTTCGCCAGAAGAACATCCAAATCTCAGACAGTCCGCTGATGGGGTTTCGCTAATAACGTCGTCAGACTTGAAGTTGATGATTCTTGATGGGGTCAGGCCAGCGCGTGTGCGGTATGTAATAGAGCTACCATCCTCACATTGGCTCAGAGAGCGCCAGGAGTTTGTAAAACTTACAACCCTTGCTCGTAATCTTGCCGTTATCGAATGCCTTGAACAACTGAGAAGAAAGTCATTGGATGATTATTGGCGGGCAGTTGAGGCTTGGAGCAAACAGTCGCACCAAAGAACGGTCAACGAACTGAGCTTGATTGGCGAAGTCAAGACAGCTGCCCGCCGCCTTTTTCAGCTGAGATTTTCTTCACTGTGGGACAACCCTTTGTCTGGGCTGGGTTGGACGTCGCGCTGGATGTGGAGACTCCTTCTCTCGCTCGAATTGCGGCGAGAATTTGCCGAGCAAAAATTCATCGGCGTGGCTGCCAAAACGAAAGCCCACCTTCCGGTTGCTGCACTTGCTGTTGGGACGGTGCACAGACTTCGCATTTTGGTTTGGGAGGCACTTCTTTGGCTCACACGCTGGCGTCTGCTCAAGCGCAGGTTCTCTATGAGTCTTCTGCCGATTGGCATTGATGAACTTGAGGCCATTGTACTTCACAATCTTGGCAGACCTAGCTCAGAATTTCGCAACTCACGACGTAGCCTTCGTGACGCCGCACGTTGAAAACACCACAATCCAAAAACAAATATTGCCCTTTGATGCCAAACAACGTTGATTCAACGGTCGGTGATTTATCCAAGTTTACTGCAGCAATTTTCTCAGGAACTGCATTCCAAAGTGGATATTCAATCTCAGCCAAAACTGCCCCATTCAGAAGAAAGATATCCGCCGCTTTTGGCAAACCTTCGGGCAGCGGCGCGCGCAGCTGAAGTGAAGATTCACCCGACAGCGCTTTTTCCAAAATCTGCAGGGCGGTGTTTCGAGTTTCGAGAAACTCATGGGCAGAGGGTCGCGAGTTTGCCGCCTTGAGCATTTTCATCCAGTGGCTCTTGTCTGCAAAGGTCTCAGACAAGCGATGCTCTAGAATCCCTGCCTGATGACGAGAGCCCACCCGCGCCAACAGAATCGCCATGGTAGCACCTTGGTCGAACCAGCGCGTCGGGACCTGCCCTTTTCTTGTAATGCCGACTTTGAATTTGTCGGTGAAGGCCAGGTAGACGTAGTGCGGCTGATAGCAGAATTCTTCGGCCCAAGCCGGTTCACGGCAGGTGCCGCGCGTAAAATGGCAACTGACAGGATTCAAGAGACAGCGGTCTGCCTGCGCGGAGTTTTGAAAACAGGGATAACAGGCTCCATCAAACAACTTCTTGCTAGGCCTGTCGCAAATCGTGCATTTGAAACCGCCGGCATGACTCACTCGAATGCGTGCGCCCGACGAGAGCGTCGCATTTGCCATCTCATAGGTTGCTTTGAGCTGAACCGAAGGTTGAGGACTTGAGCCGTTCCCCTCAAGTGCCATGGGCAACGCATCAATTTGCTCAATCGTATAGCCCTCTGGTCTTACATTCATTTTAGAAAGTGTCAGATTTCCGACCAAAATGGTCCTCCAAATAAAATTTTAACCTATCAAAAACAGTCACTTAAACTGAAAACATATCAACTAAAGCCTGACATTGCCTGACTTTCACCCAGAAGCAAAGTTTCCCGTTGCGCTGAACTCGGTAAAGTGTGAGACGAGGCGTCGGTTTTTCACTCTCTACAGCGTGCTTCATTTTAAGGCAGACACTAAGGTGTGGCTCCTGAGGCATGGAGGAATTCGGTGACAGGCATTCACAAAAAACTTCGCATCTCGTCGCAGCTAGCGAATCTGTCGTTGGCTCTCGGCTTGTTTGGTGCAGTCGCCTGTCAGTCGAACGGCCACTTTCGCGCGTCACCCCGCCTTTCTCTTGATGGCTCGCAGTTGAGCATGCTCGAGAATACGGTCATTCGCGGCCCTATTCCTCGTGCAGGAGCTCAGCCATCAAATTCAGTTCGCTCGCTGACAGACAACTCGGCCGACTCAAAGCTGCGCAATCAGATTGCTTCGCCTATTCCTCGTCCGCTCGTTTCCTCTGAGCACCTGCAGGGCAAAAATGCTTTCGTTCAGGGTGATGCTGCATTTGCTCCCGGTCGAACCAATTCTTTCGCAGCAAATCAGAATGGATTCAGCAACTCGAGCGCAGGAATTGATTTGAAGTCGACGATCGCCCGAGCTGAAGTACAAAAAGACTCTTTCGAAGAAGAAGAAGACGAAGAAAGCACAGCTCTGGTTGATGAAAGCGAAAAGGATGCGGAAAAAGAAGCTCTGGACGCAGATTCAGCGCGCAGCCCTGAAGAAGTTGCCGAACTCCTCCACAGCAATGGAATTGAAGGTCAATTCGCGCTGTGCGAAGGCAGCATCTACATGGATGAATGGCAAAGAATCTTTGACAGCCAGTTCGTTGCCGCCAACAAGCATCGCTTCAAAAAGGCATCGCGCATGCGAAAGGCTTTGGAAGAAGCTCGCTCGGAAGAGTATACAAAATTGCTCTTTCCAACTTTGTCGAATCTAAATTTTGATTATCCGGTTGTCATAAACGAAGACGTCATCAAGTGGATTCAATACTTTCAGACCCGAGGCCGCAAAGCATTCGTGACTTGGCTTCGCCGCGCTGAAGACGTGATTCCCCAAACCATTCCCGTGCTTGAAAAGCATGGGCTTCCGCAAGATCTTATTTACCTGGCTATGATTGAGTCTGGCTTCAATAATCGCGCACTGTCTTCTGCGCGAGCTGCAGGCCCCTGGCAATTCATGCGAGCCACAGGGCGAAACTTTGGGCTCAAGCTGAACGACTACGTAGATGAACGACGGGACCCTGAAAAATCTACCATCGCAGCAGCGAGATACCTGACCTATCTGTACACTTTATTTGGTGATTGGCATTTAGCGACGGCTAGTTACAATGCGGGTGAAGGTCGGGTTGCGAAGGGAATGAGAGGACAAGCTGATCAATCGTTCTTTGCTCTTTCAGCGGCGCGCAGACTCCCAAATGAAACGCGAAATTATGTCCCCAAATTGATTGCAGCGATGATTATTTCGAAGAACCCAGGCCGCTTCGGATTCGAGGTTTCGGAAGGCAGTCGGGCGCTCAGGACACGCTCGCTAGCCTTAGAAAAATCGATTCGGCTTGCCGATCTTGCAAACGCAATTGAGGTCGATCCTAAGCTTCTTGAGTCTCTAAATCCTGAATTGCGGCTCGGAATCACTCCGCCCGGAACAAGTCAGTCGCCCTACATCGTTCGGGTTCCTGAAAGCGCATACCCAACAGCAATTGCAGCAGTTGATGCTCTGCCCAGGGCTCCACATACATTTCATGTGGCAGCGCGGGTTAAGAAACGCGAGAGTATTGGTCAGTTTGCTGGCCGCTACGGAATTACCCTCGAAACCCTTTTGAAAGCTAATCCTGGGATTCGTTCCAACGCACGCTTGTCAAAAGGCCAAAGTGTGATGATACCTGTTGCCCTTGGAACTGGTCAGTACGAGCGTCTCACGCGCGACGACAAAACCTCACGGCGTAAACACCACGCCACGGCGGGTAAGTCTCGTTCGGTGAAAATGGCGGCTCGCCGATCGCAAAAATCAAGGGAGTGAAAACATGACCGAATTCATTGAACTCACAGACTCCGATTTCTCTTCATCTATTTCAGCAAGTTCAATTGCTCTGGTAGACTATTATGCGAGTTGGTGTGGAGCATGTCGAATGGCTGCCCCCATGTTCCGCAGAGTTGCAGAAGAGCTCAAAATGGATCTCTTTAAGATTGACGCGGAGAAAAATCCTCAATCGCGTGAGATGGTTGAAATTGAAAATCTCCCGACTCTTGCGCTCGTCAAGAATGGGCAAATCATTGCATCCATTTGCACCACACGCGAAGAGAGCTTGCGGACTTTCCTCAAAGACAACGGCGTTCAAGGCGCTTAAGCAAGAGTCAAGAGTCAACACTCGAGGATACCCACTATGGATATCAAAGCGCTGCGCGAACTCGCGCAAACATATTCAGTCGAACAGCTCAATCAGTGTGTGAATGACCTTGAAAATAAAGGTTCGTGCAGCTGTTCTCAGAAAAGTGATCCCTTTGAAATCATGACCGACCTATTGCAGGCCATAGAAGTACGGCAAGCGATGGACAATGGATCGAGCCTTCAAGATGCCGTGCGTGAATTCAGCAAACGAGTTCGTGCAGTGTTGAGTTAATCCTCAAAGCAATCCCAACACAGAGAGGGAAAGCAGACCTTTTTGAGTTGTCTTGGAGCTTGCAGCAAAGGTTAAATCCACATCATATGTGGCAGTTCCGCTCAGAATGAGAAAAGGGAAAAGCGTATACGACACATTGATCGTTTGCCCCTCTTTTCCAGTCCACGCGGTAGAAACTTTTGCCGAAGAAACTCTTTCGATTCCGATCTTCTGGCCAACTTTGAGCGTGATGCGTCGCGATGGCGCAAAAGAGATTGCCGGCGTCACGGTCAAGTCCTGCCGCCGTTCACCCGGATTTTCCTTATCCAACGGCTCCCGCACTCCAAGATCAACAGGTGCTGTGGCTGACCAAGAATTAAGTGTCCAAAATGAAAATTCTCGGAAACCGCGAATGACAAATGCGGAACGATTGCTTTCAGCCGTTTTTTGCAGGTCATTTTCAAATCCTGCGGTCAGTTCCCCTTCGAGAAGATTGGCTTTGAAGTTGACGCTATCGCTGACAGGTTTCGCGCCTGCACGAATATAATTAAGAGTTGATGCCAGTTTCAGAACACCAATTGTCTTATTTATAATTCTCGCCCAGTTAACTTCAGCCTCAACGAAAAGAGTGTTGAAGGCGTTGAATTGTGCTGGATAGGCCTGAATTCCAAGCAACCGCAAGCCAACGCCGTAGGGACCTTCTGCCGGCTTTTTTCCGCCGAGGCCCTCGAAGTTGGCAAAGAGACCAGCAATCAACTTGCTCCCTGCCAGACCAGGATATCCGTCAGGCGCAGAAGTTCCGTTAGGAAGAGCAAGCATATTAGTTTCGTACTGATATGTGATTGGCGAAATCAGATTCCATGGCCGCATCTTTGCGATACGCTGCATAAATGCAAAGGACGATTGCTGAAGTGCCGGATCAAGTGAAGCATTCCAGTTGAGCTGTAAAAAACGACTTCGCGAATCAAACAGCCGACCCGATTCGAATGAAACGACCCCTAAATAATAGGGAAGCATAAGTCGCCGCGGCGGATTCAAACTTTCTTCAACAGCAGAAACGCGCAATAGTATTTCAGCATCGGCCCATTCCTTTCGCTCCATCAAAATAAGTGCGCATTCAAAAAGTGCAGGACCGTAATGCTGGTCTTTGCGAAGGGCTTCTTTGATCAAAGAAAAGGCTTCTTCTGTTCGATAAAGACCTTTGGCAACCATTGCTTTAGCAACGAGTAACCGCGGACTTTGCTTTATTTCTTCAGAGGAAAGACCTGCTAACAGCTTTTCGGCCGCAAAAAAATCTTCTCTTTCTAGCAAAGATTCAACTTCAATAGTTTTTTTAAGAGGATCTACAGGCGCAGCTGCTGGTGCTTGCGGCGCCATGTCGCCGCTTTGCTCGCTTGTATCCTGTGTTTCCAAAGCGGCGGGCTCAGGCAATGTTTTTGCCGTCTGTGCAAGTGCAGCGACACTGCCAGCCGACAACGAGAGAAATACCGCCAAACCCGTGGTTTCAAGCCTTCTGAATAGAGGCCTCTGCATACGATTCACCCGCAAATAACGTCAGAAACTTCTTGAGCTCATCCAATCCTGTCTGACCGAATTCCGGACGGAATTGGCGCTTCTTCAAAGGTAACAGCAAACGACCATCTGGCGTGAGTCGAACGCCCTTCACTTGACGGTTACAGACATCAAAAATGCGTTTTACGGTTGCTTCAGCATCGGCGTCATCGCGGGCCTGGAGAACCTCGGGACTAATTTTCACTTCCGTGAAATCATCACTCACATTGAGTCCAACCCCACCAAAACTCATCAGCCATCGGCGAATTCGGGCTATGTCGGCCAATTGCCGCACGGATTCGGGCAGAGGCCCAAAACGGTCGGCACATTCATGCGTTAAAGCAACCAAATTGTCTTCGTTTCGGGCTCCAAAAAAACGCCGATAGAGGCGAAGCCGTTCGCGTGAATTTTGAATGTAATCTTCCGGAATTTGCGCTTCTATGGGGATTTGAATTTCAGCCTCTGGCAGGATTCGCACCTTGCGACCACCAATGGAACGTATCGCATCATCAAGCATCTGCATGTAGGTTTCCAAGCCAACCTCAGTGACTCGACCGCTTTGATCATCGCCCATAATGTTGCCAGCACCGCGCATCTCCAAATCTTGGCTCGCGATGACAAATCCGCTGCCAAGCTCCTGATGCTCTCGGAGAACCTCGAGACGCTTCACGCCGTCATCCTCTTCACGTGCTCCGGGCGACATTAAAAAATAAGCGTAACCACGAGTTGCACGACGTCCGACTCGACCGCGTAATTGATACAGCTGCGAAAGACCGAAATGGTCCGCGTCTTGGACGAGAATTGTGTTCACGTTTGGCATATCTATGCCGGACTCAATAATGGTCGTACAGAGCAGAATATCGTACTTTTGATCCATAAATTCGATGACAGTTCGGTCAAGATCTTTTTGCGACATTTTTCCATGACCAACACAAATGCGCGCCTGTGGAACCAACTGCCGAAGATAATTCTCAACTGCAGGCAAATCCTCAACCCGATTGTGAACAAAAAAGAGCTGTCCACCGCGGGTAATTTCGTAATTAATGGCGTCACGAATCGTTGTTTCGTCAAACGGACAGACAAAGGTCTTGACCGCAAGGCGAGCCTTTGGGGGGGTTGTCAGCAAACTCAATTCACGCAATCCCACCATTGCCATTTGCAGTGTTCGCGGAATGGGTGTTGCACTCATCGTTAAGACGTCAATGCCATATGAAAGTGTCTTAATCTTTTCTTTCTGAAGCACACCGAAACGTTGCTCTTCATCAACAATCAGCAGGCCAAGATCACGGTATTTAACATCGGGCGAGAGCAGCCGATGAGTCCCAACAAGAATATCGACTCCACCTTCCTGCAATTTCTTGAGAACTTTTGCAGACCCGCCAGCGCCCGATGAGCGATCCAATATTTCAATCTGCACGCCAAAACTATGGAACCGCTCTTTCAAGCTCCGATAATGTTGGTGGGCCAGCACTGTTGTAGGAACGAGCCAAGACACCTGCTTGCCATCTAGAACAGCACGATACGCAGCACGCATCGCAACTTCTGTCTTGCCAAAACCCACATCGCCACACAGCAACCTATCCATAGCTTTGGGTCGGCTCATGTCAGCTTGAATCTCACGCGTTGCTTTGAGCTGATCGGGCGTTTCATCATAAGGAAATTCTGCTTCAAACAAAAGATAATTGTCTTCAACTTGAGAATAGGCATGACCCGGAGTGGTCGCGCGGCGAGCTTGATGCTCCATCAGCTCTTTAGCCAACTTTTGCGCTTCTTCCTTCGCACGTGCCTTACGCTTCTCCCATTGTGCTCCCTTCAAGGAGTCGAGCAAACTTTCATCAGCTTTGCCTGCGCCGATATACCGCTGAACCAGATTCAATTTGTGAACAGGAACATAAACTCGGTCATTTCCTGCATACTCAAGGACTAAAAAGTCGCCTGAGATATCCATTACCTTGATGGTCATTAATCCACGGAACCGGGCGATTCCATGTTGAACATGAACCACCAAATCACCTTCCGAGAAATCGCCAAAATGGCTAGTCAGAAGGGTTTCCGTGGCCTCACGTGACGCTTGCCTTGACTCTTCTTCACTGAAGATTTCAAGACTGTGATCTTTGCTGACTCCGCGTAACCATTCCTCGGGCAAGACCAGCAAATTTGCGCCAGGAAGATAGAATGGATGAGCAAAGCGAGCCAAACGAGGCAACCAAGTGCCACTCCCCATGCTTTTCAGCGGCGCTATAAATTCGGCTACTGAAAATAGAGGGATTTCAATGTCGGGTGCGACAATGTGGTTTGAATCTGAAAAATGCGCACGCAGCAGCGCAGCAAATTCGAGACATGCATCCTTTGAAGGACTTGTGAAGACACAGCCGAGGCTTGAATTCTCGCGCAAGACTCCTTTAACAATCTCCAACCGCTCAGAGAATTTCCTTTTGCTTGCCTGATTAAATTTTTGCTCAATTTGTTCTGGAAGAGCAAAGAAATAATCTGGTTTATTTTTAGAATTTTCTTGCAACCAATTTGCAAAGTTATCTTTGCCAGGAAATATCTTTTCTGGCTTGATGGTCATGTGAGCTTTGCCGTATCCGGATTCCCAAGCGCTTTCGTAGAGGTCGATCACTTCCTTGAGCCCTTGCACAAGCCGTGGCTTGTCGACCAATAAATGCACCTGAGGATCCCGTTTTTCTAGCAAACCCGCTTGCGACAAAAACTCAAGGGGCTCAACAAAATCGGTATCAGAAAATAGCAAACTCAAATCATCGATCCCGGGAAATGGGATTGAGCATCGGAGATTCTCAAGCAGATCATTACGCACGGATCCCTGCAAACCCTGCGCAAGGATCGCTTTATTGAATCTATCTATCCAAGTTACGGCTCGTGTTTCGTTAGGCCACACGAATTCACGCGCGGGTAGCAAGCTCACTGTCTTGAGTGTCTCAAAAGAGCGTTGGTCGGCAGGGCGGAAGAGACGGATTTTTTCGAGGGTGTCAGCAAAAAATTCACAACGCACTGGATGACGTTCGCCAGGTGTCCAGAAGTCGAGAATCCCGCCACGAACGGCGCACTCGCCAACCTCCTCCACCCGCTGAACCGTCTGGTATCCAAGCGACAGGAGCTTATCGAGGAGCTGGTCCTGATCATGCTCTTCACCTTCGCCGAGCTCGAGGGTGTGCTCTTTGAGCCAGCCTGGCGAGGGCACAACCCTCATAAGTGAAGGGGCAGACAAAACCACGCAACGCACACGAGTGGTTCTCAGTTGATGCAATGCGCCGATGCGTCGCGCGAGAAGCCGACGCGCAGACTCGAATCGGTAAACCCCCGATTGAACGAAGTTGGGCAAGCCAATAATTTCTTCTGGAGCAAGAGTGGAACCGGCCATTTGTCGAAGACACTCCTCGGCAAGCAGAGCGTCGTTGTCTGTGGCGGTTACAAGGATGTGGAGCTGTGTTGCTGCGCTTAAGGCAGACTGAACGACATCAGCAATTATGACTTCAAGGCTGTGATTCATCTTCAGATCCAATCGAATTCGCCCTTTTGCTCACGATTGAGCAAGTGGTTCACTGCATCACGCACAGGTCGCGCTTCATGCAAAACTTCATAGGCCATTTTGAAAATAGGTGTATCTAAATTGAGGCGGGCGCTGAGAAGATATGCGCTGCGGGCTGTGGTGTATCCTTCAACCACTTGTCCAATATCCGAAAGAACCTCGTCCAAAGGGCGCGTATGATGCTGGGCAATCATAAGTCCAAAGCGACGATTGCGAGAGAGATCCCCGGTGCAAGTCAAGATCAAATCACCCAAACCGCTGAGTCCCAAGAACGTGAGAGGCTGAGCTCCAAGCGCGACTCCCATCTGAGCCATCTCACCTAATCCACGGGTCACAACCGCAGCCCGCGCGTTGTGGCCAAGTTCAAGTCCGTCCACAACCCCAGCAACGACCGCAATAATATTTTTCAGAGCACCGCCCAATTCAACTCCAACAACATCGTCACTGCCATAAACGCGGAAATGTGGACGGTGAAGAAGCTGTCGCGTCACCCGACGTACATGCTCATCTTTTGATGCGACCACGATTGCAGTCGGCAAGCCCGCATGCAGCTCTTTTGCAAAACTTGGCCCGCTGAGAATTCCGAATCCAACTTCGGGCGGCAATAAATCAGAAAGAATCTCGTGCGGAAGTTTGAGCGTATTGAGTTCGATTCCTTTGGCTGCGCACAAAATAACTGGAGTCTTATCTTTCGCGAGCAAAGGCCACAGCGTTACGCGAAACCAATCCGAGACACTTCTCAACGCCTGACAAGGAACTGCCAAAATGATTAAATCGATGGCAGCGCCACTGAGATTTCTCAGACCCGATTCATCCATCGTTTGCAATGCAATTTCTATACTGACACCAGTTTTTTCTTCTCGCGCATCTTTTAAGGTTTCTTCATTGAGCCCCAACAGTGTGACCCGCGCCCCTCCTTCAGACGCACAGGTCGCCAAGGCTCGCCCAAACACGCCAGGTCCAACAACCAAGACATGAGCATTTTTTTTGAAGTTTTGCTGATTTTGCTCGTTGCGCTCCGAGGGGGTCGTCGTAGTCATGACTTCTGTCTCCGCTTCAGCAGTTCGCTCATTTACAGTCAAGTTGCCAGAAAAATTACAGACCAGATGTTTCTAGGGAACTGGAAGGACAGGGTCAATCTTGACGTCCTCTCTGTGATCCCGGACACTTCTTTCATTCAACGCTCGGGGTGGACAATGGATTTGAGCCAATTGCGGGAAAACACACACGAACTGCGTCGGCTTCTTGGCTCCAAGGTGCTCGGGCAACCGCAGGTGATCGACCTGGTTGTCCTCACAGTCCTTTGCGGCGGTCATGCTTTGTTAACGGGCGCCCCGGGGGTTGCCAAAACGACCCTCGTGCGCTCGCTCGCCCAGGCTTTGGGCTCCGGCTACAAGCGCATTCAGTTTACCCCTGATCTCACCCCGTTCGACATTTTGGGCGGAGACACCATCCAGTTTGATGAAAAAAATCCTGACCTGAAGCGAATCGCGTTCGCACCGGGACCTATCTTCGCCCCGTTTATCTTGGCTGACGAAATCAACCGAGCCTCTCCACGCACCCAATCAGCACTGCTCGAAGCTATGCAAGAACGGCAGGTCAGTTTGAATGGTCAGAGTCGCCAGTTACCGCGCCCATTCTATGTTTTTGCAACTCAGAACCCGATTGAAAACGAGGGAACATTTCCCCTACCCGAGGCGCAGCTCGACCGTTTCTTAGTCAATATCGACGTCGGTTACCCAAATTTTGAAACCGAATTACAGGTTGCAACGCTTTCAGCGACTGAAAAGGAACTGCCAGCCGTTGCCGGCGCAAGCCTTATTGTGAATGCTCGGCAAGCTATCGAACAAATACCAATGCCGCAGGCACTTCTTGAAGCCTGCGTGCGATTAGTTCGAGACACCCGACCAGGCGAAAGCCGACTCGGTCTTGTGAAATCCTATGTCGATTATGGCGCGAGCCCGCGCGCATCTCAGGGTTTGGTCTTGGCGGCGAAAGCCGCGGCATTCTTAAACAACGCTTCGCAGGTCGGATGGGAGCATGTTGCTCAGGTTGCCCCCGCCGTGCTTCAGCACCGCTTGGTGTTGAATTTTAGGGCAGCAACCGAGCGAATTTCCAGCCTAGAAGTCTGCAGAACCCTTGTCGCAGAAAGCGTTCTTTAAGACGTGTTTTAATTCTTGACAGAGTTCAGTCGTTGTGATGACTTGCGACCCTGGCTCCCGCGCGAAAGACCGCCCTTTGTAGGTGTTTCTTTTTGCGCCGGAGGGAGGGTTTATGAGCAAGATCATCATCGACAGCACTCTGGTCACCCCCAGCCGAATCTCTGAACCTACAATTTCTTCAAACCAGTTTCACCGCACTGAAGAGGCCGCCATTGCGCCAGCAGCCCGGGTTATTGGCCAACCCGAAGGCCCATTCGGGACAGCCGCTGTCTCTCAGAACACCGTCTTAATCCGAAGCCTTGGCGCTGCGCGTTTTGTGAAGTTCATGACTCTTGAAATAGCGCCTCATGGACTTTTCATTGTTGTTCCGCAACCGCAAACTCAGCCCTTTCAAGCAAAAAGCACATTGCTCGAGATCCAACTCTTCCTTGGGGAACCTGCTTCAGCTGGAAATAAAATCATTAAATGTATCGGTCGTATCGAAGAAATCCGTTCGGCCGTTGACGTCCCTCACCCCACGCCAGCGGGCTACATCGTGCGACTTGTGCAACTGAGTGCGGAAGACGTGTTACAGATCGAAAAGCACATCAACGAAAAACTCATCAATACGGCAATTTGAAATAGCACATGTCTGAATTTTTAGACTTCCGTAGCGACACCTTAACGCAACCCACTCTCGCCATGCGAAAAGCAATGGCTGACGCTGTGGTTGGTGATTCTTTTTATGATGAAGATCCGTCGGTGAATGCCCTCGAAACGCGAATTGCAGAGCTTTTTGCACACGAGGCTGCGTTGTTTGTTCCCACCGGAACAATGAGTAATCAAATTGCAATCCAACTCCACTGCCGACATGGTGAATCGGTTTTGGCGTCGCACGACCTCCATATTCTTCGCGCCGAGACGGGTGGAATTTCGGCACTCGCTGGAGCGCAGCCGATTGCTGTGAGAACCACAGACGATTTTCTGCCTCAGCTCGATTCTCTTGAAGAGCTTTTCGTTCCCTCAGCTTCCATCGTTGCCCCGCCAACTCGACTCCTTGCCACTGAAAACACGCACTTGTTTTCGGGCGGACGCATTCACTCATTTGAACATCTGCAACAACTCGCGCATTGGTGCACTGAGAAGAAAATAGCATTCCATTTAGATGGCGCACGCCTGTGGCACGCTCACATTGAAACCAAGATTCCATTAAGCGCTTATGGAGCACTTTTTGATACTCTTTCAGTGTGCTTCTCAAAAGGTCTTGGTGCTCCGGCTGGGAGTTGTTTGATTGGCTCGAAGGAGCATATCAAGCGAGCGAAATTAATTCGCAAAAGACTTGGCGGAAGCATGCGACAGTGCGGAATTCTTGCTGCTGCAGCGAGCTACTCACTTGACCACCACCTCAAAGAATTAAAATTCGACCATGAGAAGGCAAAACTGCTCGCGCAATGGTTGCGAAATAAATTTCCGCAAGCTGAGGTGAGAGAGCCTGAAACAAATATTGTGCTGTTGAGATTCGCGACTCCTGCCGAGCGTCTCATTGAGCAGCTGAAAGCCGAAAATGGCATCATTCTGTCCATGCTCAATCAAAAAACACTGCGAGCCGTGTGTCACCGAGATATTCCACAAGACAAGCTGGATGCATTAACTTCTCGCAGCTAAGACTTTGGTCGAATTGGCAGAACAGTTGCAAAACCACCCGCCGGCGAAGAACTCAGAATTAGAAAAGTGCAGATAAGAAGATTCCTGCCTGTCCCTGCTGATTTTTGCCATAGAAGTGCTTCTAA
>Ga0214923_10000241_pt1 | contig 83918 bp, 81 predicted proteins | sample LL1510_MetaG_FD_177993 | JGI IMG/M metagenome (GOLD analysis project Ga0214923, IMG submission 177993) | Freshwater microbial communities from Lake Lanier, Atlanta, Georgia, United States - LL-1510 | ecosystem: Environmental > Aquatic > Freshwater > Lake | place: USA: Georgia | collected...
GGCCTTGAAGACGATTTAGCTATGGCGTTAACGGCGCAAAGCATGCGCATCATCGCGCCGATTCCTGGCAAGAATGCGGTGGGTTTTGAAATAGCCAACGCGCACCGTCAGCATGTGCTCATTGCGCAGATTTTGGGGGCGAGTGATTATGTGGACAGCCGCGCGGCCTTGCCTCTGGTACTGGGTGTTGATGCCATGGGCCAGTGCGTAGTTGAAGATTTGGCAACAACGCCACACCTGCTAGTTGGCGGAGCAACAGGCGCTGGTAAATCGGTGGGGCTGAATGTGATGCTGCTCAGTCTTTTGTGCAAGCGCACCCCGGACGAATTAAAGCTCATTCTTATTGATCCAAAACGCCTAGAATTCACCCCTTATGCCGACTTGCCGCACTTGCTGTTTCCGATTGTTACTCAACCGACGCGTGCCAGCGCCGTGCTTGCCTGGGTGGTGCAAGAGATGGAGCGTCGCTATGCTGCCATGGCTGCGCTTGGGGTGCGCAGTGTCCAAGAGTACCGCAAGGCGGGGCATGAGATGCCATTCTTGGTGGTAATTATTGATGAGCTTGCTGACTTGATGATGGTTGCCGGCAAGGAGGTTGAAATGCACATTGTGCGGATTGCTCAAATGGCGCGTGCTGCTGGCATTCACCTGATTGTTGCAACACAGCGTCCCTCCGTTGACGTGATGACGGGCCTAATCAAAGCAAACTTTCCGAGCCGTGTTGCGTTTCGCGTCTCGTCCAAAATTGATTCACGCACTATTTTAGATTCGCAAGGGGCTGAAAAGCTGTTGGGCCGAGGCGATATGCTGTACATGCATGGCTCTTCGCCCGACCTGCGTCGCGTTCATTGTCCGTATGTTTCTGATAAAGAAGTAGAAAGCGTAGCCTCGTTCTTGCGGGCGCAGCGCAAACCACAATATATTGTTTTTGATGAGGCAAGCGTACGCGGTGCTTTGCAGCAAGAACAGTACGATGATGATTTGTACGGACAGGTATGTGACTTTGTGCGCGGGCTGGATGAGATTTCCATCTCCATGCTGCAGCGGCAATACCGCATTGGGTTTAACCGCTCTGCACGCTTGATTGAGAAATTAGAGACTGATGGGATTATCGCGCCAGCGCAGGGAAGCAAGCCACGCAAGGTGATTCGTTAGTTGACAATTATCTCAAAAAATTTAATTTCTTGCGGTAGTCGCTTTTTAGCGGTGCAGGGTAAATCATTCTTGCTAGCTCTCATCCCCCGATTGCTTACACACTCGGGAGGAAGGGAACAACCGCTCGCCCTGATCCTTCGATTGCTTACGCACTCAGGAGGAACATAAAAACCGCTCGTCCTGAGCTTGTCGAAGGAGCTTGCCGGTTTTTGTCGAAGGGTTTTATTGAGCGGCCTAGTTTTACTTAGCAATTATTGTTATGCCGTGAAAGGCATTCCTGCAAGAAATATGAGTTGATAGTAAACGAATAGCTCGTTCAGACCCTTCGACAAGCTCTGGGCAAGCGATTTCAAGATGCGCAGGCGTTAGCTGTTGTTCGGATGCGGACAGCGTCTTAAGCCCCGCGTACTGGAGCAGCATGCAGTTACGCAGATCTTTCCTGACTACAGCGCTACCCGAAGCGCAGTACTACTATGGCACTACGCCTTACCGCGCCGATGATGAAGCGTTTTGGCAACACCTAGATCAGATGCGTGACGTCGACGTAGCCCTTGATTCACGCCAGCTGCAACCAGGTGAGCTTTTTATTGCGCTCAAAGGTGCGCAGGTTGATGGGCATAATTTCCTGTCAAACGTGCTTGAGCAAAATGCCGCAGGGGCGCTTATTGCTGCTGATCGAGTTCACCTCCTGGGGCAGTGCAAACAGGAATTGTTGCAGGATAAAGTGTTTATTGTGGTGCCCGACACGCGCGATGCTTTCATTGCGCTTGCAAAAGCACGTCGCGCAGAATTGCGTTGCCCCGTAGTTGGGATTACCGGTTCAGTGGGCAAAACGACTACTAAAGAAATGCTCGGCTCCATCCTACATGCCGCAAAGGTCCCTGCGTACATTTCCTTCAAAAATTACAACACCGATTTGGGGATTTCATACAACCTCTTGCGTGTGCCGGCCAATGTTCAGGCGGTGGTCCTAGAAATGGGGATTAATGGTAAGGGCGAAATGGATGTCTTGGCTGACATTGCACGGCCTTCAATTGCCGTCATCACCTGCATTGGTCATGCCCACCTGGGCCCGCTGGGGGGCTCCTTGCACGGTGTCTCGCATGAGAAACGTCAGATCTTTTCACGCTTCACGCCCGATTGTGTGGGCGTCATCAACGGTGACCAAGAGCTGCTGACTGATGTGCACTACGCGCATCCGGTGGCCAAGTTTGGTATGAAAACTAAAAACCAGGTCCAGGCGCGCAAGGTGTGTGTGGTGGTGGGAGAGACCGATCACACGTTCTATACGCAATTTACGCTTAAATGGTATGAGCGCAAATCGCCCGTGCGTATCCGTGGCAACCATGGGGGCGGTGTGACCAATGCGCTTGCTGCAGCAACGGCAGCCTATTTCTTGTCGTTGCCGTTTGAAGCAGTGGTACGTGGTTTGGAAGCGTATGAATCTTTTGAGAATCGCTTTGAACTCAAGAGGCTCAAGCGCGACAGGGGACTGTTGTGGAGCGATTGCTACAACGCTAACCCAGAAAATATGAAAGCGGCGCTGCTTGCTTTTTCGCAGTTCAAAACGCCAGGTGCAAAAATCGCCGTGCTGGGCGAAATGTTTGAGCTTGGTGATCGCCAGGACTATTGGCATCGGCAAGTAGGCAGGGCGCTTGCGAAGGTGACCGATCTGCGCGTGCTCATTGCTGTTGGTAAGCGTGCTGCGCTTTATGCACGGCTGGTGCCGCACCATGTAGAGGTCCATGTTGTTGATGACTGGCAGCAAGCAAGCAAGACCTTTCAAGAGCGCGTCCACGCAGAGCACGCCTTGGTGCTCGTGAAGGGTGGACGCAGCCTCCGCCTGGAGAATATGGTCAAAGAAGTTGTTGAATAAACGCATTGGAAAGCCTTTTCCAAAAGCCTTGTGCCCCTCCAGAAAAAAGAGTAAGGTGGGGAAAATAAGAGAAAGGAGAGGGCATGCGTACCATTTATTTGCACGAGCTTGACAGCCACGAGGGACAACTCGTCTCTCGGCTGCTCGACCTGCCACATAAAATTCTATCGCATGACGATCTTGATGGGTTGCAACAGCTTGTGTTGTACGAGCTTGCCCATGACGACTCGTTTGGTTTGAGTAAAGCCAGTTATCTGATTGATAATCCAGAGTTTAACTGCCTCAAGGGGGTTGCTGGTTATGACAAAGCTGAATGCAAGCTGTCTGCTGAAAATCCTTGGGAAAACCCGCGCCAAATGATTGATACAATGCGGGAAGGCAAGTTTCACCAGCACGTGTCTTCGTTCATACACCCAAGCCTGTCATCCCACCAAGACCGCGAGCCTGATGCAGATGCTATCGCGCAGTTGAGTGGTAAGCTGGGCATGCAAAATCCATCGTTTGTTACCTGGCGGATGCGCCACGGCAATCACGGTATTCTGTTGTTTGAAGAAGGATCAATGCCTCACGAGCGTCGCCGTGATTTGTTGCATCACTTTGTTGCCTTGCTCAGTTTGTGCTGAGCCAACTAAGCGCGTGGTGGGTTGCGCAGCCCCGTAGGTTGCGCTGGCGATGCCAGGCTGCTCATGCAAAAAGACTATACTATCAAGGCGCACCAGCGGTTGCTGTTTATGCAGCAAAAGCCAGGTGCGCTTTTCTATGCGCTGGGCAGTAATGGATCGGCCCAAATGCAAAAACCAGCTAATCGCTTGTTGCTCTGCGCTTACGGCATAGTCCTGTACCACTAAACCTTTTCTGGTAATGGTGCAGGTGCGGCTAAGTGTTGCGCTACCGTGCTGATAGGCATCACGTACGACAACTCGTTCTGCCGTTGTCTCAACCCTGCCAGTTGATTCTTTAGGCGGCATGTTTAATTGAAACAGGTCAAGCTGAGCGGGTATTGCGATTGCGGTGCTGGGCAAAAAGGTGCAGTGTGCCGCTGCGCTGCGCTGCTGGTTGCGCCAGAGCGGATGCGCTGTGTACAAGTAGCTGCCAGGATCAATAAAAACCGGTATGCCGTCCACGCTGTAAGTGATCGCCAACCAATCGTGGTGAAAGTGCCCTGACGGTTGATGCCCACGATATGCCGGGTGACGGAAGGTGAAGTGAGCCCCTGCATGCCGAACAATGCTGAGTCCAAAGTCGCGGTAGGTTGCTGTGCTCTGTAGGCTTGGGGCAGGTGCTGGCGACAATGGCTCGGGAACAATAGAGCCCCCGTCATCATCCCCAATGGTGACCAGGGTGCCCGGCGCGTCGCTGCAATCAGCAATGAATTGGTGCATGCGCGCTTGCAGGTCATACCACCAAGAATCTATGGGCAGCCCGTGCTTTTGGGCGCAGATCAGTGCCACGTCCAGTAACTGGGCATCCAGCCGATGGTAGGCGGTTGAGCCCTCATAGCTGGTGCCGTCAGCCAAGATCTGATGCTTGAAAGCGCGCTGCAGCCAGTGCCAGGCACGGTAACGAGACCGATAATATTTTTTTATGTCAAGATAGCAACAGAGATACAAGTAGCCAACCAGGTCAGCAAGGTAATGGTTATTTGGTCGGTCGGATACCTCCCAGCAGTGCTCAATGAATTGGGCATGAAGGGCAAGCAGCTGGCTGATGCTCTTTTCCTGCTGAGCGGTTAGGGCCGTGCGGTGTTTGTTGACCGCCAAGATGATATTGATGGCGCGGATGGCAACCTCCATGGGGTTGTACCAATTGACTCCGTAGGGGAAAGGGTTGTGTTGCATCCATGCGTCAAGAATAGCCAGCAGCGTGGCCGCATCAACGTCGTGCAGCAGGTGCAGGCGCGACAGCTCCCAGGGGACTTTGATGTCCGCCTGGCGTGTGGTGGTTAGGTTGAGCGCATAGTTAATGGGGATGGTAATGTCTGCAAAAAATGCTGTACGCCATGCAGCGGGGGATGTGGCGACAAACAAATCTTGGTGCCAGGTTATGGCGCTGCTGGAGGGGAAAGTATGCGGACCAAACCCCAGGATGCTAACGGTGATCGGGCTGCTGGTTGGTGGTACCTGGAGGGGATCAAAAACGTGCTTCCGACCGCGCCAGTACCGGATGAATAGACGTTTTTTGCAGCGGTAGTAGAGCAAGACGATGGCCGTTGCTAGGCCCATCTGCCAGGCGCGACGAAGAATGTGGAAGAATTTTTTCATGGTGATCAGTGACTTCTACCACCGCCGATACTTTTTTATGATACACTACTCCATCCTAAGACAAGTCACCGTTTTTATCCACCGGATATGAAAATGAAAAAAACTATTCTGACCGGCGATCGCCCATCAGGGCCGTTGCATCTGGGGCACTTTGTTGGTTCCCTCCAAAACCGCGTTGCGTTGCAGCACGAGTATGAGCAGTATGTGATGATTGCCGATGTGCAGGCATTGGCAGCGAATGCTGAAGACCCGCAAAAGGTACGCGACAACGTGCTGCAGGTTGCCTTGGATTATTTGGCGGTAGGGGTTGATCCGAAAGTAACAACAATTTTTATGCAGTCGCTCGTGCCTGAAATCGCCGAGTTAACAGTGTATTTCATGAATCTGGTAACGCTTGCTCGCCTTCAACGCAATCCAACGGTTAAAGAGGAAATAAAACAAAAAGGCTTTGGGCAGAGTATTCCGGTAGGCTTTCTTGCTCATCCGATCAGTCAGGCAGCTGACATTCTATGCGTCAACGCCGATTTAGTCCCCGTGGGGGAAGATCAGTTGCCGCTCATCGAACAGTGCGCTGAAATTGTTCGTTCTTTTAATCGCATTTATGCACCCGTCTTTAATGAATCAAAAGCGTTAGTTCCTAAGACCGGCGCTCGCTTGATGGGGCTTGATGGCAAGGCCAAAATGAGTAAGTCCCTGGGCAATGCAATTTTCTTGGGCGACAGCGCTGATGAATTGCAGAAAAAAGTTATGAGCATGTACACCGACCCCAACCACCTGCGCGTTGCTGATCCCGGCCAAGTTGAGGGGAATATGGTATTCAGCTACCTAGACATTTTCGATCCGAATAGGGATGAGGTCGAAGAACTCAAAGCGCATTATCGTCGTGGTGGGCTAGGCGACGTGGTAATCAAAAAACGGTTGAGCGGCATTTTGCAAGAATTGCTGGCGCCCATCCGTCAGCGGCGTGAGGAGTTTGCCAAAGATCCAGCGGCAGTGATGCAAATTATCAAAGAAGGCACCGCGCGCACCCGCGTGAAAACCGTTGCAGTTATGGAGCATGTACGCGCTGCAATGCGCATCGATTATTTTTAATTACTCAGTTCAGCTAAACCTTCAAGACAGGTGAGGAAGTAGAAATTTCAGGTTGGTTTTTGCGAGCCGCTTGTAAGGTGCTAGCGATGTTCGAACAGCATACGGGATGCTTTCTTTATAGCTTGCTAAGGCTTCCACAAGGCCGGCATACGCCATCGCCAGATTGGAGAGGCTAGGGATGGAATCTTCTGAGTAGCAGCAAGCGGCCCAAACCGCATTGTCTGCTAGGCAGCTGCTGATAGTAAGAAGCACTTGCCAGGCCTGGTTGCGGGTTTGGCTTTTATGCAGTGATTTTCCCGCGGCTTCAATTTCTCCGTGCAAAAAGGCAATGAAATCACAGCTTTCTGAACTCTCTCTTACCCAGTCGTCAGCGCGTGAAAGAATTTCTTGTGCAAGATCCAGGTCAATCATTTCACTTTGTGTGCCCGCAGAAAGGCTGCGCAGGAGCTGGCTTGCTGCCGCCTGGGTCAAAACCTCCTGTGGCTTGCTGCTTCCGCAACCATTGCCAGCTGCACGGGGTGAGAGTGGTGAAAGAGCGTTTGGTAAGAGGAGGGAAAGGGCCAGGCCGAGTAGTGATGTAGTCTTCATGGCATTCCGATCGAAGCTGTAAGAGTTTAACAGGGATGGCAAAGTAACAGAAATTTTCTATCGATGCAAACGGGTGCTAGTCACGGCTTTCTGACTCAAAAGGCGAGGTCACAAGCCAAATCCGCGAAGTGTTTAACGGCAAAAGCGCGCATAAATGCTGCACGAAAGCAACCGTTGCTGGTCTTCGTGCAATATCTGCAGCTCGCCGCATTCAATGTCATCTTTTGGAAAATGTTCGCGCAGCAGGTTGCCCACTACTTCGGCAGGGTAGCCCATTGCATAGCCGTTAAGTACCAAAAAGCCGTCTTTTTTGCTGAGCAGCTCTTTTGCCGTGCTGAGCAACGCGTGGATCTGTCCCTCGAAGGTGAACACCTTCCCTTTTGGATCGCGACCGAAGGCGGGCGGGTCCATGATAATCCCATTGTACTGGGCGCCACGCTTCACTTCACGCTTCATGAAGGCAAGGCAATCATCAACGATCCAACGGATAGGCGCTTGCTCAAGACCGCTGTGTGCTTGGTTTTGGCGTGCCCAGGTGACGGCCGCTTGCGACGCATCGACATGGCAGACCTGTGCGCCTTGGGCTGCGGCAACCAAACTGGCAGCGCCGGTGTACCCGAACAAGTTGAGCACATTTTGTTTACTCTCGCGCTTACGGAGAATCTCGCTCATCCAAACCCAGTTGCTTAACTGCTCAGGAAAGATGCCAATATTTTTGGCATGCGATAAGCGCAAGCTGCAAGTAATTTTTGGCCCTTTTTCGCGACCAGTACCAGGCAGAACGATGTTGAAGAGCCATGGCTCGTGGAGCGCTTGTTTGGTAACCCATGCCCCTTTGCCATCAGCTTTGTTTTCAAAGACCGCATGTGCACTGCGCCAGGTGTCGGCGCTTTCTTGTGGGCGCCAGATGCACGTGCTGTCGGGCCGCACAATAGTGTTGCCGCCGATTTTTTCCAAACGTTTGCCGTTGCCAGAGTCGATCAGGCTGTAGATGGGGGAAGTAGTGATAGCTAGGTTCATGAGTTGTCGAATACCAAATGGTCAAGATTGTTGAGTGGATGCTTTTCGTCACACATTTTTGCAAGCTGTTGGTTGGAGATGTGCGTGTAAATCTCGGTGGTGGCAATTGTCTTGTGCCCAAGCAGCTCCTGAATGATTCTTAAGTCTACACCTTGTTGCAACAAATGTGTAGCAAAGGAATGACGAATTTTGTGGGGGGTGAGTTTGCGATCTATGCGCAAAAAGTGGCGAAACATCTCAAAAACGCGCTGCACTGAACGGGTAGTCAATGGGCCGCCAGCATAGTTTAAAAAAAGATGACGATCTGCATTATTCTTGACCAGCCCTGGGCGCTCAATGGAGAGGTATTTTTCCATCATTTGGAGGGCTTTGGCTCCAAATAGGACTAGCCGCTCCTTGCGCCCCTTGCCCATAATCCGAATCGTTTTTTCGTCAAAGTTTATGTCTTCCAGCTTAATCCCTACCAGTTCTGAGCAACGTACCCCCGTTGCATAGAAAAGTTCAAAGATGGTCTTGTCGCGGTGCGGAAAGCGCGTCGGCAAATCCTCTTCTTTGATGGTGTCTAGCAGGAAAAAGATCTCGTCAACGCTCAGCGTAATGGGAAGCTTGCGATCCAGGCGGGGGGTTTTGATTGCCATAGAAAGTGGCACCCCTTGGCCTTGCAAGAATTGCTGGAATGATCGCAGGCACGAGAGCTTGCGTGCTAGGGAAGTTTTGGAAAGTTTTTTGTAGAAAAGGGCGACAATGTACCGGCGCAAAATGGTGTCAAAGCCGTACTTAACCTGAGGCTCGCGTTTGTCTGCCTCCTGCCAAAAAGTAACGAGTTGTCCCAAGTCGCTTTCGTAGGCACGCAGCGTATGCTTGGAACAGTTCTTCTCAACCTCTAAAAAGGCTAAGAAATCGGTAATTTTGACAGACAAAGTAGATTGGTCCACAATGTGACTCGCTTAGCAAAAAGTACAACAATAGTGTTGCTGGCAGCGTTGGCAGAATGGAACCAGCTGGTAAACCAAGAGGAATTCTATCATGAATATCGACACCTTGGTGCAGACGCTTGAACGGAGTATTGGTTCTTTTTTGGAGCCGCTCATCGACCGCATTGTGGCGGAGTATGGGCGCGACCCGTTTTTGATTCTGATTGGCTGCCTGCTCAGTTTACGTGCAAAAGATACAACAACTATTCACATTTGTCGTGCTCTGTTTGCACGCGCTCGCACGCCCCATGAGCTGCTGGCGTTGGATGTGCACGAGCTGGAAACTATTATTAAGCAGAGCGTTTACTATAAAAATAAGGCGCGCGTGTTGCGCTCGGTCTGTGAAGCGCTCATCGAACGCTTTGAGGGGAAGGTCCCGGCATCATATGACGAGCTAGTCAGTCTGTGGGGTGTGGGTCCTAAAACGGCCAACTTGGTCATGGGGATGGCCTTCGGCGTGCCCTCGATGTGTGTGGATGTCCACGTTCATCGTATTTCAAACCGGCTGGGGCTGATTCAGACAAAGACGCCAGAGCAGTCTGAGGAAGCGCTCAAAGCGCTTCTGCCAAAAAAATGGTGGATTGCGTGGAATAAGCTGCTGGTGACTTGGGGGCAGAACATTTGTGTTCCGGTGTCCCCCAAGTGTTCAAGCTGTGCGATTGCTGATCAATGCAAGCGCGTAGGAGTTACGCGTCATCGCTAGGGGCAGTGGTGCCGTTGACAACAGTGCCCTTTACCAGAGCGTTGTTACGAAGTACGATGCTGCCAGCAAGTCCTTTGAATACAACGTCTTGCTCAACCGTTGTGCCATCAAGTACCAGACGTACCGGGAGTTGCTTTCTGCTTCCGCCAAAAAGGTTACTGAAAAACGAATTGTTAGTTTTGTTTTCAATGACAATGGTGGTAGCGGTTGATTGCTGTACCACTACTTCCAATGATTGTTCGCCATCTTGTGCACCGCCTGTTACTACGGTTAGATCGGCAAAAGCACTCTTTTCTGCTCTCAGCATGCCGCGTATGGTTGTTGCACCGGCGATGGTGCTTGCGCCTGTTATCACCGCATCACCGTTGACGGTAAGGTCTTGAGCAACCGTCAGTTTTTCCAGCTGCGCGCTGCCAGAGATGCCTACGTTTTGTGCGTTAACGTCATGTGCATGGCATGAACCTGCGCACCGCAAGGTGCCTTGGATCGTGACCTGGATCAACTCGCCTCGACCGGCGATGCTGCAGCTGCCATTAACCTGTACGTTGTTCAAAGTGGCAAGGCCAGCTGCCCATACCTGCGAAACCGTTTTTTCGGCTAGGTGTAGTTCGCCTGCAGACCAACAGCTGCTTGGGTCCTGGTTGCCTCGCTCTGCATTTTTAATGTACTGTGCTATTTCTTCTGGCATTTGCTTCATGTCGCTGACTGGCAACTGTCTGATGTCGGTTGTTTCTTGCGGTGGTTGCTTCTGGTCCTTGCATGCGGCAAAAAAGATGCAAGCACAGCTGAGCAGAGCGGTAGTAAAAACTTTGTTCATGCAAATCTTTCTCTCATGAAAAAACGGGCCGCATCAAGTGATGCGGCCCGTTTTAGCTATTTGAAAAGCTAAATGTAGGGAAAGCTTTTTTGCTTACGCAGCTACAGTAACTTGAACTTGCTCAGTTGCAACAGCTTTTGGAGCTGAGGTGCTGAACTTCTTAACAAGAGCCATTACTTGGCTGTTCTTGTTGCAAGCAAGGTCCCAGATCAGGTAACCAGCAACTGCAGAAACAACTACAGCAACAGCGGTCTTGGTTCTGTTTTCGTTAGCCCATGCAGCGCCAGCTTTGGTGTAGTCCCAACCAGCAACAGCGGTGTTGGTGGTGAAGTCAACAACTGCTTGACCAGGGGTCCAAAGGTTGGTTGCTACGCCGTTAGCTGCGTCCCAGTTCTTGTAAACGAAACCAGCATAGGTGATTGCAGTAGCAGCTGCAACAACGCCGCCGATGAGTGCCTTGTGGTTTTTAACCCAAGCCATCATGGTTTGCTTGTCTTGTGCAGAAACATTTGCATCCGTAACAATGTCAGCTGCGTTAACGTTTGCAGCGCCCAAAGCGAGTGCTAATGCAAGCATAAGTTTTTTCATGAAATACATCCTCTTGATATGTTACACCATAATCTGCTTGCGAGGGGCTTCAAGTACGCGCGCCCTTGGCGGCCGACCTCACAAACAAATCTATACCCTACAACCCACCCAAAACTATTTTGAGTTGGTTACGATTTTTAATCGCCAAATGAGCGTAGCAAACGAAAATCAAAAATCAAGCTCTCGCTGTCTTTTAATAAAAAATGAAAAAAATGCGGTTTTATGGGACCGAGCGGTAATTTAATGTTTATTTGTAATTTTGCTTGAATCCTCTTTCCCTCAATCCTATCCTCTTTTAGCAAAAGCCCGTACAGTAGCATCAAAGGAGCAATTATGATTCTAACTGATTTGCTACAATCAAGTGCGCAAGCTTACGGCCAGAAGCCAGCATTAACCATGCGCATGGGTTACCGTACCACGACGCTTTCCTACGCGCAAGTGTTTGCGCATGCACGCAAGGTTGCGCAGTATCTTGTCGGCAAGGGAATTACTGCGGGTGACTGTGTTTTGTTGTGCGCTCCTAACTCACCATGGTGGATTTGCGCCTGGTGGGGGTGTGTGCTCGCGGGCGTACGGGTTGTGCCGCTGGCTCCTGAAAATGGTCCTGCAATGCTTGCCAAGGTTCTCCAGCAAACTGAGGCCAAACTGTTTATACGGGGGTTGTCGGTACACCATCAACTTCCGGTTGAAACCATTGTGCTTGAGCATGTGCCGCTGCTTACGCAGGAGTGTTCTTTGTTCCCACTCGAGCACATTCACGCCCGGCCATTTGATTGTGCAGAAATCATGTATACCTCAGGCACGACCGGTGATCCCAAGGGGGTTATGCTGACGCACGAAAACATCATGAGCAGCCTGCAGGGTGTGCGGCAGGCAATCACCCTGGATGGCAGTCGGGAGCGCTTGCTTTCCATCTTGCCGCTCAGTCACATGTTTGAGCAGGTAATTGGTTTCCTGCTGCCTTTCGCTGAAGGTGCACATATCGTCTACGCCCATTCGCATGGTGCCTTGCGCGAGTTGATGTGCGCTTATCGCATCACCAAAATTATTGCGGTTCCTGAATTTTTAAAGCTCATGGCGGGTCGCATGCAAGAGGCGATTGATCAAAAAAAGGTGCGCTTTGTGTTTGATCTACTGCGCCGTGTCGCTCGCACTGTTGGCAGCAAGCGATTAGCGCGGCTCCTTTTTTGGCCCTTACACCGTCAGCTTGGGGGACGCTTAGATACCGTTGCAAGCGGTGGGGCTCCCCTGGACCCCGAGCTGGAGAGCTGGTGGGATGAGCTGGGCGTGTGGATTTTGCAGGGGTATGGCCTAACTGAGACGGCACCGGTAGTAACCACCAACACCTGGCATGCACATAAAATTGGATCTGTTGGTAAGCCCTTAGCTCAGGTGCAAGTTATGCTTGAGGCTGACGGCGAAATTTTGGTTAAAGGGCCCAACGTGTTTGTTGGCTACTTTAAAAACCCCGACAAGACCGCTGAATGCTTCAACCGCGATGGTTTTTTCAAAACTGGCGACATGGGCTATTTTGATCAGGACGGCTTTCTTTTTCTTAAGGGCCGCAAAAAATATATGATTCTGGGTCCTGGTGGTCAGAATATTTTCCCCGAAGATATTGAAACGGTGCTCAACCTGGATCCAGCGGTGCGCGACAGCTGTGTGCTGGGGGTGCCAACAGCAGGGGGGCATGTTGCTATAGAAGGGGTGCTCTTACTGCGCGAAGCTACTGCTGATGTGCGCGCGATTATGGATAGAGCGAATGCTCAGCTTGCTGCTTACCAGCGCCTGAGTGCGTGCCATAGCTGGCCCGAAGATGACTTCCCTCGCTCAGTGACTCGTAAGATAAAGCGTGAAGCAGTACTTGCTGCCCTGCAAGCACAAGCAAAAAACCCTGGCAGCGCCAATGATGCAATAACGCCATTGGCACGTTTGATTGCCAGCATTGCGGGGGTGAGTGTAATGTCGGTTAAGCCTACTGCCAGCCTCATGCACGATTTGCATTTCGATTCACTCATGCGCGTTGAGCTGGTCAGCGCGATTGAAGAACAAATGCATGTGCTTATTGATGAAACGGCCATTACGGCAAACACCACAGTTGAGGATGTGCAGCAGTTGGTGCAGTCGCCACAGGCTATCAAAAAACCGCCGCGCGCTGCACGTTGGCCGCGTGCGTGGTGGGCATATGGGATACGGCGTGGTTTACAGGCCGTGCTTGGTGCATCCGCTCGCTGGTTTTTTCGCTTGCGCGTTGAGGGGGCTCAGCACCTGAGCAGCATCCAGGGACCGGTTATTTTTATGCCAAATCACGTCTCCCTGCTTGATGGGCTTATCATGGCAGCAGCGCTGCCCGGCAGCATTGCTGCACACGCGGCTTTTGCGGCAGGGTATGATGTTTTGTACGGTCAGTACCGGTGGTTTGCGTCCTTTGCCGAGCTTGCCTTCAATGCGTTTCCCTTCCCGCGCAAAGAGTCTGACCACATTGGTACGGGTTTGCAAAACATGGGCGGCATTCTTGATGCGGGGGAACATGTGGTGCTTTTTCCTGAGGGCACGTTAAGCCCAGATGGCAGTTTGCAGCCCCTTAAAAAAGGCGCTGGCTCGCTTGGTCAAATGATGCAGGTGCCGATCATCCCAGTCAAAATTATCGGTCTTGCACAGGTAGTGCCGTACGACAAGCTGCTGCCCCGTGCGCGCGGCCAGGTGACCGTGCGCTTTGGCGCGCCCATCATTATTGATCCGCGCACGCCCCAGGATGAGGCCTTGGTTATAATAACCAGGGCGCTTGAGAACCTTTAAAACTCCGCGTGTCGCGGGGTACGTGGGAATGGGATGACGTCGCGGATGTTTTCCATGCCTGTGGCAAAGAGGACCAGCCGCTCCAGTCCCAACCCAAAACCCGCATGGGGCACGCTGCCAAAGCGGCGCAGGTCTAGGTACCATTGGTATGCTTCCGGCTGCAGGTTCATAGCACGCATACGCTGTTCCAGCACATCCAGACGGTCTTCTCGTTGTGAGCCGCCGATGATTTCGCCTACCGATGGCACTAGCACGTCCATGGCTGCAACCGTCTTTTGGTCGTCGTTCATACGCATGTAAAATGCCTTGATCGTTGCTGGATAGTTAATGAGGATAACTGGCTTTTTAAAATACTCCTCGGCCAGGTACCGCTCATGTTCTGACTGGAGGTCAATCCCCCAGGAAATAGGGTATTGGAATTTTTTGGGCGCCTTTTGCAAAATGCTTATGGCATCGGTATATGGCAGTTGTTCAAACGGGGTGTTGATGACGTGCTCTAGTTTGGCGATGACCCCCTTTTCAATGAACTGATTGAAGAAGGCCATATCGTCAGGGCACTTTTCTAGCAGGTAGCGCAGGCAAAACTTTAGGTAACTTTCAGCAACCGCCATGTTGTCATGCAAGTCAGCAAAGGCCATCTCGGGCTCAATCATCCAAAACTCAGCCAGGTGGCGCGAGGTGTTAGAATTTTCCGCCCGAAAGGTTGGGCCAAAGGTATAAATATCGGATAATGCGCAGGCGTATGCCTCGCCGTTCAGCTGCCCGGAAACGGTCAGAAAAGCGGGCTTGCCAAAAAAGTCCTGGTTGAAATCAACATGCCCCTGCGGCGTCTTTGGCGTGTTTGCCAAAGGGAGGGTAGTCACCTGAAACATTTGGCCAGCGCCTTCGCAGTCGGATGCGGTGATGATAGGGGTGTGCAAGTACACAAACCCGCGCTCTTGAAAGAAGAGGTGCGTCGCATGCGACAGGGCATTGCGCACGCGTGCCACCGCGCCCAGGGTGTTGGTTCGTGGCCGCAAATGGGCAATAGTGCGCAAGAATTCAAAGGTATGCTGTTTTTTCTGGAGCGGATAACGTTCCGCATCGCATGTGCCAATGATTTGGATGTCGGTCGCTGCAAGCTCAAAGGCTTGCCCTTTGCCGGCGCTTTTCACCAAGGTGCCTGTTGCTGCAACGGAGGTGCCGGTGGTCAGGGCGGCGAGGGTAGCATCATAGTTTGGTGCATCAGCGCGGTAAATTGCTTGCAATCCTTGGAGCGTGGAGCCATCGTTTATTACAATGAAGGAAAAATCCTTTTGACTACGGACAGACCGCACCCACCCCTTGACGGTGATGGTGGTATCAATATGATGGGACGAAATTGCTTTGATCTTAGTGCGCATGCAACACCTATCGGGCTTGAAAAACAACAAAAGTTAAGAATAGCGCCCTTTGACCGGGGGTCAAGCTGGAGGACGATTCTGATGGAGATGATGCGAACCGACTTAGTAGCAACCGGCTTCGTTCGCAACCCTGCTGGCGACCGCCTGCTCATGATTTATCACAAGAAGTTTGGGCAGTGGATGGCTCCTGGCGGCCACGTCGAGGGCAATGAATTGCCTCATCAGACCGCGCTGCGCGAAGTATTTGAAGAAACGGGCGTGCATGTAGCAGTCCTTTCAGCGCAGCCGCCGCTCGGGCTTGCCAGCAATACTGAGGCAGAAATGCCAGTTCCGTTGACGTTGCTTCATGAGCACATTCCTGCAAGCACCAAGGAAGAGGCGCACATGCACCTAGATTTCATTTACCTCATGCAGGCAGAGAGTGAGCTGCTGCCACCAAGCCCAGAAGGCCTGCCCGTTGCATGGATGAGCTTGGAAGAAATTTGGGCGGCCAAGACCTTTCACAGCATCAAGCTTATTGCCCAACGGGTGCTTACGGCCCAACCGATCCAACCAGCTCCCATACCAGATCAAGCGCTTGTTTAGCGGTTAGGTTGTTGCAGTCAACACCACGCAATCGTTCTAGGGCGGGGTGCGGCGTTGGTTCAGCAACCACTGCGGGCATTACAGCAACAGGTGTTGGGTGCGGGGCTTTGGGGTCTAGGGTTAGGTGCTGCAAAATGGTATGAGCACGCTCAATCACAGGCGCCGGCACGCCGGCTAGTTGTGCAACGTGCAAACCAAAGCTGCCTTCTGTTGCCCCTGGAATAATCTTGTGTAGGAATAGGATTGAGCCATCAACGCGCTTGCTGGCAGCATGCACATTCCATATGCCTGGCATTGTCTGCTCAAGATGCGTCAACTCGTGGTAGTGTGTTGCAAAGAGGCATTTAGCGCGCAGCTGCGTGTGGATGTATTCCAAAATGGCTTGCGCCAGGGCAATACCATCGTAGGTGCTGGTGCCACGGCCAACTTCGTCCAAAATTACCAAACTGCGGCTGGTTGCCTGATTACAGATGGTGGCTGTTTCTTCCATTTCGACCAAGAACGTGCTCTTTCCTTCAGCCAGGTTGTCGCCAGACCCTATCCGCGTGAACACGCGGTCAAGGATCGTTAGATTTGCTTGCTGAGCAGGCACGAAGCTACCGCATTGAGCAAGGATGCTGATCAGGGCATTTTGCCGCAGGTAGGTTGACTTGCCACCCATGTTCGGTCCGGTGATGATGAGGGTCGAGCGGTTGGGCGCCAGTGATAAATAATTGGGTTCAAAGGTGCCAGTGGTGCGCTGTTCGACCACCGGGTGCCGGCCCTGCATAATGTGCATCTGCTGGTCATGGTTAAAAGTAGGACGCGCGTAGCCGTACTCGTAGGCCGTTTTGGTCAGCCCAAACAGGGCATCAAGGTAGGCCAAGCTTTGAGCGGCATGGCGCAGCTGGTGCAGGTAGGCGGCGACTTCATTTTTCACGCGTTCAAATACTTCTTGCTGTACCGCCTCTAATTCGGTTTGTGCTTTGGTGTAATCGTGTTCCAGGGCGCGCAGTGCGGGCGTGGTAAAACGTTTGCGGTTGGAAAGCGTCTGCACATGGACATAATCTTCGGGCACACGTCCCAGGTTTGGATTGGTAACTTCTAAGTAGTAGCCGGTGATTTGGTTGTAGCTAATCTTCAAGCTGCTGATGCCGGTGCGTTCAATCTCCGCCTGTTCCAACGACAAAAACGCTTGCTTGCCATGGTGCAGCAAGTAAAACAGGTGGTCAAGGTTGTGGTCAAAGCCTGCTTTGATGAGTCGCTCGTCATCGCCGCTGTCATTGATGCTGTTTTCAATCAGAGCAACGAGCGGAGCAAATTCTGCTAGACGCTCGAGCAGGGCTGTGCTGAGCGCCGCAGGCAGGGTGGCCAGTAACGTTTTGATGTCGGGTACGGCAGCCAGCGTGTGCTTGAGAGCTATGTAATCTTGCAGAAGCGCCCGCCTGAGGGCCATGCGTCCAACGATGCGCTCAAGGTCCGCGCACGAAGCAAGGAGCTGTTGCAAGTGCTGCAGAACAGTTGGGTTGCTTTTCAGGCTTTCTATAAAATCGAGCCGATGATTAATCGCTTGTTCTTGCACCAGCGGGCGTTGCAGCCATTTTTTAATGGTGCGCGACCCCATGGCTGTTTTGGCATTATCAACTATTTCAAGCAAGCTGTTGCGTCGGGAGCCGTCATGAGCGTTACCGATGATTTCTAAATTTTTCTGTGTTGATGCATCCAGAATGAGATAATCGTCAGGTTCGTAAAACTGTATCTGCTTGAACTGCTCCAACGCGGCCGGCTGATGCTTTTGCAGGTAGCCATGCAAGGTGGTCAGACTTTGCTTGATGGGTTGTTGCTGACTCAGGGCGTCGGCTGCTGATGCGAACTGGCGCGTCATCCAGCCACCGGCAACATCCGCGTCTAGGGTGTGCACAATGCTCGTGTAGTAACCCAACTTTTTAAACTGTTGTGCGGCAGCACCGGTCTGCGGTACTTGCGGCAAGATGACTTCGTCGGGAAAAAAGCGAATCAATTCAGCTTCCAAGTGGCGAATTGCCTGCGCTGGAATGCTTGTTGCAAAAAGCTGGGCCGTTAAGATTTCACCAAACGCCAGTCCCCAGCGTTCCTGACCCGGGTAGCAGGCAAGGACATATGATGCTGATTTTTCTTCCAGCATGCTTGCATCGGTCAGCGTGCCCGGCGTGAAGACTTTGGTAACGCCGCGCTGCACCATGACGCCAGGTTGTGCTTTGGTTAGCTGCTCGCAGAGAGCAACGCGAAAGCCCCCCTTCACCAGCTTGGTCAAGTAGTGGTCAAGCGCATGGACCGGAATGCCGCAGAGGGGGATATCAGCACCTTTGTGCTTGCCGCGCTTGGTGAGCGTGATGGCAAGAAAGCTTGCTGCTTTGAGCGCGTCTTCAAAAAACAATTCAAAGAAGTCGCCAACCTGGAATAGCAGCAAGGCGTCTGGAAATTGTTCTTTGATGGCAAAGTACTGCTCCATCAATGGCGTTACTTTTTCTTGTTGCACAGCGCTCTCCTTCACGTAAGCTAGCAGCGCAGTGTAGCATGGTTTTGCAAAACATTCGAATGCACAAACCCCGGAGGTGCAGCATGGGAAAAGTAGATATTTGGAGCATGGCCTTTCAGGAAGTGCGCAAACTAATCAATCAGCTGATCATGCGAGTGCATGCTGATGTGCCGTGCGTGGATGCAATTGAAGATTGCAGCGTTATTGGCACGACTGGACACGTGCCTGTGCGTGTCTATCGGATGCGTCATGAAGGCGCCCAGCCTGCCATTATGTTGATTCATGGCGGTGCGTGGGTAGCTGGCGATCTTGAAACACATGATAACTTAGCGCGCTACTTGTGTGTTAAGAGTGATGCGGTAGTGCTTTCAGTGGGCTATACGAATGCCCCTGAAGGCAAATTTCCCCTACCTCTCGAGCAGTGCAACGATGTACTTAACTGGATGGTTGACCAGGCTGCTGCATTAGGTATAGATCCTGCGCGCATTGCAGTAGCTGGCGACAGTGCCGGTGGCAATCTGGCAGCAGCATTGTGCTTGTTGGTGCGTGACCGTCAGGGACCACCTATCGCGCTGCAGGTGCTTATCAACCCCGCGCTTGATTTGAGTTGTAAAGGAACCTTGCTTCGTCAGCATGATGTGTTTGATTTCATGCGCTGGCAGGTGCTGCAATACCTGGCCAAGCAATATTTAACCGATCCAGCCTCCTTGCGACATCCGTACGTCTCTCCTCTTCATGCGCCCGATGTTACCCGCTTGCCCCCAGCAGTCCTAATTGTTGCTGAATTCGATTTTCTGCGCGAAGGCGGGCAGCAGTATGCTGGACGATTGCTTGCGGCTGGGGTGCCAACGGTGTTGTACTGCCAGCCAGGCGTTGATCACTTAGCAGGCGACGGTGCGCGTGCCTCCAAAAAGGCTGAGCCGTCACTGGCCGTTGCCGTGCAAGAGCTGCGCAAGATATTTTATGGGAAGGAAGGATGAAGTGATGATTGTTACCATAGATGGACCCGTGGCAAGTGGTAAAAGTTCAGTGGCCAAAGCGTTGGCAGAACGGTTTGGTTTTAATCAATTGAACACCGGGTTGTTGTATCGCGCGGTCGCGTACCTGCGCGGGCGCGATGCGAGTAGTCAGCTGAGCGATATCATTGCTGGCTTGCGATACACGTTTGATGATCATAAGCCTCTGATCTATTGGCGCGAAGAGCTTTTGTCGCAAGAGCTGCTTTATACTCCTAGCATAGATCAAGGCGCATCTTTGCTCTCTGCGGATCCTGCGGTGCGTCAGGCGCTCCTGCCCGTGCAGCGTGCTCTTGCTGCGGGCCATAATGTTATCGCTGATGGACGTGATTGTGGTAGCGTTGTGTTTCCAAGCGCCGATGTAAAAATTTTCCTGACTGCAAGCGTGCTGGTGCGCGCTCAGCGCCTCATGCATGCTGCCGATAGGCAGTATGAAGGGATGACGCTTGAGGCTATTATGGAGCAGGTGCGCGTTCGAGATGAACGTGACAAAACCCGTGCAATTGCACCACTGATCGTTCCTCCCACGGCCGTTGTAATAGACTCAAGCGATTTGAATTTTGAACAAACTGTTGCAGCGTGCGCTGCTCTTATCAAACGGGCTAATCTTGCCACCAGCTCCTTGGTCGGCTAGACTGGCGCCGTTTGTAATTTTTTAAAGAAGGAAGGGAGTACTCACATGATCAAGCTTACCCGTTGGATGATGATTGGTTTTTTGCTGGGTGGGGCGGTGCTGCATGGGGCGGAGGATGCGCGGGCTGTCGGTTCTCGGTTGCATCTGAGGCCAGAGCTTTTCCTCGTGCGGCCAAGCGATGTTGTTTGGGCAGAATCAAACCGTTGTCGCAAAGTGACGCTCGTTTGCGGCAACATGCTTGAGCAAAAGGGTCAGTGTACTGTGCGTGATGGTGAGGAGCACTATGAAAACGTATTCAAAGCATTTCAGGTTGATGAAAATTTAACAGGTAAGGCTCCCTATGCCGATGAAAGCTTCTTTAAAAGCCTTGGAGAGGGCGGCGTTCAAAGCCTTTGGAAAATGTTCTCTGGAAAACCGCTTGTCCAGGTTACCCCTGCTGGCCACTGGGCGTGGTTGGGCTATAAAGATGTAGAAACGGTAGTGGATGTTATTCGCATTCCAGCCGGAAAGGTGCAGTGGTGTCAGCTGGATAATTGCCACAGCGTGGCATTGTTGGCGGTTGAGCCTATTGCTTTACCAGCTGATCATGCAGATGCGGCGATCTCTTTAGATCAATCGCTTGCAAGCCTCTATCAGCAGTGTTTCCAGCTTTGCACCACTAACGATGATGCAGATGGACTGGTAAACGCAGACGTTATTATGGTGCCGCTGTTTGGTCCTCGCCGCTTGGGTTGCGATCCGTACTATGCTGCCGGAATTGCCGTAAGGGAAGCATTGAAATTTTGCAACACATGCGCCAGTGAAGGCGTGGAAGTGCGGTTTGTTGTGCCAGAGCAGTCACATTTCCAAGCGGTGCTGACGTTATTGGAGGCATACACTGAAACAGGCGATGGGATGCGTGTTCATAAGCAAGCTGTAATAACGCCAGCCAGCCTGAACGAGGCACTCATTAAATCAACCATGCGGGAATAGGATCTAGGCGAAGAAGGAAAGGGAGAAGTGATGAAATTTTTTCTGCACCGCACTATCAAGACTTTTTTCCTAGTATGGTGCGTACTTGCCTTGAGCGCAGGGATGTTTGCCGGTAGCGGGTGGTCTTCTAGCCCTACGACTGCTGCTGCGCCTCGGCCAGCTCCTGCACCATCGGTATGCCTGTACCAATTTCTCAAAGACGATAAGGGCAATCCTATCGCGCAGCCCCGTTACCTGGTAATTGTACAGGGCGACTTAGTGCGGCAAACATTTCATGACGCTGCGTCTTCAGTTATTGTTAACCCTGCCAACACCCACATGTTGGGCGGCGAGGGTGTGGATCGCGCGGTGCATGACGCTGCTGGAGGTGCGTTGCGCAAAGAGTGCGAGCGATTACCAATCACTGCTGGTAAAGCGCGCGCTCGTGCGGGAGATGCATTTTTGCTTCACCAAGCAGGTCATTTGGCGACCGATGTGATTGCGGCGGTTGGTCCAGACTGCCGTTTTGATCACCAATACGACAATCGTGAAGCGTTGATGCGGCAAGTGGTGGATAGCGTCCTGACGGTTGCTGATGAGCGAAAATATGCTGTAGGAGCGGGTGAAGCGCGTGGCCTGGTCAGGGAGGTTGCCTGGTCCGGAATCAGCGAAGGAGCTTTTTTATATGAACCCTCGTTTGCGGTTGCTGCTCGCTATCGGGCAATGGCGACCTATTTTGCAGCGCGTTCTGCAAGTACTGTCCTTGTTTGCCGAGATGTGCGGAGCAGTGCGTATATGTTCTCTATCGCTGTGGAGCAAGCAAACAAGCTCTGTGCGGCGGGGATTTTGGGGCATGTTGAACTTAGTGATAACAATTGGCAATCAATAGTGTATACCGGCGACCTTGAGCGCCGCGAGCAAGGAGTAAGATGAAATTTTTTATGCGCAGCACGGCTGTTTTGTGTTTGCTTTTAAGCATCAGCACTGCCTGGGCGGCTCAGGGTTCGGCCAGAGGGCAGGAGGGCAGACCTTCTAAGCGGTCGAGAGTTGCGACTTTTCGTTCGCCTATCGTCTATAAGAAAAAGCAGTCCACCGGGGATGTTTGTATAAAGCTCGTGCTAGGCGATTTTGATGCGCAGGTCGCACCTCCAGGCAAAAAGGTCGTGCGCATTACCCATGAGGAGGATAACACAACGGCGTACGACCCTGTGCGGCTGGCGTTCGACAGTGAACCCGAGGCGTATGTCATTTCTCCTGAAGTAAATGAGCAAGACGATATTCCCGACATGCAAGAAGTGGTTTTTATAACGCCAAATCTGGTTCGTTTTAACAATAAGCTGAACTGCTTTCTTGCAGAAGATCTCCCCTCACTTCATGGTTTTGGTTCTGAACGAGGAAGCTTTGTTTGGTTGTGGCGCTTGCAGGGTGGTGAAAATCGAGGCTTAGAAACGCTGATAACATTGATTTTGAACGCTATTTATGAAAAGGGCGATCTTCCATCCGAGATCGGTGAGTTGCGTTTTGTTGTTTCCGACTCGGGTGATTTTGATGTGGTTTCCTCCCAATTAGGCTTCTGGAAAAGGACGCTGTGCCTTGAGGGGGCATGAGTTGTAAAAAAGAAGGGCGGAATCTTTCTCCGCCCTTCTTTTTTGCAGATGTTACAGCACTTCTGCTGCCAACTTGGCAAGCTCGCTGCGCTCAGAAATTTCTAGAAACACGGATCCGAAGAGCGAGTAGTCCTTAAATTTTTCCGTAGTTACCGTCAGTCCGTTGCTGCTGAAGTCCAGATACGGTGAGTCGATTTGATACGGGTCGCCGGCTAGGACTACCTTGGTTCCTTCCCCAGCACGGCTAACAATCGTTTTAACCTCGTGCGGTGTTAGGTTTTGCACTTCATCAATAAAAACAAATTGATACGGGATGGAGCGGCCGCGCATGTAGGTAATTGCTTCAAGGCTCAGCACGCCCTGCCGCTGCAGGCGGTCAACCAATTTAGTGTCTTCGTATTGTGATGGTTGATGGCGTGGCCCATGTCCGTGCTCGCGCTCGTGCTCTTGTTGTCGCTCCTGTTGCTTCTTGCCCGAGCGACGCTCTTTTTTGCCCATGCCTAGCATTTGTTCCGTGCCGCGCAGCAGTTGGCTGCCAATAAATTCAAGGTTATCATGCACGGGCTGCATCCAGTAGTGCAGCTTGTCTTGCACATCTCCTGGCAGGTAGCCAATATCAGCTCCCAGTGCAATAACCGGACGTGTCACCAGCAGTTTGCGGTAGGTGTGATCCTGCACTGTTTTGTATAAACCAGCCAGAAGCGTCAGGAAGGTTTTACCCGTGCCGGCAGGGCCAAGTAGGGTCATTAATTTAATGCTGTCATCAAGTAATAAGTCCAGCGACATCAACTGCTGAACGTTCTTTGCCGAAAAGGCATGCATGAGGGTGATTGGTTCAACTTCTTTGAATAGTCCCTTGCCCAATGGCGGTAGAGACGATAATTTTGGTCGTTATTTTGGCTTTCCAAAATAACAAACTCGTTTGGCTGCAGGGTTGGATTGCCACAGGCAGCGCCTACGTTCTTTACCGACATCATGCGTAGGTCGTTGGCAGGAATAGCGGCACGCACCCAGCCCTTGTAAAACTGGTCGTACATGACCGTGCCCTTAGTGTAGTCTTCTGCTTCGATGCTGAGGGCGTCGGCTTTGATGCGAACGTTAATGTCTTTGGTGACCAGGGTAACTTTGTTGCCGGCCTTCATCAGGTTGGCGGCGGTTTGAATGATCGCATTATCTTTTACTTCGTGCAGATCGCGCTGCACGAGGGTGAATTCTATTTGCTCCGGGTTTTTGATGACGCGCAAGATGGCGCCATCAGTATCGTGGTCGATGGGAACTCCCTCGGCCAGATGGCCTTTGCGGCGCATCTCATCCAGGAGGCGAATGGAGTGGCGTGCGTTGTGTCCACGTTCGCCGCCTTCTCGTTTCAGGGTGTCAAGTTCCTCCAGTACGATGAAGGGGATACACACAACCACGCCATGAAAAGCGAAAAAGGCGTTTGGGTCATGTATGAGTACGTTGGTATCAAGGACGAACATGCGATTTGCTCGTAGCACAGCTTGTTGACGCTCTGTCATTAATGATCCCTTCTGAAATTATGGGGCTAGCATGCCACAAGCTACCATGCACCGCGAATGGGGGGCAAGGTATTGGGTTTTGGTATGGCCAGGTCACAGTGGACATGGTATGCTGGGGGCGTTTTGTCACTTGCCTCTGAAAGGATTGTTCATGAACAAAAGCGACTACCTGCACGATCTGCGTCACTCAGCGGCGCATTTGATTGCTCACGCGGTAACGGAACTGTATCCGGGCACCTTGTTGACCATTGGGCCAGTGACGGACACGGGGTTTTTCTATGACTTCCTCCCCCCAAAGAATTTTAAAGAAGATGATTTACCCTTGATTGAAGAGCGGATGCGCCAGATTGCTACCCGCGGGCTGCGCATCACCGGCAAGCAAGTGCCTAAAGATGAAGCGCGGAAGCTGTATGCGCACAATCCGTTTAAGCTTGAGCTCATCGATCAAATACCCGGGGATACCGTTGGCATTTATAGCCAGGGCGATTTTTTTGATTTGTGCCGTGGCGGGCACGTTGATGAAGTGGGTGCTGTTCAACATTTCAAGTTGATGAACATTTCCGGTTCTTACTGGCGCGCTGATCGCAATGGCCAGGCGCTTCAACGCATTACTGGGGTGTGCTTTGCAACCAAGCAAGAGCTTGAAGCGCATCTAAAAATGCTGGAAGACCTGCAAGCATACGATCATCGTCGCCTAGGCAAGCAGCTTGATCTCTTTTCATTCCGCGACGTGGCGCCGGGCGTGCCCTTTTTCCACAACAAAGGCTTGCTCATTTACAACAAGTTAATCGACTTTTTGCGCTACCTGCGTGCAGGCACCTACCACGAAATCCGCACGCCTATGGTTATGAATGAGTCGCTGTGGCGGACCTCCGGGCACTACGACAACTATCGCGAAAACATGTATTTTACCAGTGCAGAGGACGTCAACTTTTGCATTAAGCCGATGAACTGTCCTGGTGCCATTTTGCACTACCAAGAGCGCCCACACTCCTACCGCGAGCTGCCATTGCGCTTGGCTGAATTCGGCCACGTCCATAGGTTCGAGCTTTCGGGTACGTTGCATGGTCTTTTTCGTGTCCGTGCTTTTACGCAGGATGATGCACACTTATTTTGCACGCTTGATCAAATCGAGCAAGAAGTGCTTGGGCTGATGCAGCTGGTGGACAAGCTCTACAGCAAGTTTGGCTTTAAAGAAATCAAGCGCTTTCTCTCCACGCGTCCCGCCAAGTGGATGGGGACGGAAGAGGGATGGGACCGTGCGACAGCAGCATTAAAAAATGCGCTAGAAAAGCAGGGGTTTGCCTACGAAGTGGATGAAGGCGGTGGCGCTTTTTACGGCCCGAAGATTGACATGAAAATTGTTGATGCGATGGGACGTGAATGGCAGTGTGGCACCATTCAGGTTGATTTCACGCAGCCTGAAAACTTCAAGCTTGAATACATTGATGGAGACCAATCCCGTAAGCGCCCCGTGATGATCCACGTTGCGCTCTACGGCTCGATTGAGCGCTTCCTGGGCATATTGCTTGAGCATACTAAGGGCTTTGTGCCGTTCTGGCTAGCGCCGCTGCAAGTGCGCGTGCTTACGATCACTGATGCACAAATGCCTTATGCGCAAGGCGTGCTGGAGGCATTTCGCCATGCTGGGCTGCGCGCAGAGCTTGATCTGAGCGGCGATCAAATTTCAGCTAAGATCCGCCGTGCCCAAACGGAAAAGGTGCCGTGGATGATTGTGGTTGGACAAAAAGAAGTTGATCAACAAACCTTGACGCTGCGTCATTTGGATGGCAAACAAGAGTTTGGTCTTAAGCTTGATGCCGTGCTTGCGCGTGCGCAGCAAGAGGCAGCCTACTAGCGCAAGCTGGTGATAATAAAAAAAGGCCCTGGCACATACAAAAGTGCCAGGGCCTTTTTTGTTCCACCACGACTTTCTAGATGAAAAAGCAAGTTTTTGGCCTAGAACAAGCCTTTTTTGCTTCGGTTTGACGTCGCGTCGGCAGGCTTTATAGTAAAAAAACGCGCTTGTTCCGTCACAAAAGCCCTTTTTGCTCGCTGAGGTACATCATGGTAGCCGCATTTATCACACAGTCATCGCCTTCTTCACCAAAAAACCCCCTCCAGGATGGTTTTCACCTGGTGGTGGTTTGTGATGTTGCCAGCGAAGCCACCATGGCTGCCGTTACCGATTATTTGCATGAAACGGGCTATCTAGCTGTCGAAAACACCGTCCATTTGCTTGCGCCAGGTGTTTTTGGTCATACGCTGGTTATGGGTTTGCTGGAACGCGACCGCGAGCAGGGCAACACGGCCTTTGTCATGATCAAAGATGGCATGCTGCGCCATTACAGCAAGGCTCCTGGGGCGGTCGATTTCACCATCCACATTACCCCTTTTTCCTAATTTTTAAGCGCCCGCAGGCCCGGCAGATCCTGCCACGGGTCCGTTGCCGCCAGGTAGGCGAGTGTTGCGCCGCCGCCGGTTGACACGAACGATACCTTATCCGCTATTCCCATCATTTCTGCTGCCGCTGGGCAGTCACCGCCTCCCAGCACGGTAAAGGCCGTTGTTTGGGCAATAGCTTGAAGCGTTTCCCGTGTTCCGGTGCTGCCGGCAGCCTCCTCATATTTTCCCATCGTGCCATTGGCAAAAATAGTTTTTGCCTGCCGCAGGCACCCCACAAAGGTTGCGGTGGTGGCAGGGCCGATGTCGATAGGCTCCTGCTGGTCGTCATACCGATAGTCGGTTGGCGTCAGCACGCCCACCCCGTGCGCTGCGGCCAGCGCAAGCAGATCGGGCGCCTGGTTAGGCAGATCAAGCGCAAGCAGGCCCCCCAGCAGCAGATGCGTGAGCCGGTGCTCTGCCGGTCGCGTGATCAGCTGCGTGATGAGGGGGAGTTTATCCGTAACTTTGCTGCCTCCCAGCAAGGCGACAAACGGCTTTGCAGGGTGCTGGCGCAAGCGTTCTAGCATGGTCAGCTCCTGCTGTACGCATAGGCCGTACCAGCGCTCCTGCACGGGAAACTGGCGTGGTAGCAGGGCGATGGAAGCGTCAGCGCGGTGCAGGGTGCCAAAGGCGTCGTTGACGTAGCAGTCAGCCGTTGCAGCGAGGGCGGCAACAAAAGCACCAGCGTAAGGAACGTCCTTCGATCCAACTTTTGTGCAAGGCTCCGGTGGACAGGCGGGCTCCCTGGGCGCCGTAGCCACATAAGGCGTAGACGGCAGGACGGACGACCGAATATTACGCCGCTCGCGCTGAGCCCCGTCGAAGGGTCTGCTAGAGCGGCTAGTCTCCTCTCCCCAAAACCGTAGATTTTCCAAAAGCACCAACCCCCGCTCCGGCACCTCATCTAGGTTGCTGGCAAAGCTTGCCAGTAGGCCCTGCTGAGCAAACCAAGCAAGCAGGTGGCGGGTGGAAAGGGTGGGGTCAGGTTGTGCTGGGTTTGGCCTACCTAGGTGGCTAGCGAGCACGACGCGGCTGGCCGTGCTGAGCAAGAGGCGTAGGGTGGGCAGGATCGCGTTCAGGCGCCGGTCGTTGGCAATGCGCCCGTCCGTGAGCGGCACGTTTAGATCTGCCCGTAAAAGAACGCGTTTGCCGGCAACGCTGGCGGGGGTAACAAGATTCATGCAAAAGACCTTTGTCATTAAAAAACTAGTAAAAAGGGGCTTTTTGTATGCTACCGTGCCGCTAGATCACCGCGCAATCCCCCTAAAAAAGCGCATAAAAGGTAGCTTTTTTCAGCAAAACCAGGCAGAAACAAACAAAAATGCGTATGTAGCCATGGGCAGGGGCTTTTGACAGCTAAAGCCCTTCAGTTTAAGCTAAAGAACGATTATTAAGCATAATAGAAATTAATTTACACCGTTATTGCGGAGGTTTGATTATGAAGACGTTAGTATTTGCGTTGATGCTCGGTCTTGCGATGAGTGGTTATGCTGTTGCTGCTGACCAGAACGATGCTGTAGCGCAACAACCAGAACAGAAGGCTGAGCAAAAGGTTGCTATGCAAGAAGATCATGCCATCGACATGAACCAACCTGATGCAAAAGACGAATTTGCTTCCTTGCTTGAAGAGCTTGAAAAGCAAGATCAAGACGAAGAATAAGGTTATGAGCCGTCGTCCTCACGTAGGATGATGGTAAAAAATGGAGTGTTATGATGAAGCTTAAAACTATAGCAATTATGCTGTGCGCGCTTGCGTTTGCCGGTGCTGTGCAGGCGGCGGCTGCAGTGCCTCAGCACAATGATCAAGTCGCAGACTTAGCAGGACTGATGGGGCAAGTTGTGCAAACAAATACGCAGCTGGCTCAGGCTAATGGTGCTTTAGTCAGTGAACTTCGGGCAGAAAAAAAGAATCCTGGCATCTACCAAGCTGGCAAGCAATTTGCCAAGGCCCTCTGGACAGGCACGCCAAAAGTATACCTTATGCTGTCTGTGCTTGGCGCTCGTTGCCTCCATGCAGTTCTTTACCGCCCTGCATTTAGAACAGAGGGCATCGTTATTGGTTCCGCTGCCGCTGCAGCAGCAGCCGCGTGGCGCTTTCGTGGTGCCATCGGCGGTTGGTTTGCCAAAAAGTTTGGTTTTCGACAAGAGGCGGCTAGCGCTTAAGCATCATAACCAGCTTAGCTTTCCAAATGGAGGAATTAGATCATGAAAAACATAAGAAATATAATGGCGCTTCTTGCCGGTGTTGTCGGCTTGATGGGAGCTGGCAGTGTGCAGGCGGCGGGGCGGGTTCAGAATAATCCTTATTCTTTTGGTGCAGCCGCGCCACAGCAAAGTTCGCATGTGCTTCAAGAGTTCCTGTACGCCCTTGTAACTACACCTCCGCTGCCACCCCCGAATGCTGTAGACAGCGCTTTCAATGCCCAACAGATAGATATTTTCAGAAGGAAAATTATTGCCAACACTGCGTTAAAGGGCCACCTTGAGACTTGGTTTTACAGGGCAAGTAATGATTCTAATGTGGAAGACATTCGCTCGATTAGGACGGGGCCTCCTGAAGCGGAGGTTGTTACTGAAGTTACCAACGTCCCTGCGCTGTGCCACAGGGTGCAGGTCGTTTTGACGAGCTACAGCAAGATTTTGGGGGATCCAGAAGTGCTGTCTGAAGCTCTTATAGCAGATGCAAGCTCTAATGCCAAGTTGGAAACCGTTCAAGCGCATCATCAATGGATTGGTTTGAACAACTCAGATAAACAGCTGGAAATGCTTCTTGCTGTGGATGAGGCCAAGCTTATACAGATGGAGCTTGATGCCCGGGAGCAGGCGGCGAAATTGGGTAAATCTCGGGAAGCCTTTGCAGCTGGGGGTAAGAAGATTGAAGAGGTTTGGCGCGTACATAATGCTTTCTGGAAGTGCCTACAAAAGGCTGTAGAGATACAAGACGCCAAAAAAAAGAGCGCGGAGCGATGGACCGCGCGTAAGAAGTTTGCTATTAATTGTCTTATCGGCGCGGCAGTCTTGACCAGTGCAGTTTTGGCTGTGAAATACCGATCTGGTCTGAAGAACGCGGGATACAGCATCATCCGCTGGTTTACGCCGCTGGGCGTAGCAGAAACTGCTGGAAAGGTTGGCGAGTTCTATCATCCGCATCATGCGCCTGCAACGCCGGTTACGGCTGCGCCAATTGCTGTCCAAGTGACAGCGCCAACCCAAGTAAAAGTACCGCAAGTATTACCAACGCCGGCTGCGGTAACACCAGTGTCAGCTGAACCAAGCACCAATCCGTTCCACACGATTATGCAGCGCCTCTTTGGTCGCGCGGCGTAATTCATCCATTGCGTAAAATATCCACAATGGCTATGCCCTTCAGGTTCCTGAGGGGCAGCCAGGTGGCAACTAGTCCCAGCAGCAGCGTCGCTGCAAACACCACCACAAACAGCTGCCATTCCAGGCTTGCTGGTACATAATCAATAAAATACACGTCGGGCAAGCTGATGCGCCAGCCATGTTGCAGGCAGTAGCCGATGGCGCCTGCAATCGCTAGGCCCGTCAGTGATGCGCTGGTTGTGATTACCATGCCCATCCACATGAACAAGAGCCACAGCTGTCCGGCTCCCATGCCAAGCGTTTTGAGCAGGGCGATGTCGCGCCGTTTGTGCTGTATCTGCATGAACAGGAGCGAAATCATGTTCATGCATGCCACCAGGGTGACGAGCGCTAAAATCAAAAACATTACATATTTTTCTAGCTTGAGCGATGCGACTAGTGCCGGGTATTGCTCTTGCCAGCTGACAATGGTCAGGTGTGGCAAGCGTTTTTGCAGGCGCTGCAGGCAGGTGGCTTGTGCTGCTTCATCCTGCAGTGCAAGACCGACCGCAATCTGCTCGGCGCCTTGCTCGTCAAACCAGCTGTTGAGCGTTGCCAAGTCTACAAATGCCATGTTGGCATCATACTCTTCCAAACCAACCTTGAACACGCCGCCCACGGTGACGGTGCGATTAACCAGCTTGATATGTTTTTTGCTCCGTGGTTCGGGAACTTGGATGGTGCACGTTGCGCCAGTGCCCAGGCGGAGCATGCGCGCCAATTTGTAGCCGAGTAGAAGCTTGCCTGGCGCAAGGGCGTGTGTAAGTGCTGCCCCTCGCCCTGCTTGGGGTGAGCGAGCATCTGGATGAGCTGTTGCTGGTGCAAGAATTTTATCAGCAAGGCTCGTAACCGTTGCCTCAGCCGCTGGGTTGATGCCGCGCAGAATGACTACGGTTTGCTGGTCGCCATGGGTGATGATCACTTGCTTGGTGCTTGAGGGGCTGGTACCGGTGCAGGCACTGCCTAGCACCTGGGTGACTGCGTGATGAATGCTGTCTTCGTCTAGATGGTTGCCTGGACTGCTGATGGTGATGGGTGCATTGATGCCGCGCATTTTTTCACTGATGACGGCTTCAAAGCCATGCATGATAATGAGCGAAAGCATCAGCGCGCAGCTGCCGATGGCAATGCCTGCAAAACAGAGGCGCATCATAACGCGAATGCTGGCGTTGTCGTTGCCGCAGGTTAAGTAGCGCCAGGCAAGGTGAAACGTGATTGACTTCATAAACGTACCGTTTTCTGGTTAAATGATAGCAGCGTGGTATAACCTACCATTCGCTGACGAGTGGCGTCTAGCAGATTCTACCGCTTATCCTGCTCCTTAGATAGTTTATACACTCAGGGGGAAGGCAAAAGCCGCTCGCCCAGAGTCCTGAGCCCAGTCGAAGGATCGAAGGGTCTGTTCGAGCGGCTGGATGGAGGGTGCGGGCAATAGTTGCTGTGGGGATGTGAATGTTCATACGGATTACGACGGGTTGGAGAAAATAATGAAGTTTGATTTGGTTTCAATGAGGGGCTGTAGTGACTTCCGCTCGTTCAAACCCTTCGACAAGCTCAGGGCGAGCGTTCTACTGGTAGCGAAGCGACTGCGAACGATGTTATCGCGATTGGCAATACCGGGTGTGGCGTGTCTGTGCCTGACGTTATTCAGTGGTTGTTTAAAATACTATGAGCTTTCTGACAGCGAGTTTCCGCAAGCGAATAAAAAGCACGATCAGCGTGAAGTGACAGCGGCCTACAAGCGGTCGGTGGTTGCGTATGATCAATTTGAAACCAAGGCGCGCTTTGATGCGCTGTGGCTTTCGGAAGAAGCTCGTACGGCTTACGGCTCTGCCTATGCGCACAAACGCGGGATGAGTGCTGACGCACGTGAAGAGCTGCTTAAGCGCCAGTTGGAAGAAACCAAGCATTGGATTGCTTTTTACCTCTTGGTTGAGCAACGCAGTACGACCCCATCCCTAAGCGATCCCCTTACCGCGTGGACCTGCAGCCTGCAAATTGATCAGCATACCCTGGTGCAAGAAAGTATTAAGGAGTGCGATCTGGAGGCAGAGTACCAGCAGCTTTTTGGTGGTTCTTTCAATGGTTTCAAGACTTGCTATCTGCTCAAATTTGCTGTAACGCCTGAACTGGCAGAGAAAATTAATACGCATGCCTTTAAAAAACTGCAGCTGAAAATAAGCTCCCCTCAGCAAGAAGTTGCTATGGCCTGGCTGCCTGGTGAGTTACACGGGCATAAGAAAGTAGTGAGTGACCATGAAGATTTCTATTGGGGCTGACCATCGCGGCTTTGCGCTCAAGCAGGGTCTGATGGCGGCATTTACCCACGTTGCATGGACCGATGTAGGTGCCTTTGACCAGCAGCGTTCAGACTATCCGCCTTTTGCCTGTGCAGCAGTAGATCTGCTGCGTGCTGGCAAGGTGGACAGCTGCATTTTGCTCTGTGGGTCTGGCGTTGGGATGTCGATCGCTGCGAATCGCTACAAGGGGGTGTATGCGGGGCTCTGCTGGCAACCTGCGGTAGCAAAAGCAGCAAAAGAGGATGACGGAATCAATGTGCTCGTGCTTCCTGCTGATTTTGTGACACAGGCAGATGCATGCGCTATTGTGCAGGCGTGGCTTGATGCCTCATTTAAGGGTGGGCGCTATCAGGCGCGGCTTGCAGCGCTTGATACGGCAGGGAATTGTTTTTAGCGGTGCGCCAATCCTAGTGCTGCAAAGATGTTATCCCATTCAGGCTTGTTTGATCCTGCTGTTGCATGTGAACCGAGATAAAAAGGTCGTACGCTTGCAAGATGCCATGGCTTGGTGAGGTGGCGCTTATGCGTTGGCACTATCAGGGTGAACGAGAGGTTTGGAAAAACCTCTTTGAGCAGATTGCGTAAGATTTTTGCCTGCGCGCGAGAAATTTCTGTTCTGAAAAAATAAACATGCTTTGCTTGCGCAATGGTGCGATAAAAACGCTCAATACGCCGCGCATATTTTTCTGCTACCGCGGGGTAGTTGCTCAACGCGGCATCAATGAAGTCGTGCACAAATTCACAACCGGAGGTTTGATTGCGCACGCGTTGTCGCGGGTAAGAAGGGATAGCGCGATCAAGGTCAGGCTCAACCCAGGTGGTGATGCTATGCTGCGGTGTGAGCGCGTTTTTGTCTAAGAAGTCTTTAAAGCCTGTTTTCAGCAGGTAGCAAAGGCCATCAAAAGGGGTCTCGATCCAATCAAAGGGGTAGTACCGCGTCAGCAGTTGATGGCGTACGAGGTGCAGGCCTGCAGCGCAATTTGCGCCCAGGCTGATGTAGGCGACTGCCTCAGTTTCTTGATTGCCTACATCGGTAGTTGCAGCTCTTTGCTCATCGATGTCGTTCAAATAAGCGATAAGTTCATTATCATCACTGCTCTGTGCAAGCGGGGTGCGTGTAGCTCTAGCTGAAGAGGTGGGGCCAGTTAAGCCCAGGCTCATAAATGCTTGATCCCAGCTTGGTGTGTTTTCATGGGCTGCAGCGTATCGCTTGGCCAGCACAAATGTGCGCACGTTGGCAATACGCCATGGCTGTGCAGGTTTGGCTTCTAGCATCGCGCAAAGGGTGTAGCGGAGTCTTGGGAAGCGTTTGCTCAGGAGCGTAGCCAGTTGAGCAGCTTCTTCCTGCGTGATATTTGTGCGGAAAAAATACACCGGAGCCCCGCTGGCAAGAGCTTCGCGCAACCGATTGATGCGTCGGCCGTATTTTGCTTGCACTGCTGGCAAGTCGGCAAGACCATGGGCGCTAAAGTCGTGCCCGAAAAAGCAGCCTGTTTTGTTGTTGATCACGATAGTACTTTCTTGCTGTGGGCCTTCATCAAAGGGCAGGCCGCGCAGCCAGGTTTTTGCCACGGTTAGGGGAGCGAGCGCCTCGGGTGCAAGGAAGTCTGCAAAATCATTCTCTAGGATGTTATGCAGGCCAGCAAACGGGGTTTTTATCCAATCAAAAGGGCCATATTCCGTTATCAGGCCAACGCGCTTTAGGTGGAGCGCTGGTGCGCAATTCTCGCCAAGGCTGATGCAGACTGGTTGTTGGGGGGTGGCGCCCAGAGATGGGAGAAGAAGGAGAAGGAGGGCAGCGCGGGTGAATCTGTTGATGCAGCCTTCGCGCCGACGGTTGGTGATGGGATGTGCGTTCTTCATTTTTACACCTTGTCATTTTTCTGCCGCGGCCGGCAACAGATCGTGCTTTTCTGTTAAAAAGTCATTTCTATGCTAGACTAACCCCTCATAAGGTCGTGTTTTAAACCCTTTAAGGTGGTTGCATGGAAGATAAAAACACCAAAAACCCGTATCAGGAGACGTTAAATCTTAAGCAAACAACCTTTTCTATTCGTGCTAACGCACAAGAAAAGGAACCTGAACTGCTTGCGCGTTGGGAGGGTGATGGCCTTGCGGCCAAAGCGACCATTAAAAATAAGGGCAAGAAAAAATTCATTTTGCACGACGGGCCGCCCTATGCGAACGGCAACCTGCACCTCGGGCACGCGCTGACCTATATTTTGAAAGATATTGTTTGCAAAGCTAAGCGCATGCAGGGCTTTCATGCGCCGCTGGTGCCCGGCTGGGACTGCCATGGGCTGCCGATTGAACTCAAGGCAACCACCGAGCGGGGCCTGGAAAAAGACCGTCATGCCGTTGATCCCATTGCTTTTAAAAAGTACTGCCGCGAATTTGCAAACAAGTGGATTGCTGTTCAGCGAGAAGAGCTGAAGGGCCTGGGTAAGCTAGCAGACTATGATAATGCCTATGTAACGATGGATCCGCAGTACGAAGCGGATACCGTGCGTGCCCTGGCTACCTTTGTGGAAAAGGGTCACATCGAACGCAAGCTCAAAACAGTGCCGTGGTGCGGATCCTGCCAGACTGTGCTGGCAACAGCAGAAATTGAATACAAAGACCGCAAAGATCCATCAATTTATGTGCTGTTCCCACTGCCCGACCAGACGGCCCGCTTAGTGTTTCCATTTTTGCTTGAGCAAAAGCCAAGCCTGCAGATTAGTTTTGCGGTTTGGACTACTACGCCATGGACGTTGCCGCTTAACCGTGCCGTGGTGCTTAATCCAACTGCCGAGTATGTGGTGCTGCAAGGCCGCAGCGATAATGAAGCATTCATCGTGGCCAAGGAGTTGGCCGAGAAGGTCTGCACCCTTGCTGGCCTGCCGCTGGTTGAACTGGCAACCTGTGATGCCGTGGTATTTGCCGGCAAGCACGCGCAGCACCCGTTTATTGAAGCATTCCAGGTGCCCGTGATGCTTGATGGCATGGTCCAGGTGAGTGAGGGTACGGCGTGTTTGCACTCCGCGCCTGGTTGTGGCCCGGAAGACTATGTATTTGGCGTAAAAAATGGCTTGGAAATTTTCTCCCCTCTCAGTGCTGATGGACGCTATGCCATGGGCATTAAGCCTGTTGAGTTGGAAGGAATGCCCGTTGCTGACGGTCAAATTTGGGTGATTAAAAAATTGGCAGAGCTCAATCGCCTGCTCTTTAAAAACACTATCACCCACTCGTATCCACACTGCTGGCGCTGCCGTAACGGCTTGATGTTCCGCGCGACTAACCAGTGGTTCTGTGATCTGCAAAAACATAATTTTATTCAGCGGGCACTAGAGGAAATTGAACGTATCCAGTTTGTGCCTGAGCGCGGCAAGGCGCGCCTGCATAGCTTTGTTGCCAATCGCAGCGAGTGGTGCATATCGCGTCAGCGCCAATGGGGCGTACCTATTGTTGCCGTTCTGTGCAACAATTGTGAATGGGCACATTTAGACCCGTCATTTATGCGCGCGGTTGCTGATCGGATTGCGGTGGAAGGGGTAGAGTTCTGGGATCGGATGACGCCTGAGCTCTTGCAGCAAGAGGGCATGTTGCTTGCTGGTTTTGCGTGTGGCAATTGCGCCAATGCTGATCTAGCGTGCTTCCGCCTCGAGCGCGATATTTTGGATGTATGGTTCGATTCGGGTAGCAGCAGCTTTGCGGTGCTCATGCGCGACCAAGAAAATCTGGGCGTACCAGCCGACCTGTACTTTGAGGGCTCTGACCAACACCGTGGCTGGTTTCAAAGCTCACTGCTGTGTGGGGTGGTGCTCTATGGCCATGCGCCGATGAAGGCGATTGCAACCCACGGCTACATCGTGGATGAGCAGAAGCGTAAAATGTCCAAATCGCTGGGTAATGGCGTTGAGCCAAACCAGGTAATCAAAACCTACAGCAGAGACATTTTGCGCCTGTGGGTAGGTAGTGTTGATTTTGAAAATGACTTGGTCATTTCCGAAAAGCTGCTGCAGAACGTTGCAGAAATGTACCGTAAGATTCGCAACACCTGCCGCTTTATGATTGCTAATTTGTACGACTACGAGCATGCGCGCGATGCGATTGCTGTTGAGCAGTTACTGCCGCTGGATGCGTATGCACTGGCAAAGCTCCATGCGCTTGATGCTGAGGTTAAAGATGCTTACAACCGCTACAGCATGGCTGGGGTGGTCCAGGCGATTAATACCTACTGTGCTAACACGCTGAGCGCGGTGTATTTGGATATTCTGAAAGACCGTTTGTATGTTGAAAAGGCAGACTCGCTTGAGCGTCGTTCTGCGCAGACGGTGCTATACCATACGCTTGATGCACTTGCGCATTTGATGGCGCCTATCCTTTCATTCCTTGCCGAAGAGTTAACTGATGCCTACCAGCACGGCAAAGCGGCATCGGTCCACCTGCAGGACTTTGTAGCGCTGCCAGCGGTGCCTGGCTTTAATCAGCAGGCATGGGAAGCGCTGGAGCAGTTGCGTGATGCGGTGCTCAAGGCTATTGAGCCGCTGCGTGAGCAAGGTGTGGTTAAGCATCCGTACGAGGCAGGCGTGCGCATTGTGCTTGATCCGGCTTCGCCTGAACAACAGGTGCTTGCAACCTTGTTTGCAGCAATCGCGGGCAAGCAGCGCGTCGAGCGGTTCTTGCAAGAGTGGCTTATTGTGTCTGAAGTACAGCTAACCAGTGCCCTGGTGGAAGAGCAGACTAGCTTGCCATGGGCAGGCATCCAGGCCTATCGGTGCGGTGGTGTTAAGTGTCCGCGCTGTTGGCAATGGACTCCGTCAGCTCATGCGGATGGTTTGTGTCATCGCTGTGAAAGCGTCTTAAAATAAATAAGAAGAGCCCCCGACAGCACTGCCGGGGGCTCTTCTTATTTATTTGTTAGTTGTGGTCTTCGTCGTCTGCTGGGGTGGTGCCATAGAGATTCGCGAAGCTGTCTCTAAGCCGATCACGCATCTCTTGCAGCCATGTTTGCTTGCGTTTATATTTTTCCTGAGCAGCCGCTTGAATTTCGGCTTCTTTATTGGCAAGACTTTGCTCCCATTCGACGTAATCTTCTTTTGTCATCTTAGCAAGTCTTTCTTTAAGCGCGCTGACCTCGTCCGCTGGGTAGCGAACGAGTTTCCAGCCAAAGCTTGTACGCTCTTTGTCTCGTGGTTCTGCTACTAAGTAGTAATTTCCTGACAGGGTCTTAGCCCCCCTCATACACTCTGCGTGCCAGAGCATATTGGGAGAGCCCTGCAGCGTAGTAAGTGCTTGCCCAACCATGAAACGGTGCTGGCATGCATAACACTGGTACTGTTTTTCCCCATTATTAAACTGCCCGTACCAACCGACGTTGCCCTCACTCATGTATTCACGATATGCGGCTCTGCTATCATTTTTGTCGTAGGGGGCTGCCTCTGCTGCTAGTACTGGGGAGGTTAGGCCCCATGCCAGCCCGAGGGTAATACTTAAAGAAATGATCTTTTTCACGAAATAACCTCCTAAAAAATAGTTTATTTAACGATAAAATCTCTACCTGAAATATATCACTCCCTGTGGGGCAAAAGCAAGGGTTTGGCGTGCCTAGCGTGCATTTTTCATGGTTCATGGTAAAGAAAAAAGGGCATCGGCAAATGCTCAATGCCCTCAGACGTGCCTGCAGATCGCTGCAAGCCGAATTGCCCATGACAAACTCACGTCGTGAGTCTGCCTGCCAAGGTAAGGATCGAAATGCACACTGCCGCGGTAAAAACCGTGCGCAGAAGCAAAATTTTTATCAGCGTTCGCCGGTCAATCATAGTCCCTTCAGCCCCTCCAGGTTAACTATCAAGGTCGCGCAGGAGGCCTTCGCAGGCTTGTCGCTCACGGTCAAGCACGTCCAGGTCACCTTCTTTAATGCCAAGAGCGCTGAAGCGTTTACGCATTTCTTTCAGCTCGTTGGCACGCGTTCCTAGATAATTTTTATAGTCGGTGTAGGCCACAGCGGCTCCGCCCGCTGCTCCAGCTGCAGTGTGTATCGTGCGCAATGCGGTGGCTGCGGCTGCGGGGGCCCCTGGTACAAGTACAGGCAGTGCTGGCCCGCGAGCTGCCCCTGCGGGAGCTGCCGCGCCTGGTTTGGTAGTTTTTATCAAGGCAAGATTGGTGCCATGGGCCAAAAACTTCTTTTCCTGCTCAAACTCGCTCTTTTCTGGCCAGGTGCTATACAATTCCATAGCACGTTTTTTTGCTGCAGCAGTGATTGCATCTTTGCCAAGCAGCTTGCTTATATCGCCTCGCAGCAGAGGCATTGCATCAGCAATGGTATCACCATCGCGCGTTGCGGCGTACATGACGGGAGCCAGAATGCCCCGGTAAGCACTTGCAAGTTGGGTGTCGCTTTCTTTTATGAATGTTTCGCTTGGCGTAGTTTTGGGAGTAGCGCCGCTTGTGGTGGGCGGTTTTGCGGCAAGGGCATCAAGCTCGGCGGTGCGGTAGTTTGCCCACTGGTCTGTTGCCTGCAGGAGCTTTCTAAAGGTATCACTGTCGCGCAGGCGCGTTATGGCATCATCGTATGCGGCACCCGGGTGGGTAGTGCGGATGGCGTCTTGAATTGCGCTTGCTTGGGTCATCGCTTCATGTAGGTATTTTTGTGCTTGCTTGCGACGTGTCTCAGTTTCTTTTCTTGCTGCCATATCAATGCCATAGCCGCCTGGTGCATGTTCGGTGGTGGTTGATTCGTTTTTAGTGTTGGTCAGCAAGCTATTGGTTGGGCTCTGTTCATCAGCTTTTGCGGTTCGAGATGACAGCGGTGCTGGATGCGTGCTGCCGTAATCGCCATAGCCAGTGTGATAGTCGCTAAAGCCACCGTAGCTGCCAGGGAACGGTGCATACGCGTCGTACCCACCCCCATAACTGCTCTTGTTACCGAGTGGTTTGCCTGAGGAGGCACTGCTTGAGGAACGGCCACCCAGTCTTCCACTGCGGTAGTTGGTTTGGTTTTTCACCCGCTCTAGGGCTTTTTTTGCTGCAGTGTCTCGTTCCTGGCGCTGTTCGGCTAAGCGCTGCTTTGCTGCATCAAGCTCGAGCACTTTTTGGGTGCCCTCATTCAGAGGCGCCAAGATAGTGCTCAGCTCCTTGACCAGCTTGCGCTCCATGGGAGCAAGGCTGGGTTCGTATTTTGCTGCTTTGGTGCGCATCTCTGCGCCAACTTCTTGCTTGGTAATTGGAAAATCATCAAAAGGGATGTCAAAGGCGATGATTAAGCTGTAGAGCGTGTATACTACAACGCTGGTGCAGACGAGGAGGGTGGTTAGGTATCTCATGTGCTAACTCCTTCTCCTTGTGGTTGTGCAAGTTTTTCTAGCTGCATGCGCGCATCCGCTTCCTCTTTGTTGATTTGCTCTTCGGTGATGTCGATCTCATCGGCCAGCCGCATGAGCTTGCTGCGGGCTTCAATCAGGCGCTTGCGGTACGGCTCGAATGTTTTCTCAAGCTCCGGTGGAGGCGCTAAGACGGCAACACGGTAGGCACGCTTGCTTACCAAGACAGACAGGGTGACAATCGTTTCAATAACACTGTCGATGACATTTGCCTTGTAGTACTCATGAAACTCTTCATTGTTGATGCTCATAGCAACTTGATCGATCCATTCAAGCGCGGTGATGATGTCGGCGACATATGATTGTAGCGCGCGTTCGGCTTTTTTATGTGGCAGGCGCATTGTTTTAGTGCCCTGCTTGATGCTTTGGATTGGTGGATTTTTAATGAGCTGGGCAGGATCGTCAGAAATTTCCAGCGGCATGGCTTCAAGCTCTTCTGGCGTTGGATTTGCTGTGGGCTTAATCGGCTTGCCTGCTGGAGGCAAGAGGGGAGATGCACCGGTTTCATCAGGACTAAGCGGCGCGGTTCCGGCTTCTTTTTTTGCAGCTTCTTCTTTTTCTATAACGGCAAGCTCTTTTTCAAGCTCAGCGACAAATTTGTTGAAGTCAAAATCTTTGAACAGCGCATCCATGTCCCCCATGTCGGGCATGGTATTTTGTGTAGTGAAAACATTGCCAAAACGCATCAGGCATAGTACTGCTAGTACAAGTGCAAAGACTACGGTGTGTGTGTGAAAGGTAAATCCCCGTTTCATAACCACCCCTGGTTTGAATTTTCTAATATGAATTTTAAGGGCAGGCGTGAAAAGGAGTCAAGAAACCGGATTTTTGCTGGTAGAGCTTGTTTGTGCGCTTGGCCTCTTCATGATCAGCGTAACGGCGGTAAGTGGTCTGCTTGCGCAGCTTGCTGCAGCAGAGCGTACGGCAAGCCGGCGCCTTGTTCTTTTAGCAAAAGCCCGCAGCATGGTCGAGGCTGGCAGGCTTGATGATGCTCTTGCTGCGCAGGAAGTAGTAGCAGTGATGCGTAGCAAGCAGGCATCGTGCACGCTTGTGCGCGTGCGCCTGGACCAGGGGGGATGCGCTCTCAGCTTCCCGCTTGTTCAGCGGGGCAAGGAGAAGACGTGAGGCGCGCAGGCAGTACACTAGTCGAGCTGCTCGTCTACCTAGCCTTGTTTGGTTTTGCCGCATATGTTTTTATCAGCAGCAACACCGTGCTCCAATCGTGGTATGCATGGGCAACTGCTCGTGCGCATTCCCAACTCGCTCAGGAGCTTGCTATGGATGTGCTCATGCGTGATCTTGCTTCGGCTTCCCATAAAAAAGATGATTGGGATATGAAAAAGGGCGTGTTCAAACGCCAGATACTTGACCAACGTGGTGTGCCCATTGCATACGATGTTTGCTACACGTGCAGCGGGGAAGGGTTGCTACGTGTTCAGGGAGTGTACGATTGCCAGCGGGGAGGGTGGCGAACACATACCACCGCAAGCGTGCCTTGTGTTCCTGTGCGCAACATCAGCCTACAGCCTGTGCTGGACGCTTCTGGTATGTTTGTAACGCATGTGCAAGTGAGGCTTGCGTGCAAGACGGGCCAGGAGATGAGTGAGGTGGTAAGGATTCGCGCAGGACGGTTAGGATGAGAGAACAAGCAAATGCAACCTTGCTGGTGTTGGTGGTTATTGCGGCTATGACGGCTACAGCTCTGCAGGCGTGGCGGCTGTGGACGATGCAGGCAAGCGTCTGGCAGCAGCGCGAGCGTTGGTACCTGCAGTGGTTTTCCTTGGACGCGGGCTTTCAGGCTACCTGCCATGTGCTTGCTGCAGGGTTTGATCAATATGCACAACAGGCAAGTGCTCACGAGCGGATTGCGTTGCCCCTGATGGCAGGCTTGCGTGCGCATGGCATCAAGAGCATACTGATGCAGGCTACGGCGGACTCTTATTTTTTAGTGCAGATTACCACCGACAAAGGCCAGTCAATGCGTTTTCTGGTAGAAAAAGAACAACATGATTCAAACAAGCAGATTGTGGTGCATCACGTTACTTTCGGCGCTGGCGTTTAATGCCGCTTGGCTGTGTCATGCTGCTACGGCGTGGTTAGTAATTCCCGGGGTGTTGCTGCTCTGTTTACTGCAGGGGCCAGCACGCACACTAGTGTGGCATGGTGTGGTGTGGGGGTTGCTCGTATTTTCCTTTCATTTTCATTGGTTGCTCATGCTGCAGCATGACAGTGCGGCGGGTCGGGTTGCGTGTTTTGTGGCAGCAGCCTTGTACTTGACGGTGGTGACTGCAGGATGGTTTGGCGTGATGTCCTTTATGCGGCGCTGGTGGATGCGTGTAGCTTGGCTAGCGCTGTTTTGGGTGGTGATAGACCGGTGGATTTTTTTGCCGGTTGGTCTGTGCGAGGGGTATCCGCTCCTGAGCCCCTGCGTGCCTCTTGCGCGCTATCGTTGGTTTCTGTTGCTGCTTAGCTGGTTGGTGCCGGCGCAGGAAGATGCGGTGAGTAAGCACCTGTGCTACGTTCAGCCAGTGGTCAACCGTGTTTGGCATCGCAGGCAGCCGTGGGCTCATGACCCGCATATTACTGCTCGCCGTGCTTGCCAGTTGATGCAAGGGCACTACCAGCCTGGACTGACCTGTGTGAGCCCAGAAAGCGGTTTTATATTTCCACTGAACCGGCATCCAGGCCTTGTTGAGCGCCTGACGGCGAAAACGATGGGCTGTAAGGAGCTTTTGGTCGGTGGGCCGTACGAAAAAGGCGGCACCAGGTATCAAGCGGTCTACCAGGTAGCGGAGGGGCTGATAATAAATTTCTATGTAAAAAAACAGCTAGTGCCGTTTGCCGAAGCGTTACCACCCCTCTTCCAGCACAGCAAGCTAGCCGAGCGGATGATTGCTAAGTCACCCTGCGCTGTTGCTGGTGGGGATCTGGGCATGGGAGCGGCAGTGTTGCAGGTGGCGGGATGCCGCGTGCTGCCAGCATTATGTTGGGAGTTTTTCTGCATGCAGCGTGCAGCAGCAGGGCAGTGTCAGGTGGGGGCGGTTTTGGCCTTTGTAAATGATAGTTGGTACAACCAGCTCTTCCGCCTCTGGCTGGTGCTCCTTGCACGACTAAAAAGTCAGTTGAGTGGTGTTCCAGTAGTATACATCGGTCACTACGGCTGCTACACTATGGAACCTACTTTTTGTACCATCACGCCTCTAAGGAGCTGTTATGCAAGTGTACATGCTTAAAGATGTCGAACGTGTTGGCGTTGCCGGCAGCATCATCAATGTTTCAGAAGGATATGCGACCAATTTCCTGATCCCACGCAAACTAGCAGTGGAGATCACGGATGGCAACCGCGAGTTCTATAAAAAGAAAAAAGTCCAAGAGCAAGTTGCTGTTGAAGTGCTGAGCAGCAAGGCGGCTATGCTTGCAGAGCGCATTAAGGCGCTCAAGCTGACCATCAAAGAGCGCGTGCATGATGATGGCAAATTGTATGGTGCTGTAGGCGCTGACGAAATCGTTCAGCTGCTCAAGGAAAAAGAAATTTCAGTGACCAAGAAGCAAATCGAATTTGAGAAATCAATTAAGGCCGTGGGCGAGCACAAAGTGACGGTTAGACTGTCATCCAAGCTGCAGCCGCAGTTGACGCTCAAAGTTGAAGCGCTTAAACAGGCTGCTTAATTAAGTTATTGTATGGCTGACGTTGCACCCGGGACTTATCTGCGTCGCAAAGAACACGTTAGCACCGAGCATATTCTAGGTAAAAATTTGCCGACGAGCATTGAAGCTGAAAAGGCAGTGCTCTCGGCAATTTTATTAGATGACCAGAATTTGACTTTGGTGACTGATATTTTGCGTGCGCAGGATTTTTACGCAAAGCAACACCAGCACATCTTTCAGGCAATTGTCGATTTGGTACAAGCGGGTCAAAAGTGCGACTTGTTGGTGCTCCAAGATTATTTGGCAAAAAAGAAACAGCTGGAAGAGGTTGGTGGCATAGAATACCTCATGGAATTGCAGGAAGACATTCCATCCATGGGGCTGATAGCTCAGCACGGCCGTATCGTCAAAGATAAGGCAATGCTGCGTGAGCTGATTCATTCTGCCGCCAGCATCATCAGTTCCTGCTATGATCAAAACATTGAGCAGATCGATACGGTGCTTGATGTTGCCGAACAAAAGATCTTTCAGATTTCTAACAAACTGGCAGCGCCCACTTTTGTGCGCCTTGACCAAGTCCTTAAAAAAACGTTTCAACAGCTGGCACAGGTTAAGGCCTCGCAGGAAGGTATCACGGGCATCACCACGGGCTTTAAGCAGTTCGACACCATGACGTCCGGGATGCAGCGGGGTGACCTGCTTATTTTGGCTGCCCGTCCGTCGATGGGCAAAACTGCCTTGGCGCTCAACATCGCCCTGGAAGCATGGCATGCCGGTTGCCCTGTGGCCATTTTCTCGCTTGAAATGTCGGCCGAGCAACTCGTGCTTCGTATGCTTTCTGCTGAATCACAAATTCCTCATCAAAAGATTCGAAATGCTCAGGTGGGGCCAGAAGAGTGGATGGGGCTGACAAACACGGCAGCGCGGCTTGCTGAAGCGAAAATTTTCATTGATGATTCACCGTCGATTAACATCATGGAGCTGCGAGCCAAGGCGCGCAAACTTAAGGCTCAGGAGCAGATAGGATTGATTGTGGTCGACTACTTGCAGTTGATCAATTCCCACCAGCGCCATGAAAACAGAACGCAAGAAATTTCCTCTATTTCCCGTGCCCTTAAGGCGCTTGCCAAAGAGCTTGATTGTCCTGTGCTAGCATTGTCGCAGCTATCTCGCTCGCTAGAAAATCGTATGGACAAGCGGCCAATGTTATCTGATTTGCGGGAGTCGGGTGCGATAGAACAGGATGGCGATTTAATATTTTTCATCTACCGTGACGTGGTGTACAACCCACAGACTGAACATCCGGATATTGCTGAGGTCATTATCGGTAAGCAACGTAACGGTCCGGTAGGGTCGTTTCCGGTCCGGTTTCATGGCGAGATCACGCGCTTTGAAGATTTGCCAGCATAACCGAGTAAAACATATTAAAAAGGGGGAAGTCGCGCCTTCCCCCTCCGTCCTAGTCAATTTGCCTATTGAGCAGTTTGCTTTGCATAACCGTAATCAATGATAACCTTTTGCGTCACAGGGTTGATAATCTGTGCACCTGCGCCAGGAACCAGCGATACGTCTATAACGAATGAAATTGGTGAGACGAGATTGTCAGAACTGTTTTGACGCATCGCAACTTTTTGAGCAGCAGTTGCTGCAAATCCAACATAGGCATACGTCATATTTTCATACATCTCGTCGTACGGGAACCATTCCTGACCAACTTGGCTTATTTTCCCGACAGAAATCGTGTACGAGGCTGCGCTTGGATTGTTCAGAACTAGGTTAGTTAGGGCTGAACAGAGTGGCATGCTGCTTCGTGTTGGGGTAAGCGTTTTGTTGTAGGTCTTCGTTAAGCTTCCCAGCGCGGTGCCAGCGCCATCATATACCGTGAAGGTGACCGTACTTATCGCCAGCGAGAGACCGTTTTGGCCAAACTGTGCCTGTAGACGGGAAGGATTGTTAAGAAAGGCGACCAATCCGTTTGATGGATTGATAGCTGCGGCAGCTTTCAGATCTTTCTGGGCTTGTGCAGCAGCCGCGTCGTTGGTGCCGGCTAGTTCCAGGCAGTAAGCCAGCGGAGAAAGGACCGCTTTAACGTTTGCGGCGGCTAATTGTTGAATGACAGTTGAAGGGTAGGTAATGCCGGGGGATGCGGGGTAACCATTCATAATGGTAGTGCCAGCGTTTTCCAACGTTGCCTTCTCTTGAGCCGTCAGTGTTCTGGTTAGCGCTAAAATTGGCTGAGCAGTGGCAACAGCGCTATTTATATCTGCTTGAGTGATTGCTGTTACCTGGCTGACGCCCAGGCCAGCGACTAGCATGGCGGCCGCCATCACTTTAGAAAAAAGGTGCTTCATAATAATCCTCCATGGCAAGCACCATTAATAAAATATCCTATTATAAATTTAACAGTAAAAGCGGCGTTAAATCAATGCTTTTGACATAGATAAGCGGTATCCAAAAACTGAGGCACCGCGGGTCGGATGGTGGTTTTTTACTTGTAAAAAGTGGCCGTATCGTGGAAACTTGCTCCTACCAGGGGCGAAGTTAGCATGGAAAGAGAGAGATTATGCAGGTTAAGCAAGAAGCGCAGATCATTTTGGGGGTTGATCCAGGGTTTTCGGTAACGGGCTTTGCCCTAGTGATGAAAAGTCAACGCGTCAGCGTGCTTGATTGCGGATATTTGAAGATGAGTCCTCGGCACTCATTGGTACAGCGAACGGGGCAATTCTATGCCTTCTTTCAAGAGAAAATCCTTCGGCATCAGGTTACTCACATTGCTCTTGAGACCTCGTTTCTAGGAAAAAATGCACAAACCTTCCTTAAGTTGGGATATCTGCGCGGCATTCTCTATTTGCTTGCTGATCAGCACAGGGCGGTGCTTTCTGAGTTTGCGCCGCGGGAAGTGAAAATGGCGGTGACAGGCTTTGGTGGGGCGAGCAAGGAACAGGTGGCAAGCATGATGACGCGGATATTTCCCGGCCTTTCAGCCTTGCCGTCAGTTGAGCGTGCCGATGCAACAGATGCGCTAGCCGTGGCCCTATGCGGACTGTGGAACACGCAGACCTATGCCCAGCGCGCAGGCATCTAGCACCCAACCTTAAGATTTACAAATAGAAATATAGCTTTGCTCGCAGGTGGGGAGCAGCGGGGTTGCAGGCTGAAAAATGGCATAATGTTTGCGTCTGATAATGATTATTATGTAAAGATAAGACCTGATTTAAGCAAGATGAAACCGGGGTAAGGAATTTTTGATTGATTGTCATAGTTTGTCCAAGGGGTAAACCGAGATCATATTGGCATTAGCTCTTAGGTGGATGAGGAATAAAAGTAATTAGATTAATAGGATAGTTAATCAGAAGTGAAAAATAGACCCGCCTCCGTTGCAGACTTCCCCCTGCAGCCCCTACCAATTGCACGCGCAGCATAATAAAAAGCAATGCCTAACCATTAGCAACGACACGCATAGACGGCATGTCATATTTATCTTTTTACTACCAATATCTTAAAAGAGGCAATTGCGCGCGCTTTTTCCTGGTCGCTGCCCCACTTTTTATAGGTGGAAACGGTTCTTGGTCAACTACCAATCGCACGGACAAAATACCGGGATTGCTTTTCACCGACCCATTGGACGGCTACACCAACAAAGAACCTGAATCCATAAGATCCCAAAAAGGGGCTTATTGGTTGGCCATAGCCTTTTCTGCATCCCTAAGACTGCGACTTACTCGGGAAATGCGTGGTGAGGTGGTCGCCCTAAAAGGCGCTGGCGGCAACACCGAAGCAGCCGGTGGCAAAAAAGAAGCCGGTTTGTTAGCGTCGGCTTCTTCTAAGGTAGTCATTTCCGCCGTTGCTAGCTCTTGATCTCCTGTGGAATAAAGAACATTTCTTATCCCAGCTATTGCCTCTTTCATTCTCTCGTTTTGGGCAGGGCGAGCTTTTCCTGCCTGCTCTATCTTCTGGCAGACCTGCTCACAGATTTGTAAGGCAGCTGCCGCTGCTTCATCTGGTGTCGCGCCAAACTTTCTAAGCAGTTCCATTACTTGCGTCCCCTGACTGGGGAATTCTCGGGTTTGTAGCGCGCTAAGCAGGGCTAGAGTAAGCGGTGTGCACGACGCAGCCCAGGGTTCGTTTATGTGAGCCCGGGCATCAGGGTCACTTTCTAACAGAGCATTCAGATTTTCCAGAGAAGCTCTTTCTTGGCTTTCGTCTGCTTGCAAGGCTCTGGCCAAAATAACTGCCCAGTCAAATTTCTTGCCAGCCAATGGGTATTCTTCGATGATTTCTGTATAGAAACTATCGTCAGCAGCAATTATGCCCAGCATCAAGCCGCAGGAAAATACTACGGCAAACGCTATTGCTTTGTGCATCATCTCAATCCCCCCTATATAAAAGCTTTCCTATTAGGAGGCTACACGAAAAGCACCGTCGATTAAATTCTCTGGCGAAAGTGAATTATAAAACGCCTTGAGTAACGAAGCGAACGCGTGGCCCACAGTGACCAGATCGGCGCTGACGAAGTATCCACCCAGTTAACCGTTCTTGATAGCGGCTATTGCGGCTAACAACATACATGTAGGCCTGAGTCCGACGCTCTGCCTGGTTTTTACAAGCCGCACGAAGCGTTTTGTTCATCAGCAACAAGAAATCATTTGAAGCACCGTAGAAATCAACTTGATCCAGAATGTGGCTAACAATCGGGGCTACATGATCCAAGGCATGATCAATCTCGCGTGTGGCATCCGCACGCTCTTCAGCTAAAATGGTCAGCAAAGCTATTGCCTGTGAAGCCTTGGCGGGCTGGTTCTCCATGCATTCGTCAACAAAAGTTAAGAACCGTTGATTCCATCCTTCGTCAACAGGGCTAGCAGCAGTAAGACTGGTGGCAGATAAAAGCATGGCTAATAATACGTAATATAACATCGCATTCTTCCTATGAAAAAGGCCGCTCTCACCTTGGCGCGCTACATGCTGCTACCAAAAAAAACCGCCACACGGAGAACCCGTATGGCGGAAAAAGGAGAAAGGAGAGTAGTAATGAAGTCTTTTTATCTAATTTTCATGTCCATAGCTTAATCGATTCTGCATGAATTGCAAGAAAAAAAATGCACAATCGATTACAAAGGCTTTTTCGAGTCAAAAATTTCAATGAGAAAATATATTTGGACAGTAAGTATCCAGTGTGGGGATCACAATATAGTTCATTGAGCTGGAAAATCAAGGGGGGAGGCAGAAAATGCTGGGCTTTTACAGCTTGATATGGCAAAGGTCGTCTACCTGAATAGACCGCAAGAAGTAAGCAGGGTTTACAGGGCTGCTCAGGAAAAGCTGATACTTTAACCCTTTAAGTGCGTTGATGCTGCGCTCAACATTGAGGTGGTCAAAGTCTGTCATGAAGTCGTCAAGCAACAAAACCCCAGGCTCCCCCTGGGCAGAAAGTTGCTGTAGCTGAGCAATTTTAATAAGCAAGACCAGGAGTTTCTGTTGGCCACGGGAAGCAAAAATGCGCGCCTTTTTTTCCTGAAACACCACCTGCACGTCATCTAAATGGGCGCCGAATAGGCTGCGGCGCCATTCAGCTTCCTGCTGGAATAGTTTCTGAACGTAGCGTTCCCAAAATACGGCAAAGTCCTCGCCTACGCCCATGTTCTTTGCTTGGTAGGCGAAGTGCACCTGTAGGTCGGCAGGTTTTGCTTGTGCAAAATGCTCCTGTAGTAGAGCATTAACTCCGGCCTCTAATTCAGCCAAGTAGCTCTGCCGCCATGCCTGGAGCGCTGTAGTTGCCTGCCAAAGCTGCTCAGTCCATACGCGCCACTCTTCGGTAGGCGAGCTCGTTCGAAGACCACGTAGCAGCAAGGCGTTGCGCTGTTCAAGTACTTGGCGGTATTGCTTAAGCGCCGCAAGCACATTCGGGTCTTTGAGCGCCATGGCATAATTCAAAAAATCTCGTCGCAGCTCGGGAGCGCCATTGATCAGCTCTAAGTCGTCGGCTGCCAACGTTACGACGCGAAACTGGGAAATAAGCTCTTTGTAGGATTGGATAGGACGCTGGTTATGCTTAACAACTTTGCCTTCTTGGGCTGAAAAGCCAACTTGAATATGCTCAGGGGCAATGAGCTGAGCAGGCTGGAAAGCGACATCAATGAAGAAATAATCGCTCCCCAGCTGCATTAAATCACGATTGAGGTGTGTTCTGAAAGAACGCAGGTAACAGGCATAGTGCAACGCCTCTAACAAGCTACTCTTACCCGAGCCATTACGACCCTCCACCACAACCATACGGCTATTGGTGGCAAATGTCTGCTCTTGAAAGCAGCGAAACTGCTTGAGGCTAATTGACTGAATGATCACGGCCCGTACGCGTTACCCCTCGGTCTGGTTCATAGAGACAGGCATAACCAGATAGGTCATATGCATGTCAGGACTGTCAGACTCGAAAATAATTGGTTTGGTGTTATTTTTAATGTAAAAGCTGACCTGTTCTTCCGGAAATACTTGCAGGCCGTTGAGCAAGTATGGCGAGTAGAAGCGACTTTCGACATGTGCCCCTTGGTAGGTGTCCAAGGGCAGAGCTTCTTCCAGCGCGCCCACCTCTTTGTTTTGCATGCTCACCTTCATTTTGCCAGGAGCAAACGAGAACTGCGTAGAAACGAACTGCCCAGCAAGCAAGCAACTGGTACGCTTAAGCGTTTTGACAAACGGCTCGCGGCTCAGACGCGCTGGCACGAAGTCTTCCTTAGCCAAAGCCCCTTTGTATTGTGGGAAGGAGTCAGCAATCAACTTGGTAAAGAAATTAAAGCTGCGCCCTGAAAAGACCAACTGGTTGCCGCAGGTTCCAAGGAAAATATTGTCGCTTGGGTAGGCTTCAAGCAGTTTTTTCAATTCAAGAACGGCGCGCTTTGGCATAAGCCATTTCTTTTCCTCCGCGAGCGTATAGCGTGGTGACGTGACGCGCGCCAGGCAATGGCCGTCAGTAGCGATCATAGACATAGCGCTCTGATCAAGCTCCAATAGCATGCCGTTTAAGGCCTGATTAGCATTATTTTGCGGAATCATGAATGCAACTTTATTCAACATGCCAAGTAAGAATGCAGCGTCCACATTCATTAAATTTTCTATGCGCTCTGGGAACGGCGGAAAATCCTGCATGTCTTTGATGTTGAGCGCCAAGTCAACACCACCTGAGTGCAACTTAATTTGGTTGTCACTCACGGAAAATTGTATGGTGCCATCAAGCTCTTTAACCAACTCGAAAATGCGCTTACCGGGAATCAGAAACCCCGTTGTTTCAGTAAAATCACTTTCGATGGGCATGCTGGCCTGCAGGCTAATCTCAAGATCCGTACCCTTGAGAGTGAGCTCTCGTGAGGTGACATGAAACAGAATAGATTCAGTTACATCCAGCGTAGTACGCTTGTTGCAAATTGGCTGCATAGAACTTAAGAGCGTCAGCAGCTCTTTTTGTGATGCGGTAAACGTGCCGACCATAATTACCATCCCACCTTTTTGAGGCTATGTTGGTGTTGTACAACGATAGCTTAGTATACCTGTACAATTCATATCTGTTAACCAGGCAATCAGGCTTCTTGCGAGAGGAATGTCGTCTTCAAGCCAAGCTACACTTTGGTTTTGAAGGAGCGGCCGACCCGGGGGCCATGCTTCCGCGATTCATATTCTACCATAACTGCTATCGCTAGCTGCTTCTCTACTTCGCGCCTATCCTTCAGGTGTTTTTCTGCGATGCCAAAAGATTCATATAAAGAAATAAGCTTAGATCGCAGAAAATAGAGTGCGTCACCTAATCCCTTTCTAGCAACCTGCTGGTTGAATGTTATCGAATCAGACGCGTACAAAAGTAGGCTGGCAAGCTGCTGAGCTTGCCTTTCTTTAGCGGTAACCAGCTCCCCGGCAGCCTGTGCTATAGATTCATCGTCAAAGACTCTGACAGTGACTTCACGGGCTTGCGCGTCGTGCACACGGGGCAATATTTGTCGTTCCCTACACGAAGCTGCTGATAGGGGCCCTACCGCAGAAAAAACCAGTATGCCTGCTGCTAAATATATAAATCTAATCGGTTGCTCGAGGGTGTTTTTTGTCATAAATCTTCCTAATTTGAGCATTCCCCAGATGGGTATAGATTTGCACGGTGGAAAGATTTTGGTGGCCTAGTAACATTTGTAGGGAGCGCAAGTCTGCTCCCTGCTGGAGCAAGTGCGTTGCTAGAGAATGACGCAGGCTATGAGGCGAAATTTCTTTGAAGATGGCAGCCTGTTGCAGTATTTTGCGCAAGCTTAACCAAACGGTTTGGCGGGAAAGTGGCTTGACCTGATGATTGTAAAGGGCTGCAAAAAGATACTGTTTCTTATGTTGCTGCGCATGCAGATGTTCTTCTGGGAGTAGCTTGGGATAAATATGGTCTAGATAATAACGCAGCAACTCCAGGATATTGCGGGGCAGGGGGACCATCCGTTCTTTATTGCCCTTGCCAACAATGCGTGCAAAGCCTGTATCAAATTGCACTTGGTCAACAGTCATGGTTACTAACTCCGATACGCGCATGCCGGTAGCGTAGAGAAGGTACAACATAACCTTGTTACGAATGCCCTTATCTGAAACATCCTTGTTGGCGGCAGAGAGTAGCTTCTCAATTTCTTGCTGCGTGAGGTAGGAGGGGAGATTGCGGTCAGTTTTGGGGAAGGCCAAATTTTTAGCAAGATTGGGAACGTGATGGACTTCGTTCAGGTAGCGGAAGAAAAGTTTTAGCGAAGAGATTTTTCTTGATAATGATTTAGCATTCATTCCCTGATCTTTAAGGAATTTTATAAAAGAGGAGAGATGTTTTTTTTGGATAGTAGAAAATCCTATTTTGGCCCCAGATAGGAAAGATTCAAACTGCTCCAAGTCGCGCTTGTACGCGAGGAAGGTGTTGTGCGCTACCCTCCTCTCCGTTAGCAAAAAAGCATGGAACTGCCCCACTACATCCTGTAGCTCTTGCACCACGATATCTCCCCTGCTCCACCACTAGTACGCTTTTGCCACCAGCACGTCAACTGTACTTGGCAAGCTGCATGCAAAGCAAGCATCATGCTTCTTCTCTGGCAGCAAGCATCGAATGGTTGCCTTGTACTGCTTTACCTGGGCTTCGCATGCTGCACCGCCGCACCACCCTGTCTGGTACCAGCCCTGCTTTGCTTCCAAATCTGGACCAAAAGAAGCTAGTTTGTCGCCTTGGTGCCACTGCTCAAGCATGCGCTTCTTTGCTCGTTCGTAAAGCATCGTATGAATGGTCTTCAAGAGCACCTGTGCCGCCGGTACAAGTTGATCGACAGGTACAAAGCTCTTCTTCTTTGTCTTGTCCTGCTCAACGCGATTGACCAGTACCACGGTGCCATTTTGCAAGTCTTTAGGGCCACACTCCAGGCGTACTGGCACCCCTTTCATTTCCCACTCGAAGTATTTTGCTCCTGGCGTCATGCCTTCGCGTTCGTCAATCGTGGCACGAACCCCCTGCTCCGCTAGCTGCGCGTACAATTCCTTGAGGCGCGTGGTCACGGCAAGCTTTTCCTCGTCTGTTTTATAAATAGGAACCATCACTACCTGTACGGGTGCCGCATAGGGCGGCATCACCAACCCTTGCTGATCGCCATGCGTCATGATGACAGCGCCTACCGAGCGAGTAGTAAAACCCCAACTTGTGCAATGGGGAACCTGCATTTGGCCATCAACATCTTGGTAGCGAACGTCAAAAGAGGCAGGGAAGCTGTGAGCAAGGACGTGCGAGGTACACATTTGCAAAGCCTTGCCATCTTGCATAAGTCCTTCAACAGTGTAAGTGCGATCAGCGCCAGCAAAGCGCTCGCTGTCAGACTTCATGCCCGTTACTACAGGAATAGCCAGGAAGTCTTCGTAGGTACTACGGTAGAGTTCAAGAGCGGCCAACGCCATCTGGACAGCTTCTTCATGGGTACGATGCGCCGTATGACCTTCCTGCCAAAGGAATTCCAGGCTTCGGACAAACGGACGTGTACGCATTTCCCAGCGGACTACGTTTGCCCATTGGTTAACTTTGAGCGGCAGGTCGCGGTAAGAAGTAATCCAGCGTGAAAACATGTAATAAATCATCGTTTCTGAGGTCGGGCGCACTACCAGGGGCTCCTCCAGCTCCTTGCCACCGCCGTGAGTCACCACGGCAAGCTCCGGAGAGAATCCCTCAATGTGCTTTTCTTCCTTCGTCAAAAAAGATTTAGGAATGAGCAAGGGAAAGTAGGCGTTATCTACCCCCAAGCGCTTGATACCGGCATCCATGTGTTTTTGAATATGCTCCCACACGGCATAACCATACGGCTTGATAACAAAGCAACCTCTGGTCGGGCTTGAGTCAACGATGCCAGCTTTAACAATTATCTCTTGGTACCATTCGGCAAACTGGGTTGAAATATCTGGCAGCGTACTCATCATTATACCTCTGTTTAGGGGCAAAAATCTTTATGACCAGAGGGCAGTATACCGGATTTGCCCCTAAACGTCTAAATCTGGGACAAGGGTGGCTACTGACCGCCACCATAGGCTGGCAGCTGCTCGGGGTGCTGGAAGAGGTCAACCAAGTCGTGTAGATGTTGGTTAGTGCGGACAAACCAATCCATCCACGCCGCAGAATCCATAACGCGCACACCACCGTTCACCCGGCGAAAAGCCGCCCAATGACCCTCGTGCAGGTGATCGGGGGCAGAGGTAAAATAAATTGCCGTGGCGTCAGGACTAAGAATTGCCTGGCTAACAGCCTCGTATTGCTGGCGCGTGCCATTACGCAGATGCTCAGCCCCTCCCTCCACAATTACTATGTTACGGTGGTCAAGCGCTGGCAAGCCTAGCAGATCCTTCAACTTTTCCATGAAGACGGGCTCAGCCATCACTGCGGCAAGCTCATCGCCCGTAAGGCCTGCTCGGCGGCCACCGGCCAACTCAGGACCCTCAGGGGCAACGGGAAAGCGAGCTAGGCGGTCGTGCGCATCAATCTGCTCAAGCTGCGCACGCGTCTCCTGAAACAGCTGATTCATGTCCAGCGTTGCCGCTCGCTGTCGTGCGGCCTCAGGATCTGGAGCTTGCAATAAAAGCGCGTTGGTAAGCGCATAGACTGCACACTGATGGGGGCGCTGGCGAGCACCATGTTCAACCCGGATCCCGCGGCTATCAGAAGCAATACTTTTAGGTCGAATGTAAAAATAGTAGATGAGCCCCGCAGCTATTACCATAGCGGCAACGGCCAGCTTGTGCTCACTTACCCATTCAACTGGCCTGAAAACCAGGGCGTCGGTTAGCAGGTCAATAAACGGCATATCGAAGTACTCGGTACGTAGTAAGCAAAAACGCAGGCGGCTGCACAAGCTCAGCATTTCCTTGCAAAGTTCTGCCTCGTCGGCCGTCATAAGCGAGCGTCGATCAATGAAATACTTAACCACCAAGTCCCTAAATTTCTTTACGGATGTGCCCAGACGGCGAAGGTGGCGAGGTTTGACATTGTTGCCATAGGATTTAAAGACATTGCACAGACGCAAAAAATAGGCCTCAAACTGCGCAGCCTCTTCCACATCCCCCTCGTTAAATAGCTCCGTGATGCGCTTAATGTTATTCATCGCCTCGGTACAACTTACTGAAGCAGCCAAAAGTGGATGCATCGCATCATTATCTTCAAGGCTGTCATTGACCGAAGCGGCAAGCAGCCCTTTCAGGTAGGAGTCCGCCTTGGACAAAACCTGGTATAAATGAAGCGCATGATAATCGCAGGTAATGCGCCGCAGATGATGCACTTTGAATACGGTAGACCGATACGCAGGCTCGCTTTCTGTTGCATCGGAACGGTCCTGACTTACCGCATCAGCAGCTTGCGCCGTAAGCCCTTCAGGAGTGCTATTACAAAGCGCCACCCCCCATATCGCTAGAATCCAAATGCCCGTGAGCTTAGTAAATTGACTCTTCATCGCCTATCACCTATTCGATAATACTTATTCATATCTTGCACGGTTTATCCGGCAACTGTTTTGTAGAAAAGGCTCAACTTTTTAAAAATTATTGTCTAGCATAGCCCATCGTTTTATTTTTTTTGAGCCGTACGCATAAGGAATAGCTATGCAGCAAGCAACACCGGGAAAACTTTTTATTATTTCTGCGCCCACGGGTGGCGGAAAAACCACACTAGTTCATCGGGTGTTGCAGCAGCTAACAGACACGCACCAACTTCAGAAGGTTATTACCTTCACTACACGCCCTGCGCGACACAATGAGCGGGACGGGATCGACTATCATTTTATCACTCCTGAAGCGTTTCGAGCAAAGGAGTCTGCAGGCTTTTTTATCGAGACAACAACCTATGATGGTTATAGCTACGGCAGCCCCCACGCAGTTCTAGAGAGTTTGAAAAAAGGCGTCTCTTACATCCTTGTCACTGATCGCCCTGGCGCAAAGCACATCAAGCAGCTTTATCCTGCCGCCATCCTCGTGTGGATAGGAGTGCCAAGCATTCAGGCCGTATGTGAACGCCTCCAAAAGCGCGGCCGAGAAGACGCAGAGGCCTTACAAAAGCGTATGGCCATGGCAGCAGACGAGATCAACGCCGAAGAGCATGAGCATCTTTTTGATTTTCACTTAATTAACGACAACTTGGAGAAAACAACGCAGCAACTAGCTCAGTTGATTGCGTCCTCTTTGGCCAGTTCTTGACGATAAAAAATATACAGCCCCGTAATCACCAGCAAGAGGCTGAGCGCATAGTGCCAGGACATTGCTTTGCCAGTGAGTGCCCATTCATACACTGCGCCAAAGCTTGGACACAAAAAACCAGCAAAGGTGAGAAAAGTAATGCTGTAGTGGCGCAATAGCCAGCCGTACAAATTATAAACAATGATGTTCGCGCTCAAAATGAGCAGCCCCATCCATAACAAGAGCTGGTGCCAATCGCTGACCGGCGCTGTAAAGCCATGGGTACACAAGCTGGTCAGTAAGCTGCCAAGACCCCCAAGCAGCATAGCAATACCATTGATCGTAACCAGCGAATAGCCTTTATGCATCAATTCTTTTACCAAGAACCATGCATAGGCGGCGGATGCCGTAGCCGCTAAGAGCACTAGCTCTGGCAGCCCCACGAGCCACAAAGATCCGACATGAACTGATGATTCTGCTGCCGTCATGAAAACCGGCACTAAGCCAGCGACACCAACCAAAATGCCTAGTTTTTTGGCGCGACTCAGACGATCTTTATGGAGCACATATGCCAAGAACGCGGCGATGAAAGGGGTCGTAGCATAAATCATCGTTGTTTTAAGGGCGCTTACGTACTGCAAAGCCCAAAACTCTAGCGTAAAGGCCAAGTAAATGTGGAAAAGCGCCGTTTTGACAAACATAACCCAATCACGCCGCGGAATGCGCAGGCTAGATGGACGCCGCCAGTATTGGTAAGCAATCAAACCACACCCAGCAAGTACCATGCGTAGCCCGATAAGGAACGCTGGCGCTGCGCAGGTTACCGCATACTTTGCCGCCACAAAGGTAGAGGCTAATACCGCATATAATAAAATGATTAGAAACATATAACACTCCGAGCGTTTATAAGCAGCATTATACTCGCAGCAAGCGCGAGTACGAGAGGAACATACAAAATCATCAAGCTTAGGAGCGCATGATCTTGATACGTCTGCGCTAACATGATTAACAAGTAGGTGGACAGAAAAGCGCTGCCGCAAGAAAGCAGCGTGCGCAACAACGAGGATCCCCGTTGATAAAAGGCAAAAACACTTGCCAGCAATACCAACACCAACTGCCAGAGGGTTTGGGCAATCCGCTTATGCAATTCGAATGATAAATCTTGCTGCGTGCCAGCTGCATGAAAGAGCTGTTGAATGGTTAGAAATCTTCCCTGAGTAAGCACTTTTTTCTCCGCTGATGGTTGCAGATAGGCATCTAAATGTAGCGCTGTTTTCTTGAAAAAGGCAGTATGCGCCTCTTTATTTTTATAAGAAACCATGTGGCCGTTAATGAGCACAAGGCGACGGTCGTCAAAGAATCCGCACTCAGCAGCGAAAAATAACTGCTCCTGCTGCTTGCCACGCACAATGAGAATGAGCCGCTTAAAGATAGTCCCATACTGCTTACTAGGTTGCTTTTGGTCAACATAGAAGCTAAGCAAGGGGACTGGAGAATGAAACACACGTGGCTCAACATGCAGCAACTGATCTTTAGCCGCATTGAAGAAAAGTTTTTTGCTCAGCACATACCCCTGCGGCGCAAGGTAAAAAGCAAAGAAGGCATACAACCCTACGCTTAGAAGTCCGAAGCAAAGGACACTGAGGCGCAGCGATCGTAAAGCCGGCTTGAGAAAGGCTATCATTACCAGCTCGTCACGCGCCCGGTGTTCGCCAATAGTACTCTGCACCGCCATGCTGGTAGCCAACGGCAGAGCAAAGAGAGCCATAACCGGGAGCAAGAGCAGGGCCAAAAGGGGCAGTATACCCGCGTGGGTGATGAGGGGCAGCTTCAGAACGATGTTGCAGGAAAGGAACAACGCCAACAAAACGCCAAAGTATATGCCAGCAGTTGCTGTAAAGCAGGTTATAAAATAGGCAATGATCATGCGATACTAGCGCCTCCTAGGGCTGCACCGCGTCATCCACAATGCGCACACGTTCGATGTGCACCGCCTTACCTGTCTGAACATCAACCTCTACCCAGACGCCGCTTAGGACAAAAGGAGGCTTTTCTTCAACTACAAATTTGCCCATTTTGCGATGTTGGAGAAAGTGGGGCAACATGCTGCCAAATTCCATGCCCAAGACAGAGTTAAGAGCGCCACATCCCCCTAAGTCGGTAATATAAGCCGTGCCGGCTGGTTGTATAATATCATCCGCTGTCTGAATGTGGGTGTGGGTTCCAAAAACGCCACTCACCTTGCCATCCAAATACATACCCATGGCGCGCTTTTCTGAGGTGGCATCACCATGGAAATCAAGAAAAATAAGATTAGTTCTGGTGCGCAAGAAAGTCAGCAACGAATCCATGGCACGGAAAGGACAATCTAAGTTGTCTTTGGAATAAACCCTGCCGTGCATGTTAACAATTGCCACCTGGTGGCCGTGCACGTTAATAAAGGCATGTCCCTTGCCTGGCATGCCGGGGGGATAGTTAGCGGGACGAATCACGTCGTCCCGCTCATTTAGTGCTGCGTAAAGTTCTTTCTGGTCCCATGCATGGTTGCCAGTGGTGACTAGATCAGCCCCGTTATGGCGCAGAAAATCCACGATTTTAACGGTCAAGCCCATGCCGTTTTTCGCTGCGTTTTCGGCATTAACAACCACGGCATGAATGCGATGCTTGTCCTTTAGCTGCCCTGCCCATTTCTGGAACATGGCGACGCCAGGGGCACCGATTAGATCACCAATAAATAAGAAGCGCAATGTTGATGCCATAATTATCGTGCCGCCTGAATAAAGCGCTTCTCACGAATAACATTCACCTTTATCTCGCCCGGGAAAGCCATTTCCTGCTCAATCCGCTTGGCAAGATCCGTCGCAAGAACGGCAGCGCGCTCGTCGTCCAAGCGGTCTTCATCCACAATAACACGAATTTCACGTCCGGCCTGCAGAGCAAAGGCTCGCTTAACCCCTTCAAACATGTTAGCCAACTCTTCCAGCTGTTCTAAGCGTTTGATGTAGGTTGAAAGCGTCTCTTTACGCGCTCCAGGACGGGAAGCTGAAATGGCATCGGCCAAGTGCACAATGAAGCCATAAATACTGATCGGTGGAACCTCTTCGTGGTGGCTTGCAATAGCGTTCACAATAATTGGATCTTCGCCGTATTCTTTAGCTAAATCTCCGCCGATAATGGCGTGCGGGCCGTCAACTTCTGCGGAAACCGCTTTGCCAATATCATGTAGAAGCCCGCCACGGGCAGCCATTTCGCCATCAAGGCCTAGTTCTTGGGCAATCATGCGGGCAAAATACGCTACTTCTTTGCTGTGGATAAGATTATTTTGGGTGTAGCTGGTACGGAAATGCAGCTTGCCTACCAGTTTCATCACTTCCTGGTGTACACCACGAAAGCCAAATTCTAAGATGGTCTGTTGCCCGATTTCCAGAATGCTTTGGTCCAACTCAACCTCGCACTTGGCAACCGTTTCCTCAATCCTGGTTGGATTAATCCGCCCGTCTTGGATAAGTTTGCTCAAGGTGCGCTTAGCAATTTCACGGCGAATAGGATTAAAACCCGAAATGGTAATAACTTCTGGGGTGTCGCCTATAACAAACTCCATTCCCGTAGCCATTTCCAACGCCTTGATATTGCGCCCCTCCTTGCCAATAATGCGTCCCTTCATTTCCTCATTAGGCAAATGAATAACGCTGGAAGAGTGAAGCGTAACCGTTTCTGCCAAATAGCGTTGCATTGCAGAACACATGATGCCCGTTGCTTTTTCTTTGGCGGTCTCGCGGGCCTCATCTTCTATCTTGGCAACCCACTTCTGGCTAGCCAACTTGGCATCTTTTTCAATCGTTTCAAACAAGACACGGCGGGCCTCGTCTTGCTTCATATTGCTGATCAGCTCAAGCTTGACTACAAATTCCTCGTAGATCTTCTTCAGCTTGGCTTCATCAGCCCCCACCCCGTCCAGACGGCGTTGTAAGTCGCGGTCTTTTTGCTGTAATTCCTTGCGCAAATCATCAAGTAAGAGCTCGCGCTGATCCAATGAATCCTGCTTTTTTTGCAGCTTGGCTTGCGTTTGAGAATGCTCAATTTTAAGGCGCTTTACCTCCAAATCAAACTCGCTACGACGCTTATTCAGTTCATTTTTCAGGTCGGTCATCGCGTCGCGACGCGTACGTTCAATCTCTTCGTGCGCCGCTTTTATTAGTTGTGCAGCATCAGTTTTTGCTTGCAGGAGTTGGCGCTTGCGCGTGTACATCAAAACAAGGGTTGCAAACGAACCACTGAGCGCCCCAGCAACTGTCGTAACCAGTATCAATCCATCCATTGCTGTGCCTTCAAAGCTAAAATGTCGGGGAAAAAAGCGATAAGCACAGCTTGCGCTGTGCTTGGAATGAGCGAGCTTTGGATAAGCTGATTGCTTACGCAAGCTGGACAAAAACAAGAAGGAACCTGCTAGGTAACCTCATCAACAAGTTGGACCAGCTGCCCCAACTGCGCCTCCCCTTCAGCGACAACCCGCTGACTCTTGGTCAGGTCGGTTGCAAGGTGCAGAGCCACCATTAAGGCGATTTTATCGTCCCCTAAGGTTGGCATCTTTTCACGCTTGCCGCTGATCAGGGAATCTACCAGCTGGGCAGCCTGGATGACATCCTGGTCATGTTCGTCAGTTGCGATCGAATACTGTTTACCGTTTATGGTAACTTTCAAGACTTTTTGCATGGTCCACTACACTCAGTGAGCACTGTCAAGAGCGTTTAAATTGCTCAGCAATGCTTCAATACTGGTAACGATCGCAGCTTTTTCTTGTGCCAGTGCCTGGGAAGTTGATGTTTCTTTAAGCAAAGAAGCCTCAAAGCGGCGCGCTTGCTCGCGGAGAACCTCAATTTCTTTGGTAGCAGATTCTAATCGAGCCTTGAGCTCTTGGTGTCGTTCAATCAGGCGAAGAACTTTTTGTTCCAGCTCTTCCAAATACCTCATTGCTCATCCCTTTTTCCCATGTCCATAGCCGTCTCACCTTACTAAAAGCAAGGCTAGCCGCTATAGGACATTAATTGCAATACATTTATTTTTTTGCAACCAGAGAAACAAGGTCGCTAAATGCCTGCGGTTCAAAAACAGAGAGCTGGCTGAGCATCTTGCGGTTAATTACCACGTTTGCCTTCTTCAGGCTGCTCATGAACTTGCTGTAGGAAACGCCACGCTCTTTGCATGCTGCGCTGATACGAACGATGAAAAGAGAGCGGAAATTGCGCTTCTTTTGCTTTCTGCCAATGTAGGCAAAACGCATGGCGCGCATCAGGGTTTCTTTTGCACGTTTGAAAACGTTCTTGCGCTGGCCCCAGAAGCCTTTGGTTTGCTTAAGAAGGCGTTTATGTCTTTGTTTGGTGATCACACCACGTTTGACGCGTGACATAGTTTAGACCTCAATCTTATTAAATTCAAAATAAAATAAACAAAACAAACGGTGCCGTTTAGTAAGGCATCAACAGTCTAACGTTCTTTTCTTGGCTTGTGTGAACGTAGTCGTTACCACGAAGGTCACGAACACGCTTTGCATTCTTCGCCCAAGCATGGTGGCGACGGAAAGCTTTAGCGCGCTTGATGCGGCCTTTAGCGGTTTTTTTAAATCTTTTTTTGCAAGAAGAATGTGTTTTAACTTTAGGCATAATCAGTCCTTTACTTACCTTTGACGTAGAAAATTTTCGTCCACAAGGTATTGCTTCTACTGTCTTTTTCTTCAACCAATGAACCAACGCTTTTTTCGGTTAGATCTTGCAAGATCCGCGCAAAAAACCGCGGCCCAACGGTGTCAATCATTGTTGCTTCGCGCCCACGAAACTGGAGCGTGAACTTAACCTTGTTGCCATCGATAAAAAACTGCGCCGCCTGATTCAGTTTCGTTTTATAATCCTGATCACCAATATTCGGACGCATTTTTATTTCTTTAACAACAATAACTTTTTGATGCTTTTTAGCATCAACCATTTGTTTTTTCTTGGTGTATAAAAACTTGCCATAGTCCATCAACTTAGCAATTGGAACACCATCATTTTCGCCAACCTGAACCAGGTCCAAGTTCCGCTCATAAGCCTTGCTTAGCGCCTGTGCTTTAGACAACAGGCCAAGTTGTTGGCCCTGATCATCAATAACCATCATGCGGTCACAGCGAATCTGCTCATTCACGTTGTATTTGTGAAGAGCATCGGCGTTGCGATCTTTTTGCGGTGCTTGTCTGTTATTGCTATTGTTATTCACCATCAGTTCCCACATTGGTCTGTGACTGTTCACCTGCCATTTTTTCACGCACTAGGGCGTATACTTTGTCGAATAAGGCAGGTTCTTCCTTCAATTTTTTCAAGCAATTATCACGGCCTTGAGCCAACTTTTCATTGCTAAAGGTAAACCAAGCACCGTTCTGCTGAATGACGTTGTACGCCACAGCTGCATCAAGCAAATCAAGCTCACGGCTAATGCCTTCACCAAAGAGCAGATCAACTTCAACACGCTTAAATGGCGGCGCTACTTTGTTCTTTGCAACTTTAACCAGAACGCGGTTGCCTATAGGCTTTTCGTTCTTCTTAAGCGTTGCAATTCGGCGAATATCCAAACGGATAGAGGCATAAAATTTAAGCGCATTACCACCCGTTGTTGTCTCGTGATCGCCAAAAGGCATAGCATTAATTTTGCTACGAATTTGGTTAATAAAAATCAAAACCGTTTTAGACTTGTGCACAACAGGCGTCAATTTACGCATCGCCTGAGACATTAAGCGAGCCTGCAAACCAACGTGCACATCGCCCATGTCTCCTTCCAACTCAGCCTTCGGAACTAAAGCCGCCACTGAGTCGACAACAATCATGTCCACAGCACCTGATCGGATGAGCATTTCAGCAATATCAAGCGCCTGTTCACCATAATCCGGTTGAGAAACAATCAAATCGTTAACGTTAATGCCGATGCTTGCCGCATATACCGGATCAAGCGCGTGTTCAGCATCAATAAAGGCACAAACCCCGCCCGCACGCTGTGCTTGCGCAATAGCATGGAGGGTAATGGTCGTCTTACCTGATGCTTCAGGGCCGTAAATTTCAACCACGCGACCACGCGGAAAGCCATGCACACCGAGCGCTTGGTCAATAAGAATGGAACCTGTGGAAATAGCGTCCATCGGTCCACCACTCTTTTGCCCCAAGAGCATGACCGAACCTTTACCAAATTGCTTATCAATTTGGGCAAAAGCTACTTCCAGTGCCTTGCTACGTTCCGCGGATGTTTTAAAAACTTGCTCTTCCATCTATTGCTCTTTCGCGTGCTCAGCCTGCACATCTAAAAATCTTTTGTCCTGGAGCTCTATTTTAGCATTTCTGTGCAAAGATGCAATAAAAGCCCCAGCTTGCAGTGAGCCGACTCTGGCTTGCTCATTGGCTGCCGAAACAGCTCGTTTTGCTTCAAAAACCGTCGATTCTGGGTTCTCCATGTCCTTAATCTTTGCCAGATAGAAATTCTTCTCGTGCGTAGCAAAGAGCACATGGTTTGGATTGGCCAGGACGAATAGGCGGTCTCTAATTGCCTTGGGCAGACCACCCTCTTTTAGCTCTTTAGGAGTACGAGCAACTGGGGTGGTAGTCACTGAGCCACCAAGCTGAGCTGCCACTTCTTGCAAGGTCTTTTTGCCAGCAAGCACCCCAGCATGAGCATCTTTTAATGCTCTTTTTGCTAGAATATTTGCTTGATCAACAATATAGTCTTCCCGCACGTGGCTCTTAATCTCTTCAAAGTCAGGAATTTGCGATTTTTCTATCTTGATTACGCGGAAAATGACGTAGGTCTCGCCATGAGCGAAGTACCCGAGACCGTTTTCTCGCTTCAAACCGCTAAAGATCTTGCGAGCCAATGCAGCCTCAAAATCGCCGCCCTTGGCCTCTTCTTCGCCAAGCATTTCGGTCACTTTTGTGGTCAAGTTGTTGCGCTTAATAAACTCTTGAAGCGCTTGCATGTCTCCTTTAGCAGACCGCACGAGTTGCTCCAAGTCTGCGCGCACACTAGCCATAGCTCGTTTTGCTTTAAGTGACTTAACGATATCATCACGCACAGCCTCGAGCGGCTTTTCCGTTGCATTGACACGCTCTACCAACTGAAGAATTTCATAGCCGTGGGCGGTACGGACCAAAGGAGAAACATCACCCGCATTCTTCAAGCGGAAGGCCGCTTTTTCAAACTCAGCATCCTGCGTTCCTTTTGCAAAAAAGTCCATCAGGCCGCCCTGCGCTTTGGTTTTGTCATCTTCAGAATATTGTTTTGCCAGCGCAGCAAAGTTTTTTGGATTAGCCTGAACTTTTTGCAGCACCTCGCTTGCAAGGGCCGGCACTTTCTTGTCTGACGACTTAATCAGTAAGCGACGTACCCTAACCTTAGGGGCAACCCGGTACAAGGTTGCTTTGTGTTTATCATAGAAATGCTGAATTGTAGCCGCATCAATTTCCATGCTGCTTGCAACTGCCTTAGGATCAAATTCCCAATAGTTTGCTTGGCGCCGCTCCGGTTCGCGGTATTTTTCTTTGTTGGTCAGATAGAAGGCGTGCAATTCTTTTTCATCCACAGCCTGCTTTTTTGCTATGGCTAAGAAATGATCTAGGTTGCAAGTTAGCACAGAAAAACTACGCTTTGCCTCTTCGCGAAGTATAGATTCGCGCGCCAAAAATGCTGGGACGTATGCCGTTTGCTGCATGAATTTTAGCAGCATATCGCGTTTGATTTCTTCAGCGCGACGGCTCTCAAATTCTGCCGGCGTCATGGAAAGTCTACGCAAATATTCATTGTACATATTCAGGTTCACGCGACCGTCTTGGTCAAGCAAATGTGGCATCGACTTTACTAATTCCTGGCGAAACCAAGTCTGGTCAAGACGCATGCCAAATTGATCCTTTACATAGTCATACAATTTTTCACGGACACAATTTTCTAGCGCCATGGTTTGCGGATCATCAAACCCGTAAGCCTGTAGCAACATCTCCGGAGACATGCCGTACATTTGTGCTACTTGTCGTACCGAGTTGATCCGCTCCTGGATGGAAACCAGCTCTTTACGATAACGATCAAAGTAAATGGGGTATCCATTCACTTTTGCTATTTTCACCTCAGCAATACTGCGAGGCCCAAACATGATCCCAGAGAGGGTGCCAAGCGCTAACGCGGCCACCACCACCCACAAGAAATTTTGCCACTTTTTCATCTCTTTTCTGAACATGTAGATCACAAAGGACCCTTTCACAAGAAGAACACGTCTTGTTTTTATCCCTTTTGCACTTCATAAAGACTCATGCACGGTTATGAAGTTTACCCCATAACGTATTGAATGCCAACCTAAAAACAGGGCCTTTTTCTTGTTTTTGCACTCTGAGGCTCCAATCAAATATTGAAAAGCACGATCCAGAGGCCTAAATCAACAACACCAACAAAATTGCCATTACGCATCGTTTTTTATGCTTTGCCAATGGAAAATACCTTGCAGCGAACTGGCAAATAAAGGCCAAAAATCAGTCAAATAATTCTATTTGTGCGAAATAACGTGATCGGCGACTATTCTTGCTAATTCATTTGCTACTTGCAAAGAACTTTCATGAAAAATACGTACAGCCAAGGAGGGAGATAGTGTGTGAGCCTGCAGATCAGCGACAAATTTTTTCAAAAAGATTTCCTGCCGCTTGGCATACTGCCTAGTCCCAATCCGGATGGCATCGGCAACCGATGGTAGCGCACCCGGATCACCCCCCGCTCGCAGCCAGGCAAAAAGTTCTGCATACCCCACTAACCCCTTACTCACAATAAATGATTCCCAGGGAGTGTTGAGGAGGTGTCGCGCTTCTTCTATCCAGCCATCCACTTCCAACATATGAGCAAGGCGCGCAGCTATGCGCTGTTCGAGTTGCTCTCGTGGTGGTAAAAGTGCGACCACGAGAACCTTTTGATAGGGCTGCACAAAAGTTGGTTTGAGTGTTGAGGGCAACTTACCCGTTATATGCCACAAGGTAAGAGCACGCTCTATGCGATAACGATCGGTCGAGTAAAGCTCGGCAGCCCTTACTGGATCAAGCAATTGGAGCTGTTCAAAAAGTTGCTGGGTGGGATAAGCCTCCCACGATGGCGCCGCAGCACTAGGATCAACAGGAACGATATCAACAGGCTGAAAAAAGAGTGACTTAACGTAAAACGCCGACCCACCCACAATTATGGGCACCTTGCCATTTGTTTGCGCACGTGCAATTGCTTCATCGACTGCCTTTTTAAAGGCAACAACCGTTACATCAGACGGAGTGTCTAGCCAGTCGAAAAGATAGCTCTGGTAGGGCTTTGCCTGCCAATCAGGCTTAGCCGTACCAACGCTGCAAGCAGTATAAAACTGCCCGACGTCAGCATTAATCATTGCTCCATCGAGGCGTTGGATGAGTTGTTCAGCAAGCCAGGTTTTACCTGATGCAGTGGGGCCTGTGACAATAATTACCATGCAATAAAACTACGTGCTTGGCTGCTGGGCTTCAGGCTGCAAAAAGGTTTTGTCGTGGAATACAAATTGTTTAAATGGGCTGCGAAGGAGCTGCACAATGCTGTCCCTGTCCTTCTTTTTGACAATTTGAATCTCCTGCGCAATCAGCTCTTCTGTGGTCTGCAACACAGCGCGCTCCCCAAAAGACAAATCTTTTTGCTGGGCGATATACATGAGGTCGCGATAGATTTTAGCTATCTCCAACAGCTTTCCTTGTTGAATTTTAAGCTGATAATCCTTATGGCGGCGGTTCCAACCGCTTGGCGTAAAATCAATGGAATCAAGCATGCGTTCAGGCTTTTTTGAAAGTTCGTGAATGGCCGCATTGACCTCCTGATCCATGCTTGGATAGCGGATGCCAATACTGGCAACATTATATGTTGGCACAAGTATGGTCATATCTTTGAAGAGAAAATTTAGCGTCAAAAACTGGATAGCATTGCCAGAAACCATTTTTTCGCTCATTTCATCGACAATGGCAACACCATGTGCCGGGTAGATTACATGGTCATGAAGCTTGAACATACGATTCCTTCTGTCAGGAAATGCATTTCCATTATGTTAACCCTACAATAACCCCAGCATTTTCACGCTGCACGGCAATGCGCATATCACCCGACATGTCATGCAATCCAGCATCTCCCACGCCCCCTTGCTCGGCAGCCCAGGCGGGGAAAGGAGATCCGATATCGCTTGATCCATAGAGTGTTGACATATTGCTATGTTGACTCCCCCAATAGTATTTTGCAATGCGCATTATAACGATCACTATAGCAATAGGTAAATATTTCCATTTATGTTGCAGCCACCCCACAAATCCCTGCTCCTTTTCCCCCAATTGCATAAGCATGGTGCCAACGCTGTAAATGAGGCGATGCAGGGCCTGAAGGGTTTCTTCGATCGGCAACCGCTCAACCTGTTCGTAGATTTCTACGATGCTCACGCAAGACGCCACAGGTCCCGAGGATGAAAAGACAGCCATGATTGAAGCAAGGCTGATGCGGCTATCTGCCGCTGAAAGAGTAGTAAGCACCTTTTGGCAAACATGCACAAGCATAGCTGCATAGCAAGCATAAGCAGCCCGGCACACCGCAACGCTTTCTCCATCAAGCGCCAATCGCATGAGCGGCTCAAGGCTTTCTTCGCGTTCTGACGCATCAAGTGCTTCAAGCACATCCTTACCAACAGCATGCGAAGCCAAGTAAAGCCGAAAGTCATCGAAGGGAAAGCCCTCTAAGAAGGACCATCGGGAAAAATGGCCAGAGGGTGAGCAAGTAAACATTTGGTAAAGATGCGGCAAGTCGTCAAACCCAGAAAACTGTCCCATCCATGCCAGGCAGCCTTGTATTGAAGAAAAGGGGTGAAGCACGCTCTGGTCTTGCAAGGGTAAGGACACTTGTAAAAGCCGCTCCACCGCACCGCGCTCTTTCTTGGTCAGACGCGTTCCGTTCAGCAGGAGAAAGGTGCGTAGCCGCACGTGAAGGGCCTCTGCCAGACTTTCCAGAAATACGCTGCGGGCGCTTAAAGATGTATGACGTTTTTCGCCGGTTTGACCGGACAACGGAGAGGGAGTATGAAGAATGGAAAAGAGGCCAACGGCTATGGGAACATTGTTAGAAACAACAGGCAAGCCGCTGCGCACCGCTGGTGTGAGCAGAACCATAACCCCCATGAAAACAAGCATGCTGCACAACGTGCGCGCACGGGTCTTCATGAATCTTCCTTTTGCCTGTAGCCCCGTTCAAATTCACTACGACAGCGAACCAGAATCATATTAGCACAAACACAACCCCAACCAAATAATACGCAAAAAACGCAAAATATGTGCAAAATGCCCCGTATATAGCACAAAAACTCTACCTTTGAGCGTACTCGTTATATACTACTCCTAACACAAGCCAAAGCAGAGGTCGTATCATGACAAACAGCATAAATACAGCCCTGAAAGCCAAGTTCCACAGAAGTTTTCGTTGGACGCTAGGCGGCAGCATCGCTTACGAATCATGCAAAGCGCTCCACTGCGCGCTCTTATTGCACTGCATGCCAACAACGCTGTACGGCGCCATGGGCAGCATATTCTCAATTATTTACCTCGTAACCTATATCGCTGACCTGGGAGCAACCAACTCTCTGCCGCCCTTCCTGCACCTGCTCAACAAGAGTAGGGCCAACTTTCGAACCTTCCTCTTCCGCCACTCTTTTCTTCCGCACGCCCCCCTCATTGTTGCGTGCGCAGGAGCAGCAACCTATCTGGCAGCGACCAAATTCACCGATCTCCCTTTCCCCTGGCTCATCCCAAGCCTCATCTTTCTTGAAACAATAAGAACGTTTCTCCGCATGCTGCTACATACCACCTTCCTCTCAAAGCGAGTGGTCTTAGTCGAATTGACTATTTTTGTTCTTTACCTTGCTGCTACCTGGATACCTGTTCTTCTGCAGGGAGGGCAGGTTACGCTCAACAATGTCTTTATCCCGCACTTCCTCGACTCGATCGCATGCGTCGTGGCCTTCATATATCTGGCACACCGGTACTATCGAGGGCTGCCAAGCATCGCTTTGAGCCTCCCAACCTCCCTAACCAAGCGACTACTGAGCACAAAGCTCTTCAACTATCTGCTTCGGGTCACCAGAAACATGTTCACCAGCAATTTTCTTACCCCGCTCTTTGCACTGCGCTTTGGCCTTGCACCGGCAGGCACCTTCTACATCGCAAGCATGATGGTCAATGGCTTGCAGGCGGTAGTCAAATCCGCTATCGGCTACTCAGGTAATGCCCTCCTGGCCAACCTGAAGGAAGAGTCCGACCAAGCAAAAAAACATGCGTTCACCGCTATCGTTAATAAATTGATGATGATCGTAGCCCCCGTTATCATCGTTATTGGGTTCAATGTGGTCAGCATTATAAAGATCAGCAAAGTGCCAACCCTAACGACCGAAATGGTAGGATTGGGACTGTTGTGCCTTTTTATCTCCTTCACCGAATTCTTTTTTCTATTGTACGAACAGTTCTACATCATACACGAAGCAGCCAACAAGCTCTTTTTGTTTAAGCTCTTTGAGTTGGTAGCACTTTATTGCTTTGTGCAACACCAAATGACCATTTCCCCCATTACGACCCTGGCTGGACTTATTGTCATACGCACTCTTAGCTTTGTAGCTATTGCCACCAACGCTTGGTACGCTTGGCAGATCAGCATTTCCCTAAAAACTAACCGTCGCATTCTGCTTGGCAGCCTATTGGCCGCTGGCATAGTAGCAGCTACAGCTCATTACATAATAAAGACCCTACATTTCGGTGGCTGAAAAAGCACGACGCGCGCCCTTTTTCCCTTTTAAGGATATTAACCCCCCATCAGGCGCTTGGAATGCCGGCGCCAAGAAGGCGGCAAGAGCAGTTTGTTATGAACGTCCAGCTGGTTGTATGAACCATGCACGCTTAGCTATTCGTGCGATTGGTTAATGACAGGCTCAGGCATGTGCTCGCATGGCCAAACGCATCCTTCTTCTCGACCAGCTTCCACTTCCCTCATACACGGCTACCCCCTCTCCCTGGGTATCTATTACCTTTACCGTGTACCACTTGTCCTCGCATCTAATTTTCTCCTTCTCCCTCCCTTCCTTCCCCCATAGGGGAGACTATACCCCGCCCTCAGGTTGCACGGAGGTAAGGCCCCCCTGCCCCGTTTCTCCACCCCCCGTTAAAACGCTCCCTGCTCGAACCCCCGAGCCCCCGAGCTCCAACGCAAAGGCAGCGGGGGCTTGCACCGGAGTGCCCCGTCCGCGCGGCCGCTGGGCTGATCGGGGTGCGTGCGGTTGGGCAGCGCCCGAAAGACTAGACATAATATTTAATTATGCGACTTATGCGTAAGTTCCACGCCCCCCTGCAAGGCACCCCCAACGCCTACTCAGCCAGATCTTAGTCTAGAAGACTAAGATTTTATCAAGCCGCCCTTGACAGGTTGCCGCTAAAAAAATAGAATAATGTTAAAAATGAAAAAAGTTGAGTGCTCCCATGTAGGACTCAATGCTGAAATGGCCTATCAAACGAACAATACACGAGGTTTTTAACCATGGCAAAAATTATAGGGATCGACTTAGGTACAACCAACTCAGTCGTGTCATTCATGGAGGGGGGAACCGCTAAAGTTATACCCAACCAAGAGGGTGCAAACACTACCCCTTCGGTAGTAGGCTTTGCCAAAGACGGCCAACGCCTCGTCGGCGCCATCGCCAAGCGCCAGGCAATCACCAACCCAACCAATACCATCTTCTCCGCCAAGCGCTTCATTGGAAAGAAGTTCAGTGAGATTAAGGCCGATGAGCTGAAATTAGTACCCTACAAGGTCGTCCAAGCGGCCAACGGCGACTGTGCCATTGAAATCGATGGCAAACAAGTATCTCCACAAGAAATTTCAGCCGGAGTGCTACAAAAGCTGAAACAAGCCGCTGAGGCATACCTGGGAGAAACAGTAAACGAAGCAGTCATCACCGTGCCTGCGTACTTCAACGATGCCCAGCGCCAAGCAACTAAAGATGCAGGCAAAATTGCAGGCTTGGACGTAAAGCGAATCATTAACGAACCAACAGCGGCGGCTCTTGCGTACGGTCTGGATAAGAAAAAACACGAAACCATAGCTGTTTTTGACTTCGGTGGTGGAACGTTTGATATCTCTATCTTGGAAGTAGGCGACGGCGTTATCGAAGTTAAATCAACCAACGGCGACACCATGTTGGGCGGCGACAACATTGACGAATGCCTCATCACCTATTTGGCTGACGAATTCAAACGCGAAAACGGCCTTGACCTGCGCAATGATAAAATGGCGCTGCAACGCTTAAAAGAAGCTGCCGAAAAGGCCAAAATCGAGCTTTCATCGGCTGCAGAAACTGAAATCAACCTTCCTTACATCACTGCCGACGCCTCAGGACCTAAACACCTGGTGGTAAAAATAACCCGTGCCAAGTTCGAAGCACTTTGCGCAAACCTGTTTGCTAAGTTGTTTGAGCCATGCAAACGTGCGGTGGCAGATGCCGGTGTGCAAGTAAGCAACATCGACGAGGTAATCCTAGTCGGTGGGTCTACCCGCATTCCAAAAGTCCAACAGATGGTCAAAGAGTTCTTCGGCAAAGAACCAAATCGCTCCGTAAACCCAGACGAGGTAGTTTCAGTGGGTGCGGCAATTCAAGGGGGCGTGCTAGCTGGCGACGTAACCAACGTTCTTTTGCTAGACGTGACCCCGCTTTCGCTAGGCATCGAAACCATGGGAAACATCGTGGCGCGCATCATCGAGCGCAACACCACTATCCCTACGCGCAAGTCTCAGGTATTTTCAACCGCTGAAAACAACCAAACGGCCGTGGACATTCACGTGGTGCAAGGGGAACGCGAGTTCGCCCAAGACAACAAAACCCTTGGCCGCTTCCGCCTGGAAGGCATCCCAGCAGCACCTCGCGGTGTGCCGCAAATCGAAGTCACCTTCGACATCGATGCCAACGGCATTGTGAACGTGTCTGCAAAAGACTTGGGTACCGGGAAAGAACAAAAGATCAGCATTACTAATTCTTCCGGCCTTTCAAAAGACGACGTAGAACGTATGGTCAAAGAAGCTCAGCTACACGAGGCCGACGATAAGGCACGACGCGAGACAGTGGAAAAGCGCAACAACCTGGACAGCATGATCACTCAGGTTGAAAAGACGCTACAAGAAAACAAGGAAAAGCTGCCTATGGCAGACGTCAGTGCTGTGGAAGCCGCCCTGGAAGAAGCTAAGAAAGTGCTTAAAGAGAAAGAAAACGACAAAGAAGCCCTGGAGAAGGCAAATACTGACCTGATGAACGCCTCCTATAAAATTGCTGAGTTCTTGTACAAAGAACAACAAGCTGCAGGCGGTCAAGCTGGCGCACAACAAGGTGCAACTGATCAGCAAGAGCGCAAAACTGACGAGAACGGCCCTATCGACATCGATGTGACCAAGTAAACACAGCTTGCCCAGACAGAGATCAACCGGCCTGCAGATGCAGGCCGGTTTTTTGTTGTTCAATGTGTTTTAAATAGACTGTCCGCTCATCATATTGTCCAAAACAGAGCTCAGCAAAGGCAGAAGGGTAAAGGTTGTTGCCTCCGTCCATCTTAAAGTCGAGGCTGACAAGGTGAACCATAGAAACATTTCCCTCTTGAACAAGAATTTTCATAACGCTCAACGGCGCATCAGAGATAATAGCGTAGATAAGGGATGTCCACCCTGCCACTTGCATGCTGGGGTCGGCACCACAGCTTAACATCATGCGCACTACACGACCCAACTCTTCTTCGGTGATGGTGCGGTCACAGCCCCAACGACACCACAATAGCTCGTTAAGAGGCGTAAGAACATCAGGGATTTTTAATCCTCCCAATACTCGCACATCAATCCCATGACAATAGCAAGGCATTCCATTAATCCCGCGCCGCAAGGCTGGCCTCAGCAGCTCGTTGCTGTTACACTTTTCCAAAAAGGCGCATATCTGGTCGGCGGATCGTGTTAACAACAAATACTCAAAGAATCTATATTCTGATTTTCCCATATTTTTGGACAAGAAGCTTTGATGCTGTTGTTTGCGCACTGTCTGCGGAACAAACCAGCCAAACCCACGCCCCCCACGCTGGTCCAATAAGCGCTGCAGCGGTGCCAAATGATCAACCTCTACCGACGCCCCCTGGCACGCGCCACCTGTTGCCAGCACAAGCAACATTGCTCTCACCACCTGCATATCTGTCCTTTGCCCTGATGAAAATTAACGAAATTGCCCAAGCCTAGGAAAAAAAGAGGAACCTGGCAAGATGGACATTTTATAAGGAGCTCACCATGAAAAAACTATTATTCTACCTGTTTGCCGTTTGCCTTGTAGTCCCACCCCTACCAGCCTTTTCCTCTTTTGATGGTTTTCCTATGCGAGGGCACGGGCACGGCGGCGGCGGAGGTCGCTCATGCTCTCATCGATCGAGCGGAAGCCGTGGTTGGCATAGCAGACATCATAGTAGTGGACACCGATCAAATGGAAAAGCAGCTACATGGGAATTAATCCTTGGCGGGCTAATGATGGCTGGGGGGTGCTGGGTCTGGATCTGCGATTTTCGCAGCTGGCTGCAAAGAAGACGTGCGGCAAAAACACTTGGCTACACGTGCAACGTGGTCAAAAACGCACTGCAAGAAGCCCTTGCCTCCCACAGCATAGCGCTAGACAAAGTGCAGCTGCCAGATCCAGACAACGGCAAGCCAACACCCTTTTTTGAATACCTTGCTCGCTATTGTCCAGCTGCGTGCATTAGCCAAGCGCTTGAAACAAGCAAGAAAACACCAGCACTCAAAAGTAAGCTTGCTAGTGCGCTGAACCAATCAGAGCCACCCCTCCTGACCTTGGTCTTTGACCGACAAGCCCAGGGAACAGATCATCTCAATCACACCCAGATGATCGATGCAGTGCATGCTTTTTTATGCGCAGGGGCTGATCCAAATGCAACCTGGCACGGCAAACCCTTGCTTATGCACGCCACTGAACAAGGCATCCCCGTAGAAGCCCTACAGGAACTTCTCAAGTACGGTGCCGATAAAAAGGTTATGGTCGATGGCTTAACCGCAGGCGATATTGCCTCCAAGCTCTACGGAGCAGGCGATGAACGCACGCACGTCCTCCTGCCCCGGCGACTACGCAACCTACTACCTTTCTAAGTGAACAAGGGGCGATTGGATCGCCCCGTTCAATATGTTTAAGTTGCTGTCGCTTCTGGTGCAGGCGGACGATAACGCGGCATGAGCGCATATTCAACCAGCAAGAACCACGCCTCCTTGAGCGCTTCAAGGCGAGTGCGCCGTGCTTGTTCCTGCCCTTCGAAGTGAACTGAGGCCCAAGCATGCTCGGTGCGACCACGCGCTACTGATGAAGGATCTGACTCCCCCTCATCCTCTTGAGGCGCAAGAGATGAAGCAACCATACTATCGAGTGAAACCCCTATTTGCCGGCTGACTACGGAGGCTATGGCCATTAATCCGCGTTCAACCTCAGCATGGCTGAAGGTTTCTATGACGGGCCCCTCAGTCGCCCGGGCCCCCTCATCATTGATTGTTGGACGTAGCTGCACAAACGCACGCAGAACTGGCAACCGCACCCGGCGCATCTGCAGTAAAAGCGGCAGTAACGTTTCATTAACTGCACGCCTTTCATGACCCTGACCAACATGCACACGGTTACGCGCATGCACGTCTATCAGGCGAGTACTTGGATCATTATTGGTAAACCAATAATCAGTATTTTTGCGTGCATCTAGAGATAAGAGGTGGCAAACCATATGCGCTGCGACTTGCTCATCGCGATAGATACACGCATAATAAAGCGCAGTCTTCCCATCATGGTCCAAACGATTCGCACATTCTTGCCCTGCCTCAGCATATCCAGCATCCTGCATAGAACTTATTGCTTGATTACGCCCACCAAACCAGTCCTCTATCTGCGCATCAAACTCATCCTGCGGACTTTCATGTGCTTGCCTCTCCTCGTCCGCTTCAAGTGCAGGGTCCAGACACGCATTATGTAACCAGGTGCGCCCATGCACGTCTGAGGCATCCCACTCCTCTCCCCACCCCCCTGGATCGTCATCAGATGATTCACCTGCACTATCTGCGGAATCTAAATCAAGCTCCGCAATCCCATCAGGGGTAACCGGGGTACGACCAGCTGGAAAAAGACCGGGGTATAAAGCACATAACAAAATAAAAAGTGCGATCTGTCCATGACGCATATTCCTCTCCTCTGCAAAAACCTAGACAACGGATACGCCGTGCGCAATAGTAACAGAAGAAAATGAGAAAGCAACCAGTGCCACCTCAAAGCACTCAGTAAGGCCCAACCACAAAGGGGTTTTCGCATGCAGCACGCAATGTATTTCATGCTCGGCTTTTTACTAACCGCACTCCAGGCAGCGGACGTAAAAACCAGCAGTGATGATTGCATTCTGGACATACAAGGCGTTGCACAGCGATTTACTGAGGGGCTAACACTGGCACGCGAAGGCGCAGCCGAAGAAGCTGCCAACCGCTTACTGAGCTGCGCTCATGATGCCCACAAGGAATTTGTAAGTGATGTACAGCGGGACTTTCTGGAGCCGCTTATAGTCAACTGTAACGCGGCGCGCGTTGTGGCTGTCCTGGAAGCTTGCAGCAAAAAGGACGCGCTGGCACGAGCTATGCGTGAGGCGCTTGCACAAGATCCCCAACAAAGTCTGCTCCGCCTGGTAATGGACAATACCCGCAGCGAACAGCGAGCAACGAATTTTCATTTCGGCGAGCGAGAAGGAGCCGTTATCATCAGTCGCTTGCTTAAAGCAGGAGCCTCTACTAAACCACGCGGTCGCAAAGCCCTACCCGCCCTTGTGTACGCCATCCATACGCACGCATCGCTTCCCATACTACACACCCTTGTTCAAGAAGGGAGGGCAGACGTTAGTGGTCGGATAACGCTCGCTCAAACCGACACGCTAGAAGACCCAACACTGGGAGACATGCCCCTTATCGAATTTGCCCACAAGCGCTTTGGCGATAAAGACGAGAGAACGGAATTTCTGTCTGATGTTGATGACGAAAACACTGAGCGTTGCATATGCTGGTGTTGCCTGATAACGGGCTGCTGCTGCCTGCAAACGCTCCACTGGTTATTCTTCTCTGACACCACCACCTAAAGCAGCCCCCGCAAAAAATGCCAGCCGGCGATCTTTATGCCCAAGCTTGTAGGACTCAGTGCGCGTAACCAAGGAAAGCGCCTTCGGGTGACATTGCCAGTCTTTAGAGGCCCAATAAACCAACGGTGCATTTTTGTAAACACTGGCTGGACGGAACATTCTGATTAATTCCAGCTCATCAAGCGCCGCACGCGTTACAAAAAGATCAATTGGATAGGCAGTGTTTTTAACAAAGGTGCGCCAATCAAGCCCGCAAATTTCCACGTCATTCAGGCCAAGCAATTTGACCACATCGGCCAGGAATTGTTGCTTTTTCTGGGTAACTTCAATCAGCACCACCTTGAGGTGCGGGTACATAATTTTGAGCGGAATGCCAGGAAACCCACCCCCCGTACCAATGTCGGCAATCATATTAATGCTGTTTAAATCCATGAACTTTGCCAAAGAAACCGAATCTTCAAAGTGCTGGCGGTACACCCCCGGCAGGTCGGTAATGGCCGTAATGTTGAAGTGCTCGTTGCAGCTGAGCAAGTAGGAGGCGTATTTCTCAAAAAGTTCCAGCTGTTGCTCGGTTGGTTGTACATGAGCTACGAATTCTGCCAGCGCTTTATCGGTTGAACGGGATTTCATGAAGTGTGGTATCCAGGTAAGAAGAATAAAAACGGGCACAGGGCCCAACTTAATGCGTTTTTAGTATACAGCCCTTTATATTCCTGACAATTCGCTTCCTTCCTCCCCGGGCTTATATTTTCGACTAGAAAATATTGACGGCCAGCGCCCAGTGTAATAATTTTCTATTATTTATTTAAATCGCACGGTAGAACTGGGTACCATGGGGATGGGGAGGACAATTGTATGCATAAGCAAGTCAAAGTTTGGACGCTGATAGCACTTGCGCTAGGCCTGTTAACCGGCCATGTGCGCAGTGATAACCGTATTGTTGTATATCTTAAACACGCACCTCGTGAGCTTATTAAAAGCATAGAAAGCTCGCCTGAGGCAGCAACGCTGTTCAAGCAAACCCCTGGCCAACAAGCCACGGCATTGTTGCAGGCTCAGGTGCCCGGCTTGCTCAAACCAGGGCTTGGGGGAGTAGCAGCAGTTTACGGGGGCTACTTTAATATTTCTAGCAAAGACGGCCTCATTTCATTTCCGCTCCGCCACACCCCACAAAAACTGTATGTGGCCATCACGCCGCTCATTCACCTGGTACGGGTCAAGGGCAACACCTTTTCGCACCGCAGCTATGCAGCCGAGCCAACGCCGGTAGCCTTGTATGCCCTGGAAATGAAAAAGGATGAGAAGCAACGGACCTACTGGGAAGTGAAAAAAGAAGCCCTTCCTAAAGACCGCATCATCAATCCACTGACACTGGTTCTTATGACGCCACCTGCCAACGTAATTATTCCGGAAGGCGAATTTCTAGCTACTGAAAATCCACAACTTATCTTACCTGACATCATGCTTATCAGCCGGGAAGGAAATGATGAGTGCTTACTCAAAGCAATTGACCTACGCCAGTACTTTGAAAGCATCACCGTGGAAACAAAGAAAGCATCCGAGACCAGCACACAGCACATGATTAAAAATATTTAGGGGAAGGGATTTGCTATGAAAAAAATGATAACGCCGCTTCTATTGATTGCCCTGATCTGCATCACCGTCGCACTGCAAGGATGTGCAAAGAGCAAAGACATGTCCGTGGCAAGAAATATCGTTAAAGACGATGTTCGCACCATGTGGGACAAATAAAGAGCATGTTTTGTAGAAGACTAGTCAGTTAGCGGACCGTTCGTGGTGAGGTCATCACCACGAACGGTTTAACAAAGCCATTATAAATGTGCTAAGAAAATAGCCTTCAAAGCCCCAAATCCTGGAAGAAAGCATCCACTCTTGGTTCGCGTCCCAGATAGTTTCTGAGCAAGTCGTTCGGATCAACTGATCCGCCACGGCCCAAAATACCCTCAACAAAACGCGCGCCATTCTCCGCATTCACCAGCCCATGAGGACGGAGTTGGTAGAACACATCAAGCGCAAAGACCTTAGACCAGAGGTAGCCATAGTACCGCGAGGCGTAGGAGCCCAGGTGCCCAAAGTTAGCCTGCATATGCACGTTCGGATTTGGTGCAATGTACGGATTCAAGCGCTCCGCTAGGGCAAGGCGAATGGCGTCTAAGTCTTTTTCCTCACCTGGTGCGTAGTAAGCAAGTGACATAAGCGCTAAGCGCAGCTGACTTGCGGTGCTACAACCCGAGTCAAATTTTTTGAGCACAATAAGCGCGTCGATCAGATGATCAGGTAGCTGTTGTCCAGTCTTGTAGTGAGAGGAAAGGCTTTTGAGCAGGTCGCGATCATAGAGCCACTCTTCAAAAATTTGTGACGGCATTTCGACAAAATCAATTTTTGTGTTGTAACCAGCCTGGCTGTGCAAAGTGGTTCTGCCAAGCACAAAGTGCATCGCATGGCCAAATTCGTGGAAGAACGTCTCTACATCCCCATGCTTGAACAGCGCCGGCTTGTCAGCTGTTGGCCGTGGAAAATTAGCAATCACGGCGCATAGCGCAGGCTTATAGCTGCCCGGGGCACCTTGCTGTGCGGCAGGATACTCAAGCCCTGCACAGCAGGCATGGGTATACTTACCCTCACGCGGATAAAGGTCTAGGACAATATAACCACGCAACTCATTGGTCTTAGCATCAAACACCTCGATAGCGCTCACCTCGTCATGCCATGACCAGGAAGGCTTAACCATGTTGAAGCGCAGCCCTAAAAAGCGCTGGTAAATACTAAATACCCCCGCAAGCGCCTTTTCAACCGGGAAATATTCAGCAATTTCTCGCTGGTCAACCTTGAAATGCTTTTTTACATACTGGGTCGAAACATACCCGAAGTCCCACGGCTTAAAACGCCCTTGGGCATCCAGCGCTACCCCCTCCGGCAGAGCTTGCTTGAGTTGCTCCACTTCACGCAACGCTTTTTTGGTTGCAGGCTCAATCAAGCGCTCTAAAAACTGCTGAGCGCGCGTGGGTGTTTTTGCCATGCATTCATCAATGTCGTAGGCCGCGTAACTTTCAAATCCCAAGGTCTTGGCTAATTGGTCGCGCTTGGCAATCAATTGGCTTAGCACCGTCAGATTGGCAGGCACACCACGATTGCCGAATGCTTCAGCAAAGCGCTTACGCGTATCTTCCACCGTGCAGTGGCCAGATACCTCGCTGGCCGTCGGATAGTCACACGGCAGGATATAGCCGCCCGCCTCGTCTTTTTTAAGCGTAGCAACAAAGCGCTCATCAACGCCTGCCAATCGATCATCAGATGCGGTGATAAAACGATTGTCGGCAGCAATGTTCGCCTCAAAAGTTTTAACCAGAGCATCTGCTTCTTTTTTCAGCGCCTGGGCTTTTGCCTGTGTGGCATCATCTAAATGCAAGCCTCGGCGTTTGTAGGCTGCCATAATTTCTTGGACAAAGTACTGCTGATCAGAAGTCAGCTTCTCAGCTTTAAACGCGCCCTCTGTATATGCACAAACCGCTTGGTACACCAACTTGTTGCTAGCAAAAAGTTCATCCTGCGCGCCAATCATCGCTAGGGACACAGCATCGCCTGCAGTGCGCATGGCAGCATCTGGATACACCATCCCCATCAGCTGACCTTGGTCGTGGCATTCATTAAGCACGCTCATTCCCAGGTCAAGCGGCACCATAGTGTTGGCAAAACTACGCCGATCAGCAGGCACAGCCAGAAGCTGCTCTTGCAAGGCCTTTGCTTGCCCTAGCGCCGCACACTTGCGGCTCTCTAGTTCAGCCTGGTTGCGAGGAAAACGCGCCATGGCGTCCTGTAAAGATCTAATTGGTAACTGCTGCATGTGATTAAAATCCTCGATAGAACGGTTCATATGCTTAGACAGCGCACTGCACCCAACAAAAAACACAAGCGCCCCCAAGCCCAGCACATATTTCATGCATTCCCTTTCGCTATAAGCTGTGGGTCAGTATACCTGAAAATGCCGCGTTAAAATATAAAAGCCGCCTGGAAAACCCAAGCGGCTTTTGAAACTGTAGAAAACAGGCGTGCAGACTTACTGCTGGTACGCATCATCTCCGTAGTCATCGCCGTAGCCATCACTGGAGGCATCGTCAGCTCCTTGATCGCCGCCCAGCGCAGCAGTAAGCGTGTTGTTAAGCTCTGCTACAGTGGCATTGAGCACTTCTAGGTTTTTTTGTTGAACGCCGCCTTGCTTTTCCAAGGCAGCCACTTTCTTTGTGAGCGTGGCGACATCTTTCTTGAGTTGCTCGCTAGTAGCCGGATCAACCTGCAAGGTTCGCAGCCCTGTTTGCCCAGATGATGGCGGCGTTAGTGGACGAGATGGAAGCGATGGAAGACTTGGCTGGCGCTGTTGCAGAGCAGGCCTTGGTGCCGATGGTGAACGCTGAAGCGTTGGCCGCAACTGAGGAGCAGCAGATGCCTGCGGAGCATCTTGATCATCCTGACCAGCTGCTGGCAGTATTCCTGATGGCACACGCGATAACGCAGCGCTCTGAGCCTGGTTTACCAAGCCGCTTGCCTGCCGCGTAATCCCCTCCCGTACATTAGCTACGCTATCCTGAGCTTGATTTACCAAGCCGTTCGCCCGCTGCCTAGCTTGGTCCACTCGATCAGAAACTGCTGAAGTCGCAGCATTCTTGAGATTCCCGACTTGATTGGAAACCCCCTGTTGCACCTGGTTTTTAAAACTGTTGAACATACTGCTTAGTCCGCCTGACTGCTGCTGCCCTTGATCCTGCTGATTGCTGGAAGAAGAGTTATTGCCTAGAAAGCTAGTGCCTTTTTGAAGCCAAGAAGCAGCCTGTAACCCTTCCACGCATCCAAATGTCATCGCAAAGCCCACCACAAGGGCGGCTTTCACCGTGAAATTCTTCATATTGTTTGGTCCCCCAAAGAAATAGCACATGACGTGCCCAAATGCCCGTCCCCACACCAAGCGTACCGGCTTGCCGCACGCAAACACTACTATTTACGTTCTTTTCCTAATCTTGCCCAGAAAGAGCGGCGTTTTTTAGCGGTCACGTTCTTTGCCTGTGCACCAGCTGTCGGGGTAGGAGTAATATCCAAGCCCAACAAAGCCTGCTGATTTGCCACATCGCAAGCAATTTGCTCTTCGGTCATGCCCTCCAACAGGCGCAGCAACGATTGATGATGCGGATAGGCCTGCAGTGACGCAAAAGCGCCCCACAAACACATGGCTAGCATAAGTGTAGACATCCCCGTCCCCCCAGGCACGCTATGGCATAAAATTCCCCTGAGGTTGAGTCTAAGTCTACAAGATGCTGTAAATCAAGCTTTAAGGGACACGCCGCCAGCCAAGGCGCGGGCAGGCAGATGGTCTGGTTCTAGTGATAGCACCGCATCAAGCTGGCTGCGTGCTAACGCCTCATTACCAGCATCGCGGGCGGCCAGCGCACAGTAAAAGTGAGCATCCAAATAATTTGGTGCTAGCATCGCAGCGGTTTTAAAAGCTTCCGCTGCCAGGGGCGCCTGGCCCTGATCCAAGTACAAACGCCCTAAATTCACCCAAGCAACTTCAGGAGTGGAATAGGCTGGATCAGCAGTCAACGCAAGCCACAGCGCGCGGGCCTGCTCAAGCTGCCCCTTTTGCGCTAGTAGACAAGCATAGTTGTTGGAAATTTGCGCGCGCAGCTCTTCATCGCCCTGTCGCGCAAGAGCCTGGTTAAAGCAAGCAGCACTCTCGTCCAAATGCCCGAGGTGCAATAAGGTTGTTGCCTTGAGTGCATAGAATTCTGGCCTTTGTGCCAACGCAAGTGCCTGGTTAATATGCTTAAGTGCATCGTGGTACGCCCCACTTCCCTTACCCTGATCGCCTAGATCGTAGAAGGCCATTTTAAAATAGGCTTGCGCCAGCTTTGCATCAGGTTTTTTGCCGCATGCACTCAAAATCGTTACCAAAGCAAGACACAAGACCCCGCAGAAAATATTCATAATTTCATCTTTACCCAAAAGAATACGACCACGCACCTGAATGTGCTATACTGCTGCAACAAACAGGTAATACTATTTGAGGGCGCTCGTGCAACTGATTTGGGATGAATTTTTAAAGATCATCAAGGCAGAAGCTGGTAGCCAGGTTGTTGAAACTTGGTTCAAGGCGGTTTGCTTAGAGTCTTGGGATGCTACAACTGGCATCGCGACGCTGCACGTGCCCAACCAATTTGTAAGCCGCTGGATTCAAGATCATTACACCGAGCTGCTCAAGACCCATTTGGCACGACTCCTCAATACCCACCAGCTGCGCCTGGCATTTGAAGTCAACCAACAACCAGGAACTGCACAGCGGGCACGCACCATCATGCCGGCGTCGGTAGCACATGATGCAGAGCTGGTGAGTAATCAAGCAGGTCCCTCGAGCGTTTCTGCTCGCCCCCCCGTTATGGTTGCCAAGCAGTCCGAAGCACTTGTTGTCTCTGAACGCGCAACTAAGCAACGCACCGGGAATGCGCTTAACCCTGCCTATCACTTCGATAACTTTGTAGTCGGGCCAAGTAATTCATTGGCCCATGCTGCTGCACAGGCAATTGTGCAAAATTTAGGGCACGTCTACAACCCATTATTCATTTATGGGGGCACCGGCCTTGGCAAAACCCACCTCATGCACGCTATTGGGAATGAGGCACGCAAACACTGCCCAGATTTAATCATCCGCTACGAAACTGCAGATACCTTCATTAATGATTTTATCAGCTCAATCCGGTTCGACCGCTCTCACCAATTCCGTAACCGTTACCAAAAAGTTGACCTGATCTTGTTTGATGACATTCAATTCTTGTCAAATAAAGAGCAAACGCAAGAAAGCTTCTTCCATATTTTTAACATTCTGCATGAGCAGCAAAAGCAGATTGTCCTTTCAAGCGACACTTTCCCCAAAGAGATCCACGGCCTGCAAAGCCGCCTCAAGTCTCGGATGGAATGGGGGCTAGTTGCCGACATTCAAACGCCCGACATAGAAACTAAAATAGCCATACTTAATCGCAAGAGCGACGTGCACCGCATGTCTCTACCAGATGACGTTGCAGAGTTCATTGCCGCACGCATCGTCTCTAACATTCGGGAACTTGAAGGTGCACTGATTCGGATAGGAGCCTTTGCATCGCTTACCAACCAGCCGATCACACTCGAAATGGCTCGCAAGGTCCTACTCAACCTGAACGAACCTAAGCGCGAGGGCGTAATGCTTGATACCATCATGAAGGTGGTAGCAAAGCACTTTGACGCAGCAATCAATGACATTCGCTCAAAAAAACGCCACCAAGATATCGCGCTGGTACGGCAAGTGACTTTTTACATCATGAAAAAATTGAGCAACTGCTCACTCCAAGTGATTGGCAACTATGTTGGGGGCAGAGATCACTCTACCGTCATTCATGCGATTGGCAAAGTTGAAACCCTGCTCGCGGCTGACCAACAGCTGGCAAGCAAGCTGAAGGCAATCGAACAAGATATCATACAATCGTAAGTAAAATCTTCAGCTCAGCCTAAACCCCTGCTACCCTGGGGCAATCAGTACAAGAAATAACTTGCTGGCTATGAAGAGGAGAGCGGCATGATATCGTCACACGCGACCTTCACCCGAGGGCTGCTTACGCTAATGATTAGCATGCTTCTGCTGCCCGGTTGTGCCCGCCAGGAAGAGGCCCCACAAAACCCAGCTCACCACCCCCAGGAGTACGCCTCAACAAGCAACCACAGCCTACCACTCATGCCCCTAATCCACGATCCTGC